>Ga0207799_100448_pt1 | contig 15831 bp, 15 predicted proteins | sample TtanPargueraPR_4_FD_187742 | JGI IMG/M metagenome (GOLD analysis project Ga0207799, IMG submission 187742) | Aerobic enrichment media microbial communities from Bioluminiscent Bay, La Parguera, Puerto Rico - Tt and M2 (SPAdes) | ecosystem: Environmental > Aquatic > Marine > Unclassified ...
ACGACCACCAGTTCGCCCTCGGCTTCGGCCGTGTACATGCCGAGCCAGGGCCGCGGCGCCTTGTTGACCTTGCCGTAGAGCCGCAGGTCGTCGAAGATCGGCTTCAGCAGGTCGATCGGCACGATCATGTTGCCGTCCAGCGGCGTGTCGTTGCCCGCGCGGGGCAGTTGCACGAACAGCGACCCGACCCCGGCCAGCCGGCCGAACCGGTCGATCAGCGCCGCCCCGCCCCAATTTGGGTGCGCCGGGGCGGTGAAGATCGCCTCGTTCAGCACGTATTCCCAGTAACCGGCGAATTCCCGCTTGGCGACGATCTGCGCCTTGGTCGCGTGCGACCGCCCGCCGAACCCCGCGACGATGGCCGTATCGCCGACCTGGACCTCGTTCGACGATCCGATCGGCATCGGCGGCAGGTTCATATCCTCGAGCGCCTGAACCAGGCCGAAGCCGGTTTCCTGGTCGTAGGCGACCACATGGCCGGGGCTGGCCCGGCCGTCGCCGCCGAGCAGCCAGACGGTCTCGGCCTCGGTGATCAGGTAGCCGATGGTCAGGATCAGGCCGTTGTCGTCGATGACGACGCCGTTGCCCGCCCGTTCCGTGCCGAGGACGGCGGCGGTGAAGGCATCCTCCGGAATCTTGGTCCGCAGGGAAACCACGGACGACAACGCCCGGTCCAGGTCAAAGGTCACGTCCTGCGGCGTCGGCTGGAAGGCTTCCTGGATTTCCCAATCCGGCGAATCAGATGTGTCGGACATTCACTCTCCATCCCGTTTTCGGCGTCGGTCAAGAACGCCAATCCAGCTCCCGGCTCTGAATCTAAGCGTTTCGGCCGGGTCTTTCAAATCTGGCCGTCGGAGGCCGCGGCGCAAGGGCCGGGCATCCCGCGATTGCCCCTTTGTATGGGAAAGGGTCGAACCGTTACAAGGAACGGCGCTTATCCCCGCGCCTTCAAAATCCGCAAGGCCGAACAGGCGGCCCCATACCCGTTGTCGATATTGACCACCAAGACACCCGGCGCGCAGCTGGCCAGCGCCGAATTGAGGGCCGTCTCGCCGTTGCGCGACGCGCCGTAACCGGTCGAGGTCGGCACCGCGATCACCGCGCCGGGCACCAACCCGCCAAGGACCGAGAAGATCGCTCCGTCCATCCCGGCGACCATGATCACGACCGGATAGCGCTTGATGTCCTCGACCCGTTCGAGCAGCCGCCACAACCCGGCGACGCCGACGTCCACGACCTCAAAGCAGGCCTCGCCATAGGCCTTGAGCGTCCGCACCGTCTCGCGGGCGACGGCCAGGTCGGCCGTCCCCGCCGTGACCACGGCGATCCGCGCCGATACGGCCGGGGCGGGTACGTCGCCAAGGATCGCGGTACGCGACAAAACATCATAGTCAAGCCGGGCACGCAGGCCTTCGGGAAGCTCGGCATACGCTTCGGAGTCGAGCCGGGTCAACAGCACCGGATGGCCGTCGGCACCCGCCGTCTCGCTGATCGAGGCGATCTGCGCCGGGGTCTTGCCCTCGCACATCAGGGCTTCGGCCAGCCCGATGCGTTCGCGCCGGGCGGCGTCCCAAATGGCGTCTCCGGTCATTCGGCGGCGTCCTTTTGCGCGTCCTTCAGGAAGGCGCTGCCCATCCGGTAAGGCTCGAACGGCACCTCTTCCCCGAAACCCGCCGCCGCCGCGAGGTCCGCGACGTCCCGGCGGATCGCCGCGCCGGCGTCCGACCGGATATCGGCCAGGCTGGCGTCGTCCAATTCGACGGCCGGGCCGGCCGCCCGGATACGGCAGCGGACCGCGCCGGGGAACCCGCCGCGCGCCGCCAGCCACTTGCCGACCCGCGCTTCCACCGCGTGGACGAATTCCAGCGCCTCCGGCGTCACCTGGATACCGGTTTCGAGGCGGCTGGACAGGCAAGGGGAGGCCGGCAGCTCGGCGATCATGTCGAGACCGAGGAACCGCGCGATTTCGCGCACCCCCGCCTTGTCGATCCCGGCCTCGACGAAGGGATGGCGCACGCCCTGGTCGGCGGCGGCCTCCATGCCGGGCCGGTAGTCGCCCAGGTCGTCGGTGTTGGCGCCTGATACCACCTGCCGGTCGGTCAGCCCGGCGATGCTGGTGTACAGCGCCGACTTGCAGAAGAAGCAGCGGTTGACCGGATTGGCCACGTAGTTCTCGTCACCGAACTCTCCGGCATCGATCACCCGTAGGTTCCAGCCCTCGCGCTCGGCCAAGGCGCGGGTACGGGCCGTCGCCTCGCGCGGTACGGCGGGCGACACGGCATGGATCATCTCCGCCCGGCCGCCGAGATGGCGGTGCGCCGCCTGGGCCAGGGTCAGGCTGTCGACGCCGCCGCTGACCGCCACGGTCACCCGGTCCATGCCGTCGAGCGCCTGCTCCAGCTTGTGGAGCAACGAGGGTTTGATCTGGTTCATTGTTTTTGTCCTTCGGTCTTGCCGCCGGTGTTTCCGTCTTCGGCCAGGGCCCCCGCCTGCGCCGCCTGCCGCGCCCGGTCGCGGGCCGCCTGCCCGCCTTCGGTGGCGGCGATGTCGTCCATCTCGGCCTTGGCCGTCCGGCCTTCGCCGGGCCGGTCGATCACCTTGACACGGGTTCCGCCGGCCATCACCGCCTCGCGGCGCAACTCCAGCCGCCGGGCCATGTGCCAGCGCAGGCCGATGGTGGTGGTTTCGGCGAAACAGGTTTCGGCGATCCGCGCCACCGCATCGGGACGGGCCAGAATGCGCACCGCCGCCGCCATGCGCCCTTTCTTGCCGAAAACCGGGGCCTGCAGCACGTCCAAGACGTCGTCGCCCGCGCGGATCTTGTCAAGCCCGGCGGCCAGATCCTCGGGCGTCTGGTCGTCGACCTCGAACTCGATCACCGCCACCTCGCCTGGCCGCGCCGGCGACGCGGTCTCCTCCGCCGCATCGAAGATCATCGCCCGCAGGATGTTGGCCACCCCGTCCAGCACCTTGGTGCCGAAGCCGGTGCCCAGGGCCGCGAGACTGCCGGATGCGGGGTTGCGCCGTACCGGCGCCAGGTATTTCAGGATCGCCGCGCCGGTCGGGGTGATCCGTTCGCCCGGCACGCCGTCGTCGACCAGTTCGAAGCCGCGCAGCAACAGGGCCGTCGCCGGAGCCGGTACCGGCAGGATGCCGTGCGCCGTCTTGACCCGGCCCGACCCCATGGGCAGGACCGAGACCGACCAGCTTTCCGCGCCCAGGGCGTCGATCACATAGGCCGCGCCGACGATATCGGCCAGCGAGTCCCAGTCGGCGATCTCGTGGAAATGAACCTCCTCCGGATCCTTGCCGTGTACCGCGCCCTCGGCCTCGGCCAGCAACGCGAAGATGGCGACGGCCGTCTCCTTGACGCCGCCGCCCAGGGAACTCGCGCCGATCTGCGCCCGGATGTCGCGGAATGTATGGGGGGAAGCATGATCGTGGCGATGGCCGTGACCATGATGATGGCCATGGTCGGATGCCGCCGGCCCGTCCACCAGAACCCGCCGCCCGGTCAGCCCGGCCCCCTCGTGGGCCCGGACGTCGAAAGTCCATTCCTCGGGCAGCTCGGCGGCGCGAACGGCCGCACGAACCCCTTCCTCGAGGTCCGGCCGAGCATCCAGCACGGCGGCCAGGAACATATCTCCGGCGATGCCCCCCAGGACATCGAGATGAATATGCACGTGAATTCCTCCAGAAACGTCCGCCGCCTGCATCCGGCTTTGCGTTTCGTCGTACCCGCTCAGGCGGGCCAGGGCAATGAATTTCGAATTACAGGCGGTCTTCCAGAAGCTCCGCCGTTTCCGCCTCGCTCAGCGGCAGCGGGTTGGTCTTCATGCCGGTGGCGGCCGCAGCGGCGGCGATCCCCGAGATGTCGGCCTCCACCATCCCGTAACCGGCCAGGCGCGGCATTCGCAGCCGTTCGGACCATTCGGCGAGGATATCGGTCAAGGCCGCGAGCGCACTGTCCCGGTCGAGGAATTCACGGCCCGACAGCAGGCGGCCGACCCGGGCGTATTTCTCCAGGCCCGGGCTGTCCGGCCGCCGCGCCTTGAGGGCCCGGATGTTGATCGCCGTCGCCGGGGCCAGCAGAGAGCCGCAAACGGTCCCGTGCGGCACCGGATAGCGGGCGCCGAGCGGCGACGCCAGGACGTGGACCGATCCCAGCCCGGTCTGCGCCAGCGTAATCCCCGATACCAGCGAGGCATAGGCGATGCCGGACCGGCCCGCCGCCGTCCTTTCATCCTGCCGCCCCGCGCCCTCCCAGGCGTCCCAGAACCCGTCGCGGAAGGCTTCCAGACCGGACCAGGCCACTGCGTCGGTCAGCGGGTTGGCGCGGATCGAGACATAGGATTCGAGAAGCTGGGTAAAGGCGTCCATGCCGTTGGCGGCGAGTTGTTCCGGCGAACAGCCGTCGAGCAGGTCCGGATCGACGATGGCGAATTTCGCGACCAGTTTCTCGTCACGGAACGACTTCTTGAACCCGTCCGGTCCCCGGCGGCTGAGCACGGCGTTCTTCGTCGCCTCGCTGCCGGTTCCGGCGGTGGTCGGCACGGCGACGAAGGGCAGCGACGGCCCAACGTAGGGGACGCCCCGGCCGACGCCCTCGAGATGGTCCATCACCGAGTTGCCGGTCGGCAGCAGCCCGGCGATGGCCTTGGCGGCATCCAGCGCGCTGCCGCCGCCGAGCCCGATCACCGCCTCGATCCCGGCACCCCGGAAATCGGCGACCGCCGCGTCGACCAGATCGGGCGACGGCTCCCCCTCGACGGTCACGGTCTCGAAGCTCAGGCCTTCCGCCCGGCAATCCGCCTCGAACGCCGCCCAGCGCGGCGAGGCGCGGAACGAGGACCGCCCGGTCACGACCAGCGCCCGGCGGCCGAAGGGCCGCGTTTCGGCGGCGACGGAGTGCACGGCGCCGGCCCCGAACACCATTCGGGCCAGCCGCGCGATCCGGAAGGGCGCGATGCCGGTCATCCGCTAATCGACGGGATAAAGACCGTTGTAGGGGATGCCCTCGCGCGGCTTGGCCATCATGTCCTCGACCGTGTCGCGCCAGGTTTGATAATGGGCGGTCTGCTTGTGGGCGGCGGCCTGTTCGGCCGTGATGTAGGCTTCGAAAAGAACGAATTTGGCCGGGTCGCGGCTGTCCTGGAGGATATCGAAGCGCCGGTTCCCGGTTTCCTCGATCGAGGCGACGTGATTGGTCCGGCAGGCCTCGACGAAATCATCGACCCGATCCGGTTTGACCTCGACATGCACAAGCGTCACATGCATGGCGTTTCCCCTTTCTGCTTCTTGGCGCCGGATTGTCGCAATTTGGCGGACGGCTTTCAACTTGGCCGATGGCGGAGCCGGAAATCCGGCCCGTTTTTCTGGATCGCGGAAACCGCCCTCGCGTTTTCGAGCGGTATCCCCCCACCCGGACGAGCGTTTCCGCTTCCGAGTCGCCCCCTTGGCCCGCTCCGGCCGCAAGTGTTACGATACGGCCGATGGTTTCCCGGAACAGCGAGCGGAACGCCGAGGATCATGGAAAACTATATCGGGATCGTCCTGTTGGCCGCGCTGGCCGTCGTCAGCGTGGTGCTATGGCGCAAGGGCCTGCTGTTCGGGCCGGGCGGCATCTCCAAGCATATGTGCGGCTGCTGCAATGCGCGCGGCTTCCATCCCGAACAGCACGACGGGGAAACCGGAACTCCGCCCAAGGAAGCCGCCGGCTAAAGCGCCAGCCCGGCCTTTACCCAGACGCCGCCCCTGGAACTCGACTCCAGCGCCGCGTCGATGAACTTCATGCCAAGCGCGCCGTCCTCCACGCCGGGGAAATCCAGGGCCAGCGGATCGGGTTCGCGCCCTGTCAAACGGGCCGCGATCACGTCGGCCACATCGGTATAAAGATTGGCGAAGGCCTCGGGCAGTCCCTCGGGATGGCCGGGCTTCAGCCGGGTCGAGCGTAGGGCCGCCGGGCTCAGATCGGCGCTGCCCGCCTCGATGAACCGCGTCTCCCCCTTGAGCGGGCCGAATTCCAGCAGGTTCGGGTTCTCCTGGTTCCAGGCGATCCCCGCCTTGGTGCCGAACACGCGCAGCCGCAAGGGGTTGCTGAGCCCGGTCGCCAGCTTGCTCGCCCACAGCATGCCGCGCGCGCCGTTGGCGTAGCGCAGCAGGATATTGTTGTTGTCGTCGACCCGGCCGCCCGGCACGAAGGCCGAGATATCGGCCAGCAGTTCATCGAGTTCCAGGCCGGTGACGTAGGCCGCCAGGTGATGGGCATGGGTGCCGATATCGGCGATGCAGCCGCCCGCCCCGGACCGTTCCGGATCGCGCCGCCAGGGTGCCCGTCCGGCGTCGCCGTCGCCGGTCAGGTCGGCGTAGCTCTGCTGCGGGTATTCCACCTGGACGAGGCGGATATCGCCCAGTTCTCCCGCCTCGGCCATCGCCCGGGCGTGGCGGACCAGCGGATAGCCCGCATAGGCATGGGTCAGCGCGAAGACGAGCCCGGACTCCCGCACCCGGCGGACCAAATCCAGCGCGTCGTCCAGGGTGGTGGTCAGCGGCTTGTCGCAGATCACATGCACGCCGCGGTCGAGGAACGCGCAGGCCGGGGCGTGGTGCAGGTGGTTGGGGGTGACGATGACCACCGCCTCGATCCCGTCGCCGCGCGCCGCCTCGGCGGCCGCCATCTCGGCGAAATCGGCGTAGGCGCGGTCCGGCGCGAGGCCCAGCGCGGCGGCGCTGGTTTTCGCCTTCTCGGGATCCGAGGATAACGCCCCGGCGACCAGCTCGTAGCGGTCGTCGATCCGCGCCGCCATGCGGTGCATCGGGCCGATGAACGACCCTTCGCCGCCGCCGACCATGCCGAGCCGGATGCGCCGTCCCAACCCGCCGAAACCCGTATCCTGGATGGTCATCGTTCGTCCTCCTTTCGGTCAGCCCTCGGGCCGGATATCGACCTGACGGCAATGGGTCTCGCGCAACAGAACCGCCGCCAGGACCGCGGCGGCGCAACCGATCACCAGGGTCAGCAGCGCGATCTCGAAGCCGCCGGCCGAATAGACGCGCGCGCCGTCTACCAGGCGGCCGTCCCATCCCAGATCGAGCAGCCAGCCGATCAACGGCTGGAACCCGGCGGCGCACCCCATGACCGTAATATTGACCAGGGCCATCACGGTCGCCGCGACCGACCGGTCGTTGTGCTCGCGCGCGGTGACGAAGGCCAGGATCATCGCCCCGGCGAAAATTCCGTGGACCAGCAGTAACGCCTGGACCGCGATCAGCGGCAGTCCGGGCAGGTAGAGCGCCAGGGCGAACGTGGCGAAGCCGCCGGAAGACGCCACCAGCATGGGCACCCGCCGGCTGCCCATCCGGTCGGACAGCCAACCCGACAGCGGTGCGCCGATCGCCCAGCCGATCAGCAGCAGGGTCGTGCAGAACGCCGCGCCCGGCCGGTCCAGCCCATAGGCCTGCATCATGTAGGGCACGCCCCAGAGCCCGGCGAAGGCCAGCAGCGGCCCGCCCAGACCGGCCCCGTAGATGCCGCAGAACCAGGTCTGCGGCCGGACCGCGGCCTGCCGCAACCCCGACAGCAAGGACGCCAACCCGCCCGAGACATGGTGTTGCGCTCCCCGCGCCGCCGCGCCCCGCACGGTCAGCCAGATGAGCGCCGCCAGGGCGGCGGAGGCCACCCCCGAGGCCACCAGGCTGGCTCGCCACCCGACCGCCTCGACCAGCACGGCCAGGGGTGCCTGCGCGCCGATGGCGCCGATCATCCCCATCATCAGGGTCATGCCGGACAGCAGGGCGAACCGGCGGGCCGGAAACAACAGGCCGGCGGTCTGCAGGGTGCCGAGCCAGGCGACCCCCGCGCCGGCGCCGACGAAGGCCCGGCCGAGATAGGCCATGCCGGTTCCCTGCGCCAGGCCGAACAGCAGGCTGCCCGCGCCGCACAACAGGGCCGCCGCCGTCAGCATCCGGCGCGGCCCGAACCGGTCGATCATCAAGCCGATGGGAATCTGGCAACCCGCATAGGCATAGAAGTAGAAGGCGGTCAGATTGCCCAGGATCGCCCCCGACGCGGAAAATTCGCGCATCAAGTCGTCGGTGAGCACGCTGGGCGCGACCCGATGGAAATAGCCGTAGCAGTAAAACAGCGATCCCAGAAACCAGGCCGCCCAGGCGGCCCCCGAGCTTCCTGTCTGCCGGTTGCCCACCGCGTCGTTCGGTTGGGTCATTGCCCTCTTTTCGCCCCCCTGCGAGCTGTCCGCCAACATATGAACCCGCCGGCGGAAAGGTCAAGGCGGCGCGGACCGGGCAACGAATACGGCTTGACGTTTCAACGGCGGCGGGGTTGCCTTGCAACCGAGAGGCTCCAAGATAACTGGGTTAACGACGGATCGTTTCGAGAACAGTTCAGGACCATCGAAGACCCCATGGATTCAACATCGCCCACCACGGCCGCCCTTCCCTCGCTACTCCGGCCGAACGACCCCGGCGTCAGTCAGACCCTCAACCCGGGCGGATCCGCCCCGATCCTTCTCGTCTGCTGCCATGCCGGACGGGCCATTCCGGCGGCGCTCGGCGATCTCGGGCTCGATCCCGACGCCCGGTCGCGGCACATCGGCTGGGACATCGGCGCCGAGCCCCTGACCCGCAAGCTGTCGCACCGGCTGAACGCCCCGGCCATCCTGGGGACCTATTCGCGGCTGGTCGTCGACCCCAACCGGGCGCCGGGTGCGGTCGACTCGATCCCCGAGACCAGCGACGGCACGGTGGTTCCGGGCAATGCCGGACTGTCGGAAGCGAACCAGGCCCAACGGCTGCATTCGGTGTTCTGGCCCTATCACAACGAGGTCGCGCAGGCCTATGCCGCCTGCCTGCGCCGCCACCCGGATTGTGCCCTGGTGGCGATTCATACGTTCACCCCGCAACTGAACGGTTGTACGCTGCGTCCCTGGGAAATCGGCATCCTGTGGAACCGGGACCAGAGGTTGGCCCGGCCGATGATCGAGCGCATGCAGGCGGAGACGGAACTCACCGTGGGCGACAACGAACCCTATTCGGGACAGCAGTTCGGCTTCACCGTCGACTATCACGCCGGCAACAAGGGGCTTCCGCATGTCGCCATCGAGGTGCGCCAGGACCTGGTACTCTCGGAAATGCAGATCGACGGCTGGGTGGATGTCCTGGCCGACACCCTGACCCATGCCCTGAAGGCCGCCGAACTGTGGGACGGCGAGCCAGCCGTGGGAAGCACATGACATGACGCCCCCATCGCCTCCGTTCACGATCGGCATCGAGGAAGAATACCTTCTGGTGGACCGGAAAACCCGGGACCTCGTGAGCGAGACGCCGGAGGCGATGATCACGGCCTGCGAATCCCGGATCAAGGATCTGGTCCGGCCGGAGTTCCTGCGGTCGCAGATCGAGATCGGCACCCGTGTCTGCGAGACCATCGCCCAGGCCCGCGAGGACCTGTCGTGGTTGCGCCGGACCGTCGCCGAGGAGGCAGACAGGTTCGGGCTGGCGCCCATCGCCGCCTCGACCCATCCCTTCTCGGAATGGCAGGATCAGGCCCATACGGACAAGGAGCGCTACCACATCCTGGCCCGCGACCTGCAGGCCGTGGCCCGGCGGCTGCTGATCTGCGGCATGCATGTCCATGTCGGCATCCAGGACGACAACCTGCGCAACGACCTGATCAACCAGGCGACCTATTTCCTGCCGCACCTGCTGGCGCTCAGCACCTCGTCGCCGTTCTGGCGCGGCCACGACACCGGGCTCAAATCCTACCGCCTCAGCGTGTTCAACGAACTGCCCCGGACCGGCCTGCCCGAGCAGTTCGACAGTTTCGGCGAATACGAACGCCACGTCGCCATCCTGGTCGATGCCGGGCTGATCAAGGACGCCTCCATGCTGTGGTGGGACATCCGGGCCAGCACCAAGTTCCCGACCATCGAGATGCGGGTCACCGACGTCTGCCCCTATCTCGACGACGCCATCGCCATCGCCGCCCTGTTCGCCTGCATCCTGCGCATGCTGTACCGGCTGCGCCGCGACAACCGGCGCTGGCGGATCTACGCGCCCATGCTGATCCGGGAAAACCGCTGGCGCGCCCAGCGCTACGGCCTGGACGAGGGGCTGGTCGATTTCGGCAAGGGCGCCATCGTGCCCTGCACCGACCTGCTGGAGGAACTGATCGAGATGGTCGCCGAGGATGCCGCCGCCCTGGACTGCCTGGAAGAGGTCCACGGCGCCCGGCGGATCGCCGAACGCGGGACCAGCGCCCACCGCCAGCTTGCCGCCTTCCGCACGGCACGGGACGACGGCGCCGACCATAGGGAAGCGCTCGGCGCCGTCGTCGACCAGTTGATCGAGGAAACGGTCAGCGGCCTGTAGGGCCGCGCCTTACTCGACGACCTGTTTGCGGGCGATCGCTTCCTTCAGCGAGGCGAGCAGTTCGCGGCCGATCTTGCCGCCGTCGCCCGAGACCTTCTCGCGCAGCACGGCCCGCATGGCGTCGATATGCGCCTTGACGATTTCCACCGCGTTGTCGTCCTCGCGGCACTCCGAACCGGTGGTTTCGTACAGCATCTTGCCGAAGACCGAGATCAGGGGATACCCGAAGGTGCCGCCCTGGCCGCGCAATTCGTGGGCCAGCAGGTTGATCTCCTCGAAATACTTGCGCCGTCCCTCGGCCTGTCCCAGGGCGTCCTCGCACAGCTTCGAGAGCTTCTTCAGGTAGCCGAGCGCCCATTCGGTGAAGTCCAGGGCCGCCCGCTCCAGGGTCGCCTCGGCCTCCTCCAGCAGATCGGCCGGTATCTCGCCCCCCTCGCTGGAGCCGAGCCCGCCGACCTTGTCCTTGAGGCGGTTCGGCAGGATGAACTTCCACACTTCGCTGGGCTTGGCGGGTTTGACGATCCGATCGGTCGAATAGACGATCGTCATATCGCTTTCCTTCAGCTCGCGGCGCTCCGGCGCATCCGGCGGCAGATCGTCGCGCCGCCGCCGTTCGGGGCCGAAGTAGGTCTGCGTCGCGATGAACGGACGCGGATGGTCGATGACCTCGAGCAGATGCTTGTACACCGCCTGGGCGGAAAACGGCTTGGCCAGGAACTCGTTGGCGCCCCGGTCGCGGGCCTGGGACACGTACCCGGCGTCGGCGGCGCCGGACAGCATGATGAACGGCATGAACCGGTTGGGAGAATCCTTGGATTCGCGGACCCAGCGCAACAGCAGCAGCCCGTCGATCGGCGCCATGATCAGATCGGAGATCACGATATCGACCCCGGCCAGCCCGGCCAGGGCCTGACCGCCGCCCGGCACCTTCAGCATCTCCACGGCCTGCGCCCCGTTCTTCGCCAGCATGACCCGGCCGACGCCGAAATGGCGCAACAACTGCTGGAAGGTGTTCCGAATATAGTTGTTGTCTTCGACGACGAGTACCGTCAACCGCTCGAAATTATACTTCGTCACCCACGAAACCCTGTATTGTTTTCAACTGGATTCAAGTTTTTGTGCCACAGCTTTGGATTCAACGCTAGATGTTTTAAATGCCACCACTGCGAGAAACGGTATAAAGGTGGCATCCGAAGGTTCGCCGCCGGGCGCCGGCAGGCGCAAATTGCCGCTTGCGCGGCGGCTCGGGCAGCCGGTATGGTCCGGCCTGCTTGGCCGGAACGCCCTTTCCGGCCGTTTCGCCCCATCCCAGAGAAGAGGACCACAGGCATGACGGAAGTTGGTGGCATCGCGGCGGATCGGCTCCGGTCTTTCGTGGAGCGGATCGAGAAACTCGAAGAGGAAAAAGCGGCCCTGGCCGCCGATATCCGCGACGTTTACGCCGAGGCCAAGGGAAACGGCTTCGACGTCAAGGCGATGCGCCAGATCGTCAAGCTGCGCAAGATGGACAGTTCCGACCGCCAGGAGCAGGAAGCCATGGTCGACCTGTACCGCCGGGTTCTGGAAATCTAGCAGTGCCACACCCCCTCGGCTTGAGACCGACCTCGAACCGGACTATCTAAGCCGATCATGACCCAGACATCCTACGCCGTCCTCGAAGACCGTTTCCGCCGGCTGCTCGCCCTGCGCGACGCCGAGGCCATCCTCCATTGGGACCTGTCCACCATGATGCCGCCGGGCGGCGCCGAGAGCCGGGGCGAGCAACTGGCCCATCTCAAGGCGGTCCAGCACGGCATCCTGGCGGCACCCGACATGGGCGAGCTGCTGGCCGCCGCCGCGGACGAGGATCTGAACGCCGGACAGGACGCCAACCTGCGCGAGATGACGCACCAGTGGCGCCGCTCGACCGCCCTGCCCGAGGAATTGGTGACGGCCCTGTCGCGCGCCAACTCGGCCTGCGAGATGGCCTGGCGGTCGGCCCGGCCGAACAACGACTTCGCGGCGATCCTTCCGTTCCTGGAAGATGTGCTGTCGCTGGTCCGCGAGAAGGCCGAGATCCTTTCCGGCACGCTGGGGCTCGGCCTTTACGATTCCCTGCTGGACGCCTACGAGCCCGGCGGCCGGGCCGAGGAGATCGACACCATCTTCGCCGACCTCGAGGCCTTTCTGCCCGGTTTCCTGGCCGAGGTGCTGGACCGCCAGGCGGGGCAGCCGCCGGTCATCCGTCCCGAGGGGCCGTTCCCCGTGGAAAAGCAACGCGAACTCGGCATCCGTTTCATGAAGCTGCTCGGCTTCGATTTCGACCACGGGCGGCTCGACATCAGCCTGCACCCGTTCTGCGGCGGCACTCGGGACGACGTGCGGATCACCACCCGCTACGACGAATCCGACTTCACCTCCAGCCTGATGGGCGTGTTGCACGAAACCGGGCACGCCCTCTACGACATGGGCCTGCCCGAGGCCTGGCACGGCCAGCCGGCCGGCGACGCGCGCGGCATGAGCCTGCACGAAAGCCAGTCCCTGCTGATCGAGATGCAGGTCTGCCGGTCGCCGGAATTCCTGCGCTTCGCCGCCCCGATCATGGCCGAAGCCTTCGGCGGCAGCGGTCCGGCCTGGGAGCCCGACAACCTGGTCCGGCTGTACAGCCGGGTCACGCCGAGCCTCATCCGCGTCGACGCCGACGAGGTCACCTATCCGGCCCATGTCATCCTGCGCTACCGCCTGGAACGCGCCCTGATCGAGGACCGGATGAAGCTCCGGGACCTTCCCGGCGCGTTCAACGACGGGCTGGAAAAGTTGCTCGGCGTCCGCCCGCCCGACGACCGCACCGGCTGCCTGCAGGATCTGCATTGGTACGACGGCGCTTGGGGCTACTTCCCGACCTACACGCTGGGCGCGATGACCGCGGCGCAGATCTTCGACGCCGCGAAGAAGGCCGACCCGGCCATCGAACCGGGCATCGCCAAGGGGGATTTCAAACCCCTATTGGCCTGGCTGCGGGTCAACGTGCATGCGAAGGGATCGCTCTATTCGACCCGCGACCAGTTGATCCAGGCGACCGGCCGGCCGCTCGACGCCGCCGTGTTCGAGACGCATCTGAAGGAACGTTATCTGAGCTAAACGTCCGCCACCATCAGCAGCACGTCGCCGGAGGTGTAGGCGATCAGCGGATGGGGGGCCAGGGGCATGGAATCGACGACCCGGTATCCGAGCCGCTGGTAAAGCCGCAGCGAGGGACGGTTTTCCTCGAAGGCCAACAGGCTCAGCTTCTTGAAACCGCGGTTTGCGGCCCGCTCGCGGGCCAGTTCCATCAGGCGGGTGCCCAGCCCCTCCCCCCGGTACTGGGGCAGCAACGAAACGGAATTGATGAAATAGCTGCCGGGGACATCCAGTTCCCGGAAAGGCTTCATGATCGGGCAGCCGCCGCCGTTTTCGCCGACGAGCCGTTTCCAGCCGTTCCGCTCGCGTTCGCGGTCCTCGCCGGGGAAGCTGATCAGAATCCCGGCCACCTCGTCGTCGATCTCGGCAACGACGGTATTGCGGTAGCTGAACGGAATATCGTCCCGGCCGCAGCGCAGTACACCGATCTCGAACGGCGTCAAATTCGGGTAGTCGCCGGCCAGCGACGTCCAGACGTACTCCGGAACGCCTCCCGCGGCATTGTTGAACAATTCGGCTATCTGCGGGCAGTCGCGACGGGTCGCCGGGCGGAACGGCGGTTCCAGCCTCATCTACTCCCCCCCCCCTAAATACGCACTCACCTTCCTCCGGGTTCCCCGCCCATATGGGGCCGCCCCGCCGGCATGGCAACCTGACCCTCCCCCCCTCTCCGCGCGACGGAATGCCAAGGACGTGCGAGGGAGAGGCCGGGCAAAAACCGGCGGAGACAAGGAAAATACCGCCTCGCCGTCGCGGCGGAAGCGGTTCGTTACGGAAAATACACCGACGCCGGACGGCGGGGCCGGGAAAGGTCAGAAGTCTCCCAGCGTGGCGGCGGGCGTATGGGCATGGGGGGGAACCGGCTGCGGCGTTTCCAGCTCCCGCACCGACACCAGGGCGGCACGCGGCAACGCACGCGTTACCAGGTTCACGTCCTCCTGCAACTCGAGCAGGACGACAAGACTCTTCTTCCCGGCGAAGTAATAGTGCCGAAAGGCCAGTTCTCCCCGCACGCCGACGCCGAGCGCGACGGATTGGTGGCGCTGGTAATCATCCTGCTGACGGCTCAACAGCTGAATCTCGTAACGGATCAACTTCCACTTCCCCCGGCTATGTATGCGTCCAGCATCGAGAATTTACGTGTGCGGCACAACGGGTATTTATTCATGGTTGCGGATTCGCATCCGGTCTTCTCGTCATAGGGATGAATGTATGCCGATTGGCGAATTTGTCTCTGTGGAATGCATGTGGATAATTGTGGACAACCTTCGCCCCCGGACAACGAACCCGGACGCCCCCGAAGCGAGCCGCCGGAAATTAGACCGGGTTGCCCCCTAGCTTCGCCTTGCCGCCCGCAACGGCTGGCGATAGGCTATGCGCCCTTTGAAACTCAGGGTCTCCCGGAGGCTTTCACGTGCGTTACATCAGTACCCGGGGCGTCGCGCCGGTCCTTTCCTTCGACGAGGTTCTCCTTGCCGGCCTCGCCCGTGACGGCGGCCTGTATCTTCCGCAAGCCTGGCCGCGCTTCTCCAAGACGGATATCCGGGCATTGCGCGGGCTGTCCTATGCGGACCTCGCCGTCCGCGTGATGCAGCCCTTCGTCGGCGGCGCCATCGCCGAGGACGATTTCGCCGCGATGGTCACCGAGGCCTACGACGGTTTCGGCCACAGCGCGGTGGCGCCGCTCAAGGAACTGAGCACCAACCGCTGGCTGATGGAGCTGTTCCACGGCCCGACCCTGTCGTTCAAGGATTACGCCCTGCAGGTGGTCGGCCGCCTGTTCGATCATGTGCTGCAGGCCAAGGGCCAGCGCGTGACCATCGTCGGCGCCACGTCCGGCGACACCGGTTCCGCCGCCATCGAGGCCTGCCGTGACAGGGATGCCATCGACATCTTCATCCTGCATCCGCACGGCCGGGTGTCGGACGTGCAACGCCGCCAGATGACCACCGTCGCCTCGGCCAACGTGCACAACATCGCCGTCGAGGGCAATTTCGACGATTGCCAGAACATGGTGAAGGCCATGTTCAACGAGACGGCCTTCCGCGACCGCTACAACCTGTCGGCCGTCAACTCGATCAACTGGGCCCGCATCATGGTCCAGATCGCCTATTACTTCGCCGCCGCCGTGGCCATCGGAGCGCCCGACCGCAAGGTCACCTTCGCCGTGCCCACGGGGAATTTCGGCAACGTTTTCGCGGCCTATGCCGCGCGGCGCATGGGGCTGGGCATTCCAAAGCTTGTCATCGGCTCGAACAGCAACGATATCCTGACCCGTTACTT
>Ga0207799_100449_pt1 | contig 15754 bp, 20 predicted proteins | sample TtanPargueraPR_4_FD_187742 | JGI IMG/M metagenome (GOLD analysis project Ga0207799, IMG submission 187742) | Aerobic enrichment media microbial communities from Bioluminiscent Bay, La Parguera, Puerto Rico - Tt and M2 (SPAdes) | ecosystem: Environmental > Aquatic > Marine > Unclassified ...
GTTGCGGGCCGCCTCGGGGCCGTCTAGGGGCCGCCTGAAGGCCGGTCAAGGGCCACCTTGGGGCCGGGTAAGGGCCGGGTAAATCCGCCGAACCCATTGAAATCAAAAGAAACCGTTCCGAAAAAGGGCCCAAAATGTGGTCATTTGTCGTCATTTGTGAGCCTTTTCCGCCCGGTGCGCATCGATACCCGCCCCCATGCCGAACCGTTCCGTCAACCGGTAAATGAGATATTATAGGCTTTTTAACCTATTTTTTCAAGAATGTTTTCCTCTGCATGGAAAGAAAAATATCGGCGGGGAATGCTCGCAAACGGCCCCGCTCCCGACATCGGCCTCAACACGGAAATGTTGCGTTACGCATTCATCGTTTCCTGAAACACCCCGGTTACGAACCGGCGATAGGATGACCTTGGTCTCAATTCTCGAAGGGAGTGCGAAAAATGGGCCACGGACATCTTGCGTTTTCATCTCTCAATTGGCTGGAAGCCGGGATTCTGATCGCCCTGGTCGTCGCCCTGGGTCTTTTTCTGGTCCGGTCCTATCGCTCCGGCGAACGGCAGGACGACGGGCTGACCATCGACGAACGCCGGAGCCTCGACGGATTTGAGCGCGAACTGCTCAGCGTGATCCGCCAGTACGGCGACAAGACGCCTCAATCACGGATCATCGAAGAGGTCGCCGCCGGTTTCGAAACCATCACCGAAACCCTCCAGCATCTCGAAGCGAAAGGCCTGGTTTCAAGGGTCTGGGACCCGGAAGCCAAGGAACTCATGGTCTCGGCCTAAAGGCCTTCGGGGTTCAGAGCGCGAGAACGGCGTCGTCCGCCCCGGCGGGATCACCCTACGCCGCCGCCGGGAAATGGCGCAGCCAGGTTTCCGTCCGGGCCCTGTCGCGGGCCTCGTAAACCGCGAGCGCCCGGCGCAGGTCGCCGGAGGGAGAGGGCTCTCGACCTTCGGCGATTTCGGTCAGGCGCAGGGTGTACCAGGCGGTGACGCCGCCCTCGGGCGGGTCGGCGAACCTCGGGAAGGCCGGTTCCGGTTTCTCGCCCGCCCGCCAAAGATCCGGCAGGGACGGCTCGATGACGAGCGCGCGGGCCAGGCCGACGACGTCGACGGCACCGCCGGCCACGGCGGCCTCGGCCTGGGTCCGGGTCTTGAAACCGCCGGTCGCCATCAAGGGCTTGCCGGTCACGCGCCGGGCGCGCTTGGCGAATTCGGTGAAGTACGGCCCACCGCCGCCGCTGTCCGAAGCCGACCGGGCGCCGGGGAAATAGGTGCCGCCGCTGATGTCGATCAGGTCGATGCCGGTCTTATCCAGCGCGGCGATCACGGCCAGCGCGTCCGCTTCCGCGAAACCGCCCTCCAGCCGGTCGGTCGAATTGAGTTTCAGGCCCACCGGGAAGTCCGGCCCGACGGCGGCGCGGACCGCCTCGACGGTTTCCAGCAGAAGCCGCATCCGGTTGGCGAGGATCCCGCCGTAGCCGTCGGTCCGCTTGTTGAACAGGGGCGACAGGAACTGGCTGAGCAGGAAGCCGTGCGCCGCATGCAACTGGACGCCGCCGAAACCGGCCCGCCGGGCGAGCCGGGCCGTCCGGGCGAACTGCGCGGGCAGCGCGCGGATTTCGTCCCTTGCGAGTTCAGCGCAGCGCAGGCCGGGCAGATCGAGTGCGCTCGGCCCCCTGGGGGTGCTGGTCGGCGGGTAGGCCATGGCGCCGGCATGGCCGAGTTGCAGCCACAACTGGGCGCCGTTTTCCGCCCCGGCGCGGGCGAGCGTCTCGAACCGGGAAAGGTCGGCGGCCTCGTTCAGGACCAGGTTGCCGGGCTTCTCGGCGAAGCCGGGGCCGCCCTGCACTTCCCCGACGATCGACAGCGCCAGCCCGCCCTCGGCCCAGCGCCGGTAGAGCCGGGCCTGCGCCTCGGTCGGATGGCCGGTCCCGTCGCCCAGGGAATCCGACATCGCGGATTTGGCGATCCGGTTCTTCAGCACCCCGCCGCAGGGCAGTTGCAGAGGTTCAAACAGAAGATCGTCGGCACGGCTCAAATCGCTTCCCCCTATCGCTTTTCCTAGAGTTGCAGTTGGCCACGCCGGGAAGGAATGGCAATGGGGAGCAACCTGGGGGGAGCAATCTGGGGGGAGCAATCTGGGCCTGGCTAAACGACGCGCTGTTTTCCGGCCGGAACGGCGAGGAAACGCCGCAATGCCGCCATCGCGGCGTCCGGGACTTCCTCCGGGATGAAATGCCCGCCGGGCATGGGGGCGAAGTCCGCCCGGTCGCACCAGCCTTCCCAGATGCGCCGGACATCGAAGTGCTTGCCGACGACCCCGCGTTCGCCCCACATGACGAGCGCCGGACAGGAAATTTTCCTGCCGGCATCGCGGTCGGCCCGGTCGTGAAGCCGGTCGAGGTGATAGCCCGCGCGGAAGCACTCGCACATCGCGGTGATGACTTCCGGTGCCGTGTTGGCGGCCAGATAAGCCTTCAGGGCGAGTTCGTCGTAGGGAACGGGCCGGTCGGACAATCCCGTCAGGATGAGCCGCAGGAAGAATTCCGGATCTCCGGCGATCAGCCGGTCCGGGATCGGATAATCCTGCGTCAGGAACGAGAAATAGAAATATTCCTGGGCGATCGCCGCATCCGACCGGGCATAGAAATCCAGCGCCGGGACGACATCCATGACGACGAGCCGGGTGACGGCATCGGGGTGATCGAGTGCCAGCCGCCGGGCGACACGCGCGCCCCGGTCGTGGCCGACAAGGGCAAACCGTTCGTGGCCCAGGGCCCGCATGACCGCGAGCTGTTCCGCCGCCATCTCGCGCTTCGTGTAGGCGTTGCCGCCGTCGACCGGCCCGGGCTTGTGCGTTTCGCCGCGGCCCCGGATGTCGGTCAGGACGACCGAAAAGCGCCCGGCCAGTTCCGGGGCCATGCGATGCCAGCACAGATGGGTCTGCGGATCCCCGTGGAGCATCAGCAGGGCGGGGCCGCTGCCCTTGGTCAGGACCCGGACGGGCTGGCCGCCGACCTCGACGATCCGGCGTTCGAAGCCGGGCAGCAGTTTCGCGTCGGCCTCCTCAAAGATGCTCATTCACCCACTCCTTGTAGTCCGCGATGGCGTCCTCGTTCCGGGAAAAGAAGGTCCAGCGGCCGATCCGATGCGCCGAGAGAAAACCGGCCCGGCGCAGCAGTTCCAGATGGCGGCTGGCCGTGGGCTGGGCCATGGCCAGCTTTTCGGCCAGAAGCGTGACGCAAACGCCGATCTCGGACGGCTTGCCCGTCTTCTGATGGGAAAAATGAGCATCGGGATCGGCCAGCCAGCGGAGAATGGACAGCCGCGCTTCGCTGGCCAGGGCCTTGGATTGTTCGAGCCGGTCGGTCATACCGTCATATAAATAGTTATTTAGCTATATATCAATATTTTTGTAACGACATGTGATGGTGACCGGACGCCTCGGCAGACCTTCTCCTCGCCAACCTTGCACGCCCCGTCCCGGCGGGGCCGCTGAATGCCATTGACTGCGGCGCGGAAGTGCCCGAAATCTACGGCACCTGGAAACCAAAGCATCGGGCATCCGATCTTGCCGCCGACCGCATACCGTTTTCTGTCGGTTCTGAGGGCCGCCCCGCGCTGGGCGGCGCTGCTGGCGTTCGTCGCGGCGCTGTCCGCCGGGGCGATGCAGCCGCAGGCCGCCGCGATGCTGCTGGCCGAGTCGGCGAAGCTGCAGTCGGGCGCGGCCGTCCCGCTGGACCCGGACGAACTTCGGCAGCCGCTGCATCCGCCGGCGGTCCTGGCCGAGGAACAAGGCCGTCAGGGAACCGGGAACGCCCCGGATGACGGCGGGCCACCGGTTCCGCCGTTCCTTCGTCAAGCCGGTTACGAGATCACGCCTCCCACGGGCGGCCGCGACGTCCGGACCGCCGGCGGCGCCGCGCATCGCGCGCTTTGCCGCCAAGGTCCACAGGCCATCCGCGCCCCGCCTCCGCTTCCCCTGAACTAGAGACTCTCCCAGACGGCATGCCCGTGCGGCCTGCCGGAGATTTCGGCTTGAGCGCTCTCAAAGCGCTCCGAGCTTTCGGAGGATGCGATGAAGGAAAACAGCAACGCGCATATCGCGCTGTCCTGGACGCTCATGATCGCAATGATCGCCGCCGTCCTGCTGGTCGGCAAGATCATGCTGTAGAACGCCGGAAACGGCGACGGCCGGGAGACCAACTCCCGGCCGTCTCTTTTGTTCAGAAGGGACGCCGCTTCATCTCCTCGATCACCTGGGCGCGGGTCAGCCCGGCGTCGTCGAGCAGGTAGTCCGGCAATTTCAGGAGGCGCCGGAAATCGCGTTGGCGGCGGAAATGCTCCCGCAGGGCCCGGACCAGACCGAACGGCAACAAAGCGCCGAGGATCGCGGCCCCCGGCTTGCGGCCGAGCCCCAGGCCGAGGGCGAGGACCACGCGGCCGGGGGCGGTGCCCGAAGCGGTAGCGGTGTGACTGAGGGACATCGTCATATCTCCATTGATCGTTGCGGTCACCAGCCGATCCGCCGCCAGAGCACCACGTCGGCGGGCGGATACTGGAGGTCGATGCGGGAAACGCCGATATCGCGGAGCGTATGGTCCGGCATGGCGAGCAATTCGGCATCGCGCCGCCGCGTCCGGGCCCGAACCCGCCAGCGGACGAAGGCACTGCCGACCCAGCCGATCAGGGCGCGAAGGGTATCCCGTTCTGGGATGCGCCCGAAGGATGAGGGGGTATCGATCCGCATGTCAGAGCCCATTCGCCCCCAGCTGAGCCGAGACCCGTGCCGGGTGGGAACGTGGCATGAACCGGACGGGCGCCGCCGGAGATTTGGGCGCCGCCGCCTCTTCCCCGACGCCCATCCGCGCCAGGGCCTCGGGAAGGGTCGGATCGCACTTGAGCAGATGGTTGAAGCCGACGCGGTTCAGGAAGCTCTCGATCGACCGCGAGGCGCTGCACAGCCGCATCTCGCCCCTGGCGGACAGGACCAGCTTGGCGGCGACGACCAGCCCGCGCATGCCGGCGCGCGCCATGACATGCACGCCCGACAGATCGACGACCAGCCGGGTCCGGCCGGCGCTGACGCAATCAATGAGCGCGTCGTAAAGGGGCCCCGCGGCCCGGCCGTCCACCGCGCCCGAAACGCGGACGATGGTCACGCCGTTCAAAGTTCGGGTTGAAAATCTCATCGGTATTCCTCGTTTTTCCTACGCCGGAAGCCAGCGGCACCGGCGTGACCTGACAGACAAAACCGAAAGCCGGGGCCTGCGGGGCGGTCGTTGCCACCCCGGTCCCGGATTACGGCTGAAATGAAAAAACCCGCCGGACCTTCCCGAGCGAGGCCCGCGGCGCCATCTCTCCATACGCCGCCGCGGGCCCGTCCCCCCGGACAAAAGGGTGCAAAGTGGAAGGTCTTTGCGGCGAACCGCCCGCGTCACGGACCGTTCGTGGGACGCAACTTGCGGGCGGCCCGTTGTTGTCAGCGTTGTATTACCGGTGGTATTAGTGCCGCCTCATCGTTGTTTTTGTGAATGGTTGTCGTTTGCATCCCGGAGTGGCCGTGCCCCAGGATCTTAAGATTTCCCTTTTGGGTGAGTTGTGCGTGACCGTGGCGGGGGAGGAGGTGCCCCTTCCCGCCTCGCGCAAGGCGCGTGCCCTGCTGGCCTTCCTCGCCGCGACCGGGCGGCCGCATCGCCGCGAGCGCCTGTGCGAGCTGTTGTGGGACCTGCCCGACGATCCGAAGGCGGCCCTGCGCTGGTCGCTGAGCAAGCTGCGCCGCGTGGTCGATACGCCCGACCGGCCCCGCATCGTCGCCGACCGCGAGCGGGTGCAGTTCGATACCCAAGCCGTCGATATCGATATCCGGGACATCCACGCCCGGCTAAGAAACCGCGACGGGCACCTTGCCGCCGACGACCTCGAAGCGATGGCCGGGCAGTTGAATCAGGTGCTGCTGGACGGCCTCGACGGGGCCGGCGACGAGGCGTTCGACTCCTGGCTGACGTCCGAACGGGAGGATGCCGAGGCGGCCCGCATCGCGGTTCTGCGGCAACTGGCCACCCACCCCGACATGCCCCCGGCCACCGCGAAGAAATGGCAGCGGCTGTGGCGCGAGGCCGACCCGGAGGGAGCCCAGGCGCACACCCGGAGCGAACCGTCGGCCCCGCCGCCGGCCAAATCCGCCCTCCCCGCCCCCGGTTTCCGCGCCCGCGCCCTGCGCGCCCAGCGGATCGGCTTCTGCGAAGTGCCGGACGGCACCAAGATCGCCTACGCGACGGTCGGCTCGGGCCCGCCGCTGCTGAAGGCGGCCAACTGGCTCAACCATCTGGAATTCGACTGGGCGAGCCCGATCTGGGGCCGCAGCTTCGCCGCCATGGCCCGGCGCCGCACCTTCATCCGCTACGACGAGCGCGGCTGCGGCCTGTCGGACTGGGACGTCGACGACCTGAGCTTCGAGGCCTTCGTCGAGGACCTGGAGGCGGTCGCCGACCGTCTGGAACTGGAGCGCTTCCCGCTGCTCGGCATCTCGCAGGGGTGCGCGGTGTCGGTCGAATACGCCGTGCGCCATCCCGAGCGGGTGTCGGGACTGATCCTGATCAGCGGCTATGCGGCCGGTTGGCGGCACCTGGCCAGCCCGGAGGAACAGGCCCGGCGCGAGGCGGTGCTGACCCTGACCGAGGTCGGCTGGGGCACCGACAACCCGGCCTACCGGCACATCTTCTCGCAGACCTTCATGCCCGACGCGAGCCCGCAAGACCTCGCCTGGTTCGACGACTTCCAGCGCCAGACGGCCTCGCCGCGCAACGCCGCCCGGTTCCAGGACGCGTTCGGCTATATCGACGTGCGCCACCGGCTGGCCGAGGTCAAGGCCCCAACCATCGTCCTGCATTCCAAGGACGACCAGCGGATTCCGCTGGAGATGGGCCGCGCCGTGGCGGCCGGGATTCCGGGCGCCCATTTCGTCCCGCTGGACAGCCGCAACCACATCCTGGTCGACAACGAACCGGCCTGGCAGGTCTGCATCGAGGCCGTCGGCAAGTTCCTGACCGAACAGGGAATTTAGCACGTTCCCCGGGGATGCGGGATCACCCCCGAGGCGTCTCGGGGGCCGTTCCCGGCGGTTGGAAGCGCCGCCCCCCGAAGAACAAGGCAAGCCCGAAGGAGAACGGCACCACATACGGCAGCCAGACATGGGGAAAGAAGGCCGCCCGCAGCCAGAGTTTCAGCGACGTCAAGGCCGCCTCCCAGCGGTTCCCGGTGCTCCTGCTTTCGGAGACGGGGCTGCCCAAAACCGTTCTTTCCCCAACGAGCAGCTTTCCCGCCGCCTGCCAGCCCCAATCCACGGCGGGACCGCGAAGTTTCGTCTCGTCCCCGGAATTCAATGCCGTCTCGATCTGGCGCATGCGCGGGTAGTAGCGCATCTGGTGCATCTTCATGGACGCTTCCAGCATCCAGAAACTGACCGCGCTGAGGGCGGCGACAAGAAAAAGCAGCTTGATCTTTTTCATCACGGCCGAGACGATCAAGGCGAAGCTGAACGTCACGCTCCATCCCTTGATCACCAGGAACCGGTCGTCGAATTGGGAAACCGCCCGCATGAGGGCGAAATATTCTTCCCGGATGAACTCGATCGATGGATCCGCCACGTTCGCCCCCTCCGTCTCCCGATATTCGCCGCAAGCCGGCATGGACGCGCGGCGGCGGCTCCCCATATGGTCACTACCATGTCGTGCCCCACCGGCCGGATGGCAATATGACGGAGAGTCCCAACGGCAGGAGCCCCTTCGATGAGAACACCGCTTTTGACCGCCGCCCTGCTGGCCGCATCGCTGGCAGTTCCGGCCGCCGCATCGGCCCAGACGGCGATGCCCTCGCATTCCGCCGGGATGCATCACGCCGACCATGCGATGCCGGACGGAACGGCCACGAATGCCGCGCCGGCCGAACCGGGGCAGGCCGCCTTCGCCGCGATCCAGGAGATCGTCGAAATCCTCGAGGCCGATCCGCACACCGACTGGACGCGGGTCGACATCGAGGCGCTGCGCCGGCATCTGATCGACATGAACAACGTCACCCTGAACGCCCGGGTGGCGGCGACACCGACCGACCGGGGCGCGAGTTTCGCGGTCACCGGCACCGGCGAAACGACCGGCTCGATCCGCCGGATGGTCAAGGCGCACGCCGCGACCATGAGCGGACACGGCGGCTGGACCTACACGGCGGAGGAGATCCCCAACGGCGCCACCCTAAGCGTGGCCGTCGAAGACCCGGCGGACGTGGCCAAGGTCCGGGCCCTCGGCTTCATCGGCGTGATGACCCGGGGGATGCACCATCAGGAACACCACCTGATGATCGCCCGGGGAATGGCCCCGCACGGGTGATCGCGCGCCCCCCGTTGACTCTCCCCCCGCCGCTCGCCACCGCAGGGAGGGGATAAGCAGATCACGAGTCGTAGCCATGAGCGACGGGCCCGCCACGGCGGAAACCAAGACCCGGCCGAGGGCCAAGCCGAAACCGAAGACGGAACGGCCCTGGCGGCTCAAGGTCATCCTGCTGGCCGTCACGGAAGATCCGGCGCTGCCCGTTCCACCGGAATGAAATCAAGGGCGTCGACATCTCTCGCAAATTTCTCTAAATGGAAGTATAGTTTCTAAGAATATCAATTTTTAAAGGAAAATATTTTATACAATCTAAGATTGTTTTTAATATAAATTATCGTTATGGATTATTTTTAATATTATTAATATAAATTTAATTGAAAATTATAAGATAACCACTATCATTAATTGCCCATTCTCACATCCATCCTCGAATGGGTTTGAAGTCCCTACATCTTGATTGGGAGGTTCCCATGAACGTCGAAAAGGGCAAGGCCTCACAGCCTGAGGCTGAGAAACTCCTACAAGAAATCAGAAGGTTGATCGAAGACAAGGGGCTGGAGGTAGACGTCACTCCTCGCAAGGGCGCGGAATACGGTGATCCCGTCCTGGCAAGCGGGTGCTCGAGCTGCACCCTGTGTCCTTGCATGATCTGCTGGTAGTTCCCAAACCTCGACGGCGCCATCGCCGCCGTCTCGCGGCGATGGCGCCGTTTTCGGAAACGGCGGGCGACGCAGCCCTGGAACCGCGGGCTTTCGGCCCTAGCACGGGGTACCGGTCATGGAACAGGAGCTGGCAATCGGCGATACGCAATACGCCGCGGTCAGGCGTGAGTTCGAATTCAGGATCGACGGCGACAGGCCGATCCTCTACCCACTGGACTACGTCAATACCCACATCCATTTTCTGACCCCGATCCAGGGATTCGCGCTGTCGCTCCTCGACGGCAGAACGCCATTTTCCGGACTAAAGCAGCTTTTTTCGGCGGTCTTTCCAAACAGCGCCCCCGGAACCTTTCAGACGATCCTGCTGCGGATCGACGAGATTGTCCGAAGCCACGTCTCCCAAACCGGACTCGGCGCCGAGGGGATCCTGGAAGTTGCCGACTCGCCCATTCCCCATGCCCGCCGTTTCGATCCCCGGGAATTTGTCGTCTCCCCGTCGGATTACCGGCGCGTCATGGAGGGAACGAAGACCAGATTCAGGCTGACTGCACCCATCAACCTCTACACGGTGACGACACACCGCTGCCACACGGACTGCCTCTATTGTTATGCCGACCGGAGGAAGGTCCGGGAGATGCCCCTATCGCGGTGGCGCGAACTCATAGAAGAGGCGGCGGATCTGGGGGTGCGACTTTGCTCGCCGGACAACGGGGAGACCTTCGCCAGGAAGGACGGCGTCGATTTCATCGAATGTCTCATCGAAAACAGGATGCACTTCCTGCTTTCGACAAAGGCGCATCTTTCGAGGCCGGTGATCAAACGGCTAATGGACGCGGGCTTCGCCGAAAAGGTCAACGGCGTCGTCAGCCGGCCGGTTCAACTGAGCTTCGATGCCGTCGACGAAGACGTCTCCCTACGGCTTCTCAACGTCCGCAAGCCGCGGATGGAAAAGACCGTCGAAACCTTCGAGACCTTTCTCTCCTTCGGGATCATGCCGATCATCAAGGCCGTCATCACCGGACTCAACTACGATCAGCCGAAGAAGATCGTCGACTATTTCTATCCCATCGGTGCCAGGCGGTTCAGCTTCATCAGATACACTCGCTCCTTCCACCGCCACGTCGACGACCTGTTCGTCCGCGAGCGGCACTACCCGGCGTTGGCCGCCCAGTTCGCGGAAATCCGGTCCCGGTATCCGGACATAGAGATCAACGAGAACCTCTCGGCCTTTCCCGCGCCCCTCGAAACCCTGACGGACGAGCAAAAAAAGCACATCTGGGACCAGCGAATCGGATGCGGTGGCGGTTGGCATGCACTCGGGATCGGACCGGACGGCAAGGCGTTCCTTTGCGAGCAAATGGCCTATGAGGCCCCCTACTTCGTCGGAGACGCAACACGGCAGTCGATCCGGGAAATATGGGACGGCCAGCCGATGTTCGACTTCATCCATCCGGAGCGCGACCAGTTCCGGGAAACGATCTGCGGCACATGCGACGAATTCGAGACCTGCATGTGGGAAAAGGGGCGGTGCTACCGTGACGCCTATTTCGCCTATGGGTCCGTCTTCACGCCGCCGCCGATGTGTCCCTCAAACAACCAGCCGGGCCTGAAACTCAGTTAAAGGCAGGAGGGTGGAAATGAACGAGATATGCGGATGGAAGCCCTCTTTCTTCAACGTCTTCCTCTCGGATGCCGGGAACGAGGTGCTGTTCAATTCCGCGACCGGGCGGACACTCGCGACAGGGGACGGAAGGCGGGAAATCCTCCGGGACTGCTTCCACGACCTGGAACGGACCGGCACCCACGGGAACATCGAGCTTCTCGAAGGCCTCGTCGCGCTGGGGTTCGCCGTTCCCGCCGACCACGACGAATACGCGCAAGCGCGGGACCGCCTCGGCGCACATATAGCCAGCCGCGAAAAGCTTTTTCTCACCATCGCCCCGACGATGGGCTGCAACATGCGGTGCAGCTATTGCTTCCAGCGCGACACGCCGAAAACCAAAACGATGTCCCCCGATATCCAGGACGGCGTGATTGAGTTCGTCCGCCGCAAGGCGCCGCAGAGCCGACGCCTGGTCGTCCAGTGGTTCGGCGGGGAACCGCTAATCGCCTTCGACGTCATCGTAAGACTGAGCGAAGCCTTCCAAGAAATCTGCCGGGCTCACGGCCTCCACTATCATGCGGAAATGCTGACCAACGGGATGCTTCTGACTCCCGCGCGGATTAAGGCGCTCTCCGCGCTGGCCGTCCGCGCCCTGCAAATTCCCCTGGACGGAAAACCCGAAACCTATGCCGAGCGCCGGGAGGTCTCCCCAAGGCGGGCCAAGGCGTATTATCGCTTCCTGATTGAGAACATGCCGGCGCTTCTCGACGCCACCGGCAGCGTCACGATCCGTATAAACGTCGATCGGGACAACGCCGACGAGGCCAGGGACGTCGTCGCGGCCTTCAAGCGCGGCGGCATTGTGGATCCAAGGCTCGATTTCCGCCTCGGATTCCTCAACACCAGCCGCGGGATGGTGGAATGCATTCCGCACGACTGCTTCACCAATCCCGAGTTCGCTGAACAGGAACATGAGTTCCGGTCCTACCTCGCCGAACAGGGATACATGGTTTTCGGAATGCCCCAACCCCGGGATCACCCGTGCACGGCAATCCTGCGCAATGCCTTCACCATCGACCCAGCCGGCGGCATCGGTAAATGTGTTCCGGCGACCGGGACCGGGCAATCCCGCTTCGCGCGCATCCGCCCGGACGACATGGAAAAAACCCTGGAGGAAACGGAAGCCGCCGATATGCCCTATGCCGGGTTCGATCCCTTCCTCAGCCACACTTGCACGGACTGCCGCTTGTTGCCGGTCTGCCTCGGATCATGCCCCAAACTGCACCAGCCCGACGTTTCCTTTGCCTGCAGCATGAAGGAAGGGCTGGAAAGAAAGATGCTCTTCTACCATGCGTTTCACGATCAGCACGAGACGTTATCAAGGCGTGTCCGGTCCTCGGCGGAGTGATGGCCTCGCCACCCATTGATTTCCGCAGTTGACTCTCCCCCCGCCGCTCGCCACTTCAGGGAGGGGATAAGCAGATCACGAGCCGTAGCCATGAGCGACGGGATCACCACGCCGAAAACCAAGACCCGGCCGAGGGCCAAGCCGAAACCGAAGACGGAACGGCCCCGGCTGCACAAGGTCATCCTGCTGAACGACGACTTCACGCCGCGCGACTTCGTGGTCGAGGTGCTGAAGGGGGTGTTCCGGATGACCGAGGAACAGTCGCACCGGGTGATGATGACGGCCCACCAGAAAGGCGCCTGCGTGGTCGCTTCCTATACCCGCGACGTCGCCGAAACCAAGGCGACCGAGGCCACCGAACTGGGCCGCAAGGCGGGCCATCCGCTGACCTTCACCACCGAACCGGAAGAGTAACCGTCTTGGCCGACGAACCGGTTGTCCGGAGTCTTCGGACCCTCTATAATGTTCCTATTATGTTCTTGCTTGAATCGGAAAGAGGAGCGGCATGCTGAGGCTTTATCATGCGGCGCGATCGCGCTCGACGCGTATCCTCTGGCTGCTGGAGGAACTGGGCGCCGACTACGAGATCGCCTATGTCGACATTTCCCGACAGGACGGCTCGGGCGGTCTGGATCCGGACAACCCGCATCCCGACAAGAAGGTTCCGGCGCTGCTGCACGACGGCGTGCTGATCTCCGAATCGGCGGCCATCGTGCTCTACCTCACCGACCTGTTCCCCAAGGCCGGGTTGGGGGCGCCCGCCGGCAGCCCGGAGCGCGGCCCTTATCTGACCTGGCTGGCCTATTACGCCGGGGTGATCGAACCGGTGGTGCATTTCCAGTTCCTGGGACTCGGCGACGATCCGATGCTGAAAAGAACCTTCCGCGGCAAGGCGGAAATGGACGCCCGCATCCTGGAGGCGCTGCGCACGCACGCCTACATCGCGGGACCGGACTTCTCCGGCGCCGACATCCTGGTCGCCAGTATCGGCCAGTTCGCCCGCGAGATGCTGCCGGACGACCCGCTGATCGACGGCTACCTGGCCCGCTGCGCCGACCGCCCGGCCTATCAGGCGGCCCTGGCCAAGGATGACCCGCCGGCGGCTTGACGACATCTCCCGCCGTCTGGACGCCCCGGACGAAGCCGGGGCCATGACGAAGTTCTTTGCCCCTACCGAATCACCCCCGGGCTTGACCCGGGGGTCCACACATGTCGCCCGCACGGCGTTTGCCAGTCGATGCGCGGATAAGTCCGCACATGACGGTTGGAGCAAGACATCAATCCAGCCCCATGCAGTTGGCGTAGTAGGTGACCGTGGCGGGCCAGTCGGAGAAGATGCCCTTGATGCCGACGTCCTGGGCCAGCACGTCGAGCAGTTCGAACATCCGGCCGTCGGAATCGGTCACGTCCTTGATCGACTGGTAGTACCAGCCGCCGCCGGTGTTCAGCGGGCCGGAGCGTTCCAGGGTCCAGGTGACGATCATCAGCCCGGCCTCGCGGGCTTCCTTGGCATAGGCGGACGGCACGATCTCGCCGTCCCGCACCGTCACCAGCATCCAGGTCGGCGGCGCGATGTAGCGCACGCCCATGCCGGCCAGTTCGGCCATGCCGGGCTTCCAGGTCGCCGGGTTCATGTGATCAAACGACTTGTCGCTGTCGCGCCCGTCGAGATAGACGGCGTGGCGGCCGAACTCGGGCTCGTGCTCGATCCAGTAGAGCACGTCTTCGAGGTTGAACGACTGCGGGAACACGTCGTCGGCCGAGACCCCGGCCGCCTTGTATTCGTCGATCATCTTCTGGGCGTAGGCTTCCTGGGTGAAGCCGTCGAACGGCATGGCAACGGCGGGGGATTTCAGTTCCGGCGTGAACTTCACCCCGAGGCCGCGCAGCAGTTCGATGGATTCGGCATGGGTCATCAGCGTGCCGCCGGCCGCTGCGTAGAGGTCGGTCCGCCAGCCGGCGGTGGCGTCCATATAGGCGTCCACGTCGGTCGCCTGCTTGTCGCCGGCATCCATCTTGCCGGTGAGGGACATGAACTCGGCAAGCGTGATGTCGCTGGTCCGGCATTCGGCCTTGGCCGGATTGCCGTTCGCGGCGGGCGAGAACGGCGTCGTGCACTTGTCCGCCAGCGGCGTCTTGAGGATGTTCGTGGTGGTGTGCAGGTCGTTCTGCGCGTGGCGGCAGACCAGTTCCTTGTCCTTGGTGAAGGTCACGTCGCATTCGACGATCCCGGCGCCCATGCGGGCCGCCGCGCGGTAGGACTGCGCGGTGTGCTCGGGGAACATCATGGCGGCGCCCCGGTGGCCGATGGAGAACAGCTTCGGTTCGAAATCGCGGTCGGCGCAGGACAGCAGACGGGACTTGAGCGGCCCGTCCTTCATCTGGTCGATCAGGAAATAAGGACGGGGGCCGAGTTCCACCACGTCGGCGGACACCGGCGCGGCGGTTCCCAGGCAGAGAATTGCAATCGCGGCAAGCATTCGGACAGAAGCCATCGGTTCCTCCCTCTCGGATGGCGGATCAAAGATTCCCCGAGTATGGGCAAGGATCGTGACGGACCGGTGTCGTCCGGATGATAGCTTCGTTACCGGAGGTTGCGCCGCCGGTCCTAGCCGCGCCCGATATAGGGCATCTTGGTCGCCATGATGGTGACGAACTGGACGTTGGTCTCCAGCGGGAACCCGGCCATCTGGACCACCGTCTGGGCGACGTGATCGACGTCCATGCGCGGCTCGACGGCCATGCGCCCGTCGGCCTGGGGCACGCCCTCGGCCATCTTCTCGGTCATCGGGGAGACGGCGTTGCCGATGTCGATCTGCCCGCAGGCGATATCGAATTCCCGCCCGTCCAGCGAGATGGATCGGGTCAGGCCGGTGATCGCGTGCTTGGTCGCGGTATAAGGCGCCGAGCCCGGACGCGGCACGTGGGCCGAGATCGAGCCGTTGTTGATGATCCGGCCGCCGCGCGGCTTCTGGTCGCGCATCATCCGGTAGGCGCCATGGGCGACGAGGAACATGCCGTTGAGATTGACGTCCACGACCGCCTTCCACTGCTCGAAGGTCAGGTCGCCGAAATTGGTCGCCGGGGTGCCCGCGCCGGCGTTGTTGAACAGCACGTCGAGGCGGCCGAAGGCCTCCTTGATCCTGCCGAACAGGGCTTCGACCGAGGCCGGGTCGGTCACGTCCGCCGGTACGGCCAGGGCGCGGCTTCCCGCCTCGCCCGCCAACTTGGTGGTCTCCTGCAAAGGCTCGGCGCGGCGCCCGACCAGGACGACGGAATAGCCCGCCTCGAGCAGGGCAAGCGCGGCGGCCCGGCCGATGCCGGTACCCGCGCCGGTGACCAAGGCGACCTTGGCGGCGGAAGCGTTCATAAGCGTATCTCCCCGTTATTCGGATGTCCCCGGTGATCCGGCGATGATAGGGAGATGCGAAGGTTTGTCCAGGGGGGCGGCTGCTTTCGGCAGAGAGTTTGCCTTTCCCTGTTCGTCACTCCCGCGAAAGCGGGAGGGTGGAGTCACGTTTGAAGTGCAACGGATTGAGGACGCCCCAGAATAGCTCAGCGGGAGTTCTGAAGGCGAGGCACTTCCTGGGGGTATTGTTATAGGTTCGGACGTAGGCATTGAGGTCATCGTCGGGACAGAGGGCGAGGTCGGTTTTCCTGGGCAAGGTCCGTCGCAGTCGTCCGATGGCGTTTTC
>Ga0207799_100450_pt1 | contig 15725 bp, 13 predicted proteins | sample TtanPargueraPR_4_FD_187742 | JGI IMG/M metagenome (GOLD analysis project Ga0207799, IMG submission 187742) | Aerobic enrichment media microbial communities from Bioluminiscent Bay, La Parguera, Puerto Rico - Tt and M2 (SPAdes) | ecosystem: Environmental > Aquatic > Marine > Unclassified ...
TGAAGATCGGGTACAGCATGTTGCCGTCGACCGCCGAATACCATTCGTCGCGGCCCCAGTTGCGGTAGTCGCCGGTCGGCGGCCCGCCCGAATTGTTGACCAGGATGTCGGGCTCCGGGCAGGCGGTCAGCGCGGCGGCGCGGCCCTCGTCGCTGGTGATGTCGGCGGCCACCGCCGTCACGGTGGCGCCGGTCTGCCGGCGGATGTCCTCGGCGGCGGCTTCGATCTTGTCCTTGCCGCGCGAGACGATCGTCACGTCGACGCCCTCGCGGGCCAGGGACAGGGCGCAGGCCCGGCCCAGCCCGGCGCTGGCGCCGCCGACGATGGCTTTCTTCCCGGCGATCCCAAGATCCATGTCTCGATCCTTTCTCTTTCTGGTCGGGCCCGGCACGCGGAAGCCCCGCCGGCGGGCTTTACGCACACCAGCGGGTCGTGGCGATTCGGACGGGACGGCGCGCCGCTTACGCGCCCCAGGGCGTGATCGCGTCCTTCAGGGCCTTGTAGCCGTCGAGGAAGCGCGGGCGCTCGCCGGAATAGATCTCGTCGAATTTGGCCAGCGCGTCTTCCAGGTAGGCGCGTAGCTTGTCGTTGCCGGGGTTGGCGTCCAGATAGGCGTCGCGGATCAGCACGAAGTGGATGCGCGGGTCGTAGGGCTGCTTGGTGCCGCCGACGGTCTCGTCGCCGGCCACCACGCGGCGCAGCATGGCGTCGGCCGAGCCCAGGGTCTGCTCGTGGATCGGCGGGCCGTCCATGCGGTACATCACCGAGGTCATGTCGCGGCCGTTGCCGGTGGTGTAGCCCATCTCGTCCCACATCTTCTGCGTATCGATCTCCCGCCCCAGATGCTTGGCGACCATGCCGCCGAAGGCGCGCAGCGGGTCGGACACGTCGGCCAGCAGGTCGGTCAGGCGGTCGCCGTCCAGGTCGGTGGCCAGGATGATGCAGTCCTGCTTCTGGATCAGGTCCCAGATCATGATGCCGTAGTTGGTGTCGGCGATGTGCTGTTCGATCCGGCCGCCCCAGGTCTCCATGCCGTCCTTGAAGTCGGCGGGCAGCAGGGAAATGATCTTGTCGATGCTTTCCTTGTGCTCCTCGTAGGCGTTGACCGCGTACTGGCGGCCGACCTCGAATTGGGTGCCCTGCAACAGCCAGGTGTGGATGCCGGCGTTGACGCCGTCCTCCATCGCCTGGGTCGGCTTCATGGCGACGCGGCCGATCTTGCCGCTCTCGTGCACCATCTTGAGGAACAGGCGGTTGGCGTAGGCCATCTGCACGCCCGGGGAATTCATCTCCGAATGCACGATGCCGGTCCCGGCGTCGACGTTGAAGACCGCGCGGTTCTGCGAATAGGGCAGGCACGGCATGCAGCGGACCACGGTGATCGGGCCGTAGGGGCGGACGTTGCAGAACACCCCGGCCTGGGTGCGCAGCGGCGCGTTGGCCGACTTGCCCATGACCACGCATTTGCCGCCCTTGCCGTCGTTGACCATGGCGTCGCCCGCCGTCGACCACTTGATCGAGGTGTAGGGCATGTTGCCGAACCAGGCCAGCGAGGCCAGCTTGGTGTCGTGGCGGTACTGCGACCACATGGGCACGGCGAAATACGGCAGCCCCAGGACGTCGACGGCCTCCAGCGTGCCGAGCAGGGCGAAGGCGTCGGTCAGGGAATGGACGATGGGGTTGACCTCCCCGTCGTGGTTGCCGCCCTTCCAGACGACGGCGTCGGGATGGCCCTCGGGGCGGACGTCGGTCGGCTCGAACAGCCCCGACAGGAGACCGAACATGTCCCCTCCCTCGGCCTCGGCGCGGGCGATGGCAAGAAGATCGATCATGATTATTCTCTCGTTCCAAAGCAGAATGACAAAAAACGGCGGACAGTCCGCGTCGAGATACGATCCGCTTCAACAGCGGCGCAGGAAGGCGGGGATCACGTCTGCATCCCGGTACGATAGAGCCTCCCTGTCGGCGGTCAGGCGTCTCGGATGAAACCATCCAAGCCTTGATAACCGGCGCACCTGGTTGACCGCTCTCGACGGTCCCACCCCGCGCCCCCGAAAATCCGAAGAAGGATATGGAGAGGAGGAATCGGAAAACCCGGTTCCACGCGACGTCGAACTGTCCTCTTTTCAGCGTTCGTGTCCGTCGGGGTGCGCCCCAGGGTTCTTCCGCGAAGTCTTTTGTCGCCCGGACGCCCGGAAAATAAGCAGCCGGGGCCTTTTTGACAAGTACGGCCCGGGAAGGCCGGCGGGGAGTCCCTACTTCTGCGTGAGCTTGAATTCGATCCGCCGGTTGCGCCGGTAGGCGATCTCGTCGTTGCGGTCGTCCAGCGGATGGAACTGGCCGAAGCCCGCCGCGACCAGGCGTTTCGCGGGGATGCCGCGCTCGATCAGGAACTTGACGACGGAAACCGCGCGGGCCGTCGACAGTTCCCAGTTCGAGGAATAGCGCTCGGTGCGGATCGGCAGCCGGTCGGTATGGCCATCGACCCGCAGCACCCAGTCGATATCGGTGGGGATCGTCGCCGCGACGTCGCGCAGGGTGCTGGCGAACCGGTCGAGTTGCCGCTTCCCGGCCTCGCCGAGTTCGGCCTCGCCGCTGGCGAACAGCACCTCGGACTGGAAGACGAACCGGTCGCCGACGATCCGCACGTCCTGGCGCTCGCCGAGCACGGACCGCAGCTTGCCGAAGAATTCCGAGCGGTAGCGGGCCATTTCCTCGACCTTGGAGGCCATCGCCCGGGCCAGCTTGCCGTCCAGTTCCTGGATCTTCTCCCGCTGGGTCTTGTTGCGCTCTTCGGACTTTTCGAGGGAGGCGTTGAGGACGGCCAGTTCCTTGACCACCGCCTCCAATTGCGACCCCAGGCGGTTGAGTTCCTCCTCCTTGTCGGCATTGAGTTTCTGCGCCGCCGCCAGGGCCATCTCGGTTTGCGCCAGTTCGCCCTGCAGCTGCTGTTCGCGCTGGCCGGCCTGCTGCTCGATGTCGGTCAGCTTCGAGGACAACTCGTGGCGTTCCTCAGTGATCGATTGGATCTCGTCGGACAGGCCGGAGGCCTTGTCACGCAGCAGGACGTTCTCCTCGTTGCGGTTGGACAGCAGCCGGACCGCCTCGTCGACCTGCTTCTCCAGGCTCTCCAGGGTCTCGGACGGAACCGGTTCGCCGATCTTGCCGACCCGGCTCTCCAGGTTGTCGATCATCCGCTGGATTTCGTTATAGGTGTCCTGCCCCGACGTATCGACGGCCGGCTCCTGCGCCAAGGCGGCGGAAGCGGACAGCAGAACGGCCACGAGGGCGGGGATGGTCAGTCGGACCGGCCAAGAACGAACGGCGCCGGCAATCTCGGTCATCGGAAGGCTCCCCCATCCGGATCGAAAAGACGGCCGACTATACCATCGATCCCGGACCGATGCGAACCCGGGGTTCCCCTATCCGGGGCCCGTTTCCTATTTTTTCTGCAGGTGGCTCGGCAGCAGTTCGGCGCCCGGCGACACCGCCGTTTCCGCCGTCGTCAGGACATCGCCGACCGACTCGACCATGGAAATCAGCTTCGGCATGGACGGATGGGCGAAACCGCCCCGGACGATGCTGTCGAGCAGGGTGCGCAGGCCGTCCCAGCAGCCGTCGATGTTGAGCGCGACGATCGGCTTGGCGTGAAGCTGCAACTGCTTCCAGGTGGCGATCTCGAAGGTTTCGTCCAGCGTGCCCAACCCGCCGGGCAGGACGACGAAAGCATCCGACAGACCGAACATCCGGGCCTTGCGCTCGTGCATCGTGTCCACCACAATCAATTCGGTAACACCGGGATCGCCGACTTCCACCGTCATCAGGAATTCAGGGATGATACCGATGACCTCGCCGCCGTGCTCCAGGACCGTCTTGGCGACGATCCCCATCAGCCCGACGGCGCCGCCGCCATACACCAGACGAATGCCGCGCTCGGCCATCATCCGGCCGAGTTCCCGGGCGGCTTCCCGATGGCGCGGATTCTCGCCCATACGGGACCCGCAGAACACGCAGATCGACTTGAGACCCGGCCGCCCTTCCGGCGCGTCCGTTCCGGCATCCAACGAAGATTTGATGGTATCGTCCACTTGGCTATCCCCTTTCACACCCCCTTATAAACATCTCGCCCCCGGCCTGTCTCGTGAGACTTCCGTGTCGGTGGGAATAATGACGACCCGGCGCTGTTGATTGAGAGAGACACCAACCGAGCGGCTTTATTGGAGGAAGGTTATGCAGGGAAAGCTTGGAAAGTTCTTCGCTCTCGCACTGGTTTCCGCCCTTTTCGCGTTCACCCTGACGGCGGGGAAGGCATCGGCCGACGAGGCCGACGTCAAATACCGTCAGGCGGTGATGAAATCCCTCGGCGGCCATATGGCCTCGGTCGTCGCCATCGTGAAGGGCCAGGTGGACCACAAGGACCATCTGGCCGCCCATGCCGACGCCATCGCCGGGATGGGGAAAATCGTAAAAGACATCTTCCCGGAAGGATCCGACATGGCGGCCGACACCAAGGCCCTGCCCGCCATCTGGGAAAAGCCGGACGACTTCGCCAAGGCCGTGGCGGCGTTCGAGACCGCTTCGGCCAACCTGGCCAAGGCGGCGGATAGCGGCGACATGGCCGCCGTCGGCGCCGCTCTCGGGCCGCTCGGCCAGTCCTGCGGCGGCTGCCATAAGCCGTTCCGCCAGTAGGTTCGGTTCGAGAGTTTACGGGACGAGGGGCCGGGAAGCCCCCTCGTCCCGCCCACCGTTTCGGAGTTGAAGATGCGCGACCTTGCCGCCCGACTGCTGTTCGTTGTCTCCACGGCCGTCCTGCCGGCCCAGGCCATCGGGCAAACGGCCGAACAGCCGGATGCGGTTACCCGCGGGAAATACGTCTTCGACGCCGCGGGATGCGCGGCCTGCCACACCGATACCGAGAACGACGGCCCGCTGCTCGGCGGCGGACGCAAGCTGGATACGCCGTTCGGAACCTTCTACAGCCCGAACATCACCGCCGATCCCGATCACGGAATCGGCGATTGGAGCAACGATGATTTCATCCGCGCTCTGCGTCTCGGCCTCGATCCGGACGGGCGGCATTTCTTCCCGGTTTTCCCCTACCCTTCGTATACGGCGATGACCGAGGCCGACATGCGGGACCTGAAGGCCTACATCTTCTCGCTCCCGACCTCGGACCGTGCCAACCGCCCGCACGACGTCACCCCGCCGTTCGGCTGGCGGATCCTGATCGGTGGCTGGAAATTGCTGTTCTTCGATCCGGGCGAGTTCGCGCCGGATCCGGCGAAGGACGGGACCTGGAACCGGGGGGCCTATCTGGTCAACGCGCTGGGCCATTGCGGAGAATGCCATACGCCGCGCAACATGTTCGGCGCGGTGGACCGCGGCATGGCGCTGGCCGGGACCTCGGAAGGCCCCGAGGGCGGCGCGGTTCCGAACATCACCCCGGATCCGGAAACCGGCATCGGAGACTGGTCGGCCGACGACCTGGACACGTTGTTCACCCTCGGCATGATGCCGGACGGCGATTTCGTCGGCTCGGGGATGGCCGATGTGGTCAACAACGGCACCTCGCGGCTGACCCCGGAGGACCGCGCGGCCCTGATCGAATACCTGCGGACCCTGCCGCCGATCCATCATGCCGTCGAGGCGGGCGACGATCGGTAAGATATCCCCTCTGCCCCCAATATCTTGTATTCCAGCCCGCCTGTAAGCGGACATTGCGCTCCTCCAACGGGCGTATTACTGTTGTACTACAATTTTGATCGGGCTTCGTCGGGGATTTGTTGAAGGGGTCAAAGTGAACCGCCCTCTGGTGATTACCTTAATCGGCGTCGGGATCGTCATCGTCGCCATCGCCGCGAATTTCCTGCTGTGGCAGCAGGAAGTTGCGGAAGAGCCGCTGACGGAACAGGCCGAACCGCAGGCCGCGGTGAAGGCCGCCGCCGACGCCGCCGCCAAGGCGGCGGAGAAGGCCCGCGAGGCCGCCGCCAAGGCCGCCGCCGCGAAGCAGGCCGCCGAGACAGCCGCCACCGTCGCCCAGAAGCCCGGCGCCACCTCCGACGCACAGGAAGCCGCGACCGAAGCGGAGAAGAAGGCGGCCGAGGCCGCCGAGGTCGCCCGCAAGGCCGCCGCCGAAGCCGAAGCCGCCGAAGCGGTCGCCCAGGCCACCGCGCAGGCCGCCAAGGTCGCGGAATCCGCCCCCGAGGAAAAGGCCGGACAGGCCGCCTCGGCCCCCGACACGGCCGCGCAGGATGCCGACAGGGACGTTCCCTCCTTCGACGTGGTGCGGATCAATCCCAAGGGCGACACCGTGATGGCCGGCCGCGCCGCGCCCGGCAGCAAAACCAAGATTCTCGACCGGGGCGAGGTGATCGGCGAGGTCACCGCCGACCCGCGGGGCGAATGGGTGTTCGTTCCCGAGAAACCGCTGCCGCCGGGCACCAGCGAGCTGACGCTGGAATCCGAGCTGGAAGACGGCGAGACCGTGACGTCCGATTCCTCCGTCATGCTGCTGGTGCCGGAAAAGGGCAAGGATATCGCCGGACGCGAGACCGACCAGCCGTCGCAGCCGCTGGCCATGAAGGTGCCGAGCAACAAGCCCAACATGGTGACGGTCCCGGACAAACCGGTGCCGAGCGTCATCCTGCAGAAACCGACGGCGGGACAGTCCGGACAAGCGTTGACGGTCGATGCCGTGGACTACGACGACCAGGGGCAGCTCAGCATCAGTGGCCACGCCGCGCCGGGCGCCGTCGTTCAGCTCTACCTCGACAACAAGTTCATCGGCCGCGCCACGACGGGGCAGGACGGGGTGTGGAGCGTCACGCCGGAAATCCGCGTCGAACCGGGCCTTTACACCTTGCGCGTCGATCAGGTCGACACGGCTGGCGCGGTCGTCGCCCGGGTCTCGATCCCGTTCGCCCGGGCCGAGCCGCTGACGCCCGGCCCCGGCCAGTACGTCATCGTCCAACCCGGCAACAGTCTGTGGCGGATTGCCCGCCGGACCTATGGCACGGGCTTCGAGTACACGGTCATCTACGAAGCCAACGCCGGGCAGATCGCCGACCCGGACCTGATTTACCCGGGACAGATATTCGAATTGCCGAAGGTGAATTGAGCATGCGGCCATCGCGGCGACGCACGCGGCGCTTAACCTTCGGAAACGGGATCCATGAAATGCAGACTGCCGTCCGTCCGTCCGTCCGGGGCGTGCCGGGTAATTGCTTTTGTTTCGCTAGGAGGATCGGGAATTGCTGAAAACGGTTCTGGTGCCAATCCATCGCGCCGGGTGGCCGTTTGTCGCGATCTTCGCCGCGGTCACCCTGGTGCTGTTCCTTCTTTGGCAACCCTTGGGCTGGGTCGGCGTTGTCCTGACCCTGTGGTGCGCCTACTTCTTCCGTAACCCGGAGCGGGTGACACCGGTCCGCGAGGGGCTGATCATCAGCCCGGCCGACGGCGTGGTGCAACTGATCGACCGCGCCGCGCCGCCGCCCGAACTGGAAATGGGAGAACAGGAGAGGCCGCGCGTCTGCGTCTTCATGAACGTCTTCAACGTCCATATCAACCGCGCGCCCTGCGACGGCGTCATCGCCAAGACCAGCTACCGGCCGGGCAAGTTCTTCAACGCCTCGCTGGACAAGGCCAGCGAGTTCAACGAACGCCAGAGCCTGCGCATCACCCTGCCCGACGGGCGCGACCTCGCCTGCATCCAGATCGCCGGCCTTGTCGCCCGGCGCATCCGCTGCGACGTCGCCGAGGGAGACGACGTCCGCGCCGGAGAGCGGTTCGGGCTGATCCGTTTCGGCAGTCGGCTCGACGTCTACTTCCCCGACGGCGTGGAACCGCTCGTCGCGCTTGGGCAGAAGACGATCGCCGGGGAAACGGTCCTGGCCGATCTGCAATCCAAGGAGCCGGCGCGAACCGGCGAAATCCGATGAGGGAACCGATGGCCCATAACGTTTCCGGGCGGCGCAGGCAGCGCATCAAGAGCCTGCCGTTCAACCGGATGATCCCCAATATCCTGACCTTGCTGGCGCTTTGCGCCGGGCTGACGGCCATCCGCTACGGCCTCGGCGGCAAGTGGGAATTCGCCGTTCTTGCCATCATGGCCGCGGCGATATTGGACGGGCTCGACGGCCGCATCGCCCGCATCCTGAAGGGCACCAGCAAGTTCGGCGCGGAACTGGACTCGCTTTCCGATTTCGTCAGCTTCGGCGTCGTCCCGGCCATGCTGCTCTATCTGTGGACCATGCAGGACGCCGGACGCTTCGGCTGGATCCTGGTGCTGATCTATACGGTCTGCTGCGTCCTGCGGCTCGCCCGGTTCAACACCTTCCTCGAAGACCCGGACCGGCCGGCCTGGGCGGCCAACTACTTCACCGGAGTGCCGGCCCCGATGGGCGCGGCGCTGGTCCTGCTGCCGATGCTGCTGTCGTTCCAGTTCGACAGCGAGTTCTTCCGCAACCCCGCCTTCGTCTCGGTCGTCCTGATCGCCGTGTCGGCCCTTCTGGTCAGCACGATCCCGACCTTCTCGTTCAAGAAGTTCAAGATCCAGAACCGTCTGGTGCTGCCGACGATGTTGGCCGTCGGCCTCTATGCGATCATGCTGATCAACGCGCCGTGGATCACCTCGGCGGCGACCCTTCTGGTCTACCTCGCCACCATGCCTCTCGGCATCCGGTCCTACCGCCGGCTGGCCGCCCGTACGGGATACAGCGGCGTGGAAGACCCGGAAGAGGATACCGACACCCCGGACGATTCCGAGGAAGGCGCCTGACCCGGCTCAGTCCGCTTCGGCGCCGACGGCCCGCCCGGCGCGGACCTCACGGCGCCGCGCGCGCCAATCGTGGATGTTCGACCGCACCATCAGCGCGCACGGGGTGACGATCAGCGTCAAGAACGAGGCGAAGCCCAACCCGAACACGATGGCCGCCGCCAGCTGCGCCCACCATTGGCTCGACGGCGCGCCAAAGGTAACCTCGCGGCTGACGAAATCGATGTTCATCTTCAAGGTCATCGGCAGCAGACCGAGGATGGTCGTCGCCGTGGTCAGCAGCACCGGGCGCAGGCGCTGCCCGCCGGCCCGGATGATGGCTTCCCACTGCGTCGGCGTATCCAGGACCAGCCGGTCGTAGGTATCGATCACCACGATGTTGTTGTTCACCACGATCCCGGCCAGGGCGATCACCCCGACGCCGGTCATGATGATTCCGAACGGCTGCCCGGTGACGATCAGCCCCAGAAGGACCCCGATGGTCGACATCAGCACCGCCGACAGGATCAGCAGCATCGAATAGAAGCTGTTGAACTGCGTCACCAGGATGATCGCCATCAGGCAGATGGCCACCAGGAACGCCGTCATCAGGAACTGCTGCGACTTCTGCTGTTCCTCGTCCTCGCCCTTGAAGGCGATCGAGATGTCCGGATCGATATTCGCCGTTTTCAGCCATTCCTGGATTTCCGCCAGCTTGGCCGCGGTATTGATACCCTCGACCACGTCCGACTTGACGGCCATGACCCGCCGGCCGTCGATCCGCTTGAGGGTTCCGACCTGCGGCTTGGCGTCGCGCTCGACGAAGTTGCTGATCGGCACCGGGCCGCTGTTGGTGGCGATCCGCACGTTGTCGAGTTCCTGGATGGTCCGGTATTCGCGCGGATAGCGCACGCGGATGTCCAACTCGTCGTCCGAATCGTCCGGCCGATACTCGCCGAGCTTGATCCCGGTCGTCACCATCTGCAGCGCGCTGCCGACCAGGTTGACGTCGACGCCGAACTTCGCCGCCTGGGAACGATCGACCCCGAGTTCCCAGTCGATCCCCGGCAGGGGGCGGCCGTCCTCGATGTTGATCAGCCCGTCCGTGCCGTCCATATGGGCCCGGATCTTGGCCACGGCGGGAGCCAGTTTTTCCGGATAACGGGAACTCAATTCCACCTGGATGGGCTTACCGACCGGCGGCCCCTCCTCCTGCTTCCGGCGGTCGATGATGATGCCGGCCAGGTCGCTCGTCCGCTCGCGGATGTCGTCGAGGATCGCGTCGGCCGGGCGCCGCTTGTCCCAATCGACGAATTCGAGCGAGATGACGCCGATGATGTCCTCGGCTTCCTGCGAGCTGTCGTCCTTGCCGACCCGGGCGTAGATGGATTCGAACTCGCCGGTATCCGGTATCCGCGCCTCCACCTGCCGGACCAGTTCGTCCATCTCGTAGACCGAGAGGTTGCCGCGCGCCCGGATCTGCAATTGCGCGTTCTTCGGCTCGACCGTCGGGAAGAACTCGACGCCTTTGCCGAACTGGCCGTAGGCCCAGATCATCCCGACCAGCAGCAGAACCGCGCTTAATAGAACCATTCCCGGATGACGCAACGCAACCCGCAGGACGCGGAGATAGGTCCCCGTCAGGCCGCCGAGGGACATCAGTTCGGAGAAGTCGCTGTTCGGCGACAGCTTGCTCATGATCTCGGGATTGGCGTCACCCGGCTTGCCGAAATAGCTGCCCATTGTCGGCACGTAGATCAGCGCCATGACCAGCGCCGCGGTCAGCACCGTCACCACGGTGATCGGCAGGAATTTCATGAACTCGCCGACCACCCCGGTCCAGAACAGCAGCGGGAAGAACGCCGCCAGGGTGGTGCCGGTCGCCGCGATGATCGGCCAGGCCATCCGTTTCGCCGCGCGGCTGTAGGCGCTCTTGCGGTCGAGCCCCTCGAGCATTTTCCGGTCGGCGTATTCGGTGACGACGACCGAGGCGTCGACCAGCAGCCCCACCGCCAGGATCAGGCCGAACAGGACGACGATGTTGATGGTCAGGTCGGACGCGCCAAGGACCAGGATAGCCGCCAGGAACGACCCCGGAACGGCGATCCCGACAAGGGCGGCCGACCGCAGGCCCAACGCCCCCAGGACGACGATCATCACCAGGATCACCGCGATGATCACGCTATTCTGCAGATCGTGCAGCATGGTGCGCATCTCGATCGACTGATCCTGCGCGTAGGATACCTGCAGGCTTTGCCGCAGGGGCTCGGGCCAGGAGTCCTGCTCCGAGGCGACGGCGTCCTTCACCGCCTCGATGGTCTCGATGATGTTCTCGCCGGAACGCTTGGAGACCTCCAGCGTCACGGCCGGATTGCCGTTGACCCGCGCGAAACTCTCCGGATCCTTGAAGGTCCGCCGGATCTCGGCGATGTCGCCCAGCCGGACGACCGCGTCGCCGTCCACCTTGACCGGAACGTTGACGATGTCGGTGACGTTCTCGAACAGCCCCGGCACCTTGACCGAGAACCGCCCCTTGCCCGTGTCCTGCGAACCGGCGGCGACCAGCAGGTTGCTGTTCTGCATCACCGCGATGGTATCGCGGATGGTTAGGCCGTAGCTTTCGACCTTCACCGGATCGATCAGGATCTCGACCATTTCCTCGCGGTCGCCGACGATCTTCGCCTCCAGCACGCTGGAAACCCCCTCGATGGCGTCCTGCAGGTTATCGGCCATGCGGACCAGCGTGTTTTCCGGCACGTTGCCCGACAGGGCGACGAGGATGACCGGGAACAGGCTGAAATTGACCTCGTGGACGGTCGGCTCGTCGGTCTCGTCCGGCAGCTCCGGCTTGGCCAGGTCGACCCGTTCGCGCACGTCGTCCATCGCCTTGTCGGCATCGAACCCGGCCTCGAACTCGAGCACGACGTTGGCGCCGCCCTCGTAACCGGTCGAACGCATCTCCTTGATGCCCTCGATGGTCTTGAGTTCCTGCTCCATCGGCCGGATCAGCAGCCGCTCCGCGTCCTCGGGCGAGATGCCCTCGTGCGGGATCAGGATGTAGATGATCGGAATGTTGATGTCCGGCGAGGATTCCTTGGGAATCTGCGTATAGGCATAGGCCCCGGCGATCAGGATGGCGACCAGCGTCAGGATGATGACGCGGGCGCGGTTGACCGCGAAATCGATGATATCGTTCATGGCGCCTTGATGTCCCCTTCCGGAACCGGAACCGCCCGCTCGCCCTCGCGCACGAATTCCTGGCCGACCGTGATCAGCGTCAGACGATCCGGCAACCCGCCGAGCCACATGCCTTCCGGCGTGTCGGCGACCAGCTGGGCCGCATGGAATTCGACCACGTTGTTTTCGCCGATCGTCTTCACGCCGACGACCCCTTCCTGGGACAGGGTGAGCACGGCCGGAGAGATGCGGTAGGCCTTGACCCGGCCGAGCGGCAGCCGCAGTTCCGTCGTCAGCCCCTCGACGATATCGCCGTTCGGGTTGTCCACCTCGATCTCGACCCGGAACGTGCGCGTCGTATCGCTGGCCACCGGCGAAACATAGCGGACCGTGCCGCCGACCTCCTCGCCCGAGATCAGCTTGACCTCGGCCAGGGCGCCGATCTTGATCTGCCCGATATTACGTTCGGCCACCTCGCCGACCACCAAGACGGGGTCCAGGTCGACGACCCGGGCGACCGGGCTGCCGACGGCCACCAGGAACCCGACCTCGGCCGGCAACTTGTCCACCACCCCGTCGAACGGCGCGCGGATGGTGCTGCGCTCGATGTCGAGCTTGATGGCTTCCAGGTCGGCCTTCGCGGCTTCCAGGTCGGCCTTGTTCTCGGCCAGGGTCACGGCGGAGCGGAACTGTTTCTTGGAGAGCTTCTGCGCCGCCTCGTAGGTGATCGTCTGCTGCTCGACCAGGGCCTCGGCCTCGGCGAGACGCGCCTTGCGGTCGTCCATGGCCAGGCGGACCAGGACGTCGCCCTTTTTCACCCGATCGCCCTTCTCGACCAGGACGGAGGCGACGCGGCCGCTGGTTTCGGCCATGACATCGACCTTGCGTTCGGCCTCGGTGCGGCCGAACAGGTGAATCTGGTTCTGATGTTCTTCGGCGGCGAGGGTCCGGACGCGGACCCGCGGCAACACCTCGTCGGCGATCGCCGCCTCGGGGCCGATGCCCTCGATGACGCTGGATTGACCGATCTGGCCGGAAAATATCCAACCGGCGACCACCACGGTCACGACAATTGCAATGATGTAGGAACGTTTCATCCCAAGGCTCCCGCCTTTACGTTTCGATCCGGTGCCCCCTCTTCGCCGTTCTCCCGATCCTGCCGTTCGAGCAGATGGCGGTTATTTTCCAGGTAGTCGCCCATGAATTCGTACAGGGCCAGACCGAAACCATGGACAAACCGCTTTCCGGGATAGGCGTCGCAAATCTCCATTTTCCGCAAACTCGCGGCGGCGCTCCGGTAAAATTGCAGATATTCCTCCAGAACGGCCTGGGGCCGGCCGGACTCCAGGAATTCCGAGAAAAAGAACATGAACAGGCAATCCGATCGCACCCAGTCTTCGCTGGGGCGGGCCTTCAGCGCCGTCTTGAACGCGGAAATGCCTTTTCCGGTTATTCGATAGACCTTCTTACCGGGCCTTTTTTCCTGGGCCATCTCGGTGCAGGTCACGAATCCCTCTTCTTCCAGGCGGCTCAGCGCCGGATAGATCGAGCCGAACCCGGCCCGGTAGAAGTGGGCGAGCGGCCCCTGCTCCATCTGTTTCTTGATTTCATAGCCGCTGGCTTCGCCCTGTGTCAGCACGCCCAGGCAGAGGGTTTTCGCATCCATCGAACGGGTCTCTCCCAACGTAATATCATATCCGGTAAATATTTCGGTTCGATATATACCAGATCGGCATATATCTTCCAGATATATTTTGTTTCGATATCCGAAGGCATGAAGGATGCCCCCTGTCCCAAAGGCAGGATACACAAGGCTTTTGCCGCCCTATGTGAAGCCGTTCACAAATTCGAAAATAAGTTGAGTTGGACTTTAGGCCCCGCTCCGGGTCAGTCTAGAGCCTCGACGATCAGTTCGAGTCGCTCGGGGTCGAGGATTGTAATCGATCCCCGTTTCAAACGGATGACACCCTCGCCCTCCCAGGCGCGGAGCTGTTTGTTCACCGCCTCGCGCGAGGTGCCCATCATGGCGCCCAGGACCCGCTGCGAGAGGGTCAGGTCGATCCGCGTCGCACCGTCAGCCTCCGTCTCGCCGTGGCTCCGGACAAGGTCGAGCAGCCGCTTGGCCAGCCGGGTGCGGAGATCGAGGAAGCTGAAATCCTCCAACTGCTCGCTGGTTTGCCGCAGGCGCTGGCACATCACCTTGAGCAGCTTGATGCAGAGTTCCGGGTTGCGCTCCAGGAACGGCAGGAAATCGCGCCGCTCCAGGACCAGGAGTTCCGTTTCCTCCATCGCCGAGGCGTCGGCCGTCCGTTCGCCGCCGTCGATCAGGGCGATTTCCCCGAACACCTCTCCCGGGTTGATGACGTTCAGCACGACCTCGCGGCCGTCCGCCGAATAAGAGCTGATCCGCACCCGCCCCTTGAGGACGGCCATCATGCCGCTGGCCGGATCGCCCTTCATGAACACCGGCTGATTCGCCTTGAATCGGCGCGTGGTGGCGAAGGCTTCCAGCCGCGCCAGATCTTCCGGCGGCAGATGCCGGAGCAGGAAGTGCTCGCCCAGAATGGTTGTCATGACGTCGACGATCCCCCGGTTTTCAACAGCGAACTGATACCACAAGGGACGCGTGTCCGGCCACTAATGGATGACGTATACTGGAACTTGGTTCCAACTTTTTTAACGGCGGCTTGCATCGGAACCGAATCATCCCCATGATTAGCCATGGCCGAAAGGCCACGTCCGGGGAACTCCTAGCCGCGCGCTGGGCCGATAGGCCTGTCCGTGGTGAGGATTATTTTTTTGCTCAATACCAAGCGACGTACAAGGAGGATCAATGGACGTTCGCCAGGGCATTCACAGCGCCCATGCCAAACAGATGACTACCGAGGAACTGCGCAAAGAGTTCCTCATCGACAAGATTTTCGTCCCCGGCCAGGTCACCATGACCTACAGCCACATCGACCGCATCGTCGTCGGCGGTATCGTCCCGACCGATAAGAAGCTGGTCATCGAGGCCGGCAAGGAGTTCGGCGTCGACTACCTGCTGGAGCGCCGCGAGCTCGGCACCATCAACATCGGCGGTGCCGGTACCGTCACCATCGACGGAACCGACTACGAGCTGGACACCGAAGACGGCCTTTACGTGCCGATGGGCACGAAGGAACTGTCCTTCGCCAGCAAGGACGCCAAGAACCCGGCCAAGTTCTATTTCGCCTGCACGCCGGCCCACGCCAGCTATCCGGCGGTGAAGATCAACATCGCCGATGCCTCGCCGGCAAAGCTGGGCGATCCCAACCTCGGCAACGTGCGGACCATCTACAAGTATCTGCACCCGTCGGTCCTGCAGACCTGCCAGCTTTCCATGGGCCTGACCAAGCTGGAGCCGGGCAGCATGTGGAACACCATGCCCTGCCACACCCACGAACGGCGCATGGAGGTCTACCTCTACTTCGACATGCCGGAAGACGGCGTGGTCTTCCACATGATGGGCGAACCGAGCGAAACCCGCCACATCGTGATGCGCAACGAGCAGGCCGTCATCAGCCCGAGCTGGTCGATCCACTCCGGCGTCGGCAGCCAGCGCTACACCTTCATCTGGGCCATGTGCGGCGAGAACCAGGTGTTTGACGACATGGACTTCATCGACATGAAGGACATCAAGTAGTCCGACCCTGCATCGAGGGTTACCATGACGGGGAGGCCTTGCCGGGCCTCCCCGTTATATTATACAAAAAGACCGAAGAAGAGCCGCAAGGCCGCAAACCGGCAGGAAGCGCCCCATGACCCTCTATACCTC
>Ga0207799_100451_pt1 | contig 15689 bp, 12 predicted proteins | sample TtanPargueraPR_4_FD_187742 | JGI IMG/M metagenome (GOLD analysis project Ga0207799, IMG submission 187742) | Aerobic enrichment media microbial communities from Bioluminiscent Bay, La Parguera, Puerto Rico - Tt and M2 (SPAdes) | ecosystem: Environmental > Aquatic > Marine > Unclassified ...
CACGCAAGGGCTGGGCCAGCTTGCCGAGCTTCAGCTCGCGGGCCTCGGCGAACGCGCCGACAGCCTCCTCCAGTGCGTCGCGCGTCCAGCTAGCATTTTGCAGATGCGGCGTCAATTCACTCAGTATACCACGGGATACTGCATCGAGGGATTTCGCCGCCTTCTCGTCCGGTTCGAAGGGCCGGTCTCCAAGGATAAAGTGAGCTTTTTCTAGGAGTTGAGGGAATGTCCGGGCGCGGTCTTTCAGGCAATACATGGCCCGCGACATCAACTCTTTTTGGCCTGACGTAAGGGCAGGCCGGCCGGTGGCTGCAAGGAAGGCCTCCAGCTCTTGCAGCAGTGCAGCATCGTCGGTGGCGGCGATGTGCTGGCCGCAGAGATTTTCCAGCTTTTTAAAGTCGAAACGGGCGGGCGATTTGCCGATTCCGCCGAAGTCGAACCACTCTTTCGCCTGCGCGTCGGTAAAGAATTCGTCGTCGCCATGGCTCCAGCCCAGACGGGCCAGGTAGTTGCGCATGCCGGCGGCCGGATAGCCCATCTTCTGGTATTCATCGACGCCGAGCGCGCCGTGGCGCTTGGACAGTTTCTTGCCGTCGGGGCCGTGGATCAGCGGGATATGCGCCCAGACCGGCACGTCCCAGCCCATGGCGTCGAAGATCATCATCTGCCGGGCGGCGTTGTTGAGGTGGTCGTCGCCGCGGATCACATGGGTCACGCCCATGTCGTGGTCGTCGACCACCACCGCCAGCATGTAGACCGGCGTCCCGTCCGAGCGCAGCAGCACCATGTCGTCGAGCTGGTCGTTGCGGATGGTCACGTCGCCCTGGACCTGGTCGCGGATCACGGTGACGCCCTCGCGCGGGGCCTTGATGCGCACCACGTAGGGCGCGTCGGGGTGCGTCGCGGGGTCGGCGTCGCGCCAGGGGCTGCGGAACAGGGTCGATTTGCCCTCGGCCCGCGCCGCCTCGCGAAAGGCGTCGATCTCGGCCGGGGTGGCGAAGCATTTATAGGCCTTGCCCTCGGCCAGCAGCGTCTGGGCCACCTCGGCGTGGCGCCCGGCGCGCTCGAACTGGCTGATCGGATCGCCGTCATAGTCGAGGCCCAGCCATTCCATGCCCTTCAGGATCGCCTCGGTCGCCTCGGGGGTGGAACGCTCGCGGTCGGTATCCTCGATCCGCAGCAGGAACTTGCCGCCGCGCCCGCGGGCGTAGAGCCAGTTGAACAGCGCCGTCCGGGCGCCGCCGATGTGGAGATAGCCGGTGGGCGAGGGGGCGAACCGGGTGACGACCTGTGCAGCAGACATGCGTCTTAACCTTCTCGTAACCATTGGGGAGATAGCTTTGGCGTCTGATTAAGCAATCGCGGAAGGTGTGACAAGCCATGCGGCCCCTGCAGGCCCTCGCGGCGCAGCGCGGACACCTGTTTCACTGGGTGCCCGTGGCGCTGTCGCTGGGCATCGGCGGCTATTTCGCCCTGCCGGCGGAGCCGGGGGCGCCGGTGCTGGCGCTGGCCGCGGCGGCGGGGCTTGCCTTTCTGGTCCTCGGGCGCCGGGGCGGCGAGGCCATCGCCCCTCTGGCGACGCTGGCCGCGCTGGTTCTGGCCGGGCTGTGCCTGGCCGCGCTGCGCACGCACCTGGTGGCCGCCCCGGTGCTGGAATACCGATTCTACGGCGCGGTGGAGGGGCGGATCGTTGGTATCGACCGGGCCCATTCCGACGCGCCGCGCCTGACGCTGGACCGGGTCTGGCTGGAGGGCGTGGCACCCGGAGACACGCCGCCGCGCGTCCGGCTGAGCCTGCATGGCGATCAGGGGTTCCTCGACCCCGAGCCGGGGCTGCGGGTGGCGGTGACCGCGCATCTTGCGCCCCCCGTCGGCCCGGCCGAGCCGGGCGGTTTCGATTTCCGCCGCCGCGCCTGGTTCGAGCGGCTGGGCGCGGTGGGCTACGCGCGCAGCCCCGCGCTGGCCATCGCCCCGGCCGAGGGCGGGCGCGCCGGGCTGTCGGTCTACCGCGCGCGCCTGGCGCTGTCGCGGGCGCTGCAGGCGCGGATGCCGGGCGATGCGGGGGCCTTTGCCGCCGCCATCCTGACCGGCGACCGCTCGGCCATGCCGCGCGCCCGGCTCGACGAGTTGCGCGCCTCCAACCTCGCCCATCTGCTGGCCATTTCGGGGCTGCATATGGGGCTGCTGACGGGGTTCGTCTTTGCCGCGCTGCGCTATGGGCTGGCACTGATCCCGCCCGTCGCCCTGCGCCTGCCGGCCAAGAAAATCGCGGCGGTGGTCGCCCTTGCAGCGGCGGCGGTCTACCTGGCGCTGTCGGGCGGCAATGTCGCCACGCGGCGCGCCTTCGTCATGGTGGCGGTGATGCTGGCCGCGGTTCTGGCGGACCGCCGGGCCATCACCCTGCGTGCCGTGGCGCTGGCCGCCACCCTCATCCTTGTGCTGGAACCCGAAAGCCTGGCCGAGCCCGGCTTTCAGATGTCCTTTGCCGCCAGCACGGCGCTGGTCGCCGCCTTCGGCGCGCTGCGCGACTGGCCCGAGGGGCGCTGGCGCCCGCCGCGGGCGCTGCGCCCGGTGCTGGCGGTGGTGCTGTCCTCGGCCGTGGCGGGGGCGGCCACGGCGCCGGTGGCGGCGGCGCATTTCAACCAGGTGGCCCAGTTCGGCCTGCTGGCGAACCTGCTGACCGTGCCGCTGATGGGGGCGGTAGTCATCCCGGCCGCGGTGATCGCCGGATTGCTCGCCCCCCTCGGGCTGGCGTGGGCGGGGCTGGCCGTGATGCGGCTGGGCATCCTGTGGATCCTCGGCGTCGCGCATTGGGTGGCGGGGATGGAGGGCGCGGTCTGGCCCGTGGTCGCGCCCGTGGCGCCGGTTCTGCCGCTGCTGGCGCTGGGGATGCTGTGGCTGATCCTGTGGCGCGGCGGTGCGCGGTGGGCCGGGCTGGTGCCCGTCATCCTGGCCCTGGGGCTGTGGCACCAAACGCAGCGCCCGGCGCTGCTGATCTCGGCCAGCGGGCGGCTGGCCGGGGTGATGACCGCCGAGGGCCGCGCGCTCAACAAGCCGCGCGGCGACGGCTTCGTCGCGGAGCGCTGGCTGGAGAATGACGGAGACGCCGCCGATCAGGGTGCGGCCTCAGCGCGGCCGGGGTTTTCCGGCGCGCCGGGGGCCCTGAGCGTGCAGCTGGGAGAGGCGCGCTTCGTCTTCCTCTCCGGGCGGGGCTGGGCCGAGCGGCTGGGGCAGGCCTGCGCAAACGGCTGGCTGGTGGTGCCGCACGAATTGGAGAGGCCGCCCGAGGGCCGATGCCGGGTGATCGACGCCGCGTATCTCCGGCACAGCGGCGCCATCGCGGTCTACGCGGAAAAGAGCGGCCTGCGGCTGCGCACGGCCGCCTCCCGCACGGGGCGGCGGCCCTGGGCTCAGTAGCTGCGGATCAGCCCCACGAGGCGGCCCTGCACCTGCACCTGGTCAGAGCGCAGCACGCGGGTTTCATAGGCCGGGTTCGCCGCCTCCAGCGCGATCATGTCGCCCTTGCGGCGAAAGCGTTTCAGCGTGGCCTCGTGCCCCTCGACCAGGGCGACCACGATCTCGCCGTTGTCGGCGGTATCCTGTTCGCGGATCACCACGACGTCGCCGTCGTTGATCCCGGCCTCGATCATCGAATCGCCTTTGACCTCAAGCGCATAGTGGTGGCCGCGCCCGGACAGCATGGAACCCGGCACCGCCACGTTATGCGAGGCATGGCTGATCGCCTCGATCGGCGTGCCCGCGGCGATGCGGCCCATCACCGGCAGTTCCAGCGCGTGCACCGTCTCGACCGGCATGGCGCCGGCGGGGGGCGGCGCGGCGGGGGCGTCGCCCTCGATCACGCGGGGGGTGAAGCCCTTGGCCTCCAGCGCCTCGGGCAGCTTGACGATCTCGATCGCGCGGGCGCGGTGGGCAAGGCGGCGGATAAAGCCGCGCTCTTCCAGCGCCGTGATCAGCCGGTGGATGCCGGATTTAGACCGCAGGTCCAGCGCGTCCTTCATCTCGTCGAAAGAGGGCGGCACGCCGTCCTTCTGCATCCGCTTGTGGATAAATTCCAGCAGTTCCAGCTGTTTGCGTGTCAGCATGCCTGTCACCCTCGTGCAGCAGGCCCCGGTAAGGCAGGGGCTATGTTCCCCTATGTTCTACGCATGTTCCCGTTTTGTGTCAACCGGCGGTCAGAGCGTCAGGTATTCGACCGTCTCGCCGGCGTCGCGCGGCCCGTCGTGGGGCGGGCGGATGACCAGTGCGTCGGCCTCGGCCAGAACGCTGAGCATCGCGCTGTCCTGCCGGTCGAAAACCGACAGGCCCTCGGGCGTGATTTTGGCCCGCATGTAATGCTCGCGCGGGCCGTTGGCGCCGATGGGGGCGGCAAGGGGGGCCTTGTGGCGCGGGGCGGGGGCGGCGCCCAGCCCCAGCATGGCCCGCAGCGCAGGCCGCACGAAGACATGGCCGCAGACCAGCGAGGAGACCGGGTTGCCGGGCAGGCCGATCATCGCGGCCGTCCCCATCCGGCCCGCCATCAGCGGTTTGCCGGGGCGCATCCGCACCTTGTAAAAGCTCTGTTCCATTCCCAGCCCGGCGGCAACATCGCCCACCAGGTCGTGATCGCCGATCGAGGCGCCGCCCGAGGTCAGGATCAGGTCGGCGCCCTCGGCCAGGCCGAACACGGTTTCCAGCGAGGCCTTGGTGTCGCGGGCGATGGGCAGCAGGCGCGCCTCGGCGCCCTCGGCCTCGACCAGCGCCTTCAGGCCGAAGCTGTTGGAGGCGATGATCTGGTCGGGGCCGGGCTCTTCGCCGGGCATCACCAGCTCGTCGCCGGTGGCGATGATGGCCACCACGGGGCGGCGGCGCACGGGCACCTCGGGGATATTCATCGCGGCCAGCAGGGACAGGTCCGCGGGCGTCAGGCGGCGCGGGGGCTCGACGGTGGCGCCCTCGGCGAAATCGTTGCCGGCGGGGCGGATATGCGGGCCGGCGTCGAGGGCGTCGCCCAGCGTGATCATGTCGCCGCGGGCGGTGACATCCTCCTGGATGATCACACGGGTGGCACCCTCGGGCACCGGGGCGCCGGTGAAGATGCGGACAGCCTGGCCGGGGCCCACGTGGCCGTCGAAGCCATGCCCGGCGGCGGCGGTGCCGATGACCTTGAACATGGCGTGCGGCTCGGCCTCGGTGCCGTTCAGGGCATAGCCGTCCATGGCCGAGGCCGGGAAGGGCGGCTGGGTGCGCTTGGCCCGGACGGGCGCGGCCAGCACGCGGCCGGCGGCCTGGGCCAGCGGCACGGTTTCCACGTCGACCGGGGTCACCAGGTCGAAGATATGCGACAGGGCTTCTTCGACCGAAATCATCACTTGGCCTCGTAACGGCCTGATTTGCCGCCGTCTTTCAGTTTCAGGCGGATGCCTTCGATGACCATGCTCTTCTCCACGGCCTTGACCATGTCATAAAGCGTCAGCGCGGCGGTGGAGACGGCGGTCAACGCCTCCATCTCGACGCCGGTCTGGCCGCCGGTCTTGACCGTGGCCTCGATGCGCACGCCGGGCAGGCTTTCGTCCGGGGTGAGCTCCACCGCGACCTTGGTGATGGGCAGCGGATGGCAGAGCGGGATCAGATCCGAGGTCTTCTTGGCCCCCATGATGCCCGCCAGCCGCGCCACGCCCAGCACGTCGCCCTTTTTCGCGCGGCCCTCGGTGATCATGGCCAGGGTCTCGGGCGCCATGCGCACGGCCCCTTCGGCCACCGCGATGCGCGCGGTCGAGGGCTTGTCCGAGACATCGACCATATGGGCGTCGCCCTTGGCGTCGAAATGGGTCAGTTCGGCCATTATGCGTCCTCCGGTGCAACCGCGCCCGCCAGCAGGGCCTTGGTGGCGGCGGCCACGTCGTCCTGCCGCATCAGGCTTTCGCCGATCAGGAAGCAGCGCGCGCCGTATTCGGCCATCGCCGCCAGGTCGGCGGGGGTGTTCAGCCCGCTTTCCGAAACGATCATCCGGCCCTCGGGCACGCGCGGGGCGAGGTCCCGCGTGGTGTCGAGCGTCGTCTCGAAGGTCTTGAGGTTGCGGTTGTTGATGCCCATCAGCGGCGATTTCAGCTTGCAGGCGCGCTCCAGCTCTTCGGCGTCATGCACCTCCAGCAGCACGTCCATGCCCCACCCAAGGGCGGCCTCCTCCAGCTCCGCCGCCTGGGCGTCGGAGACGGAGGCCAGGATGATCAGGATGCAGTCGGCGCCCCAGGCGCGGGCCTCGGCCACCTGGTAGGTGTCGTACATGAAATCCTTGCGCAGGCAGGGCAGCGAGACGGCATCGCGCGCTGCCGTCAGGTACTCGGGCGCGCCCTGGAAGGACGGTGTGTCGGTCAGCACGCTGAGGCAGGTGGCGCCGCCCGCTTCATAGGCGCGGGCCAGTGCGGGTGGGTCGAAATCGGGACGGATCAGGCCCTTGGAGGGGCTGGCCTTCTTGATCTCGGCGATCAGGCCGTAACCACTGCGGCTGGCGCGGCGCAGCGCCTCGGCAAAGCCGCGGGTGGGGCCGGCCGCACGCGCCTGCGCCTCAATTTCGGACAGGGGCCGGGCGGCCTTGGCGGCGGCGACCTCTTCCAGCTTGTAGGCCTTGATCTTGTCGAGGATGGTCTGGCTCATGCCGCCTCCGATGTGATGCGGGCGAGGCCCTCGAGTTTCTTCAGCGCCGCGCCGCTGTCGAGGCTTTCGGCCGCCATTTCAACGCCTTCGGGCAGGGTCTCCACCCGGCCCGCGATCAGCAGGGCGGCCGAGGCGTTCAGCAGCACCGCGTCGCGATAGGCGTTCTTGTCGCCCGAGAGCACCCCGCGCAGGGCGCGGCCGTTTTCCTCGGGCGTGCCGCCGGTGATGGCCTCGAACGGGTGGACGGGCAGGCCGGCCTCTTCGGGATGGACCTCGCGTTCGACCACGCGGTCGTCCTCCAGCGCGGCGACCCAGCTGATGCCGGTGATGGTCAACTCGTCCGTGCCGTCCGAGCCGTGCACCAGCCAGGCCTTTTCCGACCCGAGCTTCAGCAGGGTTTCGGCCATCGGGCGGATCATGCTCTTGGCGAAGGTGCCGGTCAGCTGGCGCTTGACGCCCGCCGGGTTGGTCAGCGGGCCGAGGATGTTAAAGATGGTGCGCGTGCCCAGCTCCTGCCGGGCGGGCATCACATGCTTCATCGCCGGGTGATGCATGGGCGCCATCATGAAGGCGATGCCGACCTGTTTCAGGGCCTTTTCAACGACTTGCGGCCCGACCATCACGTTGACGCCGTTCTGGTCCAGCGCATCCGCCGCGCCCGAGTTGGACGACAGCTTGCGGTTGCCATGCTTGGCCACCGGCACGCCCGCGCCCGCCACGGTAAAGGCGGTGGCGGTCGAGATCTGCAGCGTCGCCTTGCCGGTGCCGCCGGTGCCCACGACGTCGATCGCGCCCGCGGGCGCGTGCACCTTGTTGCATTTCGCGCGCATCACCGAGGCAGCGGCAGCATATTCCTCGACCGTCTCGCCGCGCGTGCGCAGCGCCATCAGCAAACCGCCGATCTGCGCCGGCGTCGCGTCGCCGGTGAACAGGATTTCGAAGGCGGCCTCGGCCTCTTCGCGGGTCAGGGGGTGGTCGGCGGCGGTGCCGATCAGGGGTTTCAGCGCCTCGCTCATGCCGGCTCCTTCACCATGTCCAGGAAGTTTTTCAACAGCTTGTGCCCGTGCTCCGAGGCGATGGATTCGGGGTGGAACTGCACCCCGTGGATCGGCAGCTGCTTGTGCCGCAGGCCCATGATCATGCCGCTTTCCAGCCAGGCGTTGACCTCCAGGCAGTCGGGCAGGCTGTCGCGGTCCACGATCAGCGAATGATAGCGCGTGGCCTCGAACGGGCTGGGCAGCCCCGCGAAGACGCCGGTGCCGTCGTGATGCACCGCGTCGGTCTTGCCATGCACGATCTCGCCCGCGCGCACCACCTTGCCGCCGAACGCCTCGCCGATGGTCTGGTGGCCCAGGCAGACGCCCATCAGCGGCGTGCCGGTCTCGGCCGCGGCCTGGGTCAGCGCCAGGCAGATCCCGGCCTGCGAGGGATCGCAGGGCCCGGGGCTGAGCACGATGCCAGCCGGGCGCAGGGCCATCGCCTCCTGCACGTCCAGCGCGTCGTTGCGCTTGACCACAACCTCGGCCCCCAGCTCGCCCAGGTAGTGGACGAGGTTGTAGGTGAAACTGTCGTAGTTATCGATCAAGAGCAGCATGGCGGCGCCTTCGTGAAAGGGGGTGAACCCCGTGCGTGGTCGGGCTATACATGTTCAGAGCGCCGCCCCGGGGTCAAGGCCCCCGGGGGCGGCGAAATAACACCTCAGGCATACAGCCGGAAAGGCGGAGGCGGAAGATGAGCAGAGGCGTTGTCAGCGGGATGGTGGCCGGCGTTGTGGTGTCAGCGCTGGGGCTGGGGGCGCTGTCCCTGATGGCCCCGCTGCCCGAAAGGGCGCCATCGGGCCCGGAACCGGCAGCCGTGCCGATCGCGACGCCAGAGGCGGAGCCGCCTGCCGAGACCACGGCCGGGCCCGTCACCGAGGCCCCAGCCGTGGCCCCGCCGGCGCTGGAACCCGCCCCGGCACCCGACACCGCGCCGCAGGCGCCGGTAGAGGCGCCGGCCCCCGCGCCGGGCACGCCGCCCGTCACCGGCGGGGTGGAACTGCCCCCGGGGTCCGAATTCAACCGGCCGAAGCCCGAGGGCGAGGCGCGCCTGCCGGGCACCGACGTCCAGCCCGCGCCCGCCCCCGCGCCCGAGGTCAGCGCCCCGGACGTGGCCGAGATCACCTCGGCCCCGCAGCCCGAGACCACGCCCGCCGCCACGCCCGAGGCCGTGGCGGACACCCCGGCCACGATCACGGCCCCCGCCGCAGAAGAAGAGGCACCGGCCCTCGCCACCGGCGAGGAGCAGCCGGTCCTGCCCAGCCCCGCGGCCATCGAGCCCGCCGCGCCGGAGGCCGAAACCGCCCCCGAGGTGCCGCCCGCGCCCGTCCCCGCGCCTGTTCCCGCGGCGGAAGAGGAGGCCGAGCCCGCGCCCGAACCGGCGCCCGAGCCAGAGGCCGAGGAAGAGGTGCCGCCCGCGCCGGAACCCGCCGAGGGCGGCGAGCGGGGCGAAGCCGCGCCCGAGCCCGAGGAGGAACCGGAGCAGGCCGCCGCGCCCGAAAAGACCGAAGGGCAGGGCCCCGTGCCCGCCGGGATGATCGGCGAGGCGCCCGAGGCCATCCGCGTGCCCGCGCCGGGTGTCACGATCACCAAGCCCGACGTCGTCACCGGCCGCCTGCCCAGCATCGGCGCCAAGGAAAAACCCGCCCCCGCCGCCGATCTCGGGGCGCTTTCGCGCTACGCCGTGCCCTTCACGCCCGAACCGGGCAAGCCGCTTTTCTCGGTGATCCTGGTCGACACCGGCGAGACGGGGCTGGACCGCGCCTCGCTGACCACCTTCTCCTTCCCGGTGACCTTCGCCATCGACGCGACGCGGCCCGACGCGGCCGAGGCCATGGCCACCTACCGCGCCGCCGGGTTCGAGGTGATCCTGCTGCCCGGGCCGGTCGAGGCCGGCGCGACCGAGGAGGATCTGGCCGCGGGCATGGCGCAGGCCTTCGCCGATGTGCCCGAAGCGGTGGCCGTGCTGGAGGGCAGCCGCAGCGGCCTGCAGGACGATCGCGGCCTGCTGAGCGCCTTTACCGGCGCTCTGGGCCAAAGCGGCCACGGCTTCGTCACCTATGACAAGGCGCTGGACACCGCCTCGGACGTGGCGAAATCCGAGGGCATTTCGACCGCGACCATCTTCCGCCGGCTGGACGCCGATCGCGAGGGGGTGCCGGTGATCAAGCGTTACCTCGACCGCGCGGTGTTCAAGGCCGAGCAGGACGGCAAGGTGGTCATGCTGGGCCACAGCTATCCCGAAACGGTCACCGCGCTGTTTGCCTGGGCGATCGAGGGCAAGGGGGCCGAGGTCAACCTCGCCCCGATCTCGGCGGTGCTGCGGGCGGAGTGAGCCCCGGGCGCGGGGCCCGCGCGATTTTTCGCAGAAAAATCGGGGTCGGGGTCAGCCGTTGCCGCGGGCGAAGGCCCCGGCATCCTCGGCCGCGCGGCGCAGTGCCTTGGACTTGTTCACGGTCTCCTGGAACTCGGCCTCCGGGTCGCTGTCATAGACCACCCCGCCGCCGGCCTGGATATAGAGCGTCTCGTCCTTCAGCACGGCGGTGCGCAGGGCGATGCACATGTCCATGTCGCCATTGGCCGCGAAATAGCCCACGCCGCCGCCATAGACGCCGCGCTTTTCCGGCTCCAGCTCGTCGATGATCTCCATCGCGCGGACCTTGGGCGCGCCCGACACGGTGCCCGCGGGCAGGCCCGCCAGCAGCGCCGACAGCGCGTCCTCGCCCTCCGCGATCTCGCCCACCACGTTAGAGACGATGTGCATCACGTGGCTGTAACGCTCGATGATGAATTCCTCGGTCGGGTGCACGGTGCCGATCTTGGACACCCGGCCCACGTCGTTGCGCCCCAAGTCGAGCAGCATCAGGTGCTCGGCGCGTTCCTTCTGGTCGGCCAGCAGGTCGGCCTCCAGCGCGCGGTCCTCTTCGGGCGTCGCGCCGCGCGGGCGGGTGCCGGCGATGGGGCGGATGGTGACCTCGTCGCCGCGCAGGCGCACCAGGATCTCGGGGCTGGCGCCGATCACCTGGAAGGGGCCGAAATTGAAGAAGAACAGGAAGGGCGAGGGGTTGGTGCGCCGCAGGCTGCGGTAAAGCGCAAAGGGCGGCAGCGCGAAGGGCTGTTTCCAGCGCTGCGCGGGCACCACCTGGAAGATGTCGCCGGCCCGGATGTACTCCTTGGCCTTCTCGACGGCCTCCATGTAGCCTTGCTTGGTGAAGTTCGACACCGGCTCGCCCGCGGGGGCGGCGGCGCCCATCTCGCGCGCGGCATCGGGAACGGCGCGCTCCAGGTCGCGCAGGGCGTCCATCACGCGCTCGGCCGCCTGGTTATAGGCGGCGCGGGCCGACAGGCCCGTGCCCGCCCAGGCCGGCGAGACCAGCGTGACCTCGCCCTTCACCCCGTCCAGCACCGCCACCACCGAGGGGCGCATCAGCACCGCGTCGGGCAGGTCCAGCGGGTCGGGGTTGACGTCGGGCAGGTGCTCGACCAGCCGGATCATGTCATAGCCGAGATAGCCGAACAGGCCCGCGGCGGCGGCCGGCAGGTCGTCGGGCATCTCGTCGATGCGGCATTCGGCCAAGAGCGCGCGCAGCGTATCCAGGGGGTGGCCGTCCAGCGGCTCGAACGCGTCGGGGTCGATCCGGGCCTGCCGGTTGATGCGGCTTTGCGTGCCGCGGCAATCCCAGACCAGGTCGGGCTTCATGCCCACGATCGAATAGCGGCCGCGCACCTCGCCACCGGTGACCGATTCCAGGATAAAGCTGTCCTTGCGCGCCTCGGCCAGCTTCAGCATCAGGCTGACGGGCGTGTCGAGGTCGGCCGCCAGGCGGACATAGACGAGCTGGGTCTTGCCGGCATCGTAGCCGGATTCGAATTCGGCGAAGGACGGGGTCAGGTTGGCCATGTCGGTCTCGGCTCAGGGGAATTGCGCGTGCACGGCGTTGATCGCCGTCTGGTCCAGCGTCAGGCCCGCGCCCGAGACGAGGCTCTCGGCGAAATAACCGTAGATGTCCTGCGACAGGGCCTGCGCGGCCTGGCTGGCCAGCGTCTGGCGCAGGAAGGCGGTGGCCGGGTCGGCGTCGTCGGGCGGCAGCACCGCGTCGAGCCGGACGAGGTAGACGGCGGTGCCGTCCTCGACCACGGCCGACTGGCCCTCTTCCAGTTCGAAGACGCGCTTGGCCAGCGCCACCGGAGTGATCGCGCCGCGGGTCAGCTCCGTGCCCGTCTCGACGGTCAGGCCCAGGGTTTCGAACGCGTCGCCGGCGTCCAGCAGGGCCTTCTGCGCGGCGGCCTTCTCGGCCAGCCGGCGGCGGGTTTCGTCGGCCTGCCAGCCGGCGGCGACCTGATCCTCGACCTCGTCGTAGGGGCGCAGGCGGGGGGCGATCACCTCTTCCAGCCGCATGGCGAAGATGCCGCCGTCCTCCAGTTCGATCACCTCGGGGAAATCGCCTTCCTGCACCGCCTGCGCGGCCTCGCGGAAGGCGCCGTAGGCGGCGATGCCGTCGCGCTGGCCGGGGAAATAGGCGATCTCGCCCAGCTCCATGTCGGTTTCCTGCGCCAGTTCCTCGACCGTGGCGCCGGCGGCGAGGCGGTCGTCGATATCGGTGACGTCGTCGGAGATGATGCGGCGGGCGCGGTCCTGCGCCAGCTCGGCGCGCAGCGCGTCGCGGGCCTGCTCAAAGGTGGTTTCCTGCGCCGCCAGCACGGCGTTCATGCGAAAGATCGCGGGGCCCAGATCGGACATGTGCGGGCCGGTGACGCCGGGTTCGTCCAGCGCGAAGACCGCGGCGCCGGCGGCGCCCAGTTCGGCCTCGCTGACATCGCCCATGTCGATGTCGTCCAGCGTCAGGCCGCGCTCCTCGACCAGCGCCTCGAAGGTGACCTCGCCAGCCTCCAGCCGCGCGGCGGCGGCCTTGGCCTCGTCTTCCGAGCCGAAGACCAGCCGTTCGACCAGCCGGCGCTCGGGGATCACGTAGTCGGCGATCCGCTCTTCATAGAGATCGCGCAGCATCTGGTCGTCCACCTCGACGGTGTCGAGGATCATGTCGGGGGTGAGCCAGGCAAAGGTGATGCGCTTGGTCTCGGGCGCGGTAAAGGCGGCCTCGTTGCCCTCGTAATAGGCCTTGGCCTGCTCGGCGGTGGGGGCGGGGACGGGGGCGTCCAGCGCCTCGTCGCCAAGCTCGGCGAAGGTGAAGCTGCGCCGCGCGGCGATGAAGTTGTACAGCGTGTCGGAATAGCCCTTGGGCGAGGTCACGCCGGCCACGATGGCGCCCTGCAGCAGCGAGCGGGCGGTTTCCTTGCGGATCTGCTCTTCGAACTCGGCCTCGGTCAGGCCGTTCTGCTCCAGCGCGAAGCGATAGGCCTCGCGGTCGAAGCTGCCGTCGACGCCCTGGAAGGCAGGCACGGCAAGCACCTGGTCGCGCACCGCGGCGTCGCCCGCGGACAGGCCGATGCGGTTGGCCTCGTTGTCCATGGCGGCATTGGCGATCACGCTGGCGCGGACTTGGCCGACGATGCCCATGGCCTGCGCCTCGGCCAGGGTGACGGAGCGGCCCTGTGCGTTGGACTGGTCGCGCAGCGCGCGCTGCAGTTCGCGCGAATAGTCGTCGACGGTGATCTCCTGGTCGCCGACCTTGCCGATCGCGCCCACCGAGCCGCCGAAATTGCCGACGCCGAACCCCGCGAGGCCCACGATCAGCAACAAAAGCAGGATCCAGACCACGAGGTTTCCGGTTTTCTTGGCTGCTTTGACCATGGTCCTTGCCCCTTCACTGCACGTTCCGCCGGTGATGTGTAGAAGGTTGCGACCAGAGCCGCAAGCGTCATGCGGCGAAGGCGGCAAGGCGGTCGAAAAGCTGTGAAATCCCGCCCCGGTCGATATTGGCGAAGGCCAGGCGCAGGGCGCCGGTTCCGCCGCCCCCGGGCATGAAGATGGTGCCGGGCAGGGCCAGCACCGCCTGATCCGCCAGCAGCCGCTGCGCAAGCTGGTCCGAGGGCATCTCGAACGGGTGCTCGACCCAGGCGAAATAGGCGCCCACCCCGCGCAGGCGCCAGCCGTCGAGGTTCTGCGCGCCCTGCGCGATTGCGGCGCGGCGGTCGAGGATCTCGTCTCGTTCGCCGGCCAGCCACTGGCTGAGATTCTCCATCCCCCACAGGGCGGCGCGCTGGCCGATCTGGTTGGCGCATATGGTGGTGCTGTCGATGTATTTCTCGACCTCGGCCAGCCGCTCGGCCGAGGTGACCATCGCGCCCACCCGGTGCCCGGTCAGGCGGTAGGACTTGGAGAAGGAATAGAGGTGGATCAGCGTGTCCGCCCAGTCGGGATCGGTGAACAGGTCATGCGGCGCGCCGCTTTGCGCGTGGAAGTCGCGATAGGTCTCGTCCACGATCAGCGCGATCCCGCGGGCCTGCGCGAGGTCATAGAAGGCACGGATCAGCTGGGGCGGGTATTCAACGCCTGCCGGGTTGTTGGGCGTGACCAGCACCAATGCGCGGGTGCGCCCGGTGATCAGGGCGGCGGCGTGTTCGGGGTCGGGCAGCAGATCGTCGCCCGTGGGCAGCGGCACGGCCCGCACGCCCGTCATGTCGCACCACATTTTATGGTTGAAATACCAAGGCGTTGGCAGGATGACCTCATCCCCCGGACCGGCCAGGGTGACCATCGCGGCGGTAAAGGCCTGGTTGCAGCCGGCGGTGATCGCCACCTGGTCCGCGCCGATCTGCCCGCCATAGGCCGCCGACCAGTCCGCGGCCAGCCGCGCGCGCAGCGCGGGCAGGCCCAGGTCGGGGCCGTAGAGATGCGCCGCCGGGTCCCGCAGCACGATCTCGGCCAGCGCCTCGCGCAGGGCCAGCGGCGGCGGCACGGCCGGGGCGGCCTGGCTGACATTGATCAGCGGCAGGCCGGCGGGCAGGGGCGTCTCGCGCAGCCAGCGGGCGGCCTCCATCACCGGGGGGCGGGCGGTGGCGGCGATCAGCGGGTTAAGGGGCAGGGGCATGGCAGGGGCTTTCGCGATGGTGGTCCGTGGTCGGGCTCAGCCGGCATCGCGCGCGCGCAGCAGCCGGTATTCCCGAAGGGTCAGCCAGATGATCACGAGGTCAAGCAGCGTGAGCACGATCATCATCGGCGCGTGGGTCAATGCATAGCGATGCAGCTGATAGGCGATGAACCCGATGAAAACCGCCGCAGAGGCGGGGTAGGCCCACCGCACCTGCCGCCACAGCAGCACCACCAGCGCCAGCTTGAGCACGCCGTGGCTGGCCATGTAGGCGGCATAGAAATGCGTGGTGTCGATGGTGAGGCCCTGGGCGAGCCGCAGCAGCGTGTTGGCCAGCCAGTCCTTGGGGTCCTCGGCCAGCTCGGCCCGGGTGAGCCACCCCGCGAAGCGCCCGATCGCGCCGCCCGGCACCAGATAGAGGCCGAAACCGGCCAGGAGCTCGGCCACCGCCTCCACCGCTTTCAGGACAAGCGTGGTCTCGAACGCTGCATGCAGCAGGCCGCCTGCGTGCGACCGCGGCATCACGAGGGCTCAGTCGGTGCCACGATAGGGCTCGACATATTGCAGCGCCATGTCCCAGGGGAAGAAGATCCAGGTGTCCTGGCTGACCTCGGTGATGAAGGTGTCCACCGTGGGCCGTCCCTTGGGCTTGGCATAGACGGTGGCGAAATGCGCCTTGGGGTACATCCTGCGCACCAGCTCCAGCGTTTTGCCGGAATCGACGAGGTCGTCGATCACCAGGATGCCCTCGCCATCGCCCACCAGGCCGGCATCGGGCGCCTTCAGCACCTTGGCCTCGCTCTGCTCCTGGTGGTTGTAGGACTTGACCGAGATCGTGTCGATCACCCTTATGTCCAGCTCGCGCGCCACAATCATCGCGGGCGCCATGCCGCCGCGGGTGATGGCCACGATGGCGCGCCAGTTGCCGCCATCGGGGCCCTGTCCGTCCAGCCGCCAGGCCAGCGCCCGGCTGTCGCGGTGAATCTGGTCCCAGCTGATGTGGAAG
>Ga0207799_100452_pt1 | contig 15641 bp, 18 predicted proteins | sample TtanPargueraPR_4_FD_187742 | JGI IMG/M metagenome (GOLD analysis project Ga0207799, IMG submission 187742) | Aerobic enrichment media microbial communities from Bioluminiscent Bay, La Parguera, Puerto Rico - Tt and M2 (SPAdes) | ecosystem: Environmental > Aquatic > Marine > Unclassified ...
CGTTCGCGGCGGCCATCCGGACGGCTTCCGTGTCCGGTTCGACGCCGACCGTCAGCCGGGTGCCTGCCGCATACATCCGGGTGACCCGTCCCGGACCGCAGCCGATCTCCAGGACCCGTTTGCCGGAAAAGGCCACCTGTTCGGTGAGCATCCGGAGCGTTTTCTGTTCGGGATCGCGTTCCATGACCGGGGACGATAAGGCCGGTGGAGGTGAAGTGCAACCGGGGCGCGCGGACGAATATCGTCGCCTCCTGGGGGGGAACAAGCCAACCGCCCTATGGACGAAGCGGCGGGAGCCTGCTATCAGCCCGGTAATCCGATTTCGTCCCTGGGAGAAACGATGGGCTTGTCGCCCCGCCTTTTCAGCATGGCCGCGCAGGCCAGCCTGCCGGTGATCCTCGGCTATTTCCCGCTGGGGTTCGCCTACGGCCTGCTGTTCGTCGAACATGTCGGGCTCGGCTGGGGCTATGCCTTCGCCATGAGTCTCATCGTGTTCGCCGGGGCGTCGCAGTTCCTGGCGGTCGGTCTGCTGGCGGCCGGGGCGGGGATCGCCGAGATCACCCTGGCCACCCTGATCCTCAACGCGCGGCACGCCTTTTTTGGCGTCAGCCTGCTGGAGAAATGGCGCGGCGCGGGATGGCGCAAGCCGTTCCTGATCTTCTGGCTGACCGACGAGACCTACGCCCTGATCACCAGCCTGAAGGCGCCGCCCGAAACCCGCGAGACGGATTTCCATTTGCTGATTGCCGGGATCAACTATTCGGCCTGGTGCGCGGGCAGTCTGGCCGGGGCGCTGGCTGGCGAGGCCATGGCGTTCGACACCACCGGCATGGATTTCGCGCTGACCGCCCTGTTCGCCGTGCTGCTGGTCGAACAGGTCCGTCAGGTGCGTGCGGCTTTTCCGTTCCTCATGGCACTGGCCTGCGGCCTCGTGGTGCTGGCCGTCTTCGGCGGCTCCAACATGCTGCTGATCTCGATCGCCCTGGCCATCGTCCTGCTGCTGGGTGACGGCGCGCGGAGGGGCTGGGCATGAACGGTTACGTGATCGGCGTCTACCTGGCCATGGCGGCGGTGACCATCCTCTGCCGCGCCGCGCCTTTCCTGTTCCTCGGCAAGTATGCAGAACATCCGGTCCTGCGCTACATGGGTCGCGGCACGCCGCCGGTGATCCTGACGTTGCTGGTGCTCTATTGCCTGAAGGACGTCGAGGTCATGGCGCCGCCGCACGGTCTGCCCGAGGGCATCGCCCTGGCGGTGACCATCGGCCTGCATCTGGCCCTGCGTAACGCGCTGCTCAGCATCGGCGCGGGCACCGCCGTCTATATGCTCCTGGTGCAGACCGGCCTCCTCGGATAGCGGATCGACGCTAGTCTTCCTTCTTTTCGGCTTCCGGCAGAGCATCCGGAACCGGCGGGTGGATCAGCAGCCGCTTCTGGCGGTGCCGCACCACCTGCTCGCGCCACAGGATGTACAGGCCGCTGCCGGTGACCAGCGTCAGCCCGGCGAGGACGAAGGCATCCGGCAGGTCGCCGAAGATCAGGTAGCCGTACAGCACGGCCCAGAGCATCTGGGTGTACTGGAAAGGCGCCACCGTCGCCGGCGGGGCCTGCTTGAAGGCCTGGACGACGAAGATATGCGCCGTGCCGGCCAATAGCCCGGCCAGGGCCATCAGCCCCAGATCGGTCATCGGCATGGGCGTGAACGAGAAGGGGACGGCGATGCCGGAAATGACGATCTTGCCGAGGATCATCCAGACCAGCATGGCGGAATCCGATTCCCGTCCGCCGATCTGCCGGGTGATGATCAGCGCCAGCCCGAAGGCGCAGGCCGCGCCGAGCGCGCCGAGATAGCCTATGTCGAGCGGCGCCATGCCGGGGCGCAGCACCACGATGATCCCGATGAACCCGACGACCACGGCGCTCCACCGGTGGCGGCCGACCGCTTCGCCGAGCAGGAACGGCGACAGCGCGGTGACGATCAGCGGTCCGGCGAAGATCAGCGTATAGGCGTTGGCCAGGGGCAGCAGGCTGAAGGCCAGGTAGGCGCCGAAGTTGTCGATGACCAGCAGCAGCGTCCGCAGGGCGACCTTCTTCGGGAAGCGCGGAATGACCGTGATCGGGCGGCCGCTGAACCAGACCAGCCCGGCGATCGGGATCGCCCCGAAAAGCGCCGTCACGAAATAGATCTGGATGACCGAATAGCCGCTGCTCAGCAGCTTGACCACGGCATCCGCCGTCGAGAAGAAGGCGAAGGTGGCGATGGCGAAAAGGATGCCCCGCCCGATGTGATCTTCCGGTCTCATCGCCGGAAGCCCGCCGCGAAATGATCGGTCATGTTGGAAGAGTCCTGTGGCGCCGGGCGTGCCCGCCCAAGTCAATCCGCACGGCGAACCGTACACGGCCGGACCCTAGCAGAACCGCACCCCTCCGGGAAGCCCGGTTGATCGGGTGCCTTTAGAATTTCATGCGAGTTTTTAGTGTATGCGGGAATACACCAGATTGGGCGTCGACGACGACCGGCCGACCAATTTTTCGACCTCGTTCAGGACGAGGAGCGCGGTGTCCAAAGTCAGGGGATCTCCGCTACGCGAAATATAGTCGGCGCGCTCGTGGGCGATTTCCAACGCCAGCTTGCCGTGGCGTTCGAACAATTCCCGCGCTGCCCGCTCAACATGGTAGTGGTCGATCATGCTCCAGTTCCCCGTGCCAGGTTGAGACCTTCCCCACAGATTAAGGTGGTTCTAAGCTGCGAACGCCGCAATGGATATTTGCGGGAAGATATTCCGATTGTGGCAAAGGCCCAGGCCCAAAGTCGGACACTTGAAGATAAGTATTCCGAATCTGCGCTGTTTGGAGGAAGTTCCGCTTCTGGGCGGGATTCGCGATTTAGCAAGGACTTTTTTCCTTATTCAGCCCGCCGGCGTTTCGGCGGGCTTGGCGGGTGTGCCGTTCTCTTCGGCGGCCTTCAACACTTCGCGGGCGCGGCTGGCTTCCTGCTGGCGAGCCCACATCTCGGCGTAGACGCCGCTCTCGGCCAACAGCTGGGCATGGTGTCCGCGCTCGACGATCCGTCCGCCGTCGAGGACCAGGATCTCGTCGGCGTCGACCACGGTGGACAGCCGGTGGGCGATGATCAGCGTCGTCCGGTCGGCCGAGACCTCGGCCAGCGAGGCTTGGATTCCTCGCTCGGTATGCGTGTCCAGGGCCGAGGTCGCCTCGTCGAACAGCATGATCGGCGGATCCTTCAGCAGGGTGCGGGCGATGGCCACGCGCTGCTTCTCGCCGCCCGATAGTTTCAGGCCGCGCTCGCCGACCACCGTATGGTAGCCGTCCGGCTGGTTCATCACGAAGTCGTGGATGCGGGCCAGCCGCGCGGCGCGCTCGACCTCGGCCGGCGAGGCGTCGGGCCGGCCGTAGGCGACGTTGTAGAAGATGGTGTCGTTGAACAGCACGGTATCCTGCGGCACCATGCCGATGACCGCCCGCAGCGATCCCTGCGTGACCTCGCGGATGTCCTGCCCGTCGATCCGGATGTGTCCGCCGGTGACGTCGTAGAAGCGGAACAGCAGCCGCGAGATGGTCGATTTGCCGGCGCCGCTCGGCCCGACGATGGCGACCGACTTGCCGGCCGGCACGGTGAACGAGATGCCGTTCAGCACCGGGCGGCGTTCGTCGTAGGCGAAATGCACGTCCTCGAAGGCGATCTCGCCGCCGCTCACCGTCAGCGCGGGGGCGCCGGGCGTGTCCTGGATCTCGGCGTTTTCGGTCAGCAGATCGAACATCTGCTCCAGATCGGTCAGCGAGCGCTTGATCTCGCGGTAGACGAAGCCCAGGAAGTTGAGCGGCATATACAGCTGGATCAGGTAGGTGTTGACCAGCACGAAGTCGCCGACGCTCATCGAGCCGTCGGCGACGCCGTATCCGGCCATGGTCATGATGGCGATCAGCCCGGCCGCGATGATGAAGCCCTGGCCGATGTTCAGCATCGACAGGGTGGAGGTGCTGCGGACGGCCGCCTTCTCGTAGGCTTCCAGGGCGACGTCGAAGCGCCGCGCCTCGTGCGCCTCGTTGCCGAAGTACTTTACGGTTTCATAGTTCAGCAGCGAGTCGACGGCCCGGGTGTGCGCCTGGCTGTCGGTCTCGTTCATGATGCGCCGGTACTTCAGCCGCCATTCGGTGACGACCAGCGTCCACAGGATGTAGCAGGCGATGGTGCCGAAGGTGACCAGCGCGAACCAGATCGAGAACATCGACCACAGGATGCCGCAAACCAGGACGATCTCGAACAGGGTCGGCAGGATGTTGAACAGCATGAAGTTCAGCAGGAACTCGATGCCGCGCACGCCGCGCTCGATGGCCCGGCTGACGCCGCCGGTCTTGCGGTCCATGTGGAAGCGCAGCGACAGCCGGTGCAGATGCTCGAAGGTCTGCAGCCCGGCCAGACGCACGGCGCGCTGGCAGACCTTGGCGAACACGGCGTCGCGCAGCTCGCCGAAGCCCTGCGACAGGACGCGGGCCAGACCGTAGCCGAACAGCAGCGCGACCGGTACCGCCACCATCGTGGCCGTATCGGCGGACAGGGCGTCGACCGCCTTCTTGTAGAAGACCGGCACCGTCACGTTGGCCAGCTTGGAGGCGATCAGGAAGAGCATGGCGACGACGACACGGGCGCGCAGGTTCCACTCGCCGGCCGGCCAGAGATAGGGCAGCAGCGTGCGGATGGTGTGGAAGTCCTTGCGCACACCTTGGAACTGAGGCATCGGGTCGCGATGTCGGGGCATGCAAACTCCTGGGTACGGCGAAACGGCCGGGATATTGATCCGGCCGGAGGAATTCGTCTGTGATCCAATTCACGTCCGGCTGGGAACGAGGTTCTGCGGAACCATTTTGCGGGTGCGGCCGGTGCCTTCTATATGGGGCCAAGGGCGGCGGCTTGCCAAGCTCCTGTCAGGGCCGGACCAAGGGAGGGCGTAAAAAAAGACGCCGCGGAAAGCGCGGCGCCTGGTCTGAAATTGGTTGAATATAGCGGATGCCGAACGGCACCGCCTGACCTGGCGGTTATTCTACGACGACCAGATTGTCGGCCGACGGGCGTCCACGCATGTCAGGGACGAGTTCATACTGAATCTTCTGTCCCTCTTTCAGCGAGGAGAGGCCAGCCTTTTCGACAGCCGTAATATGGACAAAAGCGTCTTTGTCTCCGCCTTCGGGTTCGATGAAGCCAAATCCCTTACGGGTATTGAACCATTTTACCGTACCAAGTGGCATGATGATCTCTCTTATTGGGTTCGTGTGTCTCACTGGCCCATTTTTTGGGCACAGCCGAAATAGCGTACTCCCCGCAACCGGAAGGACGCAACAACAAAAGGTTGATGAGAACAATTATCAAAAACCTTTGGTTTCCGACTTGCCCTTTAACCACAAGGTTTTGTGAGGTTTTTTCACGGGTAATGTGCGATGGCTTTTATCGGCCGGAGCAGGGCGCATTTGGTGTGATATTGTATAACCTGCTCGTATAAATTGTCGTTCGGCCTGTTCAAAAAAAGCGCAATGGCCATCTGCGCCTATGGGAAACGGAGGCACAGGTATCGCCCGCCGCGCCGTTGCGCGGGCGGCGGGACCGGTCTGTACTTGAGGGGGTGCTAATTTAAGGTGGTGCCGGCGTAGGAGGCCAGGTTCTCGAGATGCCGCGACCAGCCGTCGCGGTGCGAGGATATCAGATAGGAACGGTCGCCTTCCGGAAAGGCGGACCATCCGCCATGGGTCAGGGTCAACCGTGTGCCTTTGCCGCTGGGTTTCAGCTCGATGAAGACTTCCGTCTCGATCGGCCAGTCCGCGTCGGCCCACGAGAGGTGCATGGCGCGCGGCGCTTTCAGGTTGAGCACCGTGCCCGATGTGACGGCGGGCTTGCCCAGGGGGTCGGTCCAGGGTTCCTCGAAGTGGCCGCCAAGCGAGGCGTCCAGGCTGATGCCGTTATTCCACCATTGCCGCAAGTGAGCGGTTTCGGTGAGGTAGTTCCAGGCCTCGTCGATGGAGGCGGGGATTTCTATGGTCATTTTTATCATGAAGAAGAGATGATCCCGAGGCGTCTCCGGGTCAAGTCGGGGGCGGGGAATGTCATCAAAGAATAAAAAAATGTCGCGGCTTCCCTAACGTTGTTCGGGATGATGATGTCGTTATTTTTTCTCTTTTATTTCCGTTTTATTGAATTTTCCGGAGAGACGGGTGTTTCGCGCTCGACTTCGTTCGGAGTTCGCGGATCCAGTGCCGATGACCAACTAGAACACGATCGGCGAAACCAGGTTGCGCAACAGGGCGACGACGCTCCAGCCGGCGATGGCGGCGGTCCGGGAATAGATGTTCAACTCGGCGCGGACGTCCCCGCCGGCGATCTCGATCCGGAAACCGTCGCCCTCGAACCCCGGCTCGCAGTCCATGAAGACGCCGGTGTTTTCCGGCCCCGTGGTCGCCAGGGCGGTGGCCACGGCGACATTGACCTTGGTCGGGAATTGTTCGATGGCCTCCTTGGCGGTACCCGAGAAGACGCGGCGTCTTTCGGTATCCGCCGCCAGGCTCTCGCTGAAGACCGGCGTTCCCTTGTAACCCCTGGGCCCCTTTGTCCCGGTGATGCTGGCCTTGGCCCCGCCCATCAGCGCGGCGGTGCGCAGCACGTCGAACCCGCCGATGGCGCCGGACGGCAGGTGGACCTTGGTTCCGGCCTGGCGGGCGGTCCGGGCGATGGTGTCGTGGAATCCGGCATCGGCGAAGGCGCCGATGGATAGGACGATCAGGTTGCTGCCGCCGGCCAAGGTCTTTTCGGCGATCTCCCTGACCACGGCGGGTTTGGCGGCTTCGATGACATAGTCGGGCTTCCGCGCCAGCAGCGCGTCCAGATCCATGTACGCCTCGCATCCGGCCTTTTCCGCCAGCGCCGCGGCGGATTCCGTCGAGCGGCTCAGGCAGCCGGCGAACTCATAGTCGTCCAGCAGGCCGTCGCGCCAGGCGTCGACGATGATGTTGCCCAGGAACCCGCATCCGACGATCGCCAGTTTCCGTTTTTTCATAACGCCTCCATCGGGAAGGGTTTTCGAAACCCTCTTCAGCCGGCCGACTCCCGCAGCCGTTCGCGCAAGGCGGCGATCTCTCCCTGCATCTCGCGCAGCCGCTCGGCGGATAGCCCGCAGGCCTCCAGCACGTGGTGCGGGATCTCGCGGGCCTGTTTGCGCAACGCCCGGCCCTGGTCGGTCAGGTGGACGCGGACCTGGCGTTCGTCCTCGGCGTCGCGCCGCCGGGTGACGTGGCCGAGCGCCTCCAGCCGCTTGAGCATCGGGGTCAGCGTATTGGATTCGAGGAACAGCTTCTCGCCGAGCTGGCCGACGGTTTGTCCGTCCTTGGTCCACAGCGTGACGAGCACCAGATACTGCGGGTAGGTGAGGCCGACGGCGTCGAGCAGCGGCTTGTAGACGCGGTTGAACGCATGGCTCGCCGAATAGATCGTGAAACACAGGAAATCGTCGAGATCCGGCGGCGTTTCCGGCGTGGCGGTATGGGGCATGGGCCTGTCTCCTGGTCAACTGCCGTTCTGGATGGAGCCGTCTCCAGATATAAATCGTGTGCGATATGATCGCAAGCTATTGACTCTCGCGTGCTCATGCCTATGTTGATCGTGAAAGATTTAATCGCGGACGATTTATTGGATCGGAATACGCAGAGCCAAGACCGCGTCCGCCGGAATGTGAATGCCCAAGCACACAGAGAAAGGAAATCCCATGTCCGTTGATGTCGTCTACACCACGTCCGCCCGCGCCACCGGAGGCCGCGACGGCCATTCCGCCACCCTCGACGGCGCCGTCGACGTCCAGCTCGCCGTGCCGAAGGAGATGGGCGGCGACGGCAAGGGCGTGAACCCGGAACAGCTGTTCGCCACCGGCTATGCCGCTTGCTTCCTCGGCGCGATGAAGTTCGTCGCCTCGCAGGGCGGTCCGAAGGTGCCGGGAGACGCCACCGTGACCTCGACCGTCGGCATCGGCCCGCGCTCCGAGGGCGGCTTCGGCCTGGAGATCGCGCTGGAGGTTTCGGTGCCGGGGCTGAGCCAGGACGAGGCCGAGACCCTGGTCGAGCAGGCTCACCAGGTCTGCCCGTATTCCAACGCCACCCGCAACAACATCGACGTCAAGCTGTCCATCGCCTGACGCCGGGCATATTCCCCGGGGCCCTTGGGCTCCGGGGGATCCTATTTTCCGAAGATTTCCGCGTAGCGTTCCGGCTTGAAGCCGATCTCGAGCGCATCGCCGGTTTCCAGCACCGGCCGTTTGATCATCGAGGGCTGCTCGGCCATCAGGGCGATGGCCTTGTCCCGGCCGAGGGTCTCCTTGGCAGCATCCGGCAGCTTGCGGAAGGTCGTTCCGCGCCGGTTCAGCACCGTCTCCCATCCGGCCGCGTCGCACCATCGTTCCAGTGCCTGGCGCGCCGCGCCGTCCTTCTTGTAGTCGTGGAAGACGTAGTCGACGCCATGGTCCTCCAGCCATCGGAAGGCCTTCTTCATGGTGTCGCAGTTCCTGATGCCGTGGATGGTGACGGTCATGAAACGCCCCTTGGTTGCCTTGTCGTCAAGCGTTCAGTTTACGCGTGTCGATGGCGAAGCGGAACTGCCCGTTCTTGCCCGTGCCGGCCAGAGCACGGTCGGCGGCTGGGGCCTCGGAGATTGAAACGGATCGCGAGGTGGACCCGATCGGCGAATTGGCCGGGGTGTACCGCCATATCGGCGCCGGCGCGACGGTCCCGCGGCCGACCCGCATCGGCCCGGCGATGACCTTCAACAATGTGAAGGGCTTTCCCGGTGCGCGCGTTCTGGTCGGCCTGACGGCAAGCCGCGAGCGCGTCGGCCTGTTGCTCGGCGCGCCGCCACGCGAGCTCGGCATTCAGATGGCCGAGGCCCGCCGGAACGTCACGCCACCGGTGGTCGTCGATAATCGTGACGCGCCCTGCCAGGAAGTCGTTCACCGCGTCGGCGACAAGGGGTTCGATCTGCGCAAGCTGTTGCCCGCACCGATCAACACGATGGAGGATGCCGGTCCATATTTCTGCCTCGGTCTGGTGCTGGGCAGCGATCCGGACGATCGCGACAACGTCAACGTCACGATCCATCGCCTCTGCGTGCAGGGCAAGGACGAACTGTCGATCTTTTTCGCGCCGGATCGGCATATCGACGCCTTTCGCCGAAAGGCCGAAGCTGCGGGCAAGCCGCTGCCCGTCTCGATCAATATGGGGCTCGATCCGGCGATCTCGATCGGTGCGGAGTTCGAGGCGCCGACTACGCCCTTCGGTTTCGATGAACTGTGCGTCGCCGGCGGCCTGCGCGGCCAGCCTGTGGAACTGGTGGAATGCGTCGCGGTCAAACAGCGGGCAATTGCCCGGGCGGAAATCGCGATCGAGGGCGAGATCCTGCCCAATGTCCGGGTCGCCGAGGATCAGAACTCGAAGACCGGAAAGGCGATGCCGGAATTCCCGGGCTATACCGGGGATGCCAATCCGTCCCTGCCGGTGATCAAGGTCAAGGCGATCACCACCCGCAAGAATCCGATCCTGCAAACCCTAGTTGGGCCGGGCGAGGAACATGTCAGCCTGGCCGGAATCCCGACCGAGGCCAGCATCCATATCGAATGCCAGGATGCCCTGCCGGGATTGGTCCAAAATGTCTATGCGCACAGTTCCGGCGGCGGCAAGTTCCTGGCTATTCTGCAGGTCAAGAAGCGCAATGAGGGCGACGACGGGATGACCCGGCAGGCCGAAATCATCGCGCAGGCCGTCTACCGCGAACTGAAGAACGTCATCCTGTTCGACGAGGACGTCGATCTGTTCGATACCGACGACGTGTTATGGGCCATGCAGACCCGGTTCTCCGGCGATATGGACGCGATCTTCGTGCCCGGTGTCGCCGGTCATGTGCTCGTCGACCCGTCGCAGTCTCCCCTTTACGATCCCTGGGTCTGCTCGAAGGGGACGACGACCAAGACCATATTCGACTGCACGGTTCCCTATCCCCTGAAGGAACATTTCGTGCGGGCACGGTTCAAGGACGTGGACCCGAGCCTGTGGGCCCCGTCGCTCTTCGGGAAGGGCGGCGACTGACGGCCCATGCGGTCACGGGTTTTCGGACTTCCAAGAGATATAGCGGTCGATCAGCACTTTCGAGTGGGTCATTGTCTTGACCTGGATTTCGTCCTGTCCGGGGAAGCAGTCGAGGATCAGGGCATCGAGCGCCCGGAAGGCGCTGACGAAATTCTCGTCGACTTCCTGTCTGGCGGTTTCGTCCATCCATGAAGAGCGGGAGCCGTCTCCGGCGTGCCAGGTGATCAGGGAATCGTGCAGCAGCGAAACCTGCGGGACGAGATGCAGCAGGTTGGTCATCAGCAGGGCGCCGATCGGCGGCCGGCCGATGACGCAGTCGCCCAAACGGAATTTGCCGTAGGCCTGTCGCGGGAAGACGAAGCAGTCGAAGCCCACGTGCATCTTCGCCGCTTCGTGGACCATGCCCGCGGTGATGCAGGCGGTCTCGTCGAGCAGGTCCTTCCTGTTGATGACAAGGGCCGATCCCGCCGGAAGAATGTTCAGGTTCAGGTCGGCGTGATCGAAGAAGTAGTAGGGGACGTTGATGTCCGCGTTCATGTAGACGATGTAGTCGCGGTCGGGAAGCCGCTCCTCTTCGGGGCCGGCCGCGTCCAGGATGTCGGCGATCCGGGGAAACCCGTTGTCGCCGGGCAGGACCTTGACCCCGACGTCCGGCCAGTCCCGTCCGACGAGATCGCGGAAATAGTCCTCGTCCCGCTTGTCGACCGCCACGGTCAAACGGGCTTCGCATGCCCGTGCCGCGTTCGCTGCGGTGGCCAGGTTCTCGAACGCCTGGCGGTAATCGCCGCGCAGGTCGCCGCCGCTACCCCGGAACAGGTTGGTGACGGCGGAAAAGCGCCGTTTCGGAGCCCCGCTAGAGCTCATAACCGAACTCTCTGGCGACGACGCAGAGCGCGGGAGCCTTCGCCAAGGCGTCCCGGACCTCCTGATACCCCTCGCGGGCCGGCAGTTGGACGATCGATTTTTCATCGTAGGCCCGGCTCGGCTGGTCCCGGTCGCCCGATACCGAATGCACGGCATGGAAACGGGTCAGCGCCTCGAAGTCGGGGCCGATCTGCAGGGCCTTGAAGACCTTTGCCATCTGTCCCTGCGCATCGGAGACCAGGTCTTCGTACCTGACGACGGCCAGCTCCGGGGCCGTGGTCCGCAGATCGATCAGCCGGCAATGGTATTCGGCCCAGCCCTTGGCGAAATGCTCCAGGGTCAGGTTTCGGCGCATCCCTTCCCGGGACATGCAACTCAGGAACTGGTCGACCGGATGCCGCGTCAGGGCGACGATTCCCGGATCGAACTCTCGCAAGGCTTCCAGGCAGGTGAACCTATAGCTGGCGCCCTGCGGCGCCGTGAAGTCGAGGTGGGTGTGGTCCCGGACCAGGACGTGATATCGGCTCGCCAGATGGCGGATCAGGTCGACATAGCCCGGCCGTCCCGTATATCCCGCCAGTTCTTCCCTGTGGTGGGCGACGATGTCTTGCCCCCGTCGCGCGGGATGCACCTCCGAGAGCAGGAAAACCGAATTGGTGGCGACCAGGATACGTCCGAAAAGCGTTCCGCCGACGCGCGGGAGGTTGAGGATAATGCCGAGTTTCATGTTTTTCGTTGCCTTTCCTTATCGAAACCGGCTCTTCCCCATGGTGGCCATGGTGGCCATGGTGGCCATGGTGGCCATGGTGTGACGGTCATCTGCGCGGGGGACGCGGACAACCGGGGCCAATTCCCAGGATCTTATCACGCGGGAAAACAGGTTCCCGGTCGAAGAGCCCTATGCGCCCGGCTTCGCCCACCACATGCGGGGCATGAGGAGGTCGTCGTTCTTATCGACGTTCTTCCGGTCCAGGGGATGGGGAAGCACGATCTGTTTGCCGTTGTTCAATGCCTTGGCAAGGTCTTTTCTCAGGAAAGTCACTTCGATGACCCTCGGGAGTTCAAGGCCCTCGAGGGCGATGCTGCCGCAGCAATTGTTCGGGTGGACATGGCAGATCGAGAATTCCCGGAACAATTTTTCCATCACGCTGGAGAAGAACAAGAAGAAGTAGCTGTCCAGTAGCTTGTGCAGCATGTGGAATTCGATGACGATACAGCTGAAACGCCTGAGCGTTTCCATGGATTCGGTGATCAGGACCCCGTATTCCCCGCCCTCGATATCCATTTGCAGAAGAAGGTTGTCGCGGTCTTCGCCGACCTTTTGATCCATCCAGGTCTTTAGGGTGATGAACTGGCCGACATCCCTGTTGCCGAGGAACTTCTTGTCGAATTCGAAATTGTCGTCCGTCAGGGGCGGGGCGTCGACGCTGGCGTCCGCCATGAAACATTTAATGCCGTGCGAGGTGGCAAGCTGCTTCTCGAACTCCGCCCGGTATTCGACGCCCGGGGAAAAACAGAAATCCACGTCATCGAGGATGTCCGGCAGCAGATACCCGCCGTCCCCCTCTCCGCCGACGCGCTGCAGGTCGACGGAAACCATGTTTTGCCTGAATCTATCGATGAGTTGTTTTACAGAATTGAGATTCGACATCCGGTTTATCAGGAAACCTTTTTCAAACAGTAAGGTTCCGATCTGTTCAACCGTCAAATTAACAGGAGCCGACATTTCCCTAACTACTCCATTCTGCGAGGGAGAGATTCAGCGATCGATCCACATGTACTTTGCCGGTTCCAGTGGTATCGGCGATCCGCGCGGATGGTGAACCCGTCCACAATTCACGTACTACTCATAAAGTGATGTAAACGTTAATATTCTCTTTCCTTCCGGTGCCGAATTGAGGCCGGGCCGCCGAAAGACGGAACGAGCCACACCGTATGGTATATTCGGCCGCCGAGCATCCCAACGCCGGGCCGCCGGAATGTGTCCCGGCGGTCCCCCCGTCCGGCCCGGGAATCGAGCGCCCGATTTCAGAGGGTGTCGGCGAAAACTTTCCTGAAGTTGGTGGAGAATTTCTTGTCGTGCGCGTCCAGGCAAAAGTATGTCACGTCGATGCTCGTGTACAGGGCGGCAAGAAAGCTCAACTTGAGAATTTGTCTGGAAGTTAGTTTGTCGATGTCCAGGATGTTCCTGATGAAGGCCGCGTCGGACCAGATATGCCAGGAGGCGAAATTCGGGTCATTGTTCAGAACGAGCGGTTTCAGGGATCGGCCTCCGAATTTGGAGAACTTGTGAAAGATGAAGCCGTTTTTGGACAGGAAATCGGAGACATCGCCGAACAGGGGCTGATTTTCGTAGTGATGGATGAATTCGACCTCGGATACGATGAATACCGTATCTTTTATGGTTGTTTCGCCGCCCCTGAAGATATCCAGTTCGGCACCCTGAACATCTATTTTTATGAAGTCTATGCTGCCGACGGAATTTTCTTTTACGAAGGTATCGAGATCGATCGTATCGACCTGGACTTCGTTTTTCAGGTAGGCCACCTCGAGGTTATTGAACAGTCGGAGCAGCTTTTCGTTCGGCTTGTACAGGGATCCGCACATGGGATGATTCGTTTCATAGAATTTCCGGCGTTCGGTTTTGGCGCCGACCGCATATGGAAAGTACTTGGTGCCGCCCCGGGCCCTGGCGTTCATATCCCGGCAAACGTCCTCGTCGACCTCGAATCCGATGATCTCGGAACCGGGGAAGTAGTCTAATACCTTATAGAATGGTTCCCCTTCCTCCGATGGGCGGGCCCCTATTTCCAAAGCCGTGAAACGGATATCCGGGTCATATGTTTTGATTTCATCGGATAGGGCTTCAAAAACGTCGGCGAGGTTCACCATACCCGGGGGCCTTTCTCTTGATCGCTGTGCTTTCGCTCCTCCGCTGACGCGGTGTCGGCGCGTGAATCCCCAACTGTAGCACCGGACTTCTTACAAAACCCTTTAAGCTCCTCAAGGCTTCCGCGTCGTCGCGTTTTTCGTCGCTGCGACCGGTTCTCAGGCCGCTCAAGGCCGCTGGAAGACTTCTGCGTTTTCGGTCATCTTTCCGGCCGACGCCGCGCTGCCGGTATCGCGTCCGTCGGTAACCCTGAGGCTCTCCCTTAATCGCCAGGGGCGCATGGCGGCCCATTAAAAAAGGCTCCCGAAGGAGCCTTTTGGTGTTCTCGATAAAAATCAGGCGGTTTGGAGGTGACGCCGTAGGTCCGCGCGCCGTCCATCACGTCAGCCGGTCCCGGATTCCATCCTTTTTGATCTCCATGGCCCTGAACAGCCGGACGAACGTGAAGCAGAGAGCGCCGAAAAAAGAAGCCACGGAACATATGATGAGATACTCGTTATTCGTTTCCAGGTATCCCCACAGGGCGAAAATGGAAAGCGCGGCACAGGCGTGTATGTAGGCGAAATTCATTTTCATTTCAGATCGATCTTCAGGGTCTTATCTTTTGAAATATCGAACCTGCACTTATCGAATGATGGCGGCCCCATCGTCGCCTCCGGGTTGTTCGAAAATCCATAAGGCTCCCTTGGTATCCCCCAGAATGATTTATCAAGAGTCGCGTTCCCATTCAGATCCTGAAAGATCGCCAGGGCGTATTCTCCCTGCGGAAGGGGTGTAATGACGTAAGTATTGTCTTCGCTTTTTGGGAAACGCCTTAATATCGTGGCCGCGTCGGCATCGAGAAAAGACGCGTCACCATCGTATACGGAGACAAACAGAGGCGCGCTTCGTGCCGATGGGACGACGAGGGTCAGCGCGTATGAGGTCTCACCGGCATTTGCCGTGCCGAAAAACAGCAGGACGAGAAAGCCGAAAAAAATTCTCATCAACGCCTCCAGATGTCGCTCCGCCGATCCGGCGCATCCTATGGCCTTTGGTGGCCCCGTGTCCTGACCAACTCCATGACATTTCGCCGCCTGCCGTCACGGCAATCCCCGAGAGGGGGCGGCACGGAAAACGTCCGTCGCTTCTATCCGAGGCGACGTCGCGTGGTTTGAAGGAAGAATGGCGCGGCGCAATAACGACGAGGATCTCGGCAGACCTCCGCAAGGCAACGGAAAGGATCTTGATAATCCTTCCGCCTCACTCCCACTCGATGGTTCCCGGCGGCTTCGAGGTGACGTCGTAGGTCACCCGGTTGATGCCGCGCACCTCGTTGATGATGCGGTTGGCGGTGCGGCCCAGGAAGTCGTGGTCGAAGGGGTAGTAGTCGGCGGTCATGCCGTCGGTCGAGGTGACGGCCCTGAGCGCGCAGGCGTTGTCGTAGGTCCGGGCGTCGCCCATGACGCCGACCGTGTTCACCGGCAGCAGCACGGCGAAGGCCTGCCAGATGGCGTCGTAGAGCCCGGCGTTGCGGATCTCCTCGATGAAGATGGCGTCGGCCTTGCGCAGCACGTCGGCCCGTTCGCGGGTCACCTCGCCGGGGATGCGCACGCCCAGGCCGGGGCCGGGGAAGGGGTGGCGGCCGACCAGCGTCTCCGGCAGCCCCAATTCGCGGCCCAGTTCGCGGACCTCGTCCTTGAACAGCTCGCGCAGCGGCTCGACCAGCTTCATGTTCATCCGCTCGGGCAGGCCGCCGACGTTGTGGTGCGACTTGA
>Ga0207799_100453_pt1 | contig 15613 bp, 15 predicted proteins | sample TtanPargueraPR_4_FD_187742 | JGI IMG/M metagenome (GOLD analysis project Ga0207799, IMG submission 187742) | Aerobic enrichment media microbial communities from Bioluminiscent Bay, La Parguera, Puerto Rico - Tt and M2 (SPAdes) | ecosystem: Environmental > Aquatic > Marine > Unclassified ...
CGTCGGAATCAAAAGTTTCATCAGCATCGTCTTTAGGGAAACCAAAATCGTCATAGAAAAAGCCAAACTGGTCGTCTTGGTTAAATAACTTAAATTCTTCCTTTGTTAATGTAATTCCATTCATAATGTTGAAGGTTTAAAGTTTTAAATATAAGTATTTTAGATGACATTTGTGCTATGCGTTTAGCATTGTGTACAACGGTAACGGCTATGTGGAGTGCGGGACTTTGAAACGCTTCACTTTCAGACTGCCACTGAGCCAATTCGTTTATTCATATTTTAGTTTCTATAGCCAAATTGTCAAAGACGAATTGGCGTTGTTAATACAAAGAACTGCAGTTAAATTACCTGCTGTACCCCGCATTACATATAGCCTTTGTTAGGGGCTGGTTTTTATTTTTAGTCAAATATTCTGTCTTTTCCCAACATGTCATTGATGTTGTCAATGTGCTTTTCTTGATTGTGTATATTTTCTCCGTTCCAAACAGCTTGTTGTAATGTTCTCACAACTTCTTGCTTGTCTGTGTAGGGAGCTGCATTATTATTTGTCTTAATAACTTTAAGAACTTCCAAAATCCGTTGATGTTTTACAAGGTATGTGCCTTCTGGAACGAAGTTAATTTCTTTCAATTCACAATCACCATAAAAAGCTATTATCGAGAAAAAAGGAATATTTTCAAATTGTCTTAATTGTTTTCGTAAGGTCTTGATATGATTTTGGTTCTGTTTAACTGGGTTGTAGAATCGATATTTCTTTTTACCGTAAGCTAGTACTTTTGTCCAGTGAGAATAATTACCATTACCAAAAATCCACCCACTGTAATCTTTTACCTCAAATACAATTATTCCCTCTGTTGTCGCAACCACAATATCAATCTGAGAAAATTCCCCATTGCTTTTTTCTATGCATAAGTCATGAAATATTGCCTGTGAAGATATTCCATGTTTCAAGAGTCGTAAAACTAAATCTCTTTCAGATTTTGTTCCGCGATTCAAAGAAGTAACAGTTTTAAGAAGTCTTCTGTCTCGAATTTTCTTAATCAATGGAATAACTGAAAATAGAAGAACAATACCTATCACTATCCATAGAATGATATTGTCATTTTCTCTTATATATTTCAAATATTCCATCAGTTGTTTCTCAATATCAAGTTTCGTTTACTTAGTTATTTTGTGCTTTTTTAAACTTGCCCCTAACGGCCGGGTATATGCAAAGTAGGCGATTGCGGGCTTCAAACTTATCAAACCGTTACAATATTGAAGCGGGCTACAACCGTTGAAATTACTACTATCTCGCCTATTTTGTATATACATTGTTGTGCATAGTTGTTGTTAAATCATTCTGAAAAAGTAGTTAAAAAAGTCTGCTGCACTATGTGCAATCACAGGAAAAACTAGGCTTCCACTTCTTTCTCTTATCAAGGCGAATAAAAATCCATAAACTCCTGATATTAGTATTGTGAAATAATCTAAATGAACTTGAAAATTATCACCTACTTGAAATCCGTACAGAATCCCCAAAATCATAGAAGTGATTATAGCACCCCATCCGAAGTTAGTTTTAAATATCCTAAATTTATTTTTAAAGATTTTATTCAATAATCCTAGAAGTAATCCACGATATATAAACTCTTCATTTAATCCAGGCATAATTGCCATGAAAAGTAAAGTCTCACTGTCAAATGCTGTTTTTCCACTAAGAAGTCCAAAAGTTGAAGCAAGAATAATAAAGATTAAAACAAAAATCAGCGAAAATCTGATAGACTTATTATTTTGTCTTATGGTAAATGCAATTTCAGACAGTGTAATTATCTTTCTTAAAAGCACAACTGAAATCAGGACGAAAACAATACTATACAATTTACCACTCCAGCAAAGGTATTGATTTCCAGATGAATGAGATTCTATTATTTGTAAATTAGGATAGTGGATTGTAAGTGAATGGAAAAAATTGTCCAATAATCCAATAATTAAAAACAATAACAATACATACCAATACTTAATAGATTTTCGGAAGTCAATCACAAAGCATAAGACTACTCCAAAAGAAAAGATTAAAACATCTGTTAATATATCATTTATCATAGTTTAATGTTTTGGCACTAAGGTTTCTCTCAATTATGCACAACGGTAAATTATATGTTGTCGTAGCGGATTGCGGGTGATTGTCTGTCCGGAACGGACTAAGACAATCATGCGGGAATCCGAGCTACGCACACCACAGAAACCGCTATGCAATATATAAAATGTTAGCAATAGTTATTTTCTCATTATCTGATAGTTAATCATGTCATAATAGTTAGCTCTCATCTCACTTGAACATTGAACTAATGAAAATCTTGCAATATTTGAGTCAAACTTGTCAATATTTTCCTCTATTATCAAGTCCTCTGTTAGATGAGATGTAAATGCAAAAACATAAGTTATCTTTTTGTCAAACAGTTTTTTAAATTCATCAAGACTCAAATTGCTTACTGACCTATTTTTAGACAAAACTTTGTCATATAATTTTTCAAAAAAATTAGAATCTTGTGATGCAATTGTTTCTCGAAGTCTTCTTGCCGAAATTGTTATTTGATTTGTCAATTCTCTAACTTTTGAACTAAAACCGTATTTGACATGAATTAAATACAAGTTATTGTCATCAAAGTGTAATAAATCGCAAAGTTCAACGCCGTCAGTGATTATGGTATCTATAACAATATAATTAGGAAGACCATTATAGGACTCATTGTACTCCTTTTCTGTTCTTGTAGTCAATTTGTTCCAAGGATTTACTAGAATGTCCTTTGGTGCTTTGTAGGTTTTTAGTACATGAATTGTGTTTAGTTTCAAATCTTCAATAAATGAATCTCTTAAACTATACCATTTAGTATCAATAAGGAAATATGGTTTGTTTTTATATGCGATCTCTGCTGTTATATGAAAAAGAAAACTTGATCCAATGGTTTTTCTATTATTCTGATAACAAACGACTCTAACACCTTGAAGGAAAACCATAAAATTAAGCTTGTCATCCATGCCATATAACTCTAAAGCACGAGATATTACACTACTATATATTTTGTTCCTGTCATCAACAGTCTTAAAAGTTTTATGGCGTTTGCTCTCAACTAATTCCCTTAGTTTATACTCATCAGCTTCATAAAAAAGAGCAATATTATTTGGGTTGCAAAAATCATGTTCAAATATCTTTTGAGGATCTGTTATGTTTCTTTCAATATTAATTCTGTCGCTATATATCTTAGAAATCAATGTTGCTCTTAGACCCTCATTTATTAGTTTTTGATCAGTAATTTCCTTATATGAGCTTAAATAATCCGAAGCAGCCAGACCTGATATTATGCATAACTCTTCAATAATTTTATGTAAGTCTTCAAAGTCTAATCCCTTTTTTATTTTAAAAGCTTTCCCTACAAATATTTGGAGACGCTCATCTTTTTTTGATTGCAAAAAATGAAAGTGAGTATTTGAAGTTTCCTCTGATAACTTTACATGTATCTCTTGAGGAATCTTACCAAATTTAATAAAGTCTATTATTTTATAATTATCTCTAAATTGTTCATTAATGCCTGCACGTGCTCCAGTAATCCCTCTTGATTTAATAGATGCCAATTCATCAAATGCTGGCTGCATGATCCTTGCATAAGTATTTAACCCAAACGAATGATCAATAAACGGTAATATAATTCGATAAGAATTACCACCAACGATACAGAATAAATCAAATTCTGTTTCTATGAATAATAATAAAGAAAGTTTTTGTTGTGTAAAATCTTCATCTTCCGTCAAGTTATCTGGCAAAAACTCCTCCCAATCAGAAACAGTCTCATAGCTTGTGAATACATGTAAGAAGTAGGTTATATCATCAATGGAAAATTGTTTTAAACTTCTTACATCAAACTGTTTCTTAATATTATTAGTCTTGTATGAGCAGTCAATAATTGTTTTAATTATCAACTCGGTAGATGGTTTCTTATCTAATAGTCTATGACCTTTATTTATGCGATATATTTTGATTGTTTGGTTCATAATGGTTTGTTATATAGACCTTTGTGACTGCTCGTTTTAATTATTGCTAACGGTTGCGTGTATGCAAAGTAGGCGTTTGCGGAGAGCATTCCTGTCAGGCTGCACAAAAGTTGATGCGGGCTACTGACGTTGGAATTGCCACTTCTGCGCCTATTTTGTATACACATTGTTATGCGCTTTTATTAGCTCATTATCAAATCTTTTTTTCTTAATTTAAGTTTTGGTTTATTAAGTCTGTCAATTGTACTTTTAATTTGTTCTCTAGTTTCGTTTTGTAAATATGTTGGAATCAATTTTGATAATTCAATGTGTAAAACACGATGAATTATTATTAAATCTTTCATTGAAAATTGAGATACTCCATTTATTAATTCGGACATATATGATTTTTTATGTCCCAACAGCACGCCTAAATCTGTTTGGGTCATATCATAATTTTTTAACTTTTTCCGAATTATTATCTTTCTTTGAGTTACAAATTTTTGTTCAATTTCGATTAATTGTTCTGCAGTATCTGCTTCTTCAACTTGTTCGTCTGTAATATTTTCACTATCAGACCATTTTTTTTGTTCATAATCTTGTATTAACCGGAACAACTTATCGTGAATTGGTTTTAAGTCCGCATTCTCTTTTACCATTAACCTTAATTTTCGGTCAAGAAGTAATGCCTTTTGTAAGTCATATTCATTATCCAATTGCTGGATATTTTCAATTTCTCTTATGTTTATTAAATCTTTCATTATTTTTCGTTTTTAAATCCAACCATTACCTTTAAGCCACTTTTTTATTGTGTTCCTATTATTCTTAAACACTTTTTCATAGTCTTTATGAGAGCCTGCCCAAATAATTCGTGCTCTTTTATTTTCATCAAATTCAACCAAAATCATTGTCCGATGGATATTAATGTTAAAGAAGTAAAAACCATCACTATGAACACAATCCGCATCTGGTCTTACTGTTCTCATTTCCAATTGAGATTCCCAATCATTTGCTTGAATATCATCAATTAGTTTGTCAATTTCTTTAATCAACTTTATGTTCCCCCGATTTTTCCGTTTCAGCCGTTCAAGTATATTCCTATTAATTAAATTCACATTATATTTTTTTACAAAGGTATAAAAGTTCAAATTAATCCTGAACTTTTATCTACTGTTTTTTGCTGCGGGTCTTTCGGATTTTAATTGCGCATAACGTTGCGTGTATGCAAAGTAGGCGGTTGCGGAGAGCTTTCCTGTCAGGCTACACAAATGTTGATGCGGGCTACTAACATTGGAATTACCTCTTCTTCGCCTATTTTGTATACACTTTGTTGTGTGCAGTTTTTAATCCTTAATCCATTTTTTCATTTGCGCTCTAAGTGATTTATTTTCATAATCATGAAACGTTCTTATATTATTATAATACTTCGCATTTTTCTTTTTGTAGAATGGCTGAATAATATTCAGACCTATACGATTGAACAGTTTATCCTGAGACATTATTGTCCGACGCATAAGCTCTTTCCTAAAAGTCTTATCAACAACATTGGGAACACCAAAGGTTGGTTTGAATTCGTAAAATGGTTTATAAAATATGATTCCATCAGCTAATTCATAATATTTAAACTTAACTCCAATTTTATTTTCAATCTTTTCTGTTAAAAAATCTTCGTAAAAAGTATCGCCAAATGGTGTACTTTCAATATCTAAAGCTGTAGCTGCATGTGAAATTAGTTCAAATGCAGCATCCCATCTACCATCATCTATCAAACTTAAGTTTGAGGAATTAAATACTCCGTAATTCACTTCATTAAATAGGACTACTTTTACCTTTTCATTATATTTTTCAAAAATGTAGCCTCCAGTTCTGCTATAATTTGATTTGTAAGACCTTAAATCCATTTTAATTGCATGTGGAATACTTTGTATCAATAGTGCTTTTCTGTTTCCCGTTTGTTTTATTTGTTTCTCATATAATTGAATAAAATTAGCTGCCATAATGCTATCCCTAGTATGACCTTTGTAAACAAAATCTGTAAACTTTTTATATTTTTTTGTTGTCATATCTTCCCAGTTAAAAGCAACATCAGTTAATCCAATTGTTATTTTTTTATGCGGTTCAAGGTTTTTATTTATGGCGTAAATACCCTTTAAGTACTTGTACATATTGTACTTTTCCCACAATGGGTTAAAATCTAATTCTCTGTATAGTTTTATTAATTCCGTTTCAAATTCAGAATCATTTTCATAATTTGACTTTAAGACTTCATTAGCCCATTCTGTCCTATTGATACAACCAACTTCAGTATAAATAAAACCTACTTCTTCAATAAATCTTTTGTCTCCAAAAATATCGAGTAAAAGGTCATATTGTGTTGTATCTCTATGGTCTCGTTCTCCAATTATTACAATATCATTTGTTTTAAATAAATTCAAAATATATTCTTTCGGAGAATTTGAATTTTCATTTAAACAGTCTGTTAAGTCAACGACTTTTGTTTGCCCGAGCAAATTAATGCTTAGTGTTAAAAGAAAAAGCGTAATTATTTGTTTCATAATTTGTTGGCTATCGGAATTGCACACAACGGCCCGGAGGTATGTTTAGTTGGGTATTTACAACCAGTTGCCATGCCGTGTCCTTCGTCATTTTGTTTAAGTTTCTTGTCGTTTCAATTTTGGGATTAAACGCCCAATTAAATATACCTATTGTTATGTGCTGGCAGAAAAGTGTCAAAGCGTGCTAAGGCGTTTCTATCAGCAGGGCTGGCGATTTGTTTGCCACTCCCAAGTAATGTGACCGTTTTTGCTTTTGTCCCCGAAAGCGGTTAACCTTTCTGCTAGACATCCAAATGTAAGCATTTCCAGCCATAGTTTAAACTGCTAAACATAAAAAAAACGAACTTTAAAGGATCGTTGGTTAATTGCAAAAACTGGCACAGTAGTTGATTGGCCGCAAACAGAGTGACAGCCCGAACCTTTTGTGACTCGTGGCGAACCCCGCCGAGATGAAAAGTACGGTTATAGGCAGATAGAGCTGGGCGTGAAACCATTTCATAATTTTCGACACTTACTGACTCTATTATCAACAAAGAACCTGTCGGACTGGACTTCATGAGCCCTGCCTGCCATTAAATGCTATTCACGTCCGAAAACCATGCGGGGCAAAGGTTTTAATGCGAGCCTTCATTAGAAAGAACGACTTTTATGTCTAATTAGCTCAGCATTAACTGCTTGAACATAACGGTGAACTGTATGGTGCGTAGGGCAGTAGAAATCACTACCTTTTCAAGCCGATAAGTAGCCGAGACGCAGGTTTGACACCTGCAATTTGGACTCGCCGTCGAAACTGCGTTTCGGCGGTGCTGTAGAAAGCACCCAAGCCTCAAATACCCACTTCACGCCCTATGCACTATGACAGATTGTTGTGTGCAGGTGTTGAATGTTACTTTTAAATGATTTTCCAATAACCTGTTTTATCACTTCCAATTCGCTCAATAATATCGTTATCTTTTAATTTTTTTATTCTTCGTTTTGCAGTACTTAAACTTATATTTAGTTTTTCGCTGATTTCAGTTGCTGTAATTTTATTATTTTGTTTTATCAAATCAAGTACAGTGTCATTTACTGTGTCATTTTTTGATTTTACAGTGTCAATAGTTGTGTTTGCAGTGTCATTAAATTGAACGTGCATTTCTCTATTTTTTAGTAAATGCTTTTCTCCAAGTAATAAATTTGAAAGAAAGTTAATCAAGAATCTATCTGACTTATGAATGTCTTTAGATAAATCTTCATAATTTGCTCGAACAAGTGAATTTCTAAAATACCATGAGTGTTTTTCAAATAAGTCATTATTTACATCTTTAAATCCAAGTTTACGAAGATATTTGATTAAAAAAATTGCTGTTGTTCGAGTGTTTCCTTCTCCAAAAATGTGAATTTGCCATAAATAGCTAATAAAATGAGCTATATGTTCAATGATTTCTTGCTTGTTTAATCCTTTGTAGCTAAATATTTTCTCTTGTTCAAAATCGTATTCTAATGTTGCTTTTAAACTCTCAGCACTTGCATATAGAACTGTTTCTCCATTTAATACCCATTCTTTTTTTGTGATGTTATAATCTCGTATTTTTCCTGCGTGACTATAAATTCCTTGAAACAATCTACGATGTATTGATAAATATTCAGCAGGTGAAAATGTAAAGGTTTGTTCACTTAAAATCTCAGCAATTCGTGCTGAAACTTTGTCTGCTTCTTCTGTGCGGTTTTTGTTGTCTTTTTCGGGACTTTGTATGTAGTAAGTATCAATCAGATGTTTTACTTCATCGATTGAAATATCTCCTTCGATATTTTGTTTAGCAGTTTCTATCAGATAATCAGAAGGTTTTAGTCCATCAACTTCTTGTAGTCCAATGGCAGTTTTCCAAACTTTCGCTTTTTCCGCTTTGTTTGGTTCTCCTTGTCTTATGTATTCTTCAAAATTATCCATTAACTATCTGATATTCTTTAATCTTTCAAATATAGATTATTACTTTTAGAACCGTAAAGATACTTATTTTTATTCGTTTAATAAATGGTTATCTTGGAAGCTTTTTCGCTTATTTCTGGGTGGTCACGGGCACTTGCACACAACAGTAAATTGTATGAGTAGTGGCAGATTGCGTGGCACTTTCCTGTCAAACCGCTGCGCAGTTTGAGCGGGCTACAAACCTTGATATTTACTACATCACCTGCCATTACTTATACAAAATGTTATGCCCAGTATTTATTTGACTTAATTCGTCTTTTAGTTTTTTACTAGTTCCACTGGGGAAATGAGGATTTATCTTTGTGTCAATTAATCTGTTAGCTTCTCTGAGTTTATTGTTTAAAGCTAAGTAAACTGCTTGACAAGACAAGTAACTCAATCGATAAACAAAGTCATTATCTTTAAATTTTTCATCTATTGCATTAAATGCAGAACGCAATCCAAATGAATCAAAGAATTTTCTCGAAATATCAAGTTTAATTAAGTAAGGATAGAAATTGTCAGGAAATAATTCAATTGCTTCTTCAATTGTCCCCATAGCCATCGTTCTATCTTCAAGATAAAAAGTTTCATATTGAGCCTTAGATGTATAATACATTTCTAAAGCTTTTTCATTAGAACTGTCTCGCAATTGTTCTAGAAGTCTGTTTATTAATTCTTGAACTTCAGGTATATCCTCTTTTTTTCTTAAAACACAACGTATATAGCTCTGTATATGATAAGGATTGTTTTTATCACTCTCATAATTTTCTTTTGCTAAAACATAAGCGTGTTCGAACTCTTCAATATTTACATAAACTTGAACTAACTCTCTTTTCGCCCGATAGAAATTTGGATGTTCCTCTCTAAGTATTAATAGTCTATCCAAAGCTTTATCAAACTTTCTAGTTAACCTATAGTAAAATGCTAATAAAAAGTTATGGTCAGGACCATCAATTTTTTGCACTTCTTTTAATAATCGAGCATCTCTTTTTCTAGCCAAGGCTAAACACAACCATTTCTGTATTTCATTTTTTATTTTATTGTCAAGATGCGAATAACTATTTAATGCTCTATCTGCTAATTCTATAACTTCACTAAACTTCTTGTGATTGTCATATAGTTCTCTCATCGCTAGTAGAAAATGGGACGGGATTAAATATTTTTCTGGAATATTTTTCCCTCTGACAAAAGCCTCCTGAATAGTAATGTTAAATTCGGATAAATCGTATTCGTAAACGGAATAACTTTGCAATCCTTCTTCTGTAATTGTTCTTAGCTTCTCAGAAACTTTTAGTGGTAATTTTCTACCTGTCCTTCGTATATAGTCTCTTATGCCATCATTTAACCTCAAATATTCACTACTTGCACCAAAATAATCAACCATCAATGTATTCGTAAACTCCGTAAGTATTTTTTGTTCTTCATTTGGTAATCCAGAATAAATTTTATCTAAGAAGTTTATACTTATGAATTCATAGTCAGATAAGATTTTTAATAAATCTAATGCTTTTTCATTCCTATCATATCGTTGTATTGATTGTGATACAATCTCCGAGTTATAATCTACCAATTCGTGAAGATTATTTAATAAATGTTGGACACCTTCATTTTTTATGTAGTCTACTGCATATTTAATTTGTACAGGAAATCCCGTAAATAAATCGGCTATTCTTTTTTTATCTTGATAATATACAGATTGTTTTTCAATGTCTAATAACGCTTGAAATAAGTTGTTCCTTTCTGATTTGTTTAATTCTGGTACTGTTAGGGAATAGATGAAATCATTATTTCTTATACTATTAAAATGAACTTTAGATAAGGATGTTAAAAATATGAATGTGCCTGAAACACAACATCTCAATTCCTTTATAAGGGATATGAACCAATCAACAATAGTACCGTCAGAGTTAACTATAGAGTAATTATCTACTATGAATATTTTGTTATCACTTTCATAGATTTCCATTAATAATATCTTAGCCAATTCAACTTTTTCTTCTAATGGAATCTTGAGAAAATCTATTAAATCTTCTTTTGATATACTATCTGTATAGCCAAGGTCATAAATGCCTAAAATAAAATCTTCAATACTGGTTCTACTATGAAGTAAGATATATAAGGGTTTGTAATATTCTTTAATTTGATTTGTTTCTTTTAGAGAATTAATGAAGAATTTTTTTCTGCCAATTCCTTCAAATCCGGAAGCTATGCAAACAATTGGATTTGGTAATTCAAAATTAAAGAGTCTTTCCTGAAAGTCCTTTTTAAGTTGGTGGCGACCAATAAAAAGTTGTTCTTTCTCTTTGTTGATAGGATATAATTCCCAAGAAATTTGTTTCAATTTTTGTAAAATTCTCTCGGCTACTTTGGAAGGCTTACTTACATATCTTAGATTATATTCTTTAAGCCATTTGGGAATTCTTATATCGTCAAATGAAAGTACTTTATCAACTATGATAGGATATATTTTTTTGATGTAGCCGTTTTGATGTAAATCTTTTGCTTGAAGGACTTCTTTCTTTACCCAAGAACTTTCAAGAGCAGTATTTGAGATAAAAAACACAAATAAATCGCTTTCATTTAGACCAGACATAATCTCATCTATTGATTTATTTCCTTCCTCAAAAGTCATTGCGTCATATATGACATTTGCTTTTCCTAATCTTTTGGCAATTACTTCTACAAATCCTTTGTCTTTAGAGCTATGTGATAAAAAAGCTTTTGGCATATTATTCTATGATTTTAGTTATTAGTAGTGTCTTTAATTATATTGGGCATAAACGGTAAATTGTATGTTGCGTAGGGCATTTAAAAGCACTTTCCTGTCAGGCTACTAAGTAGCCGAAGCGCAGGTTTGACACCTGTAAATTAGGCACGCCGTCGAAGCTGAGCTTCGGCGGTGCTGATAAAAGCGTAAAAGCTTCAAACACTCACTTTCTGCCCTATGCAATATACAAAATGTTAGCGGTAGTGTTTGTTTTAATTCAGTTTCAATAACATTATATAATCTTCATCGTTTTCATCAATAATTTCAAATCCAACTTTTTTGTAAAGTTTGACTGCATAATTTTCTTTTTGTACGCTTAATGAAGTTTGCTTGTATCCACTTTTTTGTAATTGGTTAATCATCTTATTCATTAACTTGGTTCCAATACTTTGATTGCGATATTCCTCAAATAATGAAATTGCAAACTCTGGCGTTTGGTTATCAACATTTCCATAACCTTTTATTTTTCCTGTAATGACTCTTACCCAAACAGCTCCAATAATCTGTCCATTTAGGTCTGCAACAAAACAATAATCATCGTTATACTTTCCAAAGTCATCAATATAGGCATAGACTCGTGGAACTTTTATTACATCTCTTGGAATCGGATTGTTTTTATCTGGTTGATAAACTGCCTCATATAGCATATCCTCAAGTTTATCAATTTCATTTTTTTCTATTTCTCGTATTATTATATCAATCATAAAGTCTTTTTAAGATAAATCATATCAATAAGTTGTATTTCTCCCTCAAAAATTGGATGGTCGTAATTGTCTGTAAAGAAGTCTTTTACTCGATGTGACATTATAAAACCACAGTTTTCATAAAAAGACAAGATTGTTGGTGTTTCACCTGTTCCTACAAGCATTGTTTTGTAGTCATTTTTATAGAACTCTGAAATGAAATTTATCAATGCTCTACCGTAGCCTTTTCCTTGATATCTTTCGTATGTCGCTATGTTTTTCAACTCACAAGTATCAATATTTATCTGCACAACAACGCAAACACTTTTTAAATCACCGTCATATAGGGCAAACAAATCTCCACTTGGCAAATACCTGTCAATCATATTTTCTTGCTCGTCTGCCAGCAATAATAAGTCAAGGAACTGTTTTTTATTTTCAACAATTTTTTCAATTGTTACCATATCTGTTCTCTAATTTATCAAGGTGTATTTTCTATTTTGTACGGACTTTGATTACATTACCGCTAACGAACAAGTGTATGTTGCGTACCGGTTTTCATTGCGGTTTCATTTCAACAACCGCAAAGCTTTTTTGAAAAGCCGGCCTCCGGGAGCCTTAGATCCCGGTATGCAATATATAAAGTGTTAGCCACAGTTTTTATTTTTATGATTTTATATTAATAATCGATGTGTTTTTTATTTAAAAGTTTAATGGCAACTATTTTATAGTGTATTAGTTTTTTAATAATTATTCTTTTTCAAGTAGCAATCACATCTTTGAAAAGTTTTACTCTTTGACAATCTTATTAAAGCATCAATATGTGATTTAGAGTTATCTTCATCGCTGAAATCATTGTTGAGAACTTTTGTAATTCTTTCATTAAGCTTTTCATATGTTGCCTTTAAGGGTGTGCTATCTCCGTTATTTGCAATTTTTTGTAGTTCTATTAATGAATTTTCGAATGCAAAGAATTCTGAATTTGTTTTATACTCATCTGTGAAATTTTCTTTTGTTACAGGATATTTTTTAAAATACTTTAAGTGTCCTATTTCATGATATAAAACACCAATCAAAACATTTTCATCAAATGATGTATCATTCCCATAAATGAATAATGAATTCAGAACAACACAATTTCTCTCGTAGTTTGCAGCTCCAGGTCCATGTGAAGGACTGAAGGCTTTAATGATTTTAAATCCATTTTGAGTTTCAATTTGAATGTATTTATTAAGCTTCTTCATTGTGTGTTGTTACCAAATAAGATTCATTTATCATGTATTTTTCTTATTATCTTCCTCTATTATCCATAAAGTTTCGAAATATCTCAGAGATATCCATTCCTGATTTATTGGCAAAAAATGCCAGAACAAGAAAAATTATAATCATAATAAGCATGAACCAAGCACCAAATTTTCCCCAGTTGGTTCCATCAGGATATTTATTCGTCATAATTAAAGTTTTTTAGATTATTAATGAATTTTGATATTAGGTCTTCCAGAAATTAAGTGAATTTATTCTAATTGTTCGTACGCAACGTTAAATTGTGGCTAACGGTTGCGTGTATGCAAAGTAGGCGTTTGCGGAGAACGTTCCTGTCAGGCTGCACAAAAGTTGGTGCGGGCTACTAACGTTGAAATTGCCACTTCTACGCCTATTTTGTATACACATTGTTATAGGGCGTTTTATGCAGTTATTTTTTCTCATTAATTTTAAATTCTCTCTTTATTAAATTTAATTCTATGTTTAAGTTGTAGTTTTCAATTACTGCTATTTTTTTGTCAAAAGTTAATTTGTCAAAAGGAATATTCCAAGTTTTAATTGACAACTTATTCCACAATTCATAATAAATTGTTCTAATATGTTGTAACGTTTTAAAATATAAGTCCCATCTTATTGAATTATTTGTCTTATTTTTATCAAAATCTGTGTCTAAGACAATAACTAATTTTGAAACTTCTCTTGTCCCGAAATAATTAATTTTCTTTAGTTCTCTTTCCGGATAATTTATTTTAAAAGATTGGTTATTTAATTTATTTAGTATTTTTTCTTTTATCAGGTCTAAAGATAAATTTCTTTTTAAAGAATCACAATCCAAATATTTATTTGATATTGTTAAAACAAGAGAATTTCTTTGTTTTAAATTGTAATCGCCATAATCTTTCCCAGTGTCATTAAATTCGAACCAATATCTATTCTTTGTTGAATCAATTACGAGAACACTATGATAACTTTTTGTCGGAGTAACTCGAAATAATTTATTTATTTGAAATATACATGCGTCTATCTTATTTGATTCTGGAAAATGAAAAACAAAATTTAAATAATTTTTAAGCCGATTACTTTCTTTTATTAAAATCCATTCATGAGAATCAATATTTTTATTCATTGAACTACAGGAAAAGATTAAGCAAGTCAAAAATATTATCCGAATAAATAATTTCATTCTTATCATTATTTTGATTGAGTTAGGAACTTTCCTCACAATGCCCTATAACGGTCGCGTGTATGCAAAGTAGGCGTTTGCGGAGAGCGTTCCTTTCAGGCTGCACAAAAGTTGATGCGGGCTACTGCCGTTGGAATTGCCACTTTTGCGCCTATTTTGTATACACATTGTTATGCAAATGTTGCGTTGCTATAATCCATTTGTTTTTTAGTATTCATTAAGCTGGCATTTTTAAAGTGTCTGTTTACCTCGTTAATCAATTTATAAGGACGATTGAATGCTTCTTGTGATACATTGAAATAACCAGATAATTTTCTAATTGTATCTTTTGATAGTCCTTTGTGATAATTTAAAATTTTAGAAATAGTTCCTTTCGATAAATCTAAAATGTCAATTAAGTCTTTAGCTTTTAAATTATTCTCGTCCATTAAAGATTTTAGCAATTCAATCGGATTTAAGTCGGTGAAAGAATTGTGTTCATTATCCCACTTTTCAATCAAAAGTGTAAGCAATTCAATTTCATCTTGTGAAGATTTCGCTTCATTTAAAATCAGATTTTCTAATGTGTCGCAATACTTTTCGTACTGTTCTTTGTTTTTTATTATCGTAAATTTTAGAGTTTCCATTTTTCAAATTTTAATCATCAATAATTACTAATTTCATATTGTTTCCCATTATTGCAAAGTTTTGTGTACTCTGCGTGAGTGCCAATCCATTTTACGAACAAATGAATTTTTGTCTCTCCAAAATGATATCTACATATCAATCGGTAGTTGTTGCCTCCAATATTAAAAACAACCCTTTCAGAGCCTTTCCCTAATATATCTGCACTATTAAAAGTCAAGATAATATCGGATGGTTCATTCCATTCTGCTCTTTTCAAAATCGCTATCCATATTCCAAAGGATGCCTTACTCCTTGCATTTTTTAGAATATAATCTTCGATTGACTGTTTTTTAATCAAGTGTACTTTCATTAATGCAAAGGTAATCTAAAAGTTTCACAAAAGGAAACCCTGTCTATTAAAATAGATGATTTTTATCTTAGTAACTGTCTCATTAGCAATTTTGCATAACGAACAAGTGTATGTTGCGTACCGGTTTTCATTGCGGTTTCATTTCAACAACCGCAAAGCTTTTATGAAAAGCCGGCCTCCGGGAGCCTTAGATCCCGGTATGTAATATACACACTGTTATGTTT
>Ga0207799_100454_pt1 | contig 15587 bp, 12 predicted proteins | sample TtanPargueraPR_4_FD_187742 | JGI IMG/M metagenome (GOLD analysis project Ga0207799, IMG submission 187742) | Aerobic enrichment media microbial communities from Bioluminiscent Bay, La Parguera, Puerto Rico - Tt and M2 (SPAdes) | ecosystem: Environmental > Aquatic > Marine > Unclassified ...
GTAAAAACCTGAAAACAATATCTCTCTCAACGATAGACCAAATCTGACGCGGGGTGGAGCAGCCCGGTAGCTCGTCAGGCTCATAACCTGAAGGTCGTAGGTTCAAATCCTACCCCCGCAACCAATAAAATCAACGGCTTAGTGGCGTCCGGCCCTGGGCCGTTTTTTTGTGTCAGGCAGGTGTCCGAAAGAGCAGCGGTCTTCGTGCAGCCCGCCACATGCCCAACCGAACCCGGTACACCTTTTTTTGTGGCTCTAGCCTACTGAGCTCACGCCATTCCCCCAGATTTAGCCACAGGGAGATTTGAGAAATCCAGGTGGTGCACTTTGGTGGAGGGAAGTGGTTCCTGATCATCCGAGGATAGCCCGGATCCGATACGATCAACTGCGAGAGCGGTACAACGCTCTCGTTGCGAATTTCATTCGTTCCGGGGGCGACGCGGTGCGTGGCGCGTTTGCCCTGCAACCGGGAGAGTTTGAAAGGCAGCCGGTCGGGTAAAATCCCCTAACTGCCTGACTTCCCGATGTTCCTCAAATGACGACGAGCCCAGCCAAAACAGGGTGACAGTGGTTGGAGATTTGGTATACCATTTCGGGGTGTGATTGATGTTCAGAAAACACAGCCATCCACGGCGGCCCATGAGGGCCCGCCCAATAACACCAATGACCGCGGCCAGTTGGGCTCGAAAAGCTCAAAGGCGGGGAACTGACGACACAAAAGGGAGTGAGAAGACCATGAAAAGACGTGCAATGTTCAAACTCGCGACAATGGCCGTTGCAGCCTTTGCCGCCTTTGGCGCGCCCAAGGCGCAGGCGGAATGGCCCGAGCGGCCCATCACCATCATCGTGCCCTGGGGCGCGGGCGGCGGCACCGACGCCGTGGGCCGCATTCTGGCCAGCCTGCTGGAAGAAGAGCTCGGCACCCCGGTGAACGTGGTCAACCGCACCGGCGGCAGCGGCGTGGTGGGCCATGCGGCCATCGCTGCGGCCAAGCCCGACGGCTACACGCTGGGCGTGGCGACGGTGGAAATCGCAATGATGCACTGGGCCGGCCTGACCGACCTGACCTATGCGGACTACACCGTCTTCGGCCAGGTCAACCTCGACCCGGGCGGGCTGATGGTGAGCGTGGATTCGCCCTATGAAACCGCGGCCGACCTGCTGGCCGCGATCAAGGCCGAGCCCGCCAATACCTTCAAGGCGTCGGGCACCGGCCAGGGCGGCATCTGGCACCTCGGCTATGCCGGCTGGATGCTGTCCGAAGGCGTCGACCCGGCCAACGTCCCGTGGGTGCCCAGCCAGGGCTCGGCCCCCGCCATCAAGGACATGGTCGCCGGCGGCGTCGATTTCGTGACCTCGTCGCTGGCGGAAGGCCGCGCGTTGATCGAGGCTGGCAAGGTGCGCCCGCTGGCCAACATGGGTGAAGAGCGCCTTGGCCTCTTCCCCGACGTGCCGACCCTGAAAGAGGCCACCGGTTCGGACTGGACGATCGGCGCCTGGCGCATGTTCGTGGGCCCCAAGGGCATCCCGGATGAGGTCGTGGCCAAGGTCGTGCCGGCCTTGGAAAAGGCCTATAACAGCCCGGAATACAAGGAATTCATGGATGGCCGCGGCTTCGGCATGAAGTGGCGCCCCGCCGCCGAGGCCTATGAGTTCATGAAAAAGGCCGACGAGGATTCGGGCCGCGTCATGAAGGAGGCCGGGCTGGCGAAGTAAGCTCGCCCCCTCTGTCGTGCAGGGCGGAAGGGGCCAGCCCCTTCCGCCCATTCTTCCCATACCGAGCCTGAGGATCGACCCTTGAAGTTCAACGACGCCGTCTCCGGCCTGTTCTTCATCCTGTTCGCGCTGCTTCTGTTCTACCTGACCCGCGATTACCCCGAGATGCCAGGGCAATCCTACGGCCCGGACATGTTTCCGCGCCTGATCGCGGTGCTGATGGGCGTGGGCGGGGTTCTGCTGGTTGTAAAAGGGGTGAAGGAGTGGTCCTCGACCCCGCTGCTGGAGCTGGCCGAGTGGACCCGCTCGCCGCGCCATGTGGGCAACTTTCTCGCGGTTCTGGCGGGGCTGGTGTTCTACATCCTGCTGTCCGACAGGCTGGGCTTTTTCATCACCGGCGCCGTGGTGCTGGGCGGATTGATGATCTGGCTGCGCGGCCGGGCGCACTGGAAATCGTCGCTCCTGATCGCGGTGCTGACGGTCGTGGTCATGCACCTGTTCTTTGGCCAGTTCCTGCGTGTGCCCCTGCCCTGGGGCCTGCTCGAAGACTACGCCTGGTAAGGAGGCGAAGATGGACGTTATCCTGCAGGCCATGGGCCTGGTTTTCGACCCCTATGTCCTGATGGTGATCGTGCTGTCGGGCGCGTTCGGGCTGTTCATGGGGGCCATTCCCGGCCTGTCGGCCACCATGGCGACTGCGTTGCTGGTGCCGGTGACCTTCTTCATGCCGCCCGTGCCGGCGCTGGCCGCGATCGTGACCGCCACGGCGATGGCGATTTTCGCGGGCGACCTGCCCGGCGCGCTGCTGCGCATCCCCGGCACGCCCGCCTCGGCGGCCTACACCGACGAGGCCTATGCCATGACCCGCAAGGGCAAGGCCGAACTGGTGCTGGGCGTGGGCCTGTCCAGCGCGGTGATCGGCGGGCTGTTCGGCGCGGTGGTTCTCAGCTTCACCGCCCCGATGCTGGCCGAGGTGGCGCTGAAATTCAGCTCGTTCGAGTATTTCTGGCTGGCCTGCCTGGGCCTGACCTCGGCCGCGTTCATCTCGACCGACGAGCCGGTGAAGGGCCTGATCTCGCTGCTGATCGGGCTGCTGATCGCCACCGTCGGCATCGACCCCACCGCGGGCCACCCGCGCTTTACCTTCGGCAGTGTCGAACTGATGGGCGGGGTCAACTTCATCCCCGCCATGATCGGGATGTTCGCCGTGGCCGAGGTCTTGCGCTCGGTGACCGCGACGAGCCCGCTCGCACGGGTCGAGAACGGCCATTTCGGCAATGTCTTCAGGGGCGTCGGCGGGGTTCTGAAACGGTACAAGCTGAACCTGCTGCGCGGCAGCGTGATTGGCACTCTGGTTGGCGCCCTTCCCGGCGCCGGCTCGGACATCGCGGCCTGGATATCTTACGCCATTGCCAAGAAGTTCTCGCGCGAGCCCGAAAAGTTCGGCACCGGCCATGTCGAGGGCATCGTCGATGCCGGTTCCAGCAACAACGCCGGTCTGGGGGGCACCTGGGTGCCGGCGCTGGTCTTCGGCATCCCCGGCGACTCGATCACCGCGATCGTGATCGGCGTGCTTTACGTCAAGGGCATGAACCCGGGCCCCACCGTGTTCCTGGAACAGCCCGAGCTGATCTATGCCGTGTTCGTCACCTTCTTCGTGGCCAACCTGCTGCTGCTTCCACTGGGCTTTGCCGCGATCAAGTCCTCGACCCAGCTGCTGCGCGTGCCCCGCAACGTGTTGATGCCGATCATCCTGATGTTCTGCATCGTCGGCACCTTCGCCATCAACAACACCGTGTTCGGCGTGGGCGTGATGATGGTTCTGGGCCTGGTGGCCTATGTGATGGAAGAGAACGGCTTCCCTATTGCTCCGGCGATCCTGGGGCTGGTGCTGGGCGGGCTGCTGGAAGACAGCTTCATGACCTCGATGATCAAGGCCGACGGCAACCTCGTCGCCTTTTTCGAGCGGCCCATCGCGGCCGTGCTGGGAGTGGTCACCGTGGCGATCTGGCTTTCGCCGATCGTCCTCCGGCTGCGACGCAAGGGAGCCTCACCGGCGGGGGATGTCTGACCTCCTGCCTGCACTTTCTCGAAGCGCGCCCGAGGTTGCATCCGACGGCGGAGGGATACCGTTGCCGAACAGGAAGCGACCATTGCCAATGCGCATGACGCTCCGCAACTCGGATGGAAGGGCGCAGTGGCTGAACGAGAACACAGGGCCCGCAGGGACACAATCGCACCCGGACCCGTAGATACGTCCCTGGGCTATAGACGTAGCTCAGCCTCCGAAACCATCGTCCCGATGGACCGAAGACCGGTCATGCACTAACACTCAAACCGGACCACTCAGGTGGGGCTGATCACTCCGGCACCAAGATGAGGCGCGACTGACGAACAGGTCAAATGTCCGGTTTGGGACGACGTGGGCCCCGGTGCTGCTCCGGAACGTAGAGGACCTGCTCCATGAACGCGGTGTGGACGTAGGCCACGAGACCCTCTGGTTCTGGTGGCACCGGTTGGGGCCGATGATCGCAGCCGAGATCCGAAAGCGACGCATCCAGGGCATGCGTTCGAGTCGGCGGTGCGGGCCTCTTGATGCGATGCCGAGGCCTGGCGATTGGCAGCTTCACAACAGTTTAGGCGCGTATCACTGCGGAAAAAATTCCGACGGGTCTGCAGTTTCTCGTGGAACTGGTCGGAGAGGCTCTGCCCAAGGCTGGACCCAGTTGAAGCAAGCCCGTGATCAAGAAAGCGCCCAATCGACATAACGGTCTCCCTTGTTCAAAAATCTTGAAAAGGCTTGTCGCGATCTATGTTTCTCAATCCTGCCATCGCCGCGCAGTCACGTATTGGCTTGCATCAAAGGCACATTTTGTGGACGCCCGGTGCTGCAGCGGTGCTGCGTGGCTCATCATCTCAACGTCAGACGAAATCCCGCGGGATGGTCACGTCCCAGTTCCGGCTGAACACCCGCACCCCGTTCTCGAAGGCGTCCAGATCGGCCGTGATGCGGAAATCGGTGGCAGTGCAGCTCAGCACGGTGTGGGTCTGGGTCCGGATCGCCCAGTCCCCGCGCCTGAGCCCGCGGGTCTGGCGGGTTTCCCCGGCGACCGACAGAAAGTCGTCTCCGCGTGACGAGTACCATTCGAAGGCGCGGTTTTCGACCTCGAGGTCGATGTCTTCCAGATGCACGATGCCGTTGTCGTTGATCACCTCGAGGGTAGAGAGGTCCGCGGCCAGATCCCGGTGCACCAGCCAGTTGTGGTGCCCCTCGGCGACCAGGTGGCGGGGGGCGGGCGGGGCGCCTTCGGGGGGCGCGAATGCGGGCAGTGCCGCGTCTGCGTCCCGGGCTGCGCGCACCGGCAGTTCCAGCGCGCTGTTGCCGGTGTGGACGGTGAGGCGCGCCGGCTCTGGCGAGGGCCAGGCCAGCGGCCAGTAGGAGGTCGAGACCGAAAGCCGGATCCGGTGCCCGGCCGGGAAGCTCTGGGCGACGTCGTTCATTTTCACCCGAACGGTCACGCGCTTGCCCTGCGTCAGGGGTTCGGGATGAGTGCGCGACTTGCGATGGGTCAGGTTCAGCATGCCGTAGGTGACGCGCGTGGCCTTGTCGTCGGGGCCGACGTCCGACAGCCGCACCGCAACCATGGCAAGCGGCTTGTCACTGGCCAGTTCCAGCTCGACCTCCGGCGCGCCGAGGATGTCTACCGTTTCGCTCAGCGGATCGGTGTCGAAGACCAGCGCGCCGCCATCCTCCTGCCGCTGGTCATGCGCCAGGTCCGGCCCCGCCGCGTAGGAACACCACTTGCCGGCGAACAGCCCAACCGTCAGCGGCGACTGGATCGGCAGCGCGGCCTGAGGCGCGGCAGCCCCCTGGGCCAGGATGCGGCCGGGGGCCAGCGGCTGCCGGCGGGGCGTCACATTTGCCGAGGGCCAAGACGGTTCGGCCACCCAGCGGCCGGGCCGGTGGGCGTAGCGCGAGGTGGGCGGCACGCTGTCCTGCATCCAGACGCGCAGCATCGGCCCGTCCATCACCCCGGTATCCTGCCCCTTTAGCCAATGGTCCCACCAGCGCAGGCATTCCTGCAGGAAGCCGATGGCAGGGCCGGGGGTGGCGATATGGGGATACTTGTGGCTCCAGGGGCCGATCAGGCCCTTGCGGGGCACGTCGAGATTGGCCAGCAGCCGGAACACCGCGTTGGAATAGCCGTCGGCCCAGCCACTGACCGCCATCACCGGGCATTGCACCGCGCCGTAATCCTCGGCGATGGAACCGTGGCGCCAATAGCCGTCGCGGCGCTGGTGGCGCAGCCAGGTCTCCAGCCAATGCCCGCTGCCCTCAAGCCGGGCGTGCCACATCTCGCGCCAGCGCTCGCCCACGACCTCGGGGTCGGGCGGCAGGGCGTTGTAGGCGAACATCACCGAGGCCCAGGACAGGTTGTCGCCCAGCAGGCAGCCGCCCATGTGGTGGATGTCGTCGGCATAGCGGTCGTCGGTCGAACACAGGCTGATGACGCCGGCCAGCGCCGGGGGGCGGAGGGCGGCGATCTGCAGCCCATTGAATCCGCCCCAGGAAATCCCGATCATGCCCACCTTGCCGCTGCACCAGGGCTGCGCGGCCAGCCAGGAAATCACATCGCAGCCGTCCTGCAATTCCTGTTCCAGATACTCGTCGGTCAGCACCCCGTCGGAATCGCCGCTGCCGCGCAGGTCGACGCGGATGCAGGCATAACCATGCCCGGCGACATAGGGGTGCATGATCGAGTCGCGGTAACGGGTGAAGTCGCGTTTGCGATAGGGGATATATTCGAGGATCGCGGGAACCGGGTTGTCCTCGGCATCCTCGGGCAGCCAGACCCGGGCGGCCAGCCGCGAGCCGTCGGGCATGGGGATCCACATGTTCTCGATCGCGCGGACGGGGCGCGGGAAATCGCTTTTGATCTGCATCTTCGGCCTCAATCACCTGTTTCGAAACGAAGGCCCACGGCCTTCCACAATTCCTTGAAATCGCTTCGCAAACCCCGGCGCGACTGCGCCCCCATGAAGACGGCGGCCAGCTCATAGCTGTAGGAGTCGCCGTGGTGCATCTCGGCCAGCCGCATCCCCTCGGTCACATGCAGCTGGATCTCGCTGCCGGGAAACGCTGCCTCGATCCCACGCAGCCGCGCGGCGTCGGGCACGTTGCGCACCACCATCTCGTCGTGGTCGCCATAGAGCCGCGGCATGAATTTTGCGGCATAGCGGAACCGTCCGCGCCGGGCCGGGTAGTCCGGCCGCTTGCCGAGCGCCACGTCCAGCATGACCTCCTTGTGCGGCACACCCTCGACCTTGTCGAAAAGCGGGCTGTGCGACTTTGAAATCCGCACGTTGATCTCGAGCAGCGAAATCGCGTCCCGGCTTTCGTGGTAGAAGAACTCCATGTTGAACGGCGTGTCGTCCAGTCCGGTCGCCGCGATCACCCGCCGCGCGGATGCGATCATCCGCTCCCGCACCGCCCGGGGCAGGCCGGAGGGGTATTCGTACCGTTCCAGGCTGTGCCGGTTCGGCCCGCGGATGGAATCGACGATGCCGTAGACCTGGGTTTCGCCCTGAAACACGTAACCTTCCAGCGTGCATTGGCGACCGTCTGAGATAATGGCCTCGGCGATGCACTTGCTGCCGTCGATCGCGCGGATCTCATCGGGCAGATCCGCGTAGCCCATGATCACATCCATCGGTTCGGCAAAGCGGCGGATGCTGCGCCGGGTCTCGGCCAGCGCGTGATCGAGGTCGCGTGGGGTCGCGATCCGGAAGCCGAGGATCGAGGAATGCGCCTTGATCGGCTTGATCCAGAACGGATAGGGCAGCGCGATCTTGCGCGCCGCGTCGGGATCGAACGGGTCGACCAGTTGGTAGGGCGGCACCTGGTCCGGCACGACCTGCGCCTGCAGCTGGCGCGCCCAGTATTTGTGCTCGCAGCGCAGCACGCTTTCCAGGCTGGGCCCGGGCAGCCCGAATTCGCGGCGCAGGATCGGCATCATAAGGACGGTCGGAAAGTCCCAGTAGCCGACGATTGCATCCACCGGGCCGGGAAAACCCCGCAGGATCCCGCGCGCCTTGTCGAGCAACACCTCTAGCTCGAAGCGCCTGGCAAGGGTAATTTCCGCGTAGTCGAGCAGGGGATGGAACGCGTAGGCTTCGGCATTCCGAACCGCTTGAAGCAGCCTCTGGTTGAAGGGCTCCAATCCGACGACGAAGATATTCTTCTTTCGCGGGGCCATACCGGTTTATCGCACCCGGGGGCCTCAGCGGCAAGGCCAAGCCATGGTCGACGTCCCGCGCGGGCGGTCCTTGGGCCTAGTTCTGCGCCAGGCGGACGGGCGCGCCGTGCGTGGCGTTGCGGTACCAGTTCACGATCGCCGTGCGCTCTTCGGGCTCCATCCAGGTGACGTTCGCCGGCGGCATGGCGTGGCTGACGCCCGCCTGCAGGTAGATCTGCCGCGCATGGCGGGCGATGTCGGCGGGCGTTTCCAGCAGCACGTTCTTGGGCGCGTGGCGGATGCCGTCATAGCCCGGCTCACGCGAATGGCACATGGAGCAGCGGCCGGGCACGATGTACTCGACCTCTTCGAAGCCCTCGGCGCTGGCAAAGACCTGCTCGGCCGGCGTCAGCGCGCGGCTTTCCGAGGTTTCATAGCTTTCCTGCTGCATCGGTGCGGCGGATAGCCAGACGATGGCGGCGAACAATGCCGCGGTCACCGCCCAGGTCCAGACCGGGTTGCCTCTGCGCGCGTGCAGCGTGTTGAAGTAATGCCGGATGGTCACGCCCATCAGGAACACCAGCGCCGCGATCAGCCAGTTGTACTCGGTGGCGAAAGCCAGCGGGTAGTGGTTGCTAAGCATCAGGAACAGAACCGGCAGCGTCAGGTAGTTGTTGTGGGTCGAACGCAGCTTGGCGATCTTGCCGTATTTCGGGTCGGGCGTGCGCCCGGCCTTGAGGTCGGCGACCACGATCTTCTGGTTGGGGATGATGACGAAGAACACGTTGGCCGACATCACCGTGGCGGTGAAGGCCCCCAGGTGCAGCATCATCGCCCGGCCGGTGAAGATCTGGTTATAGCCCCAGCCCATCGCCACCAGCAGCGCAAACAGCAGCAGCATCAGCAAGGTGGGTTTCTCGCCCAGCCCGGATTTGCACAGGAAGTCGTAGACGATCCACCCCACGGTCAGCGAGGCGGCCGAGATGGCGATGCCCTGCCAGACGCTCAGCTCGACCTTGTTGAGGTCGATGAGGTACAGCTCCGCCCCCGCCCAGTAGACGATCATCAGCAGCGCCGCGCCCGACAGCCAGGTCGAATAGCTTTCCCATTTGAACCAGGTCAGATGCTCGGGCATCCGCTCGGGCGCGACCAGGAATTTTCGGATGTGGTAGAAGCCGCCGCCATGCACCTGCCATTCCTCGCCATGCGCGCCCGGGGGCAGGTCGGGCGCCTTGCGCAGCCCCAGGTCCAGCGCGATGAAATAGAAGGATGAGCCGATCCAGGCGATGGCGGTGATCACATGCGTCCAGCGCACTGCGAAGGCCAGCCAGTCCCAGAAGAATGCCAGGTCGAACATGGGTCTCTCCACTGAAATCGTTGCGGGAAGGCTAGCAAAATTCGCGATTGCACTGCATTCAGAAAAAATGCCTAGCTGCTTCAAGAAAAAGCTAAGAATGGATCATGGCCTATCTCGACAACATCAAGACCTTCGTGCGGGTTTATGAACTGGGCAGCATGTCTGCGGCGGCGCGGGATCTGCGGATCTCGGCGGCGGTGGCCTCGGCGCGGATCTCGCAGCTGGAGGAGCATCTGAACGTCCGCCTGTTCCACCGCACCACCCGGATGCTGAACCCCACCGAACAGGGCAACCTGTTCTACCGCGGCGCCTGCAAGATCCTTGAGGCGGTGGACGAGGCCGAGGCCGAGATCAACAACGTCACGCTGATGCCGCGCGGCTCTCTTTATGTCGCCGCGCCCCTGGGGCTGGGGCGGCGGCTGATCGCGCCCAAGGTGCCAGATTTCAAAGAGGCCTATCCGCTGATCGACATCCGCCTGCGCCTGTCCGACCGCAAGCTCGATCTCGCGGCCGAGGGGCTGGACGTGGCGTTCTTCCTCGGCGTGCCCGAGGACTCGGCGCTGCGGATGCGCAAGATCGCCGATTGTCCGCGGGTGCTCTGCGCCGCGCCCGACTATCTGGCGCGGAAGGGCCGGCCCGCGACGCCAGAGGCGCTGACCGACGGCAGCCATGACTGCCTGAACCTGCGCTACCCGGGCGCGCCGGAATTCCAGTGGCCGCTGCAGACGGCCGAGGGTGTGAAGCGTTTCGCGGTGACGGGGCCGTTCGAATCCGACGACGGCGATGTGCTGACCGGCTGGGCACTGGACGGGCACGGGATCATCTTGAAGCCGATGTTCGAGGTGGCCGAGCACCTGCAGTCCGGGCGGCTGGTGCCGGTGCTGGAGGACACGCCGCCGGTGCCGGTGCAGATGGGCTGCCTCTTCATCCACCGCCGCCGGCAGGACCCCAAGGTGCGCCTGTTCATCGACTTCATGGCCGACCGCATCGCCGGGGCGCTGGCGGAGGGGTAGGGTACCCTTCGAGACCTGCTGAGGCTTGGAACCGCCCGGGGCGCGTAGCGTCCCGGGCCGCGCCCGACCCGCCCCCAGGGCGGGCGCGATTGCGCCCACCCCGGGTCGTGCGCGGCCCTCTGTTTCAAAAGTGGATCACTGGACGGACCAGCGGTCGTTAGCTCCCCCGATAGGTCGAATAGCCGAACGGAGACAGTAGCAAGGGCACATGGTAATGCGCCGCCTCGGACATGCCGAACCGGATCGGGATCACGTCCAGGAACCGCGGGTCTTCGGGCGGCGTGCCGCTGGCATCCAGATAGGCGCCCGCGTGGAAGACCAACTCATAAACCCCGGTGGCGAATTCGGCTTCGGGCAGGATCTGCTCATCCGTGCGCCCGTCGTCATTGGTGACCAGCGTCCGCAGATGGGTCCGCCTGTCGCCCTCGATGCGGAAAAGCGCGACCTTCAGCCCTTGCGCGGGGCAGCCGCGGGCGGTGTCCAGAACATGGGTGGTCAAATATCCGGCCATGGCCTCTCTCCGTGCTTGTTCCGTGGGCATATTGCCGGGCGGCGGCGCCGGCTGACACTGTGTTCTTCCCTATAGCTCCTTCAAAAATTTACAGAAAGAAAAAGTGATTATCCTGCTCTACAAAGAAATGAGCAGAAGGAGATTTCAATTGACGCGCTATCCTCGTGACATGCGTGGATATGGGGGCACTTCCCCCGATCCCAAATGGCCCGGCGGGGCCCGGATCGCCGTGCAATTCGTCATCAATTACGAGGAAGGCGGTGAGAACTGCATCCTGCACGACGATGCCGCCTCCGAGGCGTTCCTGTCCGAGATCGTGGGCGCCGCGCCCTGGCCCGGCCAGCGCCACTGGAACATGGAGTCGATCTATGAATACGGCGCGCGCGCCGGGTTCTGGCGGCTGCACCGGCTGTTCACCGAGTTCGACATGCCCGTTACCGTCTACGGCGTGGCCACGGCGCTCGCGCGCAGCCCCGAGCAGGTCCGCGCCATGCAGGACGCCGGCTGGGAGATCGCCAGCCACGGGCTGAAATGGATCGAGTACAAGGACCACACGCCAGAGGCCGAGCGCGCCGACATGGCCGAGGCGATCCGCCTGCACACCGAGGTCACCGGCGAACGCCCGCGCGGCTGGTACACGGGGCGCTGCTCCGTCCACACCGTGGCGCTGGCGGCCGAGGAGGGCGGCTTTGACTACGTGGCCGACGCCTATGCCGACGACCTGCCCTATTGGATCCGCGTGGGCGAGCGCGACCAGCTGATCGTGCCCTACACGCTCGACTGCAACGACATGCGCTTTGCCACCCCGCAGGGCTTCAACGCGGGCGACCAGTTCTACGCCTATCTGCGCGACAGTTTCGACGCGCTCTATGCCGAGGGGCAGGCCGGCGCGGCCAAGATGCTGTCCGTGGGCCTGCATTGCCGGCTGGTGGGCCGGCCGGGGCGCGTGATGGCGCTGCGCCGTTTCCTCGACTACGTCGCCTCGAAACCCGACGTCTGGGTCGCCCGCCGCATCGACATCGCCCGGCACTGGCAGGAAACCCACCAGCCGGTGCATTTCGAGCGCCCCTCGCAGATGGACCGCACCGACTTCGTGGCCCGGTTCGGCGGCGTGTTCGAACACTCCCCCTGGATCGCCGAGCGCGCCTTTGTGCTGGAACTCGGCCCCGCCCATGACAGCGCCATCGGGTTGCACAGCGCGCTCGCCCGCGTCTTCCGCAGCGCCAGCGAGGAGGAGCGGCTGGGCGTGCTCACCGCCCACCCTGACCTCGCCGGGAAACTGGCCGCGGCGGGCCGCCTGACCGCGGACTCGACGGCCGAGCAGGCCGGTGCGGGCCTGGATGCGCTGACCGACGAAGAGCGTGAAACCTTCCAGGACCTCAACGCCGCCTACACCGAAAAGCACGGCTTCCCCTTCATCATCGCGGTGCGCGACCATGACAAGCCGTCGATCCGGGCGGCCTTTGAACGCCGCATCGGCAACGACCGCGACACCGAGTTCGCCGAGGCCTGCCGCCAGGTCGAGCGCATCGCGGAACTGCGCCTCAAGGACCTGCTGCCGTGACCGGCCGCCGCCTGCGCACCCGACCCCTGTCGGCCGAGGCCTTCGCCCCCTATGGCGACGTGATCGAGCTGCGCGGCGCGCCGGACAAGATGATCAACCAGGGGCTCTGCGGGCGGTATGACGATCTGGCCCGCCTCGATTTCGGCGATGGCCGCGCCGGGATCAGCCTGTTCGACGCGCAGGCCCGGCACTGGCCCCTCAGCGTGGAGATGGTCGAGCGCCACCCAGACGGCAGCCAGGCCTTCATCCCGCTGGACGGGGCGCGTTTCGTCGTGGTGGTGGCCGATGATGCGGACGGCGAGCCAGGCGCGCTGCACGCCTTCATGGTGCAGCCGGGGCAGGCGGTGAACCTGCATCGCGGCACCTGGCACGGCGTGCTGACGCCGATCGGCGCCGATGGCCGTTTCGTCGTCGTCGACCGGATCGGCCCCGGCCCCAACCTGCAGGAGCATTGGTTCGACGCGCCCTACATCATCGAGGAATAAACGAGCCGCGAAAAACGTGGCCGTCAACAACACGAAACAGGGAGTCTGAAAATGGCAGACAATTCGATCGGGACGGCAGAGCAGCTGCGCGATCCCAACTACACACCCCCATTGGCACAGGCGATTCCGCTTGGCATCCAGCACGTGATGGCGATGTTCGTCTCGAACGTCACGCCGGCGATCATCGTCGCCGGGGCCGCCGGGTTCGGTTTCGGCTCCAACTCGCCGGATTTCCCGGAACTGCTTTACCTCATCCAGATGTCGATGCTGTTCGCGGGTGTGGCGACGCTGCTGCAGACCGTTACCATCGGCCCGGTGGGCGCGGCGCTGCCGATCGTGCAGGGCACGAGCTTTGCCTTCCTGCCGATCATGATCCCGCTGGTGGCGGGCAAGGGGGTGGACGCGCTGGCCGCGCTGTTCGGCGGCGTGCTGATCGGCGGTCTGTTCCATGCCGCGCTGGGCACGGTGATCGGCAAGATCCGCTTTGCCCTGCCGCCGCTGGTCACCGGCCTGGTGGTCACCATGATCGGGCTGGCGCTGGTCAAGGTGGGCATCCAGTATGCCGCGGGCGGGGTTCCCGCCATCGGTACACCGGAATACGGCAGCCTGCTGAACTGGTCGGCCGCGCTGGTGGTGATCCTTGTCACGCTGGGGCTGAAATTCTTCGCCCGCGGGATGCTGTCGATCTCGGCCGTGCTGGTGGGGCTGCTGGTGGGCTATGTCTATGCGCTGGCCGTGGGCATCCTGTCGGTGGGCGCGATCACAGGGTCCTGGACGAATGCTGCCGCCTTCGCCCTGCCGCAGCCCTTCAAATACGGGTTCGAGTTTTCGGCCGCCGCCGTGATCGGGTTCTGCCTGATGGCCTTCATCTCGGCGATCGAGACCGTGGGCGACGTCTCGGGCATTACCAAGGGCGGCGCGGGCCGCGAGGCCACGGACAAGGAAATCTCCGGCGCGACCTTCGCCGACGGTTTCGGCACCGCCATTGCCGGCATCTTCGGCGGGCTGCCCAACACTTCGTTCAGCCAGAACGTCGGCCTGATCGCCATGACCGGCGTGATGAGCCGCCACGTGGTGACCGTGGGCGCGATCTTCCTGATCATCTGCGGTCTGGTGCCCAAGGTGGGCGGCGTGATCCGCACCGTGCCGATCGAGGTGCTGGGCGGCGGTGTGATCGTGATGTTCGGCATGGTGGTGGCCGCAGGCATCTCGATGTTGTCCGACGTGGACTGGAACCGCCGCAACATGGTGATCTTCGCCATCGCGCTGTCGGTCGGGCTGGGCCTGCAGCTGGAGCCGGGCGCGGTGCAACACCTGCCCGACACCGCGCGCATCCTGATGACCAGCGGCCTGCTGCCCGCGGCGCTGATCGCCATCGTGCTGAACCTGGTGCTGCCCGAGGAGCTGAGCGAGGAAGCCACCGAGGAGGTGGCCGGCGGCATGGCCGGCGCAGGCAGTTTCGGACAAGAGCCGGGCGAGTAGAACTGAGAGCAGGGAGAGCCCGGCCTGTGGCCGGGCAGCCCGCAGATCAGATGTTCCGCCCGGCGGTTACGCCGGGCAGCGACCGACCCGCCCCCCACGGGGCGGGCGCTTCTCGCCCACCCCTCGGGTCGGTCGCTGTCCTCCTTTCGGGGCCGGGCCGTCCTAAGGACCGAAAATGAAAAGGGCCCGGTGATCCCACCGGGCCCTTTCCTGTTCGTGAGTGGTGGTCGTCTTAGAAATCGACCTCGATCGCCACGCCCTTTTCGAGCGCCAGGTCGACCGCGGCCGAGGCCACGGCGAGGTCCTGCAGGCCGACGCCGGTGCCGTCGAACAGCGTCACTTGGTCGTCCGAGCTGCGCCCCGGATGGGTGCCGTTGATGACGGCGCCGATCTCGGTGATGGCATCCTCGCCGATCAGCCCCTGCGCCACCGCGTGCTGGCATTCGCCGATGCTGGTGGCCTGCGCCACCTCGTCGGTGAACACCGTCGCGCGGGCGACCAGGGCCGCGTCGACCTCCTGCTTGCCCTTGGTGTCGGTGCCCATGCAGGCGATATGCGTGCCGCCCTTGACCTGCGCGTCCATCAGGATGGGGTCGAAGCTGGAGGTGATGGTGATGATCACGTCGGCCTCGGCGCCCAGCTGGTCGAGCTCCACCGCCTCGAAGGGCAGGCCCAGCTCGGTGGCGGTCTCTTCCAGCCGGCTCAGCATCTCGGGATGCATGTTCCAGCCGATGACGCGGTCGAAATCGCGCTGCTTGACCGCGGCGCGCATCTGGAAGGCCGACTGGTGCCCGGCGCCGATCATGCCCAGAACCTTGGAGTCCTTGCGCGCCAGGTGTTTGATCGACACGGCGGAGGCCGCGGCGGTGCGCAGCGCGGTCAGCAGGTTGCCGCCCACGGCCGCCTTGAAGCGCCCGGTGTCGGGATCGAACAGGAAAACGGTGGACTGGTGGTTGATCAGCCCCTTTTCCAGGTTGTTCGGCCAGTAGCCCCCGGCCTTCAGGCCCAGCACCAGGCCCGCGCGGTCAAAGCCCGACTTGAAGCCGTAAAGCGCATCCTCGTGGCCGATCGCCTCGCGGATGACAGGGAAGTTGTAGGCATCGCCGCGCGCCATGGCGCCGAATACGGCCTCGACGGCGTCAAAGGCGGCCTCGGGCGAGATCAGCCCGGCGATTTCCTTTTCAGGGACGATGATCATGAGGGAAACTCCGATTTTTCGCAGA
>Ga0207799_100455_pt1 | contig 15580 bp, 15 predicted proteins | sample TtanPargueraPR_4_FD_187742 | JGI IMG/M metagenome (GOLD analysis project Ga0207799, IMG submission 187742) | Aerobic enrichment media microbial communities from Bioluminiscent Bay, La Parguera, Puerto Rico - Tt and M2 (SPAdes) | ecosystem: Environmental > Aquatic > Marine > Unclassified ...
CGCCGCGGCCGCAGACGTCGTCCCCGAACCGTATTCGGACGAAACCGACGCGATGGAAGCCGAGTTGTTCCAGGCCTCGTACGAACCCGAGCCCGAGCCGCAAGACGTCGCGCAGGAATCGCCGCAGTTCGCACCGGAACCCGAGCCCGAGCCCGAGCCTTTCGCGGAAGAGCCCGAACCGGCCGAAGCCGAGATGGCCCCCGCGGACGAGGTCCAGGAAATCCTCGACGACGAGCCCGAACCCGAGCCGGAGGAGGCCGGAGAGGCGTTCGACGAGTCCGAGGACGAGGCTATCGGGTCCGACGACGACCTTCCCGAACCCGAACCCATTCCCGACGTGTTCCGGTCGCCGGCCTCGCTGGCGCAGGAAGACGAGGGCAAGAGCCGCAAGGGTTTGTGGACCTTCCTCATCCTGATCGTGCTGCTCGGCGGTATCGGTGCCGGGCTGTTTTACGGGCGCTACATGGTCGTCAACCTGTGGGAAGGCGCGGCGCCGCTCTATTCCATGGTCGGCATCGACGCGGAACAGGTTGGCGCCGGGCTGCAGCTCGGCGAGGTGAGCAGCGACTGGCAGGTCGACGGCGACGAGCGCCGCCTCGAGGTCAGCGGATCGATCACCAACGTCTCCGGCAAGGTGCGGCCGGTTCCGATGGTGCGGATCGAGTTCCGCGATGCCGAGGGCGAGGTGGTGCAGACCTACGTCTATCCGCCCGACGCGACGGAATTGGAGCCGGGCGGGGCGTTGGAGTTCAGGGCCCAGGTCGGCGAGGTCGTGATGACGGCCCGGCGGGTGGATGTGGAATTCACCAACGATCTGCCGGAATCGATGACCGGCGAGGACGCCGGACACTAAGGATTTTTCCGGGCTAGAACCGTTTCAGCAGGCGTTCGATGAAGTCGAGTTCCTGACGGGGACGTTCGCGCTGCCCGGCGCGGCGGCGGAGTTCCTCGAGGATTTCATGCGCCCGGCGCAGCTGCATCTCGTCGGGAACCGAGGTCGAATCGTCGGCGCTGAATCCCGCCTGGCCGTCTTCCGAGCGCCGTCCGAAGGGATCGCGGTTCTGCTGCTGGCCGAGCGGCATCATCGGCCGGCTGCCCATCATGAAGCCGGGCATCAGGCCCATCTGCTGCGACATCTGCTGGGTCGCCTGCTGGCCGCCGTTGCGCAGCTTCTCCAGGGCCTCGGTCTCGGCCTCGACGGCGCTTTCCATATCTCCGCCGCGCAAGGCATCGGCGGCCTGGCGCATGGCCCGCTCGGCCTCGCCCAGGGCACCCGGAATCTGGCCGAGCAGCGAATCGAAGCGCAGCATCAGATCGCCGAGGGCGCGGCGCAGCGCTTCCTGGATTTCGGCATCGGTCATGTTGGGATCCTGGCCCTGGCCGGGCTGGTTCCCTTGACCCTGCTGCTGACCTTGTCCCGGTTGGCCTTGCCCGCGTTGTCCCTGTTGGCCTTGCTGACCTTGCTGTCCCTGTTGCCCCTGTTGCCCTTCCCGCAGCCGCTGGAAGGTCTGGTCGAGAAGCTGCTGCTGGCCTTTCGCCAGATCCTGCAGGGCCTGCATCAGTTCGCGGGCCTCGGCGGCTTGTTGCCGTTGCTGCGGATTGTTCTGGCCGGGGCGCATGGCCGAGCGCATGTCCTGCAGCATCCGCTGAAGTTCGGCGAGGCGCTGCCGGGCGGCTTCCATGTTGCCGTTGCGCGCCATTTCCCGAATCTCGTCGATCATCTTCTGCAGGTCGTTGGTGTCCATGAATTCGGCATTGGGATCGATCGGCGCCTCGTTCAGGCCCTGGCGCATCATTTCCTGGGCCATCTCGGAGAGGAACTGGCGCAGGGTCTGTTCGAGTTCGCGGAGGAGCTGTTCGACCTCGGCGCTCTCGGCCCCTTCCCGCAGGGCGTCCATCAGGCGCTCCTCGATCCGGCGGAGTTCCCGCTCGGCCAGGGACAGCCCGCCGTCCTCCAGGCGCAAGGCGACTTTCCAGAGCAGTTCGGCGACGGCGTCGATGGCCTCGGGCCGGTCGTCGTGATGTAGCCGTCCGCTGGCCAGGGAAAGCCCGAGCATGACGACCACGTCCTGGCCGAAGCGGTGCGGCGCGATGCCGATCAGCGACAGTCCGGCCGCGACCTCGGCCCGGACGGCCTTGGTCGGCTCGATCAGCTTCTTGCGCTCCTCGATGATGGCCCGCGCCACCGGATGGCGGAAAGCCCGTTCCGGCAGGACGAAATCGACCGGCTCGATCTTCGCCGTCTGACCGGCGATATCGGCGGCCGACAGGCCGAGGCGGGCCGGGTGTCCGGCCCAGAGATGGGCGGTCAGGTCGCGCGCTGGGCGGCTGCGCAGGGTCTTGGCCGCGCGGGTCGGCAGCGGCAGGGTGAATTCGATCGGCGTTTCGCCTTCCGTCCCGTCCCGCCGGGTGATCGTCGCCTTGACCTCGGCGAGTCCGTAGTCGTCCTCGGCCTCGACGCCGAAGCGCAGATATCCCTGGGCGGTCGGTTCGGGCGGCGCGCTGAGGGCGACGGTCGGCGGCGCGTCGGGCACCACCTGGACCGGCCATTCGGCCAGGACATCCTCGCCCGAGACGACGGCGAGCCGGTCGCCGGATTCGAGGATTGTCTCCAGGCGGAAGCTCTGCGGCATGTCCGTCTCGCCGAGGGCCTCGAAGGGTGTCGTCCGGTCGCCCGCCTGCAACACGGGATCGAGCCGCGGGCCGGAGACCTGCGCCATCAGGGCGGTCCCGGCGGGAACCCGGCGCGGGTCGGCGGGGGCATCGGTGCCGTCGGCGGCGTGGGGAACTTCGAGGAAGACCGGCGCGGCGCGGGTATAGGCCGGCGGGGTCAGCCAGACCTCGACGCGCAACGGGATTTCCTGTCCGGCGCCGAAAGCCGGCCAGACGGCCCGCATCAGCCGTTCCGCCGGGTCGTTGCGCCCGGCGACCACGGCGATGACCAGGAGCAACGCCACCACGGCCCGCACGCCCCAGGGGTCGATCCGGGCCAGCCCGGCGCGCGGCCAGGCAACCCGCAGGCGGCGCGACGACTGGCGGGCGCGGGCCCGGTGAATCTGCCAAAGCTGTTCGGAAACGCTGTCGCCCTGGCCCGAGGCCAGCTTGTCCTCGAGCGCGGCGAGCGGATGGTGGGCGAGGCCGCTGTCGCGTTCGACACGGGACCGCGCGGTCCGCCGGAGCGGCAGGGCGACCTTGGAAAAGCCCAGGGCGAGCGCGGCCAGGAAGGCGGTTGCGAGCCCGAACAGCAGGATGGCGTGCAGCCAGGCCGGAAGCCCGGGCAGGAGGTCGAAGAAGGCGAGGCAGAAGAAGACGGCGGCGACCGCGGCGGCCGGCCAGAGGCGCGGCCAAAGGTTTTCCCAAAGGACCGCCCCACGGGCGAGCCCGAGCAGAAGGGGATAGCGGGACCGCCCGGCCCTCACGGCCCGGTCAGCCAGTCCGGAACCGATTCGCGCGCCAGCATGTCGTCAACCCCGATGCGCTGACGAACGATGTGGAAACCGCCGTCCTTCACCAGGACTTCCGGGGGCAGGGAACGGGCATTGTACGCCGACGCCATGACGGCGCCGTAGGCCCCAACCGTCCGGATCGCCAGCAGATCCCCGGCCTCGGGCCGGGGCAGCGGGCGTTGCGTGGCGAAGCTGTCGCCGGTTTCGCAGATCGGTCCAACCACGTCCATATCCTGTAGATGGGCATCGGGCGCGGGTTCTTCCACCGGGATAATGTCGTGATGGGCCTCGTAGAGGGTCGGGCGGATCAGGTCGTTCATCGCCGCGTCGACGATGGCGAATTTCCGGGACGCGCCTTCCTTGAGATAGATCACCCGCGTGACCAGGATTCCGGCGTTTCCGGCGATCACCCGGCCGGGCTCCAGAATCAGCTTGCAACCCAGATCGCCGACCGTCTCGCCGACGATCCGCGCGTAGTCGACCAGTTCCGGCGACGGGTTGGGACCATATGGGATGCCGACGCCGCCGCCGAGGTCGAGGCGCTGAATGTCGTGCCCTTCGGCGCGCAGCATCTCGGCCATTTCACGTACCCGCAGGAACGCGGCCCGGAACGGCCCCAGTTCGACCAGTTGCGACCCGATGTGCACGGCGATGCCGATCACCTTGATTCCCGGCAGCGCGGCGGCCTTGGCATAGATCTCCTTGGCCCGCGTCCAGTCGATGCCGAACTTGTTCTCGTTCTTGCCGGTGGTGATCTTGGCGTGGGTATGGGCGTCGACGTCCGGGTTGATCCGCACCGAGACCGAGGCGGTCAGCCCGAGCCCTTCGGCGATCCGCGACAGGGCCTCCAGTTCGGGTTCGGATTCGACGTTGATCTGCATGACGCCGGTCTTCAGGGCGAGGGCCAGTTCGTCTTCCTTCTTGCCGACGCCGGAAAAGACGATCCGTTCGGCTGGCACGCCGCCGGCCAGCGCCCGGGTCAGCTCGCCGCCCGACACCACGTCGGCGCCGGCGCCGAGGTTGGCCAGCACGCGGATGACCGCGACGTTGCCGTTCGCCTTGACCGCGAAGCAGATGGCCGGGTCGAGCCCGGCGCCGGTCAGCGCGTCCCGGAAGGCCAGGAAGTGGCGCTCCAGGGTCGTCGCCGAATAACAGTAGAAGGGCGTGCCGACGGCCTCGGCGATGCGCTCCAGGGGAACCGCCTCGGCATGCAGATGGCCGTCGCGGTAATTGAAATGATCCATCGGGGGTGTCTCCGTCCCGCGGTTATCGTGTCGGGTAGTCGCGTGGGTAGGTGCTGCCCGGAGGGGCCTCGGGCTGCGATTTTCGCCCGCAGGCCGCCGTTGTCGAGGCGATGCCGAGAATGACCGCAAGGACCACCAGTTTCCGCGTCAGGCTCATTGCCCCTCTCCCTTCCTCAGGCCGAACCGCCGCCGCGCCTCGTCGGCCGCCCGGCGGACGTTGTCCGGCGCGGTGCCGCCGAGGCTGGTCCGGCTGCGCACCGAATTGTCGATGCCGAGCACCTCGAACAGGCTCTCGTCGATTCGGGGCTCCTCGCCCCGCATCTCGTCGAGGGTCAGGTCCTCGAGGCCGCAGCCCTTGTCCTCGGCCCGCTTGACCAGGCGGCCGGTCACGTGATGGGCCTCGCGGAACGGCATGTTCAGCACCCGGACCAGCCAGTCGGCCAGGTCGGTCGCGGTGGCGAAGCCGCCGCCGGCCATCTCGCGCATCCGATCGGTGTCGAATTTGGCGGTGTCGATCATCCCGGTCATCGCCAAAAGGCCGAGGCGCAGGGTATCGGCCACGTCGAAGGCGGCCTCCTTGTCTTCCTGCATGTCCTTGGCGTAGGTCATCGGCAGACCCTTCATCAGGGTCAGCAGACCGACCAGGGCGCCGACCACCCGGCCGCTTTTGGCGCGGATCAGTTCTGCGGCGTCCGGGTTGCGCTTCTGCGGCATGATCGAGCTGCCGGTCGAGAAGGTGTCCGACAGACGCATGAAGCGGAAGCCGTCCGAGCACCAGATGACGATTTCCTCGGCCAGCCGCGACAGATGGACGGCGAGGATCGCCCCGGCGCTCATGAATTCCAGGGCGAAGTCCCGGTCGGACACGGCGTCCATGGAATTGGCGCAGGGCCGGTCGAAGCCCAGGGCCTTGGCGGTCATCCGTCGGTCGATCGGGAACGAGGTCCCGGCCAGCGCGGCGGCGCCGAGCGGGTTTTCGTTCATCCGTGTCCGGCAGTCGCGCAGCCGCCCCCGGTCGCGGCCCAGCATCTCGGCGTAGGCCAGCAGGTGATGGCCGAGCGTCACCGGCTGCGCCGTCTGCAGATGGGTGAAGCCGGGCATGACCGATCCGGCGTGCCGCTCGGCCTGATCGACCAGCGCGGCCTGCAGGCCGACGGTCTGCGCGTCGAGCGCATCGAGCGCATCGCGCACCCAGAGCCGGAAGTCGGTGGCCACCTGATCGTTGCGCGAGCGGGCCGTGTGCAGGCGCTTCGCCGGATCGCCGATCTTCTCGGCCAGCCGGCTTTCGATGTTCATGTGGATATCTTCCAGCGCCCGCGTGAAGGCGACCTCGCCGCGCGAAACCTCCCCGGCGATGGCGTCGAGCCCCCCGAGGATGGCATCGCCGTCCTGTTTCGATATGATGCCGGTGGCGACCAGCATGGCGCAGTGGGCTTTCGATCCGGCGATGTCCTGCATGGCGAGCCGCTGATCGACATCGATGGAGGCGTTGATCTCCTCCATGATCGATGCCGGTGCCGCTTCGAAGCGTCCACCCCATATAGTGCTGGTCTGGGCGTTGGAATCTGTGCCTTGTTTGGTCATGGTCGAATCAGCCGGAAATTTGTTGTGAAACGGATTGTCACGATATCAATCGCCGCCGCGGTCGCCGTCGCCGCGGTTGGGACCATAGCCTTCTACGCCGCCGACACGCAAACGGCAAGTTGCGGCGCGGCGCCGGAGGCCTTGGCGGCCTTCAAGCCGGCCGATCCGGCGAGCGCGGAGGGCGCGGTGACGTTCGCCGACGGCGCGGGGGCTCCCCGCACCCTGGCCGACTTCCGGGGACGGGGCGTGGTGCTGAATTTCTGGGCCACCTGGTGTGCGCCCTGCGTGCGCGAAATGCCGGCCCTGGACCGGCTGCGGGCGATCCTGGAGGCCGACGGCATCGCGGTGCTGGCGGTGTCCGGGGACCGCGGAGGTGCGCCGGTCGTCGAGACATTCTATAAGGAGCATGATATCGGCAACCTGCCGGTGCTGGTCGACAAGGGGCTGCGCGGCGCGCGGGCGCGGAAGATCGCGGGCCTGCCGACGACCCTGATCATCGACCGCGACGGACGCGAGCTGGGGCGGCTGGCCGGAGCCGCCGAATGGGACACGCCCGAGGCGGTGTCGTTCATCCGGTCCTGCATCGACGGTGACAGCAAGTAGAGGGAAACATGACGAAGCCCAGCCGTTTTTTTCTGGTTCTTTCCTGCGCCGCCGTTCTGTCGGCCTGCGCGTCGGAACCGGTCTGGCAGAAGACCAGCGCCGACGCCCCGGAGCGCAACAGCGACCTTTCCAAATGCCGGGCCGAGGCCAACACGACGGTCGAGGAGCGCTACGGCAGGGGGCTCTCCACCGACGCCTATTCGGACACGGCGGGCGGGACTTTCCACCAGACCATGACCCGGCATTCCGCCGGCAGGGACTTCAACAAGCTGGTCGCCGACTGCATGCAGCGGAAAGGGTATTCCCGGTAACCAGGGTGCCGTGCGTAGCAAAAAAAACGCGGAACCGGCGGGCGGGCCGGTTCCGCGTCTTTTTTTGGGCGAGTTCGCCGCCTTGCGGCGGCGGGGCCGTTAGGCAGCCAGGGGCGTGCGCACCGCTTCTTCCTCGTTCGACGCGACGGGGGTAACGTCGGCGCCAAGGAAGGGATTCGCCGGGGAGGCGTTCGCGGCGGCTTCGTCGCGGCTGTACGGCAGGGTCGCGGCGACCTTGGCGCGCAGGGTCGCGCGGTCAACGCCGAGGTCGGCCAGGGTCCGGTCGTTCAGGTAGCTCAGCTCCTCGTAAAGGCGCTGGCGCTGCATCCAAACATTGACCGGATGAAGGATCCGATTGCGGACGAAACGGGCGAGGCCGCGGATCATCCGCTGGGTCTCGGCAGCGCGCAGCTTGCCGATTTCCTCGTTCAAGAAGGCCATGTCGACGAACGACACGCCGTCTCCGTCCGCCTGTGCCAGGGGGCTCAGCCCGTTCTTGGTCCAATGCAACATCTTCTCAATCCTTTTCAACGTCTGTCGTGTTCTTGCGTCTGTTGTCTGTTCTGGGCTTTCCAGAGTTCTTTTCGTTCGCCGGTCATCCGTTCGGGCCGAGGCAACCTATTCACCGCCAAGGGGCGATGCCTCGCTCGAGATGTCCGGAGTGGGAGACGTTGCCGCCGGGATCAGGCGTGTCGGCGAAGCATCGTTTCCACAATTGGAAGATATAAAAGGGTTGTACATCCGCGGTAGCGCATTTTTTGCAGTTCAGCCCCCCGGTCAGCGCATGGCTGGTTTCCGGGCGATTGCAAGGCTTGCGGCGGGGGTGGGGCACGCCTAGGTTGATAGGGCCGGTCCGATGCCGGGGTGAGGAGGAGTCGAAAGGTGACGGAAGATGCTGGGAATGGTTCGCAAAACGGCGGAAACACAGCGTTCCGCGGCCGGCTGCGGAAACTCCGCGAGGGCCTGAAAGGCCGTGGTCTCGACGGCTTCATCATCCCCCGCGCCGACGAGTATCAGGGCGAGTTCATCCCGGCCCGGGCCGAACGCCTTGCCTGGCTGACCGGTTTCACCGGGTCGGCCGGGACGGCCGTGGTGCTGGCCGAGCGGGCCGCGATCTTCGTCGATGGCCGGTATACCCTGCAGGTGCGCAACCAGGTCGACCCGGAATCGTATGAATACCGCCACCTGACCGAAGCTCCCCCGGCGGAATGGGTTTCGCGGAACCTGGCCTCCGGTGCGCGCCTCGGCTTCGATCCCTGGCTCCACACGCCCAATCAGGCGCGCAAGCTGGGGGATGCGTGCGCCAAGACCGGTGCGGAACTGGTCCCGTGCGAGGACAACCCCATCGACGGAATCTGGCCCGACCGTCCGCCGCCGCCCCTCTCGCCGATGGTTCCCCATCCGCTGGAACGGGCGGGCGAGCCGGCGGCCGAGAAGCGCCGACGGCTGGCCAGCGGGCTGACCGAGGCCGGAGTCCAGGCGGCCTTCGTCGCGGCGCCGGATTCGGTGGCCTGGCTGCTCAACGTGCGGGGCGGCGACGTGCCGTTCACGCCATTGTCGCTGGCCTTCGCCCTGCTGCATGGCGATGCGACGGTCGATCTGTTCGTCGACGAGGCCAAGCTCTCGCCCGAGAGCCGGCAGCATTTCGGCAATGGCGTCCGCGTCCACGCGCCGGACGCCCTGGGCGCCGTGCTGGACGATCTGGGGCAGCGCGGCCTGGCCGTGCAACTGGACCGGGGCGCGGCGCCGCTGTGGGTCTGGGCCCGCCTGGAAGCGGCCGGGGCCGAGGTCAAGCACGGGACCGATCCCTGCCTGTTGCCGAAAGCCTGCAAGAACGACGCCGAACTGGAAGGATTCCGCGCCAGCCACCGGCGCGACGGAGCCGCCGTGGTGCGTTTCCTCGCCTGGCTGGAGGATACGGCGGCGGGCGGCGACTTGACCGAAATGGCGGCGGCCGAGCGGCTGGAGGCGTTCCGCGCCGAGTCCGACCTGTTCCGCGGCGCGAGCTTCGAGACCATTTCCGGCGCCGGGCCGAACGGCGCCATCGTGCACTACCGCTGCACGCCGGAAACCGACCGGAAACTGGAGGCCGGGTCGCTGTATCTGGTCGATTCCGGTGCGCAATATCTCGACGGGACGACGGATATTACGCGCACCGTGGCCGTCGGCGAGCCCACGGCCGAGATGCGGACGCGCTTCACCCAGGTGCTCAAGGGGCATATCGCCCTGTCCCGCGCCGTGTTCCCGCAGGGGACGGCGGGCCCGCAACTCGACGCCTTGGCCCGCCGGCCGCTGTGGCGCGACGGGCTGGACTACGACCACGGTACCGGGCACGGGGTCGGCAGCTATCTGGGGGTCCACGAGGGCCCGGCCCGGATCGGCAAGGGGGTGAACGCGACCGCCCTGAAGCCGGGCATGGTGCTGTCCAACGAGCCCGGATACTACAAGACCGGCGAATACGGCATCCGCATCGAAAACCTAATCGTGGTCGAAACCCGCGACGGCCTCGGACCGGAAGACAAGCCGTTCCTCGGCTTCGAGGTGCTGACCCTGGCGCCGATCGACCTGTCGCTGGTCGACGCGGGCCTGCTGACGGCCGACGAACGGGAGTGGCTGGATTCCTACCATGCGCGGGTCCGACAGGAGATCCTGCCCTTGGTTGGCGGGGAGGCCGCCGCCTGGCTGGAGACCGCCACCCGTCAGTTGAAATAATGTAACCCGAAGGGCTCGTTGTTCTTGGGCGGCTTTTTGCTTGCCGTTTCGTGCGTAATCCTTGTCTCTAAAAAAAATTAACCATTTCTCGATAGTTTCCGTAAGAAAATAAACATCAAGGAACATGGTGGCCCCGGCGAGAAAGGGAAAGATCCATTCTCATCAAGGGGTTAATGGAAAGGGTACAAGGCAGAAAGCATGACCTTGCTCGAGAAGTTCATCGCCGCGAAGAAACCGGCGACTGGCGGGACTCCGGAGAATCCGAAGTGGGCCCGTACGGAAAAAGGATGTTTCCGGCGCCTGTTGGCGCTCGATCCCGAGGACCTGGGTCTTTCGGAGAAGAGTGGCGTGATCGTCGTCTGGCACGGCGGAATGCGGCCCAAATGGGTGTTTGCCGGCGCGACCCGGGACATGGCGACGACTTTCCACGAGATCGCCGAGAACCCGGCCTACACCGATTACGAGGCCAAGGGCGGCCTGTTCGTCACCTGGGCGACCATCCGCGAGGAATTCCAGGGCGGCGTCGTCAAGTTCCTCAACGAAACGATGACTCCGCTGATCGAGAACCCGGCCGTCGCCGGGATCGAGGGCGACCCGATTCCGGTGATACTGCCGGGCCAGGAAAAGACCCGGATCTGACGGTCCCGCCGGGGCCGCGCCTCCCCGCGCCAATGTTTGCGCGACCCCTGCTTGCGGGGGCGGGGGCGACTCACTACCCTATTGGCATGGGCATTATCCAAATCGCAGTCGGTCTCGCCCTGGCGGGGGCCGTTATGGTGCTCCTGCTCGGGCTGTTCTCGATGGTCCGCGGCGGCGCCTTCAACGCGCGTTACGGCAACCTGCTGATGCGTTTGCGCGTGATCGTCCAGGGGATCGCGGTGGTCACCATGGCCGGCGCGATGGTCCTGATGACCTACGGCCATTTCGGGAACGGCTGACACATGGTGAAGTTGACGCGGATCTACACCCGCGGCGGCGATGCCGGGGAAACGTCGCTCGGTTCGGGCGCCCGGGTCGCCAAGCATGCCGCGCGCATGCAGGCGATCGGCGCTGTCGATGAGGCCAACGCCGCGCTGGGGCTGGCCCGGCTGCATGCGGGACCGGATATCGACACCCTTCTGTCGCGGATCCAGAACGACCTGTTCGACCTCGGCGCCGATCTGTGTACGCCGGAGGCGGGAGCGAAGGCCGAGGGCGCCCTGCGCGTTTTGGCCGGGCAGGTCGCGCGGCTGGAGCGGGAAATCGACACCGTCAACGAGACGCTGGAGCCGCTCAATTCCTTCGTGCTTCCGGGCGGCGGCCCGGCGGCGGCCCATCTGCACGCGGCGCGCACCATCGTTCGCCGGGCCGAGCGCGAGATGACCCGCCTGGCCGAGGCCGAACCGGTCAATCCCGAGGCGGTCCGCTACATCAACCGGCTGTCCGACCTGCTGTTCGTCCTGGCCCGCCATGCCAACGACGGCGGCTGCGCCGACGTACTCTGGGTGCCCGGCGCCAACCGCTGACCGCGCCCCGATATCCCCGTGACGACGCGGCGCGGCATCCCCGGCCCGGCGCGTTGACAGCGATCCTCCTTGTTCGTATGGTTTCGAAGAGTACAAAAGAGGGGGAGACCACGCCAGAAATCCGGGAAATTCCGGGCTTTTTTTCTTTCGGCGGAAGGTTCCCGCGACCGGTGTTCACAAGCCATCGCAGGTGTCCATGAAAGTCCTAGTCGCGGTTAAGAGGGTCATCGACTACAACGTCAATGTCCGGGTCAAGTCGGACAATACGGGGGTCGAGACCGCCAACGTCAAGATGTCCATGAATCCCTTCGACGAAATCGCCGTCGAGGAAGGCGTCCGGCTCAAGGAGGCGGGAACGGCCACGGAACTGATCGCGGTTTCGGTGGGCGGCCAGCCCTGCCAGGAAACGATCCGTACGGCCCTGGCCATGGGCGCGGACCGGGGAATCCTGGTCAAGACCGACCTGACGACCGACAACGAGCTTCAGCCGCTCGCCGTGGCGAAGATCCTGAAGGCCCTTGTCGATAAGGAGGGCCCCGATCTCGTCCTCCTGGGCAAGCAGGCCATCGACGACGATTCGAACCAGGTCGGGCAGATGCTCTCGGCGCTGCTTGGCTGGCCGCAGGGGACCTTCGCCTCGAAACTGGCGGTCGCCGACGGCAAGGCCGAGGTGACGCGCGAAATCGACGGCGGCCTGGAGACGGTCTCGCTGAGCGTTCCGGCCGTGGTGTCGGTGGACCTTCGCCTGAACGAGCCGCGCTACGCCTCGCTGCCGAACATCATGAAGGCGAAGAAGAAGCCGATCGACACCGTATCGCCCGAGGATCTCGGCGTGGACGTGACGCCGCGTCTCAAGGTGCTGAAGGTCGTCGAGCCGCCGAAACGCCAAGCCGGCGTGATCGTCGGCAGCGTCGCGGAACTGGTAGACAAACTCAAGAACGAGGCGAAGGTGATCTGATGAGCGTCCTGGTCATTGCCGAACACGACAATCAAAGTCTGAAGCTCGCGACGCTGAGCACGGTCACCGCCGCCGCCAAGCTGGGTGAGGTCGCCGTGCTGGTCGCCGGGGCGAATTGCAGTGCCGCCGCCGAGGCCGCCGCCAAGGTGGCGGGGGTCGCCAAGGTGCTGGCCGCCGACGACGCGCTCTACGCCAATCCGTTGGCCGAGAGCCTGGCGCCGCTGATCGCCGGTCTCGCCGAGGGCTATTCGCATGTCCTGGCCCCGGCCACGACCTTCGGCAAGAACGTCATGCCGCGGGTCGCGGCGCTGCTCGACGTGGCGCAGATTTCCGACATCAGCGGGATCGAGGGCGAGGATACCTTCATCCGGCCGGTCTATGCCGGCAACGCGCTGGCCACCGTGCAGTCGTCCGACGCCAAGAAGATCATCACCGTGCGCACAACGGCGTTCGAAGCGGCGCCGGCGGAAGGCGGCAGCGCCGCGGTCGAGGCGGTCGCGGCGGCCGGGGATCCGGGCCTGTCGAGCTTCGTCGGCCAGCAGCTGACCCAGTCCGACCGGCCGGAACTGACCAGCGCGGGGCGCATCGTTTCCGGCGGCCGGGGCATGGGCAGCGGCGAGAACTTCTCGTTGATCGAGGACGTGGCCGACAAGCTGGGCGCCGCCGTCGGCGCGTCGCGCGCGGCGGTCGACGCCGGGTTCGTGCCGAACGACTACCAGGTCGGCCAGACCGGCAAGGTGGTGGCGCCCGACCTCTACGTCGCGGTCGGCATCTCCGGGGCGATCCAGCATCTCGCCGGGATGAAGGACAGCAAGGTGATCGTCGCCATCAACAAGGATGAAGAGGCGCCTATTTTCCAGGTCGCCGATTACGGACTGGTCGAGGATTTGTTCAAGGCGTTGCCCGAATTGTCGGCTGAACTCGACAAACTCTGACGCCGGTAAACCCAAACGGGGGCAGTGCATGGCATACAACATTCGTAAGATCGGCGTGATCGGCGCCGGTCAGATGGGCGTCGGCATCTCGCATGTCTGCGCGCTTTCCGGTTTCGACGTCCATCTGGTGGACATCGATCCGGAACAGTTGAAGGCCGCGATGGCCTCGATCGAGCATTACCTGGGCCGCCAGGTCACCAAGGGCCGGATCACCGAGGAAGACAAGGCCAAGGCGACCGCCCGCATCAGCAGCGGCGGCGACCTTTCGACGGTCGGCGACAGCGACCTGGTGATCGAGGCGGTGACCGAGGACGAGCAGACCAAGATGGAGGTCTTCAAGGCGATCTGTCCGCATCTGAAGCCGGACACCCTGCTGGCGACCAACACCTCGTCGATCTCGATCACCCGGCTGGCGGCGCAGACCGACCGCCCGGGCAAGTTCCTCGGCATGCACTTCATGTATCCGGCGCCGGTCCTGGAACTGGTCGAGCTGATCCGCGGAATCGCCACCGAGAAGGAAACCTTCGACACGATCAGCGACCTGGTGAAGAAGCTGGGCAAGACGCCGGTCAGCTCGGAGGATTTCTCGTCGTTCATCGTCAACCGCGTCCTGATGCCGATGATCAACGAGGCGATCTATGCCCTTTACGAGGGCGTGGCCTCGGTGAAGAACATCGACATGGCGATGCGCCTCGGCTGCCGCCATCCGATGGGGCCGCTGGAATTGGCCGATTTCCTCGGCCTCGACTTCTGCCTCGCGGCGATGAACACCCTGCATGACGGCCTGGCCGACAACAAGTACCGGCCCTGTCCGCTGCTGGTGAAGTACGTCGAGGCCGGCTGGCTGGGGCGCAAGACCGGCCGGGGCTTCTACGATTATTCGGGCGACGAGCCGGAACCGACGCGGTAAGGCCTCTTTTTCCGGCAAATTGACAAGAATTGCCAATGTCTCCATATTCACCGTGTGCGAATGTGGAGTGTTGTCATGCCCACGATGAATGTCAGTTTGTCCGCCGAGTTCGCCCGATTTGTCGAGCGGGAAGTCGCTTCCGGCAGATACAGTTCGGCCAGCGAGGTCTTCCGCGACGGGTTGCGGCTGCTGCAGCGCGAGGAGGACGGGCGCGCCGAAAAGCTCGCCATTCTCCGGCGTGAGGTGAAGATCGGGCTCGATCAGGCGGCCGAGGGCCGTTTCTCCGATCTATCCATCACCGATATCGCGGCGTCGCAACGCGACGCCGAGTAGCCGGTCGTGAGCGTCGTCGGCTACCGGCTTACGCGGGCAGCCGAGGAAGATATCGGCGGTATTCTCAGAGCGACGGCCATTCAGTTCGGCCCCCATCAACGGGACCGCTACGCCGAACTCTTGGAGGAGGCCGCCGGTTCGGTGGCCCGGAATCCATTCCGTCCCGGATCGTTGGCCCGGGACAGCTTGGCTCCGGGAGTCCGCTCTTTTCATATCTCCCTGTCCGCATCCCGGAGGGGGGCCGCCTCCCATATCCTGTTTTATGCCGTCGAGCCGGAAACGGGAGGAACTTCACGGATCGTCATCCTGCGGGTTCTCCACGAGCGAATGGACCCGGAAAGGCATCTCATCGACTAACGGGAAACCGTGAAAATCGGTTTGCCCGCTGTAACAAAACATTCGTTTTTCCGTCACGAAACCATAGCAGCCCGAAGGCATCCTTTCCGGATCAAGATCGGAGGAGCCGGCCGTTCGCCGTACGCGGAAACGGGAGGCGTTTCGAGGGATCTGGTTAGAGGAGTAAGCGGGGTTTGCGGTTCAATAACCTTGAGGTTCGTCTCGCCGAATCGAAGCTGGACATCGACGCCGCACAGTCGCTTCGCTACCGTGTTTTCTACGAGGAGATGGGCGCGCTGCCGACCGCCGAAATGATGCTGCGCAAGCAGGATTTCGACGGTTTCGACGATATCTGCGACCATCTGCTGGTGATCGACCGGGAGCGCAGCAACGGCGTTCCCAAGGTCGTCGGCACCTACCGCCTGCTGCGCCGTTCGGTGGCGCAGGCGACCGACGGGTTCTACAGCGCCAGCGAGTTCGACATCTCGGCCCTGATGGAATTCCCGGGCGAAATCCTCGAACTGGGACGCTCCTGCGTCGATGCCGAATACCGGACGCGGGCGGTCATGCAACTGCTGTGGCGCGGCCTGGCCAAATACATTTCCGATTTCGAGATTCGTCTGATGTTCGGTTGCGCCAGCCTGCCGGGGACCGAACCGGCCGAGATGGGCTCGGCGCTTTCCTATCTGCACCATTACCACCT
>Ga0207799_100456_pt1 | contig 15501 bp, 15 predicted proteins | sample TtanPargueraPR_4_FD_187742 | JGI IMG/M metagenome (GOLD analysis project Ga0207799, IMG submission 187742) | Aerobic enrichment media microbial communities from Bioluminiscent Bay, La Parguera, Puerto Rico - Tt and M2 (SPAdes) | ecosystem: Environmental > Aquatic > Marine > Unclassified ...
TACGGGCTGATCCCGCCCGCCGGCCTGCTGCCCGTGGTCGAGCAGGCCGGGCTGTCGGTGCGGCTGGGCGAGAAGATGCTGACCCACAGCCTCGCCGCCCTGCGCAGCTGGGACCATGCCGGGCTGCCGGTGCCCTCGGTGGGCCTCAATTTCTCCGGCCACGAGCTGCGCAACCCGCGGCTGGCCGAGCGCATCTTCTGGGAGCTCGACCGGTTCGGCCTGGCCCCCGAACGGCTGACCATCGAGATCCTGGAAACGGTGCTCACCGACGGCGGCGACGACATCATCGCCCGCAACATAAGGGCGCTGGCGCAGCGCGGCTGCCGCATCGACCTGGACGAATTCGGCACCGGCCATATTTCGCTGGCGGCGATCCGGCGCTTCGCCGTGAACCGGCTGAAGATCGACCGCTGCTTCATCACCCGCATCGATGCGGACCGCGCGCAGCAGGAAATGGTCTCGGCCATCCTGATGATGTGCGGGCGGCTGGGGCTCGACACGCTGGCGACGGGGGTGGAGCGGGCCGCCGAACACGCGATGCTGGCGCAGCTCGGCGTGGGCCATGTGCAGGGCCGGGGCATCGGCCGGCCGATGCCTTTCGAGGACACGCCGGCCTGGATACGCAAGCACGACAGGAAACTGGGCAAGGCCGCCAGCCTGGGAAAACAGGCGGGATCGCGCCGGCATATCGGGTGAAAACCGCTTGACCTCGGGCCGCTCAGTCTGTTGAACCACCGTGACCTTTAAAGGACAGGTGGCGGCCCTCATGGACGATCAGAACAAGAACCTCATCCTCGCAACCGCGCTCAGCTTCATTGTGATCCTCGGCTGGTTCATCCTCTTCCCACCGGAAGAGCCCGCGGTCGAGCCCGAGGCCCCCGCCGTGACCCAGACCGCCGAGACCGGCGCCCCCGTCCAGGCCGTCACCCCCCCGGCCGCCGGCGCCCCCGCCGCCGCCGAGCCCGCACCCACCCCCGCGGCCGCGGCGCCGCGCGTGGCGATCGAGACCCCGCGCCTGTCGGGCGCGCTGTCGCTTCTGGGCGGGCGCATCGATACCCTGTCGCTGAGCGACTACAACGAGACGCTGGACCCCGCCTCGGGCAAGGTGACGCTGCTCTCGCCCGTGGGGGCAGAGCAACCCTATTACGCGCTTTACGGCTGGGCGCCCGCGGGGACCCTCGCCTATGAGGATGTCCCCGGCGCCAACACCCTGTGGACGCTGGAGCAGGGCGAGACCCTGACCCCCGAGACCCCGGTCACCCTGAAATGGGACAACGGCAAGGGCCTGACCTTCCGCCGCACCATTGCGGTGGACGAGGACTACCTCTTCTCCGTTACCCAGTCGGTGGAGAACGCCACCGGCGCGCCGGTGCGCATGGCGCCCTACGGCATCGTCGCCCGCCACGGCGAGCCCGACACGCTGGGCTTCTTCGTGCTGCACGAGGGCGTGGTGCGCCAGTCCGACAAGGAACTGGAAGAGATCAAGTACAAAGACATGCCCGACATGGACTTCGTCGACCGCGAGGCCGCCCGCGCCGAGGTCGTGCAGGTCGCGGAAAACGGCTGGATCGGCTTCACCGACAAATACTGGATGACCACGCTGATCCCCAGCCCCGGCCAGGCCTTCACCTCGGTGGCGAAATACGTCGCGGGCCCCGAGATCTACCAGGTCGAGACCCGCCAGCCGGTGATCGAGGTCGCCGCGGGCGGCACGGCCGAGGCCGACTCCATGCTGTTCGCCGGCGCCAAGGAATGGGAAACCATCCGCCACTACCAGAACGACACCGGCATCTTCCGCTTCATCGACTCGATCGACTGGGGGATCTTCTTCTTCCTGACCAAGCCGATCTTCTTCATGCTGCACTGGCTGCACGGCTTCATCGGCAACATGGGCTGGTCGATCATCGGCCTGACCCTGGTGATCAAGGCCGTGCTGTTCCCGCTGGCCTACAAGTCCTACACCTCCATGGCGAAGATGAAAGAGCTTCAGCCGCAGATGGAGAAGCTGAAGGAAGACGCCGGAGACGACCGCCAGAAGCTGCAGCAGGCGATGATGGAGCTCTACAAGAAGGAAAAGGTAAACCCCGCCTCGGGCTGTTTGCCGCTGCTGCTGCAGATCCCGATCTTCTTCTCGCTCTACAAGGTGATCTTCGTCACGATCGAGCTGCGCCAGGCCCCCTGGATCGGCTGGATCCGCGACCTCTCGGCGCCTGACCCGTCCTCGATCATCAACCTGTTCGGCCTGCTGCCCTACGCGGTGCCGGACCTGGGGGCGTTCCAGCTGATCTCGCTGGGCGTGCTGCCGATCCTGCTGGGCATCTCGATGTTCCTGCAGCAGAAGCTGAACCCGGCCCCCACCGACCCGGCGCAGGCGATGGTCTTTGCCTGGATGCCCTGGGTGTTCATGTTCATGCTGGGCAATTTCGCCTCGGGCCTGGTGCTCTACTGGATCGCGAACAACACGATCACCTTCACGCAGCAGTACCTGATCATGCGCAGCCACGGCTACAAGCCGGACGTGTTCGGCAACATCGTGTCGAGCTTCAAGAAAAAGCCGAAGACGGAGAAGAAATGACCGTGCGCGGCAAGGGCCGGTCGCAATGACCGGCCTGTCCTTCCCCCTGGCCGAAGAGCCGGATGAATTCGCCCGCGAAAAGGGGCGCCTGCTCTTTGCCGGCCAGACGGACTTCCTGAAGGGCGTGGTCGCGATGGACGGGCTGCCGCCCGCCGACCGGCTGGAGGTCTGTTTCGCCGGCCGGTCCAACGTCGGCAAATCCAGCCTGATCAACGCGCTGACGGGGCGCAAGGGGCTGGCGCGGGCCTCAAACACGCCGGGGCGCACGCAGGAGATCAACTATTTCACCTGCGGCGACAGCCATTACCTGGTCGACCTGCCCGGCTATGGCTATGCCGAGGCGCCGGTGGCCGTGGTCGAGAAATGGCAGCGCCTGCTCAAGGCCTATCTGCAGGGCCGCCAGACGCTCCGCCGCGCCTTCGTGCTGATCGACCACCGCCACGGCATCAAGAAGGTCGACGAAGAGATCCTCACCCTGCTCGACCAGGCCGCCGTGCCCTTCCAGGTGGTGCTGACAAAATCCGACAAGGTGAAGGCCAAGGACCGCGAAAGGGTTCTGGACCAGGTGCGCAAGGCCCTCGCCAAACACCCCGCCGCCTTCCCCGAGATCGTGGCCACCTCGTCGGAAAAGGGCGACGGCATCGCCACGCTGCGCGCCATCATCGCTACGTTGGAATAACGGGGTCGGCCCGCCAGAATCTCCCCTCCCCCCGAGGGGAGGGTCAGGGAGGGGGCAACGGTAAGCTCTTGCCGCATCGGCGGCGCCGGTTTACCAACATGCCCCAAGGACGAGACATGATGAAAAAGCAGACCGCCATGAACCGCGACTGGATCGCCACCGCCCGGACCCTCTCCGAGGCGCTCCCCTACCTGCAACGCTACGAAGGCGCCACCGTCGTCATCAAGTTTGGCGGACACGCCATGGGCGATGACGAAGAGATGGCCAGTTTCGCCCGGGACATCGTGCTGATGCGGCAGGTGGGCGTGAACCCTGTGGTCGTGCATGGCGGCGGCCCGATGATCAACGAGATGCTGGCCAAGCTCGACATCAAGTCCGAGTTCGTGAACGGCAAGCGCGTCACCGACGCCGCCACCGTCAAGGTGGTGGAAATGGTGCTGTCGGGCCTGGTGAACAAGCGCATCGTGCAGGCGATCAACGATCAGGGCGGCAAGGCGGTCGGCCTGTCGGGCAAGGACGCCAACCTGATGATCTGCGACCAGACCGACCCGGCGCTGGGTTTCGTGGGCACGCCGTCCGAGGTGAACCCGGCCGTGCTGCGCCAGCTTTTCGCGGCCGAGATGATCCCGGTGGTGGCGCCCCTGGGGGCAGGCCGCAACGGCGAGACCTTCAACATCAACGGCGACACCGCCGCCGGCGCCGTTGCCGCCGCGCTGAAGGCCGACCGGCTGCTGCTGCTGACCGACGTGCCCGGCGTCAAGGACGAGACCGGCGAAGTGGTGACCGAGCTCACCCCCGACCAGATCCGCGAGATGACCGCCAAGGGCGTCATCGCCGGCGGCATGATCCCCAAGACCGAAACCGCGCTCAACGCGATCGAGGGCGGGGTGCGCGCGGTGGTCATCCTCGACGGCCGCGCCCCCAATGCCTGCCTGCTGGAGCTGTTCACCGAACATGGCGCCGGCTCGCTGATCCGGGCGCCGCGCTGAACCGTGACCGGGCTGGCCGAGATCGACGCGCAGGCCGCCCGCAGCGCCCTGGAGAATTTCGGCGCCTTTCACCCCACCCCTGAGGACGGCGCGCCCCAAGGCTGCGCCACGCTGGTGCTGCTGGGCCCGCGCGAGCCGGGCTTCTGGCCGCATGTCTCGGCCCAGCCCGAGTTCCGCGACGGCGCGCCCGATCCGCTGGACCGCTGGTCGGCCCGCGTGATCGGGGCGCTGGCGGATGAGATCGGGGCCACCGCGCTTTTCCCCTTTACCGGCCCGCCCTGGCCGCCGTTTTTCGACTGGGCGCTGCGCTCGGGCCAGGCCTGGGCCTCGCCGGTGCGGCTGCTGGTGCATGCCAAGGCCGGGCTGATGGCCTCGTGGCGGGGCGCGCTGGCCCTGAGCGAGCGGCTGGAGTTGCCAGCCGCCCCCGCCTGCCCCTGCGACGGCTGCGCCGAAAAACCCTGCCTCAGCGCCTGCCCCGTGGGCGCGCTGGGGTCGCGGGGCTATGACGTGCCGTCCTGCCACGCCTTCCTCGATACGGCCGAGGGCGCGGCCTGCCGGGGCGGCGGGTGCCGGGTACGAACTGCCTGTCCCGTAAGCAAATCCTATGGCAGGATGCCCGAGCAATCCGCCTTCCACATGGCTTCGTTCCACCGATGACCCTGCGCCTGATCCTGATCCGCCATGCCAAGTCCGCCTGGGACGATCCGCTGCAGGACGACCACGACCGGGTGCTGAACAAGCGCGGCCAGCGCGCCGCCCCGGCGATCGCGCAATGGCTGGTGGAGCGCGGCTATGTCCCGGCCGAGGTGGTCAGTTCCACCGCGCGGCGCACCCTGGAAACCTGGGAGCGCATGGCCCCCGCCTTCCCCGAGCACACCGTGATGCGGCGCGAACCGGGGCTTTACCACGCCTCGGCCGAGCGCATGCTGGCCGCGCTGCACGATTGCGCCGCCAGCCCGCTGATGATGCTGGGCCACAATCCGGGCATCGCCGAATTCGCCGCGCAGCTGGTGGCCACGCCTCCGGCGCATCCGCGCTTTACCACCTACCCGACCTGCGCCACGCTGGTGGCCGATTTCGAGGCCAGGGACTGGGACGAGGTGCGTTTCGGCACCGGCCGCGTGGTGGATTTCGTCGTGCCGCGGGATCTGGAGTGACACCTGCCAGGGACTGCCGGGCGAACGTCAAGCGGCCCGTCTGAATTGGGGGCAGCGCCCGCGCTGGACGTCATGCCATGAAAAACCCCGGGCCGTTCAGCCCGGGGTTCATCGCAATCGGAAACGCGTTGTGCGTCAGTGCCCGAGGATCTGGCTGAGGAACAGCTTGGTCCGGTCGCTCTGCGGGTTGTTGAAGAACTCTTCCGGCTCGTTCTGTTCCACGATCTGGCCCTGGTCCATGAAGATCACCCGGTTCGCCACCTGGCGGGCAAAGCCCATCTCGTGGGTCACGCAAAGCATGGTCATGCCCTCGTGGGCGAGCTCGATCATGGTGTCGAGCACCTCCTTGATCATCTCGGGGTCGAGTGCCGAGGTCGGCTCGTCGAACAGCATGATCCGCGGCTTCATGCACAGCGAGCGCGCGATGGCCACCCGCTGCTGCTGACCGCCCGAAAGCTGGCCGGGATACTTGAGCGCCTGCTCGGGGATCTTGACCTTCTCAAGAAAGTGCATCGCCGTTTCCTCGGCCTCCTTGCGGGGGACCTTGCGCACCCAGATCGGCGCCAGCGTACAGTTCTCGAGGATGGTCAGATGCGGGAACAGGTTGAAGTGCTGGAACACCATCCCGACCTCGGAACGGATCTTGTCGATGTTCTTCAGATCCGAGGTCAGCTCGGTCCCGTCCACGACGATCTGGCCCGACTGGTGTTCTTCCAGAGCGTTCAGGCAGCGGATCAGCGTGGACTTGCCCGAGCCCGACGGGCCGGCGATGACGATGCGCTCGCCCTGGTTGACCGTCAGGTTGATGTCGCGCAGCACGTGGAAGGCCCCGTACCACTTGTTCATATTGGTGATCTGGACGGCGACCTCGTCGCTCACGTTCATTTTCGAGCTGTCGATTTCGCGTTCGGCGGCAAGTTCAGACATATTGTGAACTCCTTAGCGGTGACCGGTCTGAAGCTTGCGCTCCAGGTACATGGAATAGCGGGACATGGAGAAGCAGAAGACGAAGAACATCAGCGCGATGAAGCCATAAAGCTCCCACACGATGCCGTTCCAGTTTGCGTCTGCACGAATGGCGTTGGACAGGCCCAGCGGGTCCATCAGGCCGATGATCGACACCAGCGTGGTGTCCTTGAACATCCCGATGAAGGTCGACACGATCCCGGGGATCGAGATCTTCAACGCCTGCGGCATGATGATCAGCCGCTGCGCCTGCCAGTAGTTCAGGCCCAGGCTGTCGGCGCCCTCGTACTGCCCCTTGGGCAGGGCGGCGAGGCCGCCGCGGATCACCTCGGCCATGTAGGCCGACGCGAACACGGTCACCATGATCATCACCCGCAGGATGATGTCGAAATTCGTGCCCGGCGGCATGAAGATGTTCAGCAGGGTCGAGGCCACGAACAGCAGCGTGATCAGCGGCACGCCGCGGATGAACTCGATGAACCCGATACACAGGCCCCGCACGATCAGCAGGTTCGACTGCCGCCCCAGCGCCAGCACGATGCCGATGGGCAGCGAACAGACGATGCCCGTCACGCCGATGGTGATCGACAGCATGAAGCCGCCGAAATTCCGGCTCTCGACCGCCTCCAGTCCGACGGGCAGGACGCTGTGCAGGAGCGAGGCGAAGGTCCCCGCCACGAAAAGCCACCAAAGGATCGGCACCACGATGGCGGCGATGACCGCGGCCAGGCTGCCGTTGAAGCGCGAAACCACGGTGTAGGCGGCAAAGCCCAGCACGAAGCCCATCGCCGCCGACACCGGCGTCCAGATCGTGCCGCCCCACAGCAGCCACGGAACCGCGAAGGGCGCGACCACGGCCAGCCACAGCATCTTGCGCGGCAGCGACGAGAACAGGATCGGCGCCAGTGCGCCCAGCGTCAGCACGAAGGCCAAGTTCGGCCGCCAGTACAGGTGATCGGGGTAGAAGCCGTAGATCAACTGCAGGTAGCGCTCGCGCACCACGGCCCAGCAGGCGCCCGAAGTGCCCTCGCCATAGGTGGCCGAGATCGCCTCGCGGCATTCGTTCAGCGAATTGGCCGTCCAGCTCGACTGGAAGATCCAGGGCAGGATGCTGGCCAGCACGAAGTAGATGAAGGCCAGCGACAGCACGGTCAGGACCGAGTTGAACCAGCCCGAGAACAGGTTCTCGCGGATCCAGCCGATCAGGCCCACCGAGCTTGCGGGCGGCGCCTTTTCGGGCAGCATTTCGGTGCGGACAAAGGAAATATCTGCCATCTTACCGCTCCACCAGTTTGACGCGTTCGTTGTACCAGTTCATGACCAGCGAGATCAGAAGCGAGATGGTCAGGTAGACCAGCATCAGCAGCAGCACGCATTCCAGCTCGCGGCCGGTCTGGTTCATGGTGATCCCGCCCAGTGTGCCGGTGATGTCCATGTAACCCACGGCGATCGCCAGCGACGAGTTCTTGGTCAGGTTCAGGTATTGCGAGATGAGCGGCGGGATGATCACCCGCAGCGCCTGCGGCAGGATCACCAGGTTCATGATCCGGTTCTGGCGCAGGCCCAGCGCCGCGGCGGCCTCGGTCTGGCCCTTGGAGATGGCCAGGATGCCGGCGCGCACGATCTCGGCGATGAAGGCGGCGGTGTAGAAGCTCAGCGCCAGCCACAGCGCCAGCAGCGAGTTACGCATGTGGATGCCGTCCTGGAAGTTGAACCCCTTGAGCGCCGGGTAGCCCAGGTGGAAACCCAGCACCGCCAGCAGCACGATCAGCGGCACGGCCACCACGCCCAGGCGCTGATACCATGTGGTGGGACGCTCGCCGGTGGCCTCCTGAATGCGGTCGGCCCGCTTCTTGATCAGGCCCGAGACGAACAGCCCGCCCGCCAGCACCAGCAGGATCGCGATCAGGTCGACGCTGATGTTGAAGGCACCGAAGAACGAAATATCGCCCAGGCTGCGGCTGAACAGCGGTTCGGGGACGTAGACGCCGCGGTTGGTCACCGCCACGGTATCGCCCAGCCACATCGAGGCGGTGGCGTTTTCGCCCCGAAAGGCGCGCGGCGCCGGCAGCGTTTCGATCAGCATCGCCATGAAGAAGACGATCCACAGCAGCACGGGCACGTTGCGGAAGGTCTCGACATAGACGGTCATGATTCGTGCCACGAGCCAGTTCTTGGACAGGCGCAGCACGCCGATCACCACGCCCACAACCGTGGCCAGCGCGCAGCCCATCACCGCCACCAGCAGGGTGTTCAGCAGCCCCACGAAAGAGGCTCTCAGGTGGCTGTCGCGCGAGTTGTAGTCGACCAGGCGCTGGTTGATGTCATAGCTGGCGGGTTCGCTGAAGAACCCGAAATCGATCGGTTTACCCAGCGCGTCGAGGTTCTGGATGGTGTTGTTGATCAGCCAGGCCGCCATCAGCATGAACCCGATCAGCGCCACGACCTGGATGGTCATGGAGCGATACCGGGTGTCGTAAATCAGCATGCTGAGACGAAACGACTCCTTGGGAGGGTCGGTGAATGTCGTCATGGGAATTCCCCGTAGCCCCTGGGCTTATCCTTCCGGCGCGATCTTTGTCGCGCTCTTCGTGCCCAGGTGTTTTTGTTGTCGGTCCTGAAAGGAGGAAGGGCGCGGATCAAACCGCGCCCCTCGCTATCGCTATATTACCGGAACGGCGGCGAGTAGAGCAGGCCACCATCGGTCCACTGCGCGTTCAGGCCGCGCGCCAGGCCGATCGGGGTGTTCTCGCCGATGTTCTTCTCGAACAGCTCGCCGTAGTTGCCGCCGGCCTTGAGGGCCTTGACGGCCCAGTCAGCGGACAGGCCCAGCATCTCGCCCAGGGTGCCTTCGCTGCCCAGCAGACGGTTGATTTCCGGGTTGTTGGTGCCCTTGGCCAGCTCGTCGATATTGGCCGAGGTCACGCCCAGCTCTTCGGCGGCGACCAGCGCGTTCAGGGTCCAGCGGACCACGTCGCCCCATTCGTTGTCGCCGTGGCGCACGAGCGGGCCCAGCGGCTCTTTCGAGATGATCTCGGGCAGCACGACGTGCGCGGTCGGATCCTCGAAGCTGGCGCGGGTCGCGGCCAGGCCGGAGGCGTCGGTGGTGTACACGTCACAGGCACCGGCCAGGTACTGCTGCTGCGCCTCGGCGTTGGTTTCGATCGGAACCGGCTCGTAGCTGATGTTGTTCGAGCGGAAGAAGTCCGCCAGGTTCAGCTCGGTGGTGGTGCCGGTTTGGATGCAGACGGTGGCGCCGTCCAGTTCCTTGGCCGAGGTCACGCCCAGCTCTTTGGGGACCATGAAGCCCTGGCCGTCGTAGTAGTTCACGCCGACGAATTCGAACTTCAGGTCGACGTCGCGGGTGAAGGTCCAGGTGGTGTTGCGGGCCAGCATGTCGACCTCGCCCGAGGCCAGCGCGGTGAAGCGCGTCTTGCCGGTGGTGGGCACGAATTCGACAGCGGTCGGATCGCCGAACACGGCGGCGGCCACGGCGCGGCACATGCCCACGTCAAAGCCATTCCAAACGCCGTTGGCATCCGGTGCGGCGAAGCCGACCAGGCCGGTGGTCACGCCGCAGTTCAGCTTGCCACGGGCTTTGACGTCGTCCAGCGTGCCGGCAGCGGCAGCGCCGGCGGCCAGGCCGGCGACGGTCAGCGCGCCGAGAAATACGGTTTTTTTCATCTTTACCTCTTCCTGATGGTCCACCCATGAGGGTGGCTTCTGTTTTCCCATCCCCATTGGGCAGGGGTGATACTGTGAAGGCAGTGGTCCCCCTCAGTGCCGCAAGTTTGGGCAAATTCGCGCAAAAACGTCAAGGGCGGGGTCGGTTTTGACCAAACGTCAACGGCGCTCCGGCGCCGTTTTTTCCGAATGATAAAAAATCGAGCAAATTCTGCGCCTTCACGCCGTCATTCTGTCGCTTTCGAGAGCGTGTAGAAGCGCAGCGCCTGGAGGAATTCTTGTTTTTTTCGCGCGGCCAACTCGGTGGCTTCCTCGTCGGCGCCCCATTGCTCCTCCTGCCAGGTCTCATCGATTCTAGACAAGTGCCAGAGAGTGTCGGCATCTGACCAGTTTTCGAGGGCCGCGAATCCGAGGATCAGGGAGCCCGACAATCCCACCAGATCGTGCAGCGCGGTTAGCGCAAACGGGTCGAGGGAACGGACCCGGGCGCGGAGCGCGTCGAGCGCCGGTTCGGGCTGGGCGATATGCATCACGCCCGCCGTGGCCGTCAGCCGCGCGCCCAGCGCCGCCTCGGCCCAGTCGAGCAGCGGATCCCAGGCCTCGGCCTGGCGGGAGACGAGGGATTCGGGCCCGTCGGCGCGATAGCACAGCAGGTCGGTCTCGCCGTAGGCGGCGATCAGGCCCGCCACCTCGTCGAATTGCACCGCCACCTTGTCGATGGCGGCGTTGGCGGCGCGGGTAAAGGGCATGGTGGCGGGGTCGATCTTTTCGTCCTGCGCGTCCCATTCGGCGGCCACGGCCTCGGCCAGGGCGCGGGTGGGCAGGACCAGCGGCGCCTTGGCCGGCGTCTTGACCGCGCGCCCGTCGAGCCGCACGCCGAATCCTCCGGCCTCGGGCTCGACCGTGGCCTCTTTCCAGAATCGCTTTGCCGCCCAGCCGCTCATGCCGCCTTCTCCCAGAATGTGTTCAGCGCCGCGTCCAGCGCGTCGAAAGTGTCGATCACCAGATCGGCCCCGGCCGCGCGCAGCGCGCTGACCGGGTGGTAGCCCCAGCTCACCCCGATGGTGCGGAAGCCCGCAGCGCGGCCCATCTCGATGTCGAAACTGGTGTCGCCGATCATCACCGCGTCGTCGGGCTCCACGCCCGTTTCCATCAGCGCGGTCAGCAGCATCGAGGGGTGCGGCTTGGACGGGTGGTCGTCCGCCGTCTGGCAGGTGTGAAAGAAATGCCCGATATCATGCGCCCTGAAGGCATGGTCGAGCCCGCGCCGCGCCTTGCCCGTGGCGACGCCGAGGAAGACCTCGTCGCGCGGGTGCAGCCGCTCCAGCGCCGCGCGGGCGCCGGGATACATCGCTGCATTGGCCTCGCCGCCGCGCTCCTCGCGCAGGGCGATGAAGGATGACTTGTAAAGCGCCGCGCCCTCCTCGACCGCGCGGGCGTCCATGTCGGGGGCCAGCCGCGCCACCGCCTGGGGCAGCGACAGGCCCACGATGGACAGGATCTCGGGCCGCGCGGGCACGGGCCGCCCCATCGCGGTAAAGGCCCGGCTCATCGCCTCGACGATGAAATCCTGGCTGTCGATCAGCGTGCCGTCCATGTCGAAGACGACCAGGCGCAATGGCGTCATTCCAGTTCCTCGAACGGGTCGGCGGGCACGTCCCCTTCGGACCAGCCCAGCGTCTCCCATGTCTTTTTCATATGCGGCGGCAGCGGCGCGGTCAGGGTCAGCGTGGCGCCCGTGACCGGGTGGGTCAGCCGCAGCGAACGGGCGTGAAGGTGCAGCTTGCGGGAAATCTCGCCGCCCAGCTGCGCGCCCCAGCCGTCGCCCAGGTTTTCCTGCCCCGAACCACCGTATTTGCCGTCGCCCACGATGGGGTGGCCGATCTCGGCCATATGCGCCCGCAACTGGTGGGTGCGCCCCGTCACCGGGACCAGCGCCACCCAGGATACCCGCCCGCCCAGCGCGCTGAGCACGGCGTAGTCGGTGGTGGCGCGTTTCGCGCCCGGCGTGCCGTCCACCGCGTCGGGGTGGATGCAGAGCATCTTTTCGCCCTCGCCCCTGGCGCCGTGGCCCGGCGCCTTGACCAGGCCAAAGCGGATGGTGCCCATCTGGGGCTTGGGCGTGCCGGCCACGGCGGCCCAGTAGATCTTGCGCGTCTCGCGCGCCCGGAAGGCGGCGGTCAGGGCGCCCGCGACGGCCCGCGTGCGCGCCAGCAGCAGGATGCCCGAGGTATCCTTGTCCAGCCGGTGCACGAGGCGGGGCTTTTCGTCGTAGCCAAAGCGCAGCGCCTCGGCCATGCCGTCGACATGGCGGGTCTGCTTGCTGCCGCCCTGGGTGGGCAGGCCCGGCGGCTTGTTCAGCGCGATGATGTGGTCGTCGCGGTAGAGCACGCAGCTCTGGATCAGCTTGGTGTCGGCATCCGACACCTTGGGCTTGGGCTGCGATTTGACCTCGGCCGGGTCGGGCAGCGGCGGGACGCGAACCTGCTGACCCTCGGTCAGGCGGGTCGCCGGTTTCACCCGGCCGCCATCGACGCGGATCTCGCCCTTGCGGCACATCTTCTCGATCCGGCCCTGGGCGACATGCGGAAAGCGCCGGCGGAACCAGCGGTCGAGGCGCTGATCGCCCTCGCCCGATTTGACCTCAAGGTTTTGCACGCCACTCATGCCAAGGCCCCCCGCGTCAGGATCAGCGCCAGCGCGATCGCGCCCAGCGACAGGATCAGCGACGCCGCGGCATAGCCCGCGGCCAGCGCCACCTGCCCGCGCTCATAGATCGTCAGCACGTCCAGTGAGAAGGTCGAAAAGGTGGTGAAGCCGCCCAGCATCCCGGTCACCAGGAACGGCGCCATATGGGTGCCGCCCTTCTTGCCGAGCACCACCACCAGAACCCCCATCAGGAAAGAGCCGACGATATTCACCGCCAGCGTCCCCCAAGGGAAGCCATGCCCCATGACGCGCACCGCGGCGACGCCTGTCATATAACGGCCCATCGCGCCCAACGCGCCGCCCAATGCTACTTGTGCCAGTGTCCAGATCATGGATGGCTAAGTCGTGCCCACGGCGGCACTTGTCAAGCCTAGCGGTCGCGGCGCACCGCTTTGCGGCCGGTGATCATGGGGCGCACCAGGTCTTCGCGCTTCCACAGCCTGTAAAAAGCGATGGCCGCCAGGTGCAGCAGGACCAGCGCCAGCACGGCCAGCGACAGCCGGTAATGCCAGCCCGCGGCGGCGAGCGCCGTGTCGCGGTCGACCGTGTCGGCCAGCGGCCCGACATTGATGAAATCGTCGGGGTCGGCGTAAAGCCCGGTCACCGCCTGCGCGATCAGCACCGCCAGCAGCACGAAAACCGACAACGCCCCGACCGGGTTGTGGCCGGGCCAGTAGCTGGGCTCGCGCCGGCCGATCTGCGCCATGTAGCGCAGCGTCGTGCCGGGGCCGTAAAGGAAATGCGAGAACCGCGCGGCGGTGGGCCCGAAAAGCCCCCAGATCACGCGGAAGGCCAGCAGCGCGATCACCGCGTAGCCGAAATAGAAATGCAGCGTCATGATGCTGGGCCCGAACCGGCCCAGCAACCATGCCGCCACGACGCAGACGACCAGCGCCCAGTGGAACAGGCGCAGGGCCGGGTCCCACAGGCGAATCTCTTCGATCGCCCCGGGCTTGGTCGTCTGGTCGAACATGGGTTACTTGGCGCGATAGTTGTCGTGGCAGGCCTTGCAGGCGCCGCCAACGCCGCCCAGGGCACCGGCCATCTCGCCCTTGCCGTTGGCCGCGACCTGCTGCATCGCCAGCGCGGCCTTGTTCAGGTCTGCGACCTTGCTCTGGACATCAGGCAGGTCGTCCCAGATCTTGGCCAGCGCGCGGGTCTTGTCCGGGAAATCGTCGGCCGAGGTGCCCGGCATAAAGAGATGATCCAGCCGATAATTGCTCAGCGTGACCAGGTTGTCGGCGGCGGCCTGCGCCGCGGCGGCCTCGTAATCACGCTCTCCCTTGGCCATGGCGGCCAGCACGCCGATATTGGCGCCCAGCAGCTTGAAATAGCCCTGGCGGGCGGCAATGGTGTCTTCCATCGGGCCGGCCGCCAGCGTGGTGGGAAGTGCAAGGGCAATGGCTGTGATAATCGCTTTGCGCATAGGAATGCTCCCTTAGGACAGAGTTGAACGCGTCTATTAGTAACGCGGCTATGTCACAATTCCGTCTACGATTTTTCGCCGCAGGGGTCACTTTTCCGATAGTGCACAAAGGCTGTGCACGCCCCGCAGGGATTATTTTCGGCGCGCCCTGAGCTTGCTGAAATAATCCACCCGGCGCTTAAACTCGCGCTCGAATCCGCGCTCGACCGGCAGGTAGTAGGTGCCGCGTTTCATCCCCTCGGGGAAATAGTCCTGCCCCGAAAAGGCGTCCTCGGCGTCGTGGTCATAGGCATAGCCCTCGCCATAACCCTGCTCGCGCATCAGCGATGTGGGCGCGTTGAGGATGTGCTTGGGCGGCGGCTCGGACCCGGTCTTTTTCGCGGCGGCGCGGGCGGATTTGTAGGCCATGTAGCCCGCGTTGGATTTCGGCGCGAGGGCGAGGTAGATCACCGCCTGCGCCAAGGCAAGTTCCCCCTCGGGGGAGCCGAGGCGCTCATAGGTTTCCCAGGCGTGCAGGCAGACGGTCTGCGCCTGCGGATCAGCCAGCGCGATGTCCTCGACCGCCATGCGGGTCAGCCGGCGGGCGAGGTAGCGGGGATCCTCGCCGCCCTCCAGCATCCGCGAATACCAGTAGAGCGCGGCGTCGGGGTCCGAGCCGCGCACCGATTTGTGCAGCGCCGAGATCAGGTTGTAATGCTCATCGCCCGACTTGTCGTATTTCGCGGCGCGCTTCATCAGCCGCGCGGCCAGCGCCTCGGGGTCGAGGGGCTGCGCGACCTTCCAGGCCATCACCTGTTCGATCAGGTTCAGCAGCGCGCGCCCGTCGCCGTCGGCCATTTCTAGCAGCGCCTCGCGCGCGGGGCCGGTCAGCGGCAGGGGGCGGTCCAACTCCTGCTCGGCCCGCTGGGCGAGGCGTTCGAGGTTGGCCAGGTTCAGCCGCTCCAGCACCAGCACCTGCGCGCGGGACAGAAGGGCGGCGTTAAGCTCAAAGCTGGGATTCTCGGTGGTGGCGCCCACCAGCAGGATGGTGCCATCCTCCATATGCGGCAGGAATCCGTCCTGCTGGGCCTTGTTGAAGCGGTGGATCTCGTCGACGAACAGCAGGGTGCCCTGCCCGTTCGCCCGGCGCATCTTGGCCGCCTCGAACACCTTGCGCAGCTCGGGCACGCCGGTGAAGATCGCGCTGATCTGGACGAAGGCGAGGTCGGTCTCGTCGGCCAGCAGCCGCGCGATGGTTGTCTTGCCCACGCCGGGCGGTCCCCACAGGATCAGCGAGGACAGCGAGCCCGAGGCCAGCATCACGCCCAGCGGCCCCT
>Ga0207799_100457_pt1 | contig 15497 bp, 10 predicted proteins | sample TtanPargueraPR_4_FD_187742 | JGI IMG/M metagenome (GOLD analysis project Ga0207799, IMG submission 187742) | Aerobic enrichment media microbial communities from Bioluminiscent Bay, La Parguera, Puerto Rico - Tt and M2 (SPAdes) | ecosystem: Environmental > Aquatic > Marine > Unclassified ...
CGCGCGGGTGGCGCGGTACTCGGGCAGGTAGCGGCCCGCCTGGCGCATCATCCACACCGGCGGCACGGCCTGGGTCTCGCCTGCCAGCGCGCGCATCAGTTTCTTGGTCTCGGCCATGGTCTTCCCCCTCTTGTCGCCAACGTGTCGTCGCCGGGTTGCGACCCGGTGTCAAGCATGGCCGAGTTGTCAGGACGCCGCAGCGGCGATAAAGGGAGGCCATGACAGTGACGCTTCCTTCCCCCGCTTCGCCCCTGAAGATCGGCACCCGCGGTTCGCCGCTGGCCCTGGCGCAGGCCCATGAGACCCGCGACCGGCTGGCCGCCGCCTTCGACCTGCCGCAGGAGGCGTTCGAGATCGTGGTCATCAAGACCACCGGCGACAATCGCAAGATGATCGACGCCGACCGCCCGCTGAAGGAAATCGGCGGCAAGGGCCTGTTCACCAAGGAAATCGAAGAGGCGATGCTGTCGGGCGGCATCGACATCGCGGTCCATTCCATGAAGGACATGCCGGTGGAACAGCCCGGCGGTCTGCTGCTCGACTGCTACCTGCCGCGCGAGGATGTGCGCGATGCCTTCGTGTCGCTGTCGGTGGGCAAGTTGGCCGATCTGGAGGAGGGGGCCGTGGTGGGCACCTCCAGCCTGCGCCGCCGGGCGCAGTTGCTGAACTACCGCCCCGACCTGAAGGTGGTGGAGTTCCGCGGCAATGTGCAAACCCGGCTGAAGAAGCTGGAGGACGGGGTGGCGCAGGCCACTTTCCTGGCCATGGCCGGGCTGAACCGGCTGAACGCCACCGACGTGCCGCGCACCGCGGTCGCGCCGGAAGAGATGCTGCCCGCCGTGGCGCAGGGCGCCATCGGGATCGAGCGGCGCGCGGACGATGCCGGCGTGGCGGCGATGCTGGCGGCGATCCATGACCAGAAGACCGGCGAGCGGCTGGCCGCCGAGCGGGCCTTCCTGGCGGAACTGGATGGGTCCTGCGAGACGCCGATCGGCGGGTTGGCGGAACTTGACGGCGGCACCCTGCGCCTGCGCGGCGAGATCCTGCGCCCCGACGGCTCGGAACGGCTGGCCGACGAGGTCAGCGGCCCGATCGAGGACGGGGCCGAGATGGGCCGCGCGCTGGCCGCGGGGCTGAAGGCGCGCGCCGGCGAAGGCTTTTTCGATTTCATCGGGGCCTGAGGCCCCTCAGGGCAGCAGCTTGCCCGGGTTCATGATCCCCTTTGGGTCGAGCGCGGTCTTGATGCTGCCCATCACGTCCAGCGCCACCGGATTCTTGCGCCGCCGCATGGTCGAAAGTTTCGACAGGCCGATCCCGTGTTCGGCCGAGAAACTGCCGCCGAGTTCCGCCACCACGTCCTCGACCGCCTCGCGGATCGCGTCCTTCAGCGCCTCGTCATCGCGCGAGGGCCAGACCGCGTAATGCAGGTTGCCGTCGCCCAGGTGGCCCACGGTGATGGTGTCCGCCTTAGCGTCGACCTGCGGCAGGCGGGCCTCCATCCGCTCCACGAACGTCGCCACCTTGTCCAGCGGCAGCGCCACGTCGCTGTCGACGATGGGCAGGCGCGAGAAGGTGATCTCGGCCGCGGCCTCGCGCCGTTCCCACATCTCGGCGCGCTGGGCGTCGGACTGGGCGACCACGGCGTCGAGCAGCGCGCCTTCTTCCATCATGCCCATCAGCACCTGTTCCAACTGGCTGACCACCGGCACGCTGCCATCCTCGGCGGGGGTGGCGTCGCGCGGGGCGGTGGCGCCGACCTCGACCAGGATGTTCACCGCGTGGGTCCCGGCGAAGGGCGGGCGCAGGTCGGGGCGGCACTGCGCCATCCGCGCCATGTAGGTGTCGGGCATGTATTCATAGGCCTCGACCGCGCCGCCGGTTTCCTGCTGCAGGCGGTTCAGCAGGGTCAGCGCGTCGGACAGCGCGGGCAGGGCCACCATGGCCGTGGCATAGGCGCGGGGTTTCGGCGACAGCTTCAGCACCGCCGCCGTAATCAGGCCCAGCGTGCCCTCGGCGCCGATGAACAGGTCCTTGAGGTCGTAGCCGGTGTTGTCCTTGTGCAGCTCGCTCATCAGGTCCATCACCCGGCCGTCGGGCAGCACCACCTCCAGCCCCAGGCACAGCGCCCGCGTGTTGCCATAGCGCAGCACGTTTGACCCGCCCGCATTGGTCGCCAGAACGCCCCCGATCATGGCCGAGCCGCGCGCGCCGAAGATCAGCGGGAAGATCAGGTCCTGTTCCTCGGCGGCTGCGTGCAGGTTGGCCAGCACCACGCCCGCCTCGACGATGGCGATGCGCGCCTCGGGGCGGATTTCGCGGATGCGGTTCATCCGCTCGAGCGAGATCATCAGGGCGCCCTCGGCATGGGCGCCGCCGGCGAGACCGGTGTTGCCCGAAACGGGGACCACCGGCGTACCGGTTTCATGGGCCAGTTTCATCACGGCCGCGGCCTCGTCCCGGTTGGCGGGGCGGAGAACGGCCAGGGGCGTGCTGGAATACTTGCCGGTCCAGTCTCGGCCGTACCCTTCGGCGTCCTTGCCGGTCAGCACATGCGCCTTGCCCAGAATCGCTTCCAGCCGCTCGATGAGGTCCATCCTGTCGCTCCTCCCCTGATGTCGGCCCCTTATCGGGGAAATGCCGCTTATTGACCAGAGCGGGCGCCGCGCCGCAGGCTAAGCTGAGGAAAACGGAGGGGGAATTTCATGTCCAACGATCCGCTGTTGCAGCCCTATCGGCTGAAACACCTGACCCTGAAGAACCGGATCATGTCGACGGCGCATGAACCCTCTTACTCCGAAGACGGCATGCCCAAGGAGAAATACCGCCTCTACCACGCCGAAAAGGCCAAGGGCGGCATCGCCCTGACCATGACCGCGGGCTCCGCCGTGGTGTCGCCCGACAGTCCCGAGGCCTTCGGCAACCTGCACGCCTATCGTGACGAGATCGTGCCCTGGATGCGTGAGCTCGCCGATGCCTGCCACGAGCACGGCGCGGCGGTGATGATCCAACTGACGCATCTGGGCTGGCGCACGGGCTGGAACAAGGGCGACTGGCTGCCGGTGCTGGCCCCCTCGCCGGTGCGCGAACCGGCCCACCGCGCCTTTCCCAAGGAGATGGAGGATTGGGATATCGAGCGCGTCGTGGGTGATTACGCCGCGGCCGCCCAGCGGATGCAGGCGGCGGGGCTGGATGGCATCGAGTTCGAGGCCTATGGCCACCTGATGGATGCCTTCTGGTCGCCCTACCAGAACCGGCGCGGGGATGAATGGAGCGGCCACCTCGACAACCGGCTGCGCTTCACCTGGGCGGTGATCGACGCGGTGCGCGACGCGGTGGGGCCGGAGTTCATCGTTGGTATCCGCATGGTCGCGGATGAAGACTTCGACAAGGGGCTGAGCCGCGAAGAGGGGGTGGAGATCGCCCGGCGGATCGCGCAGTCCGGCAAGTTCGATTTCATCAACCTGATCCGGGGCCGCGTGGCCAGTGATGCGGAGCTCACACGTGTGATCCCGGTGCAGGGCATGGCCAGCGCCCCGCACCTGGATTTCGCGGGCGAGGTTCGGCAGGCCACCGCCTTCCCGGTCTTCCACGCCGCGAAAATCTCCGACGTGGCCACGGCGCGGCACGCGGTGGCCAGCGGCAAGCTGGACATGGTGGGGATGACCCGGGCGCATATGGCCGACCCGCATATCGCGGCCAAGGTGGCGGCGGGGCAGGAGGATCGCATCCGCCCCTGCGTCGGCGCCACCTATTGCCTCGACCGCATCTACGAGGGGGGCGAGGCACTGTGCATCCACAACGCCGCCACCGGCCGCGAGGCGAAGATCCCCCATGTCATCCCGAGGGCCGGATCGCCGAAACGGGTGGTCGTGGTGGGCGCCGGCCCGGCGGGGCTGGAGGCCGCGCGGGTCGCGGGTGAGCGCGGGCATGAGGTGACGGTGTTCGAGGCCGCCGACCGGGCCGGGGGGCAGATCGCCCTGCTGACCGCCAACCCGCGCAGGCGGGAACTGGCCGGGATCGTCGACTGGCGGCTGGCCGAGCTGGACCGGCTGGGGGTCGAGATCCGCTACAACCTCTATGCGGAGGAGGGTGACGTTATCGGCGAAGATCCCGATGTGGTGGTCATCGCCACCGGTGGGCTGCCGCAGTCGCCCGAGATGGCGGGTGACGATCTGACCGTCTCCAGCTGGGATATCCTGTCAGGCGCGGTGAAACCGGCGGCGCGGGTGCTGGTCTATGACGACAATGGTGGCCATCCGGGAATGAGCGCGGCCGAGGTGATCGCGCGGGGCGGCTCGGACCTAGAGCTGGTCAGTCCCGAGCGCTTCTTCGCGCCCGAGATGGGGGGCATGAACCACGTTCCCTACATGCGCGCCTTTCACGAGACCGGAACGCGGGTGACCATCAACACGCGGGTCACGGGCGTGCGGCGCGAGGGCAATGAACTGGTGGTCACTCTGAGCTCTGATTTCGCGCGCGGCTGGTCCGAGGAGCGGCGGGTGGACCAAGTGGTGGTCGAACACGGCACCCTGCCCCTGGACGAGCTCTATTTCGCGCTGAAACCGCGCAGCCGGAACCTCGGCGCCGTTGATTACCCGGCTCTCATCGGCGCGGGCGATCCCTTCCCAGCGCGCGGCCCCGAGGGCGGCTTCACCCTCTACCGGATCGGCGACGCCGTGGCCTCGCGCAATATCCACGCCGGGATCTACGATGCGCTGCGTTTCGGGCTGAGGTGGTGATCAGCGGGCGCGCTCGATCAGCTCCAGAACCTTCGGCCCCATGTCGGCCACGATCAGGTCGACGCCCTCGGCGCTGGGGTGGATGCCGTCGGGCTGCATGTATTTCGCCATGGCGCCCGGCTCTTCGGACTGGGCGTTCAGGGCCTTGAAAAAGCTGGGATAATACAGCGCGCCAAAGGTTTCGGCCAGGGCGGGATAGATGGAATCGAAGGCCGCCTTGTAGTCCGGCCCGTAGTTTCCCGGTGCGTTCAGTCCCACCAGCAACACCTCGATCTCCTTCTCCTGCGCGGCCTCAAGGATGCCCTTGAGGTTGGCCCGCGACACGTCAGGGTCGATCCCGCGCAACAGGTCGTTGCCCCCCAGCGCCACGATCATCGCGTCCACCCGCGGGTCCTCCAGCGTCCAGCCGACCCGCGACAGCCCGCCGGCGGTGGTGTCGCCCGAGACGCCCGCGTTGATCACCAGGACGTCCTCGCCCTGCGCCCTCAGCCAGGCCTGCAGTTGCGGCGCGAACCCCTCTTCCTCGATCAGCCCATACCCTTGCGTCAGGCTGTCGCCGAGCGCGGCGATGGTGACCTCTTGGGCCAGGGCCGGGGCGGCCGCTATGGTGAAGGTCGCCAGCGTGGCAAGCTTGCCCGCGCGCCGCAGCACCCCATATCGCAGGGAACACGCCCTAGACCGAAGGCCAGAGATGACCGATCCGATCCTGTCGCTGAAAGACGTCACGCTCACCCTGCAGGGAAATGCCGGGCCGGTGGAAATCCTGCACGGGATCACGCTGGCGGTGGGCGCCGGCGAAACGCTGGGGCTGGTCGGGCCTTCGGGCTCGGGCAAGTCCTCTCTCCTCATGCTCATGGGCGGGCTGGAGCGCGCGACATCCGGCGCTGTCATGGCGCGGGGCCACGACCTGACCGCGATGAACGAAGACCAGCTCGCCCGGTTCCGCAGGCAGCATATGGGGGTGGTGTTCCAGTCTTTCCACCTGATCCCGACGATGACGGCGCTCGAAAATGTCGCAACCCCGCTGGAGTTGGCGGGCCACCGCGACGCCTTCGACCGCGCCGCCGAGGAGCTGCGCGCCGTGGGGCTGGAGGCGCGGATGGATCACTACCCGGCGCAGATGTCAGGCGGCGAGCAGCAGCGCGTGGCGCTGGCCCGCGCCGCCGCGCCGCGCCCCGATATCCTGCTGGCGGATGAGCCCACCGGCAACCTCGACGCCGCCAATGGCGCGGCGATCATGGACATGCTCTTTGGCCTGCGCGACCGGCACGGCGCGACGCTGGTGCTGGTCACCCACGCACCCGATCTGGCCCGGCGTTGCGACCGCGTGGTGCGGCTGGCCGATGGCCGGATCGAAACGGACGACCGGCGGAGGGCCGCGGAATGACCCTGCCCGTCGCCGCCCGCATCGCCCGGCGCGAGCTGCGCGGCGGGCTGCGCGGTTTCTACGTCTTTCTCGCCTGTCTGGCGCTGGGCGTGGCGGCGATCGCCGCCGTCGGCTCGGTGCGGATGAGCATCCAGCAGGGGCTGCAGGCAGAGGGCGCGACGCTTTTGGGCGGCGATGCCGAGATGTCCTTCACCTACCGCTACGCGGACGCGGCCGAGCGCGCCTGGATGGCCGGGAAGGCCGAGCGCGTCTCCGAGATCGTCGATTTCCGCTCCATGGCGGTGGTCGAACGCGCGGGCGGCACCGAGCGCGCGCTGACGCAGGTGAAGGGGGTCGATGACGCCTATCCCCTTTATGGCGACGTGGTGCTGGACCCGGCCCTGCCGCTCGATCAGGCGCTGGCGGGTGACCGCGCGGTGATGGCGCGGGTTCTGGCCGAGCGGCTGGGGCTGTCGGTCGGCGACAGCTTTCGGCTGGGCACCAAGGATTTCACCCTTTCCGCGATTCTCGAGCGCGCGCCCGACGACGCCGGGGGCGGCTTCGGCCTCGGCCCGCCGACGCTGCTGCGCACCGCGGCGCTGGAGGGCGCCGGGCTGCTGGCCCCCGGCACACTGTTCGAGACCGCCTATCGCCTGGCCCTGCCGCCGGGCAGCGACCTGGCCACGCTGGAGGGCGCGGCAGAGGGGCTGTTTCGCGACACCGGCATGCGCTGGCGCGACAGCCGCAATGGTGCGCCGGGCATGACCCGTTTCGTCGACCGGGTTGGGGCATTTCTGGTGCTTGTCGGGCTGGCGGGCCTCGCCGTGGGGGGCGTCGGCGTGTCGGCGGCGGTGCGCTCTTATCTCGACGGCAAGACCGAGGTCATCGCCACGCTCAAGACGCTGGGGGCCGAGGCGCGGACGATCCTCTGGGCCTACCTGATCCAGATCGCGGTGCTGGCGGCCTTGGGCATCGCGATCGGGCTGATGCTGGGCGCGCTCGCACCGCTGGCGCTGGCCCCGGTGCTCGAGGCGCGGCTGCCGCTACCGGTCCGCCTTGCCATCTATCCCGGCCCGCTGGCCGAGGCGGCGCTCTACGGTGCGCTGACGGCGCTTTTGTTCACGCTCTGGCCGCTGGCCCGGACCGAGGAGATTCGCGCCGCGGCCCTGTTCCGCGAGGTGTCGGCCCGGGCCCGCGGCTGGCCGCGCTGGCCGGTCGTCGCGCTTACTGCGCTGCTGGCGGGCGCACTGGTCGGCGCGGCGGCATGGTTCACGGGTGTGGCGCATCTCGCCCTCTGGGCGGCGTGCGGGATCGCGATGGCGCTGGGCCTGCTTCTGCTTTCGGCGCAAGCGGCGCGGGTGCTGGCCCGGCGGGGGGCAAGGGCGCGCGCCGTTCGCGGGCGCACCGCGCTGCGGCTGGCGCTGGGCGCGGTTGGCGGCCCGGGGGGCGAGGCCGCGTCGGTCGTGCTGTCGCTGGGGCTGGGCCTGTCGGTGCTGGCCGCCGTGGGCCAGATCCAGGCCAATCTCAGCCGCGGCATCGCCGAGGAACTGCCCGAGGTCGCCCCCTCCTATTTCATGGTGGACATCCAGACCGCGCAGCTTCCCGGGTTTCTGGAGCGGCTGGAGGGCGACCCGGGCGTCAGCCGTGTCGAAACCGCGCCCATGCTGCGCGGGGTCATCACCCGCATCAACGGCCAGCCCGCGCGCGAGGTGGTGGGCGAGCATTGGGTGATCCGCGGCGACCGCGGCGTGACCTATTCCGCCGCGCCGCCCGAGGGCACGGTCCTCACCGCGGGCCAATGGTGGCCCGAGGACTATTCCGGCCCGCCGCAGATGAGCTTTGCCGCCGAAGAGGCCGAGGAGATGGGGTTGAGGCTGGGCGACGAGGTGACGGTCAACATCCTCGGCCGGGACATCACGGCCGAGATCACCAGCTTCCGCGTTGTCGATTTCTCGACCGCCGGGATCGGCTTTGTCATGGCGCTGGACCCGGCCGCGCTGGCGGGCGCGCCGCATACACATATCGCCACCATCTATGCCGACGAGGCGGCCGAGGCTGCCATCCTGCGCGATCTGGCGCAGGCCTTTCCCAACATCACCGCCATCCGCGTGCGCGACGCGATCGACCGGGTGTCCGAGGTGCTGTCGGGGCTGGCCGCCGCCATCACCTACGGCGCGGGGGCCACGCTGGTCACCGGGCTGTTCGTTCTGATTGGCGCGGCGGCGGCGGGGCAGCGCGCGCGGCTGTTCGAGGCGGCGGTGCTGAAAACGGTGGGCGCGGTGCGCGGGCAGGTTCTGGCCTATCTCGCCCTGCGCGCCGGGCTTTTGGGGGCGGCGGCGGGGCTGGTGGCCATCGTCGCGGGCGGCATCGCCGGCTGGGCGGTCATGGTCTTCGTCATGGACAGCAGCTACGTGTTCGAGCCGGTCTCGGCCATCGCCATCGTCGCCGGCGGGGTGCTGGCCACGCTGCTGGCCGGGCTTGCCTTCGCCTGGGGGCCGCTGGCGGCGCGCCCCGCACGGGTGTTGCGGGCGCGGGAATAGGCCTTAGCGTTGCGCGCGGGCCACGACCAGAGGCAGGACCACCGTCAGCAGCAACAGCCGAAACACGTGATGCGCGGCGACGAAGGCGGGGTTGGCGTCCAGCAGCACCGACATCGCCATCATCGTCTCCAGCCCGCCGGGGGCAAAGGCGATCAGCACAGTGACCACCGGCAGGCCGAACAGATGCGCCACCAGCGCCGCGCCCGCCAGCGACGCCAGCGCGGCGAACGCCGTCAGCGCCGAGGCCGCCCCCAGGGCCTGGCCCACCATCCCCGGGGTGATCCCGCTGAACCGCGTGCCGATCAGCGTGCCCATCACCACGAAACCCGGTACCGACAGCCACGGCGTCACCGCCCCGGCGGTCAGCGAGGTGGCATGGGCCACCGCCGACACGCCCATGCCGCCCATCAGCAGCGCGGCGGGCACCCGCAGACGTTTGAACCCCAGCCCGGCCACGGCCGAGACCGCGAGCACCAGGGCTAGGTCGGGCAGGGGCATGACACTGCTCACCCGCGCCAGCGCGGGCAACGGCCGGTCGGTCAGCAGGGGCGCCAGAAACGGCACCAGGAGGGTCAGCGACAGCACCCGCAGGCTCTGGATCATCGTCACGCGGGGCAGGTCGGCCTTCAATTCGGTCGTCAGGCTGAGGACGAAGCTCAGGTGCCCCGGCGTCGCGGTCAGGATGCCGCTCATCCGGTCCATGCCGAACAGCGCCTGCAACAGCCGCGCGCCGCCCAGGAAGATCGCCATCACGCTCAGCGTCAGGATCACCAGGCTCAGTGGCCATTGCGCGGCGGTGGTCAGCGCCTCCGGCGTCACGCCGGTGCCCATGCCCACGCCGATCAGCACGAAGCAGGCATCGCGCAGGCGGTCGGGGATGGTGCCGCGCAGACCGAACAGCGTGGCCAGCGAAACGCACAGCGCCGGTCCGGTCAGGAACGGGGCGGGGATATGCAGCGCCAGCGCCGCGCCGGCGCCCGCGGCGCCGACGGCAAGGATGCGCAAGGTGGGCCACATAGGCGAAGCCAAATCCCGCCCGTGACACTTTGTCAATGGCCCCGCCCGCGCGACGCGGATCAGGGGCGCTGCGGCGGGCACGATTAGGGGTGCCTCCGGCGGGCGGGCGCACTAGGTTCTGATCAGGTACAGGGAGGTGACCATGCTGCTCGACGCGCAGGAGATCGAGAAAAGCTTTGGCACCGGCGCGGGGGCGGTCCGGGTGCTCGACGGGGTCAGTTTCACGGCCGCGGCGGGCGAAAGCGTGGCGCTGACCGGCGAATCAGGCAGCGGCAAGAGCACGCTTCTGCACCTCTGCGCCGGGCTGGACCAGGCCGATGCCGGTGAGCTGCGGATCGAGGGGCAGGCGCTGGGCGCGCTCGACGACCGTGCCCGCGCCGCGCTGCGCCGGCAGGTGGTGGGGCTTGTGTTCCAGCAGTTCAACCTCATCCCCTCGCTGACCGCGGGGGCGAACCTGGCGTTCCAGGCGCGGCTGGCCCGGCGGCACGACCCGGCCTGGTGCGCCGCGCTGGCCGAACGGCTGGGGCTGGAAACCCTCCTCGACCGCTATCCCGAGCAGCTTTCGGGCGGGCAGCAGCAGCGCGTGGCGATCGGGCGGGCGCTGGCGGTGCGGCCGCGGCTGCTGCTGGCCGACGAGCCGACCGGGAACCTGGATGAGGCCACCAGCGACGAGGTGCTGCGCCTGATGCTGGACCTGGTGGCCGAGACCGGCGCGGGGCTGGTGATGGTCACCCATTCCGAGCGGCTGGCGGCAAGGCTCGACCGGCGGCTGCATCTCAGCGGGGGGAGGATCGCCTGATGCACCGCACCACCCTCAGCGCGATGCTGTCGCACTGGCTGCGCCACCCGCTGCAACTGGCAAGCCTGCTGCTGGGGCTGGCGCTGGCGACGGCGCTGTGGTCGGGGGTGCAGGCGATCAATGCCGAGGCACGGGCAAGCTATGCGCGGGCCGTGCAGATGCTGGGGCAGGACCGTTTCGGGCAGTTGGTGCCGCGCGACGGGCAGCGCTTCGACCAGTCGCGCTACGTGGCGCTGCGGCGCGCGGGCTGGCTGGTCTCGCCGGTGCTGGAGGGTGAGCTGCGGCTGGGAGAGCAACGCCTGCGCGTCCTGGGCATCGACCCGGTGACCGCCCCGGCCGGGGTGGCGCCGCAGACGGTGGCACAGGGCGGCGACCTGCTGTCCTTCCTCACCCCGCCCGGGCAGGGGTATGCGGCGGCGCAGACGGTGCAGGCCGTGCAGGGGCTGGCGGGGCTGCCCAAGTTGATCGCCTCGGACGCCGTGCTGCCGGGGATGCTGATCACCGATATCGGCGTCGCGCAGGGGCTGCTCGATGCGCCGGGGCAGGTTTCGCGCCTGATCCTGTCGCCCGGGCAGTCGCGCGCCCGCGCGCCGCTTGGCCAGGTCGCCCCGGGCCTCACCCGACGGCCGCCGCAGAAAGAGGCGGATATCGCCGCGCTGACGGACAGCTTTCACCTCAACCTCACCGCCTTCGGCCTGCTCTCCTTCGCGGTGGGTCTGTTCATCGTGCATGGCACGATCGGCCTGGCCTTTGAGCAGCGCCGCCCGATGTTCCGCACCCTGCGCGCGCTGGGTGTGCCTCTGCGCAGCCTGATCGCGCTGCTGATGGCCGAGGTGCTGATCCTCGCCCTGGTCGCGGGGCTGGCCGGCATCGCGCTGGGCTATGTCATCGCCGCCTCGCTGCTGCCGGACGTGGCCGCCACGCTGCGCGGGCTCTATGGCGCGGCGCTGCCCGGCACGCTCGCGCTGCGGCCCGTGTGGTGGGCCGGGGGGCTGGGCATCGCGTTGCTGGGGGCCGCTGCGGCGGCCGGGCAGAGCCTGTGGCGCATGGCGCGTCTTCCGGCGCTTGCGCCTGCCCAGCCGCGCGCCTGGGCAAGGGCCTCGGCGGGGGGGCTGGGGCGGCAGGGGATTGCCGCGCTGGGGCTGGCGCTGATCGCCGGGGCGCTGGGCGTCTGGGGCTCCGGTCTGTTGGCGGGGTTCGTGCTGCTGGGGGCGCTGTTGCTGGCGGCGGCGCTGGCGCTGCCGGGGCTGCTGGCGCTGGGGTTGGGGGCGGTCCAACGCGCCGCCAAGGGCGCGCTTGCGCAATGGTTCTGGGCCGACACCCGCCAGCAATTGCCGGGGCTGTCGCTGGCCCTGATGGCGCTGCTTCTGGCGCTGGCGGCGAATGTCGGCGTGGGCACCATGGTGTCGAGCTTTCGCCTGACCTTCCTCGGCTGGCTCGACCAGCGGCTGGCCTCCGAGCTCTACGTCACTGCCCGGGATGAGGACGAGGCCGCGCGGCTGCGCGAATGGCTCGCCCCGCGCGTCGAGGCGGTCCTGCCTATCTGGAGCGTCGAGGCCCCCGTCGCCGGTGCGCCCGCGCGGATCTACGGCGTGGCCGATCACGCCACCTATCGCGACCACTGGCCGCTGCTGCAGGCGCTGCCCGGCGTCTGGGACAGGCTGGCCGCGGGCGAGGCGGCGCTGGTCAACGAACAGATGGCAAGGCGCGCGGGGCTGGCGCCGGGCGATGGCCTGATGCTGCCCGGGGCGCCCGCACCGCTGACCATCGCCGGGGTCTATTCCGATTACGGCAACCCGCGCGGGCAGGTGATGCTGGGTCAGGGCCTGTTCGCCGATCTCTATCCGCAGGCGCCGAAGCTGCGCCATGCGTTGCGCCTGCCGCCGGGCGAGGCCCCGGATCTGGCCCGCGCGCTGGTGCAGGAGTTCGGCCTGCCGGAGGGCAACGTCACCAACCAGGCGGCGGTCAAGGCGATGTCGGTGCGCGTCTTCGACCGGACCTTCACGGTCACGGCCGCGCTGAACGTGCTGACGCTGGGCGTGGCGGGGCTGGCCATGCTGACCAGCCTGCTGACGCTCGCGGGGATGCGCCTGCCGCAGCTCGCCCCGGTCTGGGCGCTGGGCCTGACGCGGGCGCATCTGGCGCGGCTGGAGCTGATACGCGCGCTGCTGCTGGCCGCGCTGACCATGGTGCTGGCCCTCCCGGTGGGCCTGCTGCTGGCCTGGGCGCTGCTGGCGGTTGTGAACGTCGCCGCCTTCGGCTGGCGACTGCCGATGCATGTCTTCCCGGCCGACTGGCTGCGGTTGGGGGCGCTGGCGCTGCTGGCGGGGGGGCTCGCCGCGCTCTGGCCCGCGCTGCGGCTGGCACGCCTCGCGCCCTCGGAATTGCTGAAGGTCTTTGCCCATGAACGTTAAGGCCCTGATCCTGTGGCTGCTGCTGGCCGCGCCCCTTTCGGCGCAGGGCTTCGCCGGGCTGGGCGGCGAGGCCGAGGGCTTCGCCATGCCGTCGCGCGACACGGTGCTGCGCTTCCCCGCCGATCACGGCCCGCATCCCGATTTCCGCATCGAGTGGTGGTATCTTACCGCCAACCTGCGCGGGGCGGACGGGCGCGACTACGGCGTGCAGTGGACGCTGTTTCGCTCGGCCCTGGCGCCGGGCGAGGGCGAGGGATGGGACAGCCCGCAGCTCTGGATGGGCCACGCCGCGCTGACCACGCCGGAGCGGCATTTCGTGGCCGAGCGCCTGGCGCGCGGTGGCGTGGGGCAGGCGGGGGCGCAGGCCGCGCCCTTCGAGGCCTGGATCGACGAGTGGGGGATGGCCGGGCCCGACGCCGCGGACATCACCCTGACCGCCAGCGGACAGGATTTCGGCTATGACCTGAGCCTCACCGCCGAGGGCCCGCTGATCCTGCACGGCGAGCGCGGCTATTCAGTGAAATCGGCCAGCGGGCAGGCCAGCCACTATTATTCGCAGCCCTTCTACCGGGTGACCGGCGCGCTGCACCTGCCCGAGGGAGAGGTGCAGGTGACCGGGCAGGCCTGGCTGGATCGGGAATGGTCCAGCCAGCCGCTGGAGGAAACGCAGGAGGGCTGGGACTGGGTCTCGCTGCATTTCGAGGACGGGACCAAGCTGATGGGGGCCCAGGTGCGGCAAAGCGACGGCTCCACCTTTTCCTCGGGCACCTGGATCGGCGCCGATGGCCGGGCCGAGCCTTTCGGTGACGGGGACCTCAGCATGACCCCGGAAGAGACTGCCAAGGTGGCGGGGCGCGACGTGCCTGTGGGCTGGCGGGTGCAACTGCCGGGCCGCGGAATCGACGTGACGGTCGCCGCGCTGAACGCGCAGGCCTGGATGGACACGCTCTTTCCCTATTGGGAGGGGCCGGTGCGGGTCAGCGGCTCTCACCCCGGGCGCGGCTACCTGGAAATGACGGGCTATTGACCGCCGCGGCGCCACGCCCCCTTTCCCTTGCGGCGCGGGGTGGTTAGGTGGAAGGCACTGTCAGCAAGAGACATATGCCCATGCACAGCCCCACCCCCCTGACCCGTGACCTCGTATTGATCGGCGGCGGGCATACCCATGCGCTGGTGGCGCGGATGTGGGGGATGAAGCCGGTGCCGGGGGTGCGGCTGACGCTGATCAATCCCGGGCCCACCGCGCCCTATTCGGGGATGCTGCCGGGAATGATCGCGGGCCATTACACGCGGCCCGATCTGGAGATCGACCTGGTGAAGCTGGCCCGGTTCGCGGGCGCGCGCCTAGTGCTGGGCCGCGCCGTGGGGATCGACCGCGAGGCGCGGCTGGTGCAGGTCGAGGGGCGCGCGCCGATTTTCTACGACATCGTGTCGGTCGATATCGGCATCACCACCGAACTGCCCGCGCTGCCGGGCTTCGCCGAGCACGGCGTGCCGGCCAAGCCGCTGGACCTCTATGCCGCGCGGTGGGAACGTTATGTGGCGGAGGCCGCAACGGATCGCGCCGATCCGCGCGTGCTGGTGATCGGCGCGGGCGTGGCGGGGGTGGAGCTGGCGCTGGCCTCGGCCCACCGGCTGAAGGCGGCGGGGATGGCGGCCGAGGTCACGCTGCTGGAGGCCGCCGACACCCCCCTGCGCGACATCGGCGCGGGCGCGCGCCGGGCGCTGCTGGCGCAACTCGACCGGCACGGCGTTTCCCTGCGCACCGGTGTGCGCGTGGCCCGCGTTACGGGAGAGGGCGTGGTTCTGGAGGGTGGCGAGGCCGTGCCCGGCGGGCTGGTGCTGGGCGTGGCGGGCGCGCGGCCGCATCCGTGGCTGGCCGGGACCGGGCTGCAAATGACCGACGGGTTCATCGACGTGGGGCCCGACCTGCGCTCGCTCAGCGATCCGCTGATCTATGCCGCGGGGGACTGTGCGCATCTTACCCACGCGCCGCGGCCCAAGGCGGGCGTCTTTGCCGTGCGTGAGGCGCCGGTGCTTGCGCATAACCTGCGGGCCGATCTGGTGGGCGGGCGGCGGCGCGGATACCGGCCGCAGCACGACTACCTCAAGCTCATCTCCACCGGCGGCAAGCATGCGGTGGCCGACAAGCTGGGCCTGCGGCTGGAAGGCGACTGGATGTGGCGCTGGAAGGACCATATCGACCGCAAATTCATGCGCATGTTCCACGAACTGCCCGTGATGGACAGCGCCCAGTCGATCCCGGCGGGCGCGGCCATCGGCGTGGCCGAGGCCTTGGCCGACCAGCAGATGCCCTGCGGCGGCTGCGCGGCCAAGCCGGGGCCGGAGGTGCTGCGCGCGGGGCTGGCGGGGCTGGCCGCGCCCGCGCGGGAGGACGTGCTGCGGGGCGCCGGCGATGACGCGGCGGTGCTGAGCCACGGGGCGGGCAGCCAGGTGCTGACCTCGGATCATTTCCGGGCCTTCACCGAGGACCACTACATGCTGGCGCGCATCGCGGCGGTGCATGCGATGGGCGATATCTGGGCCATGGGGGCGACGCCTCAGGCGGCGCTGGCCACGCTGATCCTGCCCAAGATGCGCGACCGGATGCAAAGCCACACC
>Ga0207799_100458_pt1 | contig 15456 bp, 16 predicted proteins | sample TtanPargueraPR_4_FD_187742 | JGI IMG/M metagenome (GOLD analysis project Ga0207799, IMG submission 187742) | Aerobic enrichment media microbial communities from Bioluminiscent Bay, La Parguera, Puerto Rico - Tt and M2 (SPAdes) | ecosystem: Environmental > Aquatic > Marine > Unclassified ...
TCGGCGCTGGTCGATATCACCAACTTCTTCACCTATGACATGAACCGCCCGCTGCACGTCTTCGACGCCGACAAGGTGAAGGGCGGGCTGCGGGTGCATGCGGCCGAGGGGGGCGAGACATTCCTCGCCCTGGACGAGAAGGAATATGTCATGCAGCCCGGCATGACCGTCATCTCCGACGCGCAGGGCGTGGAATCGCTTGCCGGCGTCATGGGCGGGGAGGAGACCGGCTGCACCGAGGAGACGGTCAATGTCTTCCTCGAGGCCGCCTATTTCGACCCGATCCGCACCGCGATGACGGGCCGGGCGCTGAAGATCAATTCCGACGCGCGCTACCGTTTCGAGCGCGGGATCGACCCGGCCTGGACGCCCCTGGGCATCGAGGCCGCGACGCAGATGATCCTCGATCTCTGCGGCGGCGAGGCCTCCGAGGTCGTGGTGGCGGGCGAGATCCCCGACACCCCCCGCCGCTACAAGCTGGACACCGACCGGGTGGCCAGCCTCGTGGGTATGGACATTTCCGCCGAGGAACAACGCAAGACGCTCACCGCGCTGGGCTTCACGCTGGAGGGCGACATGGCCATCCCGCCCAGCTGGCGCCCCGACGTCCTGGGCGAGGCCGACCTGGTGGAAGAGGTCGCGCGCGTCGCCTCGCTGACCAAGCTGGAGGCCAAGCGCCTGCCGCGCATCCATGTCGGCGTGCCCAAGGGCATCCTGACGCCCATGCAGAAGCGCGAGCAGATGGCGCGGCGCACCATTGCCTCGCTCGGCTACAACGAATGCGTGACCTACAGCTTCATCGACCAGGCCTCGGCCGAACTGTTTGGCGGCGGCGATGACGCGACCATGCTGGACAACCCGATCTCGTCGGAGATGAGCCATATGCGCCCCGCGCTGCTGCCCGGCCTGCTGCAGGCCGCGGCGCGCAACCAGGCGCGCGGCTTTCTGGACCTGGCGCTGTTCGAGGTCGGCCCCGCCTTCCACGGCGCCGAGCCCGAGGAGCAGCACCTGCTGGCCACCGGCCTGCTGGTGGGCCACACCGGCGACAAGGACGTGCACGGCGCCCGCCGTGCGGTCGACGTGTTCGACGCCAAGGCCGATGCCGAGGCGGTGCTGGCTGCCATCGGCGCGCCGGCCAAGGTGCAGATCCTGCGCGGCGGCCCCGATTACCTGCATCCCGGCCGGCACGGCAAGATCTGCCTCGGCCCGAAAAAGGTGATGGGCGTCTTCGGCGAGCTGCACCCCAAGGTGCTGGCAAAGATGGATGTCAAAGGTCCCGCCGTGGGCTTTGCCATCTACCTCGAAGAGCCGCCCTTCCCGCGCGCGACGACGGCCACCCGGCCGGCGCTGGCGCTGCGCGACCTGCAGGCGGTGGAGCGTGACTTTGCCTTTGTCGTGGACGCGGATGTCGAGGCGCTGACGCTGGTCAACGCCGCGGCCGGCGCCGACAAGAAGCTGATCGAGGATGTGCGCGTCTTTGACGAGTTCATCGGCGGCAGCCTGGGCGAGGGCAAGAAATCGCTGGCCATCACCGTGCGCCTGCAGCCCACCGACAAGACCCTCACCGAGGAAGAGATTGAGACTGTGGCGGCCAAGATCATCGAGAAGGTGGCCAAGGCCACGGGCGGTACGCTGCGGGGATGATCCCCGGGCTCTAGCCACGGGACGGGCGGGCCGCCATACTATGGCGGTCCGGTTCGTCAGCGAGGGAGGACGCCATGTTTCGTGATCGCGATCATGCCGCAGCGCTTCTGGCCGATGCGGTAGAGGCCGCGGGGCCCAAGGACCCGGTGGTGCTTGCCCTGCCGCGCGGGGGTGTGCCGGTGGCCGTGCCCGTGGCCGAACGGCTGGGCGCGCCGCTGGATCTGCTGATGGTGCGCAAGCTGGGGATGCCCGGCCAGCCCGAGCTTGCCGGGGGCGCGGTGGTCGACGGGCCCGCCCACGAGGTGGTGTTCAACGAAGAGATCCTTGCCGCCAGCCGCCTGACCGAGGCCGATTTCAAACCTGCCATCGAAGAACAGCTTGCCGAGATCGAGCGCCGCCGGCATCTCTACCTGGGCGATCACCCGCCGGTCGACGTGACCGGCCGTACCGCGATCGTGGTCGATGACGGCATCGCCACCGGCGCCACGGTCAAGGCCGCGCTCAAGGCGCTGCGCAAGCGCGACCCCGCCGCGATCTGGCTGGCGGTGCCCGTCGCCCCGGCCGATGCGGTGCCCGAATTCAAGGCGCTGGTCGACAAGCTGATCTGCCTTGAGACCCCCAGCCCGTTCTGGGCGGTGGGGGCGCATTATTCCCGTTTCGACCAGGTCAGCGATGCGGCGGTCGCCGCCGCGATGCGCGCGGCCTGGGGCGAAGAACCTGACACCGACAAGACAGAATGAGGCCAAGACCATGAGTTTGAACGTCTATCTCTCGGGCGAGATCCACACCGACTGGCGCGAGCAGATCATCGAGGGGGCATCGAAACTGCAGGTGACCTTTACCAGCCCCGTCACCGACCATGACGCCAGCGACGATTGCGGCGTGGCGATCCTGGGCGCCGAGGACAACAAGTTCTGGCATGACCACAAGGGCGCCAAGGTGAACGCCATCCGCACCCGCAAGGGGATCGAGGAGGCCGACATCGTGGTCGTGCGCTTCGGCGAGAAATACAAGCAGTGGAACGCCGCCTTCGACGCGGGCTATGCCGCGGCGCTGGGCAAGTCGCTGATCGTGCTGCACGGGCCCGAGCATCAGCACGCCCTGAAAGAGGTGGACGCCGCCGCCCTGGCCGTGGCCGAGGAGCCGCGCCAGGTGGTGGAAATCCTGCGCTACGTCCTGACCGGCGAGCTGCCGGGCTGACGCGAGGTTCCGCTTTGCCGCGGCCTGCCCCGGTGTAGGCTGCGGCCATGAAATTCGACTATGTCATCGTGGGCGGCGGGTCCGCCGGCTGCGTGCTGGCCGCGCGGCTGAGCGAGGACCCCGCCGTCACCGTCTGCCTGATCGAGGCCGGCGGCGGCGGGCGCGACATCTTCGTGCGCGCGCCCGCGCTGGTGGCGGCGATGGTCTCGGGCCGGCCCAGGATCAACAACTGGGCCTTCCGCACCGTGCCGCAGCCGGGACTGAACGGGCGGCGCGGGTTCCAGCCGCGCGGGCGATGCCTGGGCGGGTCCTCGGCGATCAACGCCATGCTCTATGTGCGCGGGCACCGGCGCGACTATGACGAATGGGCCGATCTGGGGGCCGAGGGCTGGGGCTGGGACGACGTGCTGCCCCATTTCCGGCGCGCCGAGGGAAACCAGCGCGGCGCGGATGAGTTGCACGGCGCCGATGGTCCCCTGCAGGTGGCCGACCAGAGCGCGCCGCGCAGGATCTCGCAGGCCTTCGTCGCGGCCTGCGCCGATCTGCAGATTCCCCGCAACGGTGATTTCAACGGCGCCCGGCAAGAGGGCGCGGGTCTCTACCAGGTCACCCAGCATTTCCGCGGCGCGCAGAAGGGCGAGCGGTGCTCGGCCGCCTCGGCCTATCTCTTCCCGGCGATGGGGCGGGCGAACCTGACGGTTCTCACGTGCAGCGTGGTGGAAAAGGTGATCGTCGAGGAGGGGCGGGCGACCGCGGTGCAGTTGCGCGGAAGGCGGATCGCGGCCCGGCGCGAGGTGATCCTGTCGGGCGGGGCCTTCAACTCGCCGCAACTGCTGTTGCTGTCGGGGATCGGCCCGGTGGAGGAGTTGCGCGCGCATGGGATCGAGCCCGTGCACGAGCTGCCCGGCGTGGGGCAGAACCTGCAGGATCACCTCGACTACATCCTCAGCTACCGTTCGAAGCGGCGCGACGTGGTGGGGTTGAACCCGCGCGGGCTGGGGCGGCTGGCGAAGGCGGCGCTGCGCTGGCGGAAGACCGGCGAAGGGCTGTTCGCCACGCCCTTTGCCGAGGGCGGCGCCTTCCTGCGCTCAGACCCCGGGCTCGACCGGCCCGATCTGCAGGTGCATTTCGTGGTTGGGATCGTCGATGAGCACATGCGCAGGCTGCACCTTTCGGACGGCTATTCCGCGCATATCTGCCTGCTGCGCCCCGAAAGCCGGGGGCATGTGGGGTTAAGCGATACCAACCCCCGCTCCGCCCCGCGGATCGACCCGGGTTTCCTCAGTGCCGGGAGCGACCTGATCGGCCTGATGCGCGGCGCGCGGCTGCTGGAGGCGATCATGGAGGCCCAGCCGTTTGCCCCCTGGCGGGGCGAGCGCCTTTACCCCCATGACGGCAGCGACGCGGCGCTGGAGGCCGATATCCGGGCCCGTGCCGATACCATCTATCACCCGGTCGGCACCTGCCGGATGGGACAGGACGACATGGCCGTGGTCGACCCGCGCCTGCGCCTGCACGGCGTGGCGGGGTTGAGGGTGGTCGATGCCTCGGTCATGCCGCGGCTGGTCGGGGGCAATACCAACGCCCCCACCATCATGATCGCCGAAAAGGCGGCCGAGATGATCCGCGCCGATCAGGCCCGCGGGGGCTGAACCAGACCGCGCTGGACGGCATCACGGGCGAGGAAACGGTCAAGATAGGCGGGCAGGTTGCGGAAATCGTTCCAGCCCACCAGATCGCCGGCCTCGTAGCTGAACAGCATGGTGCGCAGCCAGGGGGCGATGGCCATATCGGCGATCGAATAGTCGCCGCAGACCCAGTCGCGCCCTTCGAGCTGGTTGTCCAGAACGCCCATCAGGCGCCTGGATTCGCCGATATAGCGGTTGCGCGGGATCGGGTCTTCCACATCCATGCCGCCGGCCTTCAGGAAGAACCCCATCTGCCCGAACATCGGCCCGATGCCGCCCATCTGGAACATCAGCCATTGCAGCACCTCGTAGCGGCGCGCCGGGTCCTGCGGCAGGAACTGGCCGGTCTTCTCGGCCAGGTAGATCAGGATGGCGCCGCTTTCGAACAGGGGCAGCGGCTGGCCGCCGGGGCCGTTCGGGTCGATGATCGCGGGGATCTTGTTGTTGGGGTTGAGCGACAGGAACTCCGGCGTCACCTGGTCTTCGCGGCTGAAGGACACGGTATTCGCGTCATAGGGCAGGCCGGTTTCCTCCAGCATGATCGAGACCTTCACCCCGTTCGGCGTGGGGAAGGAATAGAGCTGGATCGCCTCGGGGTTGCGCGGCGGCCAGCGCTTGGTGATGCGGAAATCGGTCAGTACGGTCATATCGCTCCTCGATGCGTCCAAGGCGGTTTTCCCTCTCTTCCCTGAAAAAAGGCTGCTCGTCCATGCGGCGAGCTGTGAAATACTGTGCGCGGATACGCACAGCGAACGAGGGACAAACCATGCTGAACGAATTCAAGGCATTCATCGCCAAGGGCAATGTCATGGACATGGCCGTGGGGATCATCATCGGTGCGGCGTTCACCGCGATCGTGAAATCGATGGTGGACGACCTGATCAACCCGATCATCGGGGTGATCCTGGGGGGATTGGACTTCTCCAACCTCTTCGTCGTGCTGGGGGCGGGCGAGTATGAAACGCTCGCGGCCGCGCGCGAGGCCGGGGCGGCGGTATTCGCCTACGGTTCCTTCCTGACGGCGGTGATCAACTTCCTGATCATCGCCTTCGTGGTCTTCATGCTGGTGCGCTATGTCAACAAGGTGAAGGACATGGCCCTGAAGGCGGAAGCAGAAGCGCCCGCCGAGCAAGCCCCCGCCGGCCCGACGGAGCTGGACCTGCTGAGCGATATCCGCGACGCGCTGGTGGCCAGGAAATAGGCCGCAGCAACAAAAAAGCGCCGGGCAGGGGCCCGGCGCCGGATTTCCCGCTGCGTGAGGCCCTCAGGACTTCAGCGCCAGGGTGGGGGAGACGACGTCGATCCCCAGGGCCTTGCCCACCTCGTATTGGGTGAGTTGGCCGGCATGCACGTTCAGCCCGTTCAGCAGATGCGGGTCGTCCTCGCAGGCCTGCCGCCAGCCCTTGTCGGCCAGCGCCAACATGAAGGGCATGGTGGCATTGCCCAGGGCGATGGTCGAGGTGCGGGCGACCGCGCCGGGCATGTTCGCCACGCAGTAATGCATCACGCCGTCGACCTCGTAGATCGGGTCTTCATGCGTGGTGGGGCGCGAGGTTTCGAAACAGCCGCCCTGGTCGATCGCCACGTCGACGATGGCCGCGCCGGGGCGCATGGTGCTGAGCTGCGCGCGGGTCACCAGCTTGGGCGCGGCGGCGCCGGGGATCAGCACCGCGCCGATCACCAGGTCGGCATCGGCCACCAGGTCGGCCGTCGCGCCGGCGCTGGAATAGCGGGTGTAGAACCTTGCGTCGAACGTGTCGTCGAGATAGCGCAGCCGCGGCAGCGAGCGGTCCAGCACCGTCACATGCGCGCCCATCCCCGCCGCGATGCGCGCCGCATGGGTGCCCACCACGCCGCCGCCGATGACCACCACCTTGGCCGGGCCCACGCCGGGCACGCCGCCCAGCAGCACGCCGCGCCCGCCATTGGCCTTTTGCAGGGTCCAGGCGCCGACCTGCGGCGCCAACCGGCCCGCGACCTCTGACATCGGCGCCAGCAGCGGCAACCCGCCGCGGTCGTCGGTCACGGTTTCATAGGCGATGGCGGTGCAGCCGCTTTCCAGCAGGTCGCGGGTCTGCTCGGGATCGGGGGCAAGGTGCAGGTAGGTGAACAGGATCTGCCCTTCGCGCAGCATCTTGCGTTCGACCGCCTGCGGCTCCTTCACCTTCACGATCATCTCGGCCCAGGCGAAAATTTCCTCGGCGCTGTCCGCGATGCGCGCCCCCGCCGCGGTGTAATCCGCATCCGGGAACCCCGCGCCCAGCCCGGCGCCGCTTTCGACCATTACCTCGTGGCCGTGGGCGACCGCGTCATGCACCGCGTAGGGCGTCAGACCCACGCGATATTCCTGTGCCTTGATTTCTTTCGGGCAACCGATCTTCATTCCGTACCTCCCTTCGTACCTGCCGGAAGTCTGCCGCGTTTCGCGATCAATTTCTTTGAAAAATCCATCGGTCTCCCGTTCTCTCGGATGAAGAATCGTGCGAGAATTGCCAGAATCTTCGAAGAAATTGGCGCCATTATGGAACTCGACAGAATTGACCGCCGAATCCTGGAGGTCCTGCAGAAAAGCGGCCGCATCTCGAACTCCGATTTGTCGGAACGTGTGAATCTGTCGCCCTCGGCCTGCCACCGCCGGGTGCACCGGCTGGAGGAGGAGGGGTATATCCGTGATTATGTCGCGCTTCTGGATCCGCGCAAGCTGGGTCGCCCGACCACCGTCTTTGTCGAGATCACGCTGTCCGGCCAGGCCGACGAGGTGCTGCATGATTTCGAGCGCGAGGTGGCGCTGGTGCCCGACGTGCTGGAATGCCACCTGATGGCGGGCAAGTCGGACTACCTGCTGAAGGTGGTGGCCAGCGACAGCGAGGATTTCGCGCGTATCCACCGCCAATACCTGTCGCGCCTGCCCCACGTGGTGCAGATGCAATCGTCTTTTGCCCTGCGCACGGTATTCAAGACCACCGCCCTGCCGGTGTGAGGACCAGGTTCGCACCCTCTGATCCCGGGGGCCGCGCGGCGCGTGCGCCGGGCCGCGCCCGCAATCGGCCCTGACCCAAGGTGAAAATGCTGTTTCCCCGCCCCCCGGTCTGCTGATATTCCCGGCACATCCGAGTTGGGGGAGGAACATGGACTGGGATTATATCATCGTCGGGGCCGGCAGCGCGGGCTGCGTGCTGGCCAAGCGCCTGAGCGAGGCGGGCAACCGGGTTCTGCTGCTGGAGGCGGGCGGCAAGGACAATTACCACTGGGTGCATATCCCGATGGGGTATCTCTACTGCATCGGCAACCCGCGCACCGACTGGCTGTACCGCACCGCCGAGGAGCCGGGGCTTAACGGCCGGTCGCTGCTCTATCCGCGGGGCAAGGTGCTGGGCGGGTGCTCGTCGATCAACGGCATGCTCTACCTGCGCGGCCAGGCGGCGGATTACGACGGCTGGCGGCAGATGGGGCTGGCCGGCTGGGGCTGGAACGATGTGCTGCCCTATTTCAAGAAATCCGAGGATTACGTCGAAGGCCCGTCCGAGATGCACGGCGCGGGCGGCGAATGGCGGGTGGAGAACCAGCGCCTGCACTGGGACGTTCTGGACCATTGGACCGACGCCGCCGAGGCCTGGGGCCTGCCGCGGGTCACCGATTTCAACACCGGCAACAACGAGGGCGTCAGCTATTTCCGCGTCAACCAGCGCGGCGGCTGGCGCGTGAACACCGCCAAGGCCTTCTTGCGCAGCGCGACGGGGCAGGGGCTGAAGGTCGAGACGCAGGCGCATACGCGGCGGGTCATCGTCGAGGCCGGGCGCGCCGTGGGCGTGGAATACGAACAGGGCGGCACGGTCAAGACCGCACGGGCCAAGGGCGAGGGGATCCTCTCGGCCGGGGCCATCGGCAGTCCGCAGATCCTGCAGCTTTCGGGTTTCGGGCCGGGCGAGTTGCTGCAGCAGCACGGGATCGAGGTGCAGCGCGACATGCAGGCGATCGGCGGCAACCTGCAGGACCATTTGCAGCTGCGCTGCGCCTGGCGCCTGACCGGGGCCAAGACGCTGAACACGCTGGCAAATTCGTTGATCGGCAAGGCGCGGATCGGGCTGGAATACATGCTCAGCCGCAGTGGGCCGATGTCGATGGCGCCCAGCCAGCTTGGCGCGTTTTCCAAGTCGCGCCCCGATCTGGAGACGCCGAACCTAGAATACCACGTGCAGCCGCTGTCGATCGAGGCCTTCGGCCAACCCCTGCACGACTTCCCGGCGATCACGGCCAGCGTCTGCAACCTACGCCCAGAAAGCCGCGGAACGGTGCAGATCACCTCGTCCGATCCCAAGGCCGCGCCGCGCATCGCGCCGAACTACCTGTCGACCGAGGGCGACCGTCAGGTGGCGGTCGAAGCCATCCGGCAGTCCCGGGCGATCATGGCCCAAGCGCCCATGCAGCGCTACAGCCCCGAGGAGATCAAGCCGGGCATCGACTCGGACGATCCGGAGGATCTGGCACGGGCCGCGGGCGACATCGGCACCACGATCTTCCATCCCGTGGGCACCGTGCGCATGGGGCCGGACGCAGACGCGCCGCTGGACGAGCGGCTGCGCTTCCGCGGGATCGCCGGGCTGCGGGTGGCCGATGCCAGCGTGATGCCGACCATCACCAGCGGCAACACCAACTCGCCCACCATCATGATCGCCGAGAAGGCCAGCGAGATGATCCTCGAGGACGCGCGCTGAACGCCCGCGCCGCCCGCCGGGGTCTGCCCGGCGGGCCGTGCGCCCGCACAAGTCCTTGAATAAAAAAACAAACCCCCGAGGCGGGGCCGCGGGGGTCGTTCTTGGGCGAAACGCCCGTTCGCATGTCGATGATCTCAGAGGAGACCTTCGCGCTGGGCCTTCTTGCGTGCCAGCTTGCGGGCACGGCGGATGGCCTCGGCCTTCTCGCGGGCTTTCTTCTCCGACGGCTTTTCGAAGTGCTGACGGAGTTTCATCTCGCGGAAGACACCCTCACGCTGAAGCTTTTTCTTCAGGGCGCGAAGGGCCTGATCGACGTTGTTGTCGCGAACGCTAACCTGCATGTGGTTTTCACCACCTTTCTAGTTTGGAGTTTCGGTCAAGTTGCAGGAAGTGGCCGTATAGCAAAGCCCGGCTAGCTTGTCTACTATCGCGCCAACGTGAAAGGAGGCCCGCCATGACCGATGCGGATCGCGACCCGAAACAGGCGCTGCTGGACGCGGCCCTGTCCCATGTGCCCTTCGACGGCTGGACGGACGCGACCTTCAGGGCTGCGATCGACGATTCGGGGGTGGCGCCGGCGCTGGCCGCCGCGCTGTGTCCGCGCGGGGCGGTGGATCTGGCCATCGCCTACCACAAGCGCGGCGATGCCGAGATGCTGCGGCGGCTGGCGACGGAGGACCTGTCGGACCTGCGTTTCCGCGACCGGATCGCGGCGGCGGTGCGCTTCCGCCTGGAGGCGTGCGAGGACCGCGAACTGGTGCGCCGCGGCACCACGCTGTTTTCCCTGCCGCAATACGCCGCCGACGGCGCCAAGGCGATCTGGGAGACCTGCGATGCGATCTGGACGGCCTTGGGTGACACGTCCGAGGACGTCAACTGGTACACGAAACGCGCCACGCTGGCGGGCGTTTACAGCGCGACGGTGCTTTACTGGCTGGGCGATGACAGCCCCGGCCACGAGAACACTTGGGCCTTCCTCGACCGGCGCATCGACAACGTGATGCAGATCGAAAAGGCCAAGGCGCAGTTCCGCAAAAGCCCGCTGCTGAAGGGGCTGTTCGCCGGCCCGCTCTGGGCGCTCGGCCAGGTCAAGGCGCCGCGCCGGGATCTGCGGGACGACTTGCCCGGCTCGCTCAACCACCAGAACCAGGAGACGCAATGACCCTTCCCAAGACCATGCGCGCCATCGAGATTTCGCAACCCGGTGGCCCCGAGGTGCTGCGCCCGTGCGAGCGCCCCGTGCCGCGGCCGGGCCCGGGCGAGATCGTGATCCGGCTGGCCTATGCCGGGGTGAACCGGCCCGACGCTCTGCAACGCGCAGGCTCCTACGCGCCGCCGCCGACCGCCAGCGACCTGCCCGGTCTGGAAGGCGCGGGCGAGGTGGTGGCCGCGGGCCCCGGTGCCGAATGGAAGATCGGCGATCAGGTCTGCGCCCTGTTGCCCGGCGGCGGCTACGCCGAATACGTGGTCACGCCCGGCGCCCATGCCCTGCCGGTGCCGAAGGGCATGGGGCTGAAGGAGGCCGCCTGCCTGCCCGAAAACTATTTCACCGTGTGGTCCAACGTATTCATGCGCGGCGGGCTTGCGGCGGGGGAGCGGTTCCTGGTGCATGGCGGCTCCAGCGGGATCGGCACCACGGCGATCCAGCTGGCCAGCACTTTCGGCGCGCGGATCTTCGCCACCGCCGGGTCCAAGGCGAAATGCACGGCCTGCACCCGTCTGGGCGCCGAACGCGCGGTCAACTACCGCGACGAGGATTTCGTCGAGGTGCTGAAGGCCGAGGGCGGGGCCGACCTGATCCTCGACATGGTGGGGGGCGACTACCTGCCGCGCAACGTGCGGACGCTGGCCAATGACGGGCGGCTGGTGCAGATCGCCTTCCTGCAGGGGCCGAAGGTGGAGCTGAACTTCGCCCAGGTGATGGCGCGGCGGCTGACGATCACCGGCTCGACCCTGCGGCCGCAATCGGATCTGGCCAAGGCGCGCATCGCCGCGGAACTGCGCGAACATGTCTGGCCGCTGCTGGCGGCGGGCCGGGTGGCGCCGGTCATGGATTCCGAATTCCCGCTGGAGCGGGCCGCCGAGGCCCATGCCCGGATGGAAAGCAGCGCGCATATTGGAAAGATCGTGTTGAAAGTCGCGTGAGTTGGCGGCGGGGGCGCGTTTGGCGCGCCTCGCGCCGTGAGTATTTTTGCCAAGAAGAAGGGGCGGGGCTACTTGATGCCCTCCAGCAGCGCGTCGTCGAGGGGGCAGTCGCGCACGACGTCCTGCCCGCAGGGGCGCGGCTGCAGGTCGCGCGTCAGGCACAGCCGGGCCTCCTGGATGCGGCCCGCCTTGCAGGTGATGGTCAGCATGTCGGGCTGCCAGCCAGGGTTCGCCTTGAGAAAGGCCTGCTCGACGACGAAGGCGGGCAGCCGGACCGCGCGATCGAGCCTGCGGAAGACCTCGGGGCGGTTCACCGCCCCGTAGGCGCGGCGGGCGGCGTCGAAATAGGCCTCGGCCGAGAGGCCCGAGCAGCGGCCGTGCTTCTTCCACTGGTGCCAGGCCAGGCCCGCTGACCCCATGATGTCGGCCATGTCGCGCGTCTCGGCGCGCGACGGGTCGCGCTGCCCCGTGCGGCAATAGCTGGGCCAGCCGTCTTCGTATTGCGGCCAGAGCCCGTGCATCACCCAGCCGAAATCGGCGTCCTCGTCGCATTGCGGGGAATTCCGCGCGGCGCCCTCAAGGGCGCACCAGGTGGGGGACCAACTGAGCGAGAGCACGTAATAGTCGAATTCCCCCGCCCGTTCGCCCTCGGCCCGGGCCAGGGTGGCGGTCAGCAGCAGAAGGATCAGCCAGCGCATTTCCTCTTTTCTCCGGGGCTTGGGATCACTATATACGGTTCGAACTCTCCCCGAAAACGAGGAACAGGTCCAGCGGACCGGCCGTTTTCCCGGCACGGGAGAGACGTATCTGAAGGAGTGCTTTGATGGCCAAACCGATTATGGCAAAGGCAACCGCCGTCTGGCTGGTGGACAACACGACGCTGAGCTTCAAGCAAATCGCCGATTTCTGCGGCCTGCATGAGCTTGAGGTCCAGGGGATCGCCGACGGTGACGTGGCCGCGGGCGTGAAGGGCTTTGACCCGATCGCCAACAACCAGCTGACCCAGGACGAGATCGACAAGGGCGAGGCCGATCCGCTGTATAAGCTGAAGCTGAAGTTCAACCCCGCCGCCGTGGGCGAGGAAAAGCGCCGCGGCCCGCGCTACACGCCGCTGTCGAAACGGCAGGACCGGCCGAACGCGATCCTGTGGCTGGTCAAGTTTCACCCCGAGCTGACCGACGGCCAGATCTCGAAGCTGGTGGGCACCACCAAGCCGACGATCCAGTCGATCCGCGAGCGCACCCACTGGAACATCGCCAACATGCAGCCGGTCGACCCGGTGGCGCTGGGCCTGTGCAAGCAGTCGGAACTCGACGGTGCCGTGCAGAAGGCCGCTGCCAAGAAGGCCGCCGAGGGCGCGGTGATGACGGATGACGAACGGCGCAAGCTGGTCTCGACCGAGCAGTCGCTGGGCATGGAGGCCGAGCCCAAGATCCCCACCGCGATCTCGGGGCTGGAGACCTTTACCCTGTCGGGGTCCGACGAAGAAGAGAAGGAAGAGGAGCTGCCCGATGCGGAAAGCTTCTTCAACCTGCCGGACAACGACAAGGACGACGAAGACGAGGATTGAACCTGTCGCGCCGATGCGTAACGCTGGAAACCCGGGCCCTGGCGCCCGGGTTTTTCTTTGACGGAGGCGGGCAATGACAATCGCGGTGATCGGGCGCGGGCTGATCGGGTCGGCGGCAGCGCGGCATCTGGCCGAGGCGGGGCACGAGGTGCTGCTGATCGGGCCGGAGGAGCCGGCCGACAAGCGCGCCCATCGCGGCGTCTTCGGCAGCCATTACGACGAGGGGCGGATCACCCGGGGGCTGGACCCCTATGCGTTCTGGAGCCGGGTCAGCCGCGCCTCCATCGCGCGCTACAGGGAGATCGAGGCGAAAAGCGGCGTGCCCTTCTACACCGAGGTGGGCGTGTTGATGGCCGGGCCGGTGACGGGGCGGTTCATCCAGGACGTGGATCAGGTGCGCCGCGACGCCGGGATCGAGGCCGCCCGCTACGAAGGCGCCGCGTTGGCCGAGCGCTTCCCCTATTTCGCCTTCCCGTCCGACACGATGGCGCTCTACGAACCCAGGGGTGCGGGCCATATCAGCCCCCGCCGCCTGGTGCGCGCCCAGACCATCGCGGCCGAGCGCGCGGGCGCGCGGCTGATGGCGGCGACGGTCTCGGCGGTGGAGCAGGCCGGCGATGGGGTGCGGATCGCGACCGATCAGGGCGAGGTCAGGGTGGAGCGGGCGCTGGTGGCGGCCGGAGGCTTCACCAACATGATGCTGGCAGAGCCGCTGCCGCTGAGTGTCTATGCCCGCACGGTGGCCCTGTTCGAGGTGGACGAGGCAGAGGCCGCGCGGCTGCGTACCATGCCCTCGATGATTTTTCTCAAGCCTAACGGTGAAGACCCCTACATGCTGCCGCCGATCCGATACCCTGACGGCAAGTTCTATCTCAAGCTGGGCGGTGATCCCGAGGACGTGCCGCTGAAGGATGCCGAGGCGATCGGCGCCTGGTTCCGCACGGGCGGCTCTGCGCAGGTGGAGGCGGCGCTGGAGGCGCATATGCGGGCGCGGATGCCGGACCTGAATATCCGGGCGGTGCGGCGCGACGCCTGCGTGACCACCTACACGCCCAACAACCGGCCCATCATCGACCGCATCTCCGACCGGGTGGCGGTGGCCGTGGCGGGCTGCGGCCGGGCGGCCAAGAATTCGGACGAGCTGGGGCGCATGGGCGGGGCGGCGCTGTTCGGAGAGACCGATCCGGAATGCAGCCTGGCCGCCGCAGGCGTCTAGATCAGAAGCTTTTCCGTGCCTTCAGCGCGGCCGAAATGGTGCCGTCGTCGAGATAATCGAGCTCACCGCCGATGGGCACGCCCTGCGCCAGCGAGGTCACGCGCACGCCCATCCCCTCCAGCTGGTCGGCGATGTAGTGGGCGGTGGTCTGGCCATCGACGGTGGCGTTGAGGGCCAGGATCACCTCGGTGATGCCCTCGTCCTTCACCCGTTGCACGAGCTGCGGGATGCGCAGCTCCTCCGGCCCGACGGCGTCGAGCGCCGAGAGCGTGCCGCCGAGCACATGGTAGCGGCCCTTGAAGACCTGCCCGCGCTCCATCGCCCAGAGATCGGCCACGTCCTCGACCACGCAGAGCTCACCCGTGGCGCGGCGTTCGTCCTGGCAGATGTCGCAGATCTCGGTGGTGCCGATATTGCCGCAGCGCGCGCATTCGCGCGCCGTGGCCGCCACCACATGCATGGCGTCCGCGAGCGGCGTCAGCAGCAACTCGCGCTTCTTGATCAGGTGCAGCACCGCGCGACGCGCCGAGCGGGGGCCAAGCCCGGGCAGCTTGGCCATCATCTCGATCAGGTTCTCGATGTCGCGGGTGGCGTCGGACATGGCGCTCAGACGGGGATGTTCATGCCCGCGGGCAGGCCCATTTCCTCGGTCAGTTTCTGCATCTCCTGCTGGGCGCGCTCATGCGCCTTGGCCTGGGCGTCCTTGATCGCCGCGAGGATCAGGTCCTCGGCCACTTCCTTGTCGTCGGGGTTGAAGATCGACGGGTCGATGTCCAGCCCCGTCAGGTCGCCCTTGGCCGTCGCCGTGGCCTTCACCAGGCCGGCGCCGGCTTCGCCCACCACGGTCATGGTGTGCAGCTCTTCCTGCAGCGCGGCCATCTTGCCCTGCATTTCCTTGGCGGCCTTCATCATCTTGGCCATGTCGCCCATGGCGCCCAAACCTTTGAACATGTCGTTCTCCTCAATCCTCTTCGAACGGGTCCCACTCATCCTCGACCTCGGGCAGGGCTTCGGCCTGTGCCTCGGCAGCGAGGGCTTCGGGGGTCCTGATATCTGTGATCTTCGCCTCGGGAAAGGCCGCAAGAACGGCCTGCACCAACGGGTGTTCCTTGGCCTCGGCCTCCAGCGCCAGGCGCTCGGCGTCGCGTTCCTCGGCGATGGTCTTGCCACCGCCGGATCCGACGACCGACACCCCCCAGCGCGCGCCGGTCAGGGCCTGCAGCCGGCTGCCCAGACGGGCGGCCAGATCGCGCGGCGCATCCTCGGTCGGCTCGAATT
>Ga0207799_100459_pt1:0-7500 | contig 15452 bp, 7 predicted proteins | sample TtanPargueraPR_4_FD_187742 | JGI IMG/M metagenome (GOLD analysis project Ga0207799, IMG submission 187742) | Aerobic enrichment media microbial communities from Bioluminiscent Bay, La Parguera, Puerto Rico - Tt and M2 (SPAdes) | ecosystem: Environmental > Aquatic > Marine > Unclassified ...
GCCGAGCCGCTGGCGCATGCCCTTCGAGTAGGTCTTGACCCGGCGCCCGGCCGCCGTGCCCAGCCCGACCCGGTCGAGCAGTCCCGCGCCCTGTCCCGCCGGGACGCCGCGCAGCTTGGCGAAAAACGTCAACACTTCGCGGCCGGTCATTGCCGGGTCGAACGAGATGTTCTCGGGCAGGAAACCAATCCCCCGGCGCGCCCGCACGGCGGATGAAGCCGCTGGATCCCCGCCAAGGACACGGACCCGCCCCTCCGTCGGCGTAATCAGGCCGAGCATCAGTTTCATCAGGGTCGTCTTGCCGGCCCCGTTGTGGCCGACCAACGCCAGGCATTCGCCGGGCTCGGCGCGCAGCTCGACATCCTGCACCGCATCGACGCCGCGATAGCGCTTTCCCACTCCGGTCAGCTCGATTGTCGGATCGCTCATACGATCATCCCTCCGTTCCAGATCCGGCCGGTGGCGCCATCAGGGGAGCGCTGTCCGAAACGCCGCCCGGATGCAGGGCCGGGAACCGCGACTGCGCCCAGCGCACCACCTGGATACCCGGCGCGTTCAGCAGCATCTTGGCCATCGGATGGGCCCAGACCACCTGGTCGATCAGGTCGTTGGGCCGGTAGGTCGAATCCGCGATGCCGTCGCCGTTCAGATCGAAGGCCGGGTTGTCGCTCCAGTAGTTGCCACGCCCGCCGACGCTCCAGTCGAGGTAGCGGGTGCCGACGTATTTGACCTGCGTGCGGTTGCCGATGAAGGCGTTTCCGGCGATCTCGTTGCGCTCGGACCCGGCGGTGAAGTGCACGCCGATGGCGCAGCCCTTGAATAGGTTTCCCTGGAAGACGTTGGTGTTCGAATTGTAGATGAACACGCATTTCGCCTCGCCGTCGATCACCCGGTTTCCGGTGATCGAGGAGTCGTTGGCGTAGTTCAGCATGATCCCGTGATCCCGGTCCCCTCGGGAGAGGTTGCCGGACACCCTCAATCCCTTGGAATACATCAACGCGTAGCCGACATGGTTGCCCTCCGAGACGTTGCCGGAGACCTCGCTGTCGTTGGTGTACATGTAGTGGATGGCGAAGCGGACGTCGTGAAACTCGTTGCCGCGGAACACGTTGTTTCGGCTGGTCGTGACGAAGATCCCGTCGCGGCCCCAGCGCACCGAATTGCCCTCGACGACCGAGCCCGGCGTATTCCACAACTGCACGCCGTTGCCCCGCTCGTTGAGACGCATGTCCCGGACGCCGTCGATGCGGTTGCTTCGTACCTCGGCCTCTTCCGGCCCCGACAGGTAGACGCCGATCAGGTCGTCCACCACATGGTTGCCGACGATCTGCGCCCGGTCGCCTTCGGGCGTGACGAACACGCCGGAATCCTGTTTCTGCAGGCTGCGGCCGGAGTTGCGGATGGTCAGGCCGCGCACCGTCACGTCCGGCGCCGTGACCTTAATGACATTCCCCTTGCCGCCGCCGTCGACGATGGCACCGCCGTCGCCGGTCAGCGTAATCCCCGGCCGGTCGATCAAAACCGGACCGGCATGGACGCCCGGCCCGAGCCGCACGGTATCGCCGGGGGCGGCGGCGGCGATCGCCTCGGCGATCGTCGGGCCGCCCTTCGGCATCACCCGAAATGTCTCCGCGCCGGCGGCCCCCGGAACGAGCAGGAGCAGCCCGGCCAGTATCGGCCGGATCAGCGCCATGGTTCGTTCCCGGAAGCCACGCGACACTTGCCGTCTCCTTACGTCGAAGCCGGTTCGACCAGCATCCGCCCGCGCATTTCCATGTGCAGGGCGTGGCAGAACCACTGGCAATAGAACCAATGGACCCCCGGCCGGTCGGCGGTGAAGGTCACCGAGGCCGTGGCCAACGGGCCGATCTCGAAGGCGATCCCGTAGTTGGCCAGGGTGAAACCGTGGGTCAGGTCGTCGACGTCGTCGATGTTGGTGATCACCAGGGTCACCTCGTCTCCCTGCCTCACCGAGAACTGGTCCAGGCTGAACTGCGGGGCCGTCGAGTGCATGTAGACCTTGACCTTGTTGCCATCGCGGATGACATCCGCCGCCTCTTCGGGATCGATGCCGTCGGCCTTCACCATGGCCACGGTATCGGCGAACATCGGATCGTCGCGATTCCAGACCCGGCTCGGATTGACGATGTCGCTGCGCACGATGATGCAGTCGTGCGGTTCGGCGAAGGTCGGGCCGTCATGCACCAGTTCCATCCGGCCGTCGGCGATGTTGATCAACTGGTCGTTCTCCGGCTTCAGCGGGCCGACGTTGAGGAACCGGTCCTTGGAGAACTTGTTGAGCGACACCAGCCACTTGCCGTCCGCCTCCTTGGTTTCGCCCATGGAGGTGTGGTTGTGGCCCGGCTGATAGTGGACGTCGACCTTCTCGATGATCGGATCGACGTTCTCGCCGGCGAAGGCGCGGACGGCCTTTTCGATGTTCCACTTGGCGACCTGGCTGTCGATGAACAGCGTGGTGAAGGCGTCGCCCTTGCCGTCGAACGCGGTATGGAGCGGGCCGAGGCCGAGTTCCGGTTCGGCGACCACCACTTCGCGCGGCTCGATCTTGCCGGCGAACAGGTCGTCGAACTTGCGCACGTCCAGCACCGACACGGTCGGCGACAGCTTGCCGTTGATCACCACGTAGTTGCCGTCCGGCGCCGTGTTGATGCCGTGCGGGCTGTTCGAGATCGGCACATAGGCGGTGTATTTCGAGCCATGCCGCCCGTCGATCACCGGAACGCCCTGCATTTCGGTGTAGTCGCCGTTCCTCACCGCTTCCTCGATTAGGGCGATGTTGAAGATGACGGCCCAATCCTGTTCGTTGGACGTCATCCCCGCCAGGTCGGTGGCTTCCTCGGAATTGTAGCAGGTCGAGAACGCGTACTTGCCCTGGTAGTCGCAATCGCAGTTGTCGAGGTTTCCGTCGACGATGACCTGCCAGGCCACCTTCATCTCGTCGCCGTCCACGGCGGAAAAGATCGCGTGGTACTTGTCGGGTTCATCGAGGATCTTGCCGTCGTTCGGCAAGGGGACGCGATGTTCGCCGTTGGCGAAGATGTAGCCCGTCCGGGGATATTTCTGCGGGCGCATTCCGTGGATGTCCGACGCGTTGGGGATCTCGATGATCTTGTCCGTCTTCATCACGTCGCAACGGATGCGGGCGACCCGCGTATTGGCCTTGTCGTTGATGAAGATGTAGCGGCCGTCATAGGTGCCGTCGGTGAACGACATGTGCGGGTGGTGGGCGTCGCCGTTCAGCCAGATGCCGCCGCGGCTGGCCAGGAAGTCCCGGGTTTCCGGCAGCAAGCCCTCGGTCAGGATCTTGCGGCTTTCGTTGGTCTGCCCCCAGCCGGTGGCGCTGCAGCGGTTGAACACCGGAATGCGCATCAGTTCGCGCATCGACGGGACGCCGAAAATACGAACCTCGCCGGTCTGTCCGCTGCTCCAGAACCCGTAGTATTCGTCCAGGTCGCCGGGGCCGACCACGGCGGCCTCGGCGGCCTTCGCCGGGGTCGGGCCAAGCAACCCGGTGGTCAATCCGGCCGCCCCGCCGAGCCCGGCGACGGTTGCCAGCTTCGCCGTCGTGCCGAACAGTTCCCGGCGTGACACGCCGCCCAAATCGTTCCTCTTAACGCTCATCGGTGCTCTCCTTCCGAAAGCCGTTTCGTTCAAGTCTCCTCCGGGTCCCGTTGTCCGGGCCGCCTCGTTATGGTTTTCCTTCCGGGCTGGACGTCCTCACTCGCCCGGCCCTTCCGGCTGGGGCGCCGGCGCGGCCGGGGACGGTTTCGGCCCGGCCGGGGCGCGGTTCTTGGTGCTCAACGCCTGGCGCCGCTCCCGCCGTTCCCGCCGCTGGATCATCGGCGGGCAACGGTGGTCGTCCCAGTAGTAGGTCTGGCAATTCAGGCAGTAGAGGCATTCGTTGGGGTTGATGTGTCCCTCGGGATGGATCGCCTGGACCATGCAGGCATGGGCGCAGATCTGACAGGTGGTGCCGCATTCCTTGTGCCGCTTGAGCCAGTCGAAGGTGCGCATCCGGCCGGGAATGGCCAGCGCCGCGCCGAGCGGGCAGAGGTAGCGGCAGAAGAACCGTTCGATGAACAGGCCGATGACCAGCAGTACCCCGGCGTACAGCACGAACGGCCAGTCGCGGACGAACTTCAGGATGATCGAGGTCTTGAAGGGCTCGATCTCGGCCAGCTTCTCGGCGTCGCCCAGCGAATAGAACGACAGCCCGAACAGCGCCAGGAAAACCAGATACTTGATCGGCCAGAGGCGTTCGTGCAGCCCCCAAGGCACCCGGATCTGCGGAATCCGCACCCGTTTGGCAAACCGGTTGAGCAGTTCCTGCAACGCGCCGAACGGGCAGAGCCAGCCGCAATAGGCGCCCCGCCCCCAGAAGATCAGCGATGCCGCCACCGCGCACCACAGGATGAAGATCATCGGTTCCATCAGGAAGTAGTCCCAGCTGAAATCGGTGACCAGCGCGTTGAAAAAGGTCAGCACGTTGACCACCGAAAGCTGGGCCTGGGCGTAGAAGCCGATCCAGACCACGGTGAACGCCAGGAACCCGAGGCGCACCCGCTCGGTCAGCTTGGGGTATTTGACCAAGATGTCCTGGAAGAAGAAGAGGATGGTCAACAGGATCAAAGAGGCGCCCAGGATGACGGCATCGACGACCTTGCCGCGCCAGATGCGCTTCCACAGCTTCGGCGCTTCCTCGGCCTCCGCGATGGCTGTCTGCGACGCCTGGGTCGCTCGCGCTGCTGTCGTCGCGAAAGCCGGCGGCGTCTCGATCCGCACGTACCTGTCCGGCAGGCGGTATTCCAGATCGAAGGTCAGGAAGACCTTGTCGACCGGGCCGACCGCCCGCTGGACCAGCAGTTCCAGGCGGAACGGCTCGGTCACCTCGAAGGCCATGGAGTCGGGCAGGACGAACAGCCCGACCTCCTTGAAGTCGGGCGCGCCTTCGGCCCGCACGTCACGCAGGCGTTTGTGGTCGCGATCGCGGAAACGGGCCGCCTCGGTCCCCTGGACCAGGTGGATGCGGTCGAAGATCCCGCCACGGACATAGCCCGATCCCTTGAACGAGTATTGGCCGTTGGCGAAGATCAGGACGGCGTGGCGGCCCGGCTCCAGGCGCTTGGCCAGCAGCTTGTATTCGTTCTCTCCCAGCAGGCTGCGGCCGATCACCGGAACGCTCACCGGCGCCATGTACAAATCGATGAAGGTCTCTTCCGGCTGGCCACGCTCGGGATGCGCGGCGGCCTTGGGATCGTTCAGCCCGGCGAAGGCCTCGTTGACCTCGCCGACGGTCAGACGGCGATGGCGGACCGACCCGTCGCCGAGCAGCGTCTCCCAGGTCTCGGTTCCGGTGACCGACGGATCGAGCGAGCGGATCGCCGCCGTGGCCGAGGTTCCGCCGCCCAGGCCGGCAAGCCCGAGCGCGCGGGCGAACTTGATCGAGGACCGCACGATGCTGTCCTCGATCACCATCACGGTGACGGTCGCCCCGCTGATGATGTCCACCGGGCGGGCATCGCTCGACTGCATCGCCAGATCGCCGACCTTGAGGCCGACATAACCGGACAGGAATTCGACGATACGCTTTTCCGGGATACCGATGAGCACGATGGGCTCGTGGTGCTCGACCAGCTTGACGCCGGTGATCGTGCCCTCGCGGTCCATGCCGATCAGCATGTCGATCGGCTTACCGGAATAGCCGATGGTTCCGACGTAATCGGTGTTCAGGAAGACGTAACCGGCGGTCTCGCCGCCCTTCTCCGCGCGGACGAACGGCGGCGCGCCCTCGACGGCGGAGAATTCATCGGCCCCCGGAACCATATCGGTAGGAGATACCGTTTGCAGGAAGCCGGACAGCGTATTCGCCGCCGCCGGCACTTGACACGACACAACTATCAGGAAAGACACGGCGAGGCCGCCTAAGGCGCCTCGCGCGGTTCCAGATGCCCACCAGCCCCTGCGTGTGCGATCTTTCATAAGTCCGTCGCCATCTTTTTTTAGCGTCTCGGTCGAAGCCGCAACCGATTGGATGGCTGATAATCGCTCTCAAAAACCATATGGTCCTTGATCTGGATCAATTAAACGGAAGTTGACTATTTCTGTCGGATTTCACCTATTGATATCTATGGTTGGACCAGGACGAAGCACAGATGAACCGAATACCCCATCTCTTCCGTAAAGCGCTTCTTCATTCGAGTCCTCCAATCCTGCTGCCGTGTGGAAAACTCACCCTCAAAACGCGACTGTTTTCGGGGGGAAGGTCAATTGCCGCTCTATTGAGCCTAGCCGCACGCAAAAACGCCGCCGCTTATGAGGCGACGGCGTTTTTGTTAAAGCTGGTTGCGGGGGGAGGATTTGAACCTCCGACCTTCAGGTTATGAGCCTGACGAGCTACCGGGCTGCTCCACCCCGCGATAAGACTGTGTACCGCTCGCGCCCTCAGGGCTGCCGCGGTGCCTGGTTATTTGCCGCCCTTTAAACGAGTTGTCCCGCCTGTGTTGGGCGGGACCGGCGGGCGGGACGATTGGGACCGGTGTTTTTTCGTTCTGGGATCTTCCGCTTGGAAGGCCTGGCGGCGACCTACTCTCCCACGCCTTAAGACGCAGTACCATCGGCGCAAAGGGGTTTCACGGCCGAGTTCGGAATGGGATCGGGTGGGGCACCCTTGCCATGACCACCAGGCCGTCCAAACGGAAGACCTGAACATAGCTAGCAACCTGTTCTCCGTCATCGCCGCGGCAGCCCAGAGGGCGCGAGCGGCAATCGAAGATGTATTTCTGTAAGTGTGACCGAGTTTCGCGCCCAGGGCCCTTGCCCATGGACGATCCTCTCTCAAGTCGATCGAGCCATTAGTACCGGTAAGCTACACGCATTGCTGCGCTTCCACACCCGGCCTATCAACGTGGTCGTCTTCCACGGCTCTCAAGGGAGACCTCGTCTCGAGGGGGGCTTCCCGCTTAGATGCCTTCAGCGGTTATCCCGTCCGTACTTAGCTACCCAGCGGTGCGGCTGGCGCCACAACTGGTCCACCAGAGGTACGTCCACCCCGGTCCTCTCGTACTAGGGGCAGCTCCTCACAAGTCTCCGACACCCACGGCAGATAGGGACCGAACTGTCTCACGACGTTCTAAACCCAGCTCACGTACCACTTTAATCGGCGAACAGCCGAACCCTTGGGACCTGCTCCAGCCCCAGGATGTGATGAGCCGACATCGAGGTGCCAAACTCCTCCGTCGATGTGGACTCTTGGGAGGAATCAGCCTGTTATCCCCGGCGTACCTTTTATCCGTTGAGCGATGGCCCTTCCACGCGGGACCACCGGATCACTATGGCCGACTTTCGTCTCTGCTCGACCTGTCGGTCTCGCAGTCAGGCAGGCTTGTGCCATTACACTCAACAGCTGATTTCCGACCAGCTTGAGCCTACCTTCGCGCGCCTCCGTTACTCTTTGGGAGGCGACCGCCCCAGTCAAACTAC
>Ga0207799_100459_pt1:12500-15452 | contig 15452 bp, 7 predicted proteins | sample TtanPargueraPR_4_FD_187742 | JGI IMG/M metagenome (GOLD analysis project Ga0207799, IMG submission 187742) | Aerobic enrichment media microbial communities from Bioluminiscent Bay, La Parguera, Puerto Rico - Tt and M2 (SPAdes) | ecosystem: Environmental > Aquatic > Marine >...
CGGCCCCGCGGCGCCGACCCTGTCCCAGGCCCCGCTGTCGCTGGGCAACCCGGCGGCCGCGGCCGCGCTGAAACTGCACGCCGCATCGCATCGCGACGGCATCGTCCTGGCCAGCGCCTCGGCCAACACCGCCGCAGTCCCCCAGGAACCCAGCCGCTATAGCCGGCCGGTCAAGGCGAAGAGCGGCGACACCCTGATCGCCATGTTGCGCACCGCCGGCGTCGGACAACGCGACGCTGCCGCCGCCATCGATGCCCTGAAGGGCGTGTTCGACCCGCGCCGCATCCGGCCGGGCAACGAGATCGACATCCAGTTCGAGCGCGCCCATCCGGGCGACGACCCGGGCGCCTTCCTCGGTTTCACCATGAGCCCCGACTACGACCGCGACGTCGAGGTCGCGCGGGCCACCGACGGCGGCTTCCAGGCCAACGAGATCCAGAAGACGCTGACCAACAAGCCGGACCGCGCCTCGGGCAGCATCGACGCCAGCCTGTTCGTCGACGGCGAGGAAGCCGGCATTCCGGTCCCGGTCCTGCTCGACGTTATCCGGATGTATTCCTGGGACGTCGACTTCCAGCGCGACATCTGGCCCGGCGACGCGTTCGAGGTGATGTGGGAGCGCGTCTACGACGAGGACGGCAACCAGGTGAACAACGGCGACATCCTCTACGCCAAGCTGACCCTCAGCGGCACCCCGCACGCCCTATACCGCTACGAGACCTCGGACGGCGACATCGACTATTTCGATGAAAAGGGCCAGAGCGCCCGCAAGGCCCTGATGCGCACGCCGATCGACGGCGCGCGGCTGTCCTCCGGCTTCGGACGGCGCAAGCACCCGGTCCTCGGCTATACCAAGATGCACCGCGGCGTCGACTTCGCCGCCCCGATCGGCACGCCGATCTACGCCGCCGGCGACGGCCGGGTCGAGAAGGCGCAGCGCTGGAGCACCTACGGCAACTACCTGCGCATCCGGCACAACTCCGAATATTCGACGGCCTACGCCCATATCAGCAAGTTCGCGCGCGGCATCAAGGCCGGCGCGCGGGTCAAGCAGGGGCAGATCGTCGCCTATGTCGGCAACACCGGCCGCACCACCGGCCCGCACCTGCACTACGAGATCCTGGTCAAGGGCACCCAGGTCAACCCGATGAAGGTGCGCATGCCCTCGGGCGAGAAGCTCAAGGGCAAGGAACTGGCCAGATTCCAGGAGCGGCGCGCCGAGGCGGACACCATTTTCGCCGAGCTTTCCGACCCGACCGAACTCGCCGAGACGCCGTAACGGCGTCCCGGCCCCTCGGCCGGGATCGTCCACACCGGGGGGAAGCAAAGACCAATGCCGGAGAAACCCAATGCCGGGGCGCCGCGCATCGCCGTCGTCGGCAGCCTGAACATGGACCTCGTCGTCCGCACGCCGCGCCTGCCGCAACCGGGCGAGACCCTGGCCGGCGGCGACTTCCTGACCGCGCACGGCGGCAAGGGGGCCAACCAGGCGGTGGCCGCCGCCCGCCAGGGCGGCCGGGTCTCGCTGATCGGCAAGGTCGGGGCCGACGATTTCGGCAACCGCCTGTCACGGAGCCTGGCGGACGAGGGAATCGACACCGCCCACCTGACGATCGCCGGCCGCGCCACCGGCGTCGCGGTGATCATGCTCGACACCACGGGACAGAACAGCATCATCATCTCGCCCGGCGCCAACGGCGCCGTCGGCCCGGACGATATCGACGCGGCCGCGCCGGCCATCGCCGAAGCCGACGTGCTGCTCGTCCAGCTCGAGGTGCCGCAGGACGCCGTCGAGCGCGCCATGGTCCTGGCCCGCGAGAACAAGACCCGCGTGGTCTACAACCCCTCCCCCTATTCCGATTCCTGCCGCGCCCTGCTGCCGCTGGCCGACGTCCTGGTGCCCAACGAGATCGAGGCGGCCGACCTGAGCGGCATCGACACGGACACCGACGGCGGGCCGGAACGCGCCGCCCGCCGCCTGCTGGAGCAGGGCCCGGACACGGTGCTGCTGACCCTCGGCGGGCGCGGCGTCTACGCCGCCGACCGGAACGGCGGGCGGATGCAGCCGGGATTCGCGGTGGAGGTGAAGGACACCACGGCGGCCGGGGACACCTTCGTCGCCGCCTTCGCCGTCGCCACCGGGCTCGGCCTGCCGCTGGAAGCCGCGGTCCGCCGCGCCCAGGCCGCCGCCGCCCTCGCCGTCACCCGGCTCGGCGCGCAGCCGTCGATCCCCACCGCCGGAGAAGTCGACGCTTTTCTCAAACAACGGGTCTGAAGGAACGGAACGGCTGACAAGCGGTCTTCCGCGCCCTAAATTCACCGGATGTTCCCGTTCCGCACCACCGCGCCCAGCGCCAACATGCCCATCGTCACCGTGGGGCTGATTCTCGCCAATATCGCGGTCTTCCTGTTTCAGATCGACCTCAACCCGCGGGCCGAGATGGAGTTCCTCTACACCTACGCCCTGGTGCCGGCCGTCTACACCAATCCGGAACTGGCCCGCCACGCCGGGCTCGACCCGACCAATTTCTGGCCGCTGATCACCAACACCTTCATGCACGGCGGTTTCCTGCACCTGATCCTCAACATGTGGACGCTGTGGCTGTTCGGCATCGCGGTCGAGGGCCGCATGGCCCGCTGGCGCTATCTGGTCTTCTACCTGCTGTGCGGGACGCTGGGCAGCCTCGGCCATCTGATGTTCAACCTGGATTCGACGGTCCCCGCGCTCGGCGCCTCGGGAGCCATCGCCGGGCTGCTCGGCAGCTATTCGCGGCTGTTCCCCGGGGCCAAGGTCGGCATCGTCGTGCCGATCATCATCATCCCGCTGTTCTTCTCGGTCCCCGCCCTCGCCTATACGGTCGTCTGGTTCGGCATCCAGCTCTGGCAAGGCACCTCGTCGGTCGGTGCCGAGGGCGGCGGCATCGCCTGGTTCGCCCACATCTTCGGTTTCCT
>Ga0207799_100460_pt1 | contig 15419 bp, 17 predicted proteins | sample TtanPargueraPR_4_FD_187742 | JGI IMG/M metagenome (GOLD analysis project Ga0207799, IMG submission 187742) | Aerobic enrichment media microbial communities from Bioluminiscent Bay, La Parguera, Puerto Rico - Tt and M2 (SPAdes) | ecosystem: Environmental > Aquatic > Marine > Unclassified ...
CGGCCCGGAGCCGGATGAGCCCGGCTCCGGGAGTTTCGGTCGTCAAGCGAGATCGGGAATTTCGATCCAGCGCTTCTCTTCCCAGCTCTTGAAGGCCAGTTCAACCGTCTGCAGGCCCTTGGCGCCTTCCAGCAGGCCATGGGCGAACGGGGCATCCTCGAACAGGTGATGGATGAACATCTCCCACTCGATCTTGAAGGCGTTCACCGGCTCGGCGACCTCGGGCATCTTCTGCCAGTCCTTGAAGTAATCCTCCTTCAGACCGGAATCCGGGTTCCACACCGGGCGCGGCGTGTTGACGTTGCTCTGCGTCCAGCAATCGGTCAGCCCGGCCACGGCGGAGCCCTTCGTGCCGTCGATCTTGAAGGTGACGAGGTCGTCGCGGCGCACCCGGACGTTCCAGTCGAAATTGATCTGGGCGACGGCGCCGTTCGCCAGTTGCAGGATGGCGTAGGCCGCGTCGTCGCAATCGGCGTCGTAGGGCTCGCCGTTCTCGTCCCAGCGCGTCTGGATGTGGTTGACCGGCATGCAGAACAGCCCGGTCACCTTGCCGAACACGTTGTCGACCACATAGCGCCAGTGCGGCATCATGTCGAGGATGATGCCGCCGCCGTCGGCCTTGCGGTAGTTCCAGCTCGGCCGCTGGGTCTCCTGCAGGTCGCCCTCGAACACCCAGTAGCCGAAGTCGATGCGGCAGGACAGAACCCGGCCGAAGAAACCGGCGTCGTTCAGCATCTTCAGTTTCAGCAGGCCCGGCAGGTACAGCTTGTCCTGGACCACGCCGTGCTTGATCCCGGCCTTCTCGGCCAGACGGTAGATTTCCAGTGCATCCTCGAGCGTATCGGCGGTCGGCTTCTCGACATAGATGTTCTTGCCGGCGGCGATCGCCTTCTTGACCAGACCGGCGCGCAGCTGGGTGCTGGCGGCGTCGAAGAACAGCTCGTCGTTCTTGTCGGCCAACGCGGCGTCCAGATCGGTCGTCCAGCGCTCGACGTTGTACTTCTTCGCCAGCCGTTCGACCTTCTCGGCGTTGCGGCCGACCAGGATCGGATCGGGCATGACCCGGCTGCCGTCCTTGAGGACGACGCCGCCCTGATCGCGGATCGCGAGGATGGAGCGGACCAGGTGCTGGTTGGTGCCCATGCGCCCGGTGACGCCATTCATGATAATTCCAAGACGCTTCTCAGCCATGACGGATTTCCTTTTCGTCTCCTTGGCGCCACGGGACCCTGTGCCGCGTGGCCGTTATTCATACTTGTCCCGCCTTGGGCGGGTGATTTCAGTCTACCAATACGCAGAACCGAACCGCTTGTCAACTATCTGGTTGATAACTTTCCGGCCATGGTTCCGCAGTGCGGGGATCCCCCCGCGAAAACAACTTTCCTCCCCCTGAAAAACGGCGTCAGCCCAGGGCTTCCAGAACGCCCCGGATGTAGGCGATCGACACCGCCGCCGTGGCCGGACCGTCCGGCTCGTAGATGAACGGCTCGATCGCCGCCACGCCCTGGTAGCCCTGCCGCTTCAACGCCGAGAGAATCGGCAGGAACTTGTCGTCGCCCTGCCCCGGTCCGCGGCGGTTGGTGTCGTTGAGCTGGACATGGGCGACCTTGCCGGTCGGCATCCACCGGTCGACGACGTCCGCCACCGGATCGGCCTCGGTCAGCCCGGCGGCGCTGGTATCGATCATCGTCCGGAAGGCCGGGCTGCCGATGGCATCCACCACCTCGGCCGCGTCGGCCACCGTGTTGACGAAGTTCGTCTCGTGACGGGACAAGGGTTCGATGCAGTAGGTCACGCCCGCCTTTTCCGCCGCCCGCGCCGCCGCCGTCAACGTCTTCAAGGACCTCTCGCGCCAAGCGGCCGGCTCCTCGCCGTCCGGCACGGACCGTTGTTTCGGCGACCCATGGACCAGCACCTTGCCGCCCAGGTCGGCGCACAGGCCGACCAGCCGCTCGATCACCTCGACGGTACGCGCCCGGACCGAGTCGTCGGGCGTGTTCAGCGACAGGCCCTCGGGGGTGATCAGCAGCCAGTGCAGGCCGGTGATGGCGATCCCCGCGTCCTCGGCCGCGCGCCGGATTTCCCGGCGGCGGCTTTCGGGAAGCAGATGCGGGTTCTCGTCCAGGGTGAACGGCGCCACTTCCAGGCCGTCGTACCCCAGCTTCGCCGCGAACTCGCATTGCGCGGCGAAATCCATCTCGCGGATGACCTCGTTGCAGAGCGCGATCCGCATGGTCAGGCCTCGCCCCGGCCGGGCCGGACCTTGGCCACCACACGCCCGACCATCTTGCGGAAGGCCGGGATGCTCATCAGGATCGAGCTGATCGTGATCGCCCACAGCAGGATGCAGATCGGCCGGGTCAGGAACGGCATGAAATCGCCGTCCGTCAGCACCAGCCCGCGGCGCAGGCTCTTATCGACGATATCGCCGAGGATGATGCCCAGCACCAGCGGCGCCATGGGATATTTCATCTCGCGCAGGATGAAGCCGATCACGCCGAAGCCCATCATCACCCAGATGTCGAAGGTCCGGTTGGTGATGGCGTACGACCCGATGGCGCAGAGCACGAAGACGATCGGCATCAGCCGCTCGCGCGGCACCGTCAGCACCTTCAGCAGCACCTTGGTCAGCGATAGGCCGAACACCAGGATGGCCAACGAGGCGAACAGCACCATCGCCACCACCTGATAGACGAAGTCCGGCGACTCGATCATGATCAGTGGGCCGGGGCGGATGCCGTGGATCAGCATGGCGGCGAGCAGCACGGCGGCCGGGGCCGATCCGGGGATGGCCAGGGTCAGCACGGGAATCAGCGCACCGGGAATGGCGGCGTTGTTGCCGCATTCGGCGGCCATCAGCCCCTCGATGGAGCCCTTGCCGAACTTCTCCCTTTCCTTGCTCTTGCGCCGCGCCGCGGCGTAGGAGACCCAGGCGCCGATATCCTCGCCGACGCCCGGGATGATGCCGACGCCGGTGCCGATGATGCCGCTGCGGATGATCGTCTTCCAGTAGCGGAACACCTCGCCCAGCTTGGGGACCACGCTGTCGTTGGTCTTGGTCACCAGTTCGGCGACCGGGTTGCGCATCACCGTCAGCACCTCGGCGAAGCCGAAGGCGCCGACCATCGCCGGGATCAGCGCGAAGCCGCCCAGCAGCGCCGTAGAGCCGTAGGTGAAGCGCTCGTAGGCGTGGATGCCCTCCTGCCCGACCATCGCCACCATCAGGCCGAGGAAACCGGCGATCCATCCCTTGATCGGATCGTCCAGCGCCGTCAGGTGGCCCGAGACGACGATGCCGAAGATGGCCAGCCAGAAGAATTCGTAGGATTGGAACTTCAGCGCCCAGTCGGCCAGCGAGGGCGCGATGGTCGCCAGGAAGATCATGCCGATGATGCTGCCCAGCACCGATCCCGAGGTGGCGATCCCCATGGCCTTGCCGGCCAGCCCCTGGCGGGCCAGCGGGTTGCCGTCCAGGGTCGTCGCCGCGTTGGCCGGCGTGCCCGGGATGTTCAGCAGGATGGCGCTGCGGCTGCCGCCGTAGATGGCGCCGACATACATGCAGATCAGGATCAGCACGGCCAGATCGGGCGAGAGCTTATAGGTCAGCGTCGTCATCAGGGCGACGCCCATGGTCGCGGTCAGGCCGGGAAGCGATCCGATGACGATCCCCAGCAGGGTCGACCAGCAAATATGGAATAACGCGGTCAGCGTGACGAAGTTGCCGATCGCGCTGATGAATTGGCCAAGACTGTCAAACACGGCTCTTTCCTCCAGCGGTCACGGCAGCGTGACGAGAAACACTTCCTGGAAAATCCAGGTCACGGCGGCGGACACGACGACGCCCATGATCACGGCGATCGCCAGCGCCTTGATACGGGCCGACGTCTCCAGGCCGGGGCGCCATTCGAAAATCGTCACGAACAGGAAAACGAAGATGCCCGTTCCCAACCAATAGGGAATGCTGCCGATCAGGAAACCGGCATAGACGATGCACATGACCAGGGTGATCAGGCAGCGCAGGTTTCCCGGCTCCCGGAAGGCACGGCCGATGCTCTCGCCGTTCAGGCCGAGATGATGCCCGCCGCGCTTGACCGAGCGCAGCGTCAGGACCGACCCGAGGATCAGCAGCACCGCCGCCAGAACCCCCGGAACCAGCCCGGGCGCGCTCATCGGGTGGGCGCCCAACTGCTCCAGGCGCGGCATCCGCCACGACTCCTCGAGCACGGTCAGGCTGAAGACGATTAGGACAATGCCGGTAATAAAATCGGCCCGAACGAGGTTTTCCGGTTTCATGGTTAACCACCGCCAAGCAAGGAAGTTCGAAGATACAAAGCAATCGGGAGGATCCGTTCCCGGATCCTCCCGACGAAAGCGGAGGCGTTACGGCCGGGGCATCCCGACAGTCGACGGATCGACTTTCGATTGCCCGCCGTCATGCAGCGCCCAAGCGGCGTTCACGATGGAAGCCCGGGCTTTGTCCTGAGCCGCCTGCCCATAGTACGGGGCGACGACCTGGCCGCGGGTGTACGCGAACTTCTTCAGGCTCTTCGAGTTTTTGACGTTGCTGTCCCATACCTTTTCCATGGTCTGGATGACTTCGGCCGGGACATCCTTCGGCGCCCAGATGCCGAAGTAGATCGGCGCGGCCTTGAGGTCGGGCAGCCATTTGTTGATCGACGGAATGGTGCCGTAACCCTCGACTTCCAGATCGTCCGGCGTCAGGGCCGCGATCGGGCGGAGCCGCTTGGCGCGGATCATCTCGATCTGCTCGCTGAGCAGCTGCGTGGTGGCCATGGTCTCGCCGGAAACCGTGGCGATGACCGCCGGGTTGCCGCCGTCATAGGAGACCGACTTGTAGTCGCCGCCGGCGGTATGCTTGATCGCCATGATGGCGTCGTGGCCCGAGGACGGAATGCCCGCGATGGCAACCGACACCTTGGACGGATCGCTCTTCATCATCGACAGGAATTCGGCGAAGTCCTTGACCGGGGCATCGGCGTTCACCGAAACCACGGCGGCGTTGGCGGTGTTGAAGAACAGGGCCCAATCCTCGGCCTTGGTGTCGACGCTGCCGCGGATGATGTAGGTGCCGAGATCCTTCACCGCGCCGGCCGCCCAGGTGTACCCGTCATGCGGGGCATCCAGGACACTCTGCGTGCCGATGGCGCCACCGCCGCCCGGCTGGTTGACGACCACGACCTGCTGGCCGAGTCCTTCCTCGATATCCCCGGCGATCGCACGGACGGCCTGGTCGGTCGACCCGCCGGCGCCCCAGGGAACAATGATGCGAATGGGTTTCTCCGGCTTCCACTGCGCCGACGCGGGCGCGGTGAAGGCCAAGGCGGCACCGGCCGCCAGAAGTGTCAACAGACCTAATTTTTTCATAGGTACCTCCCTTATCGTTCGCAACGCACCGGAGCGGTGCGAAGGTGATGAAAGCGCTTTTCGACACGACAATCAACTGGATGGTTAAAATGACCGAATTGGTAGGGCCGGTCAAGGTGAAGCCGTGGACTTTCATTCGAAAACACGAGGGATGGCGCGGGTTTTAAACGCCCCGCCGCCAAGCCGCCACCCGCGACAGGGACCACCCTAACCTATTGCAGGACAGTTGAAAACAAAAGGACCGGCGCTCCCTTGCGAAACACCGGTCCCGAGTCGTTTGCGTTTCATCAGGTGGAAAAGACGGGCTTTTCCACCGGCTTCTCAAGCGCGTGTCAGTTGCCGGGCGTGACCATCAATTCCGGCTTCGGCGTCGTCTTGGTGCTGACCGGCAGCAACGGATAGTCGATCCGCGGCTGCTCGCCGGTCAGGGTATGAAGGAAGGCGACGATGTCCGAGACTTCCTCGGTGGTCAGGGTCTCGCCAAGCTGGCTGGAGCCCATGATCGCCACGGCCTGCTCCAGGTCCCAAACCTTGCCCGAATGGAAGTACGGCGCGGTCAGCGCGATGTTGCGCAGCGGCGCGGCGCGGAACACGTACTGCTCGTCCGCCGTCTTGGTCACCTGGAAGCGTCCCTTGTCCTCCGGCGGCAGCACCTCGGAACCCGGCTGCTCGACAACGCCGAACGGGAAGTAGCCGTTGCCGCCCAGGTTGACGCCGTTGTGGCAGGACGCGCAGCCCTTGTCCATGAACAGGGCCAGCCCGCGCTGCTCCTGATCGCTCATGGCCGAGGTGTTGCCCTCGATGAACTGGTCGAACGGCGAGGCCCGGGTAATCAGGGTCGCCTCGAAGGCCTCGATCGCCTTGGCCATGTTGTCGAAGGTCACCGGGTCGCTCTCGCCCGGGAAGGCGCGGGTGAAACGCTGGACGTATTCGGGAATGCTCTTCAGCGTTTCGACGACACGCTCCGGCGTGCTGGCCATCTCGACTCCGGCCTGGACCGGCCCCTTGGCCTGAGCCTTGAGGTCGTCGGCGCGGCCGTCCCAGAACTGGGCCGTGTTGAACACCGCGTTGAGCACGGTCGGCGCGTTACGCGGGCCTTTCTGCCAGCCGTGGCCGATCGACGTTTCCAGGTTGTCGTCGCCGCCCATCGCGAGATTGTGGCAGCTGTTGCAGGACAGGAAGCTGCTCTTCGAAATGCGCGGTTCGAAGAACAGCTGTTTCCCCAGTTCGATCTTTTCGTAGGTGATCGCGTTGTCGTTGACCGATGGAACGACAGCCGGAATCGGCTCGAACATGGACATCGCTTCTTCGCGAAGTTCATTCGGATTGGGTTGCTCGGCGGAAAAGGCGGACTGGCTCACAAGAACGGCCAGTCCGGCCCCAACCGCCGCGCACCAAATAGCCTTAGGTTGCAGCGACATAGACGTATCCCCCAAACTATGGGTCAAAAAAAACGGCCAAGCTGATCGCGCTTTTGTTGTTTTTTCCAACGCAATAGCTTGTAATTTAAAACCATAATTATTTTATGGATACATTTCAATAATTAAAATTCCAGTCGACTGGCCGCCGTCCCAAGCCAACCCCTAAGTGTATAAGGGGGAAGGTTTTTTTCCGCACCCGAAACGGGAAACGCCGGGCCTCGGAAACAACCCGAACCCGGCGTTTTGAATGGGGCGAAGCGGCCGTAGCCGCGGCGCGTCAGAGCGTGCTGGCGAGGAACTGCCGGCAGCGGTCGGATTTGGGGTTGCCGAACACCTCGGACGGCGGCCCCTGCTCCTCGATTCGGCCCTCGTGCAGGAAGACGATCTCGTCGGACACCTCGCGGGCGAACCCCATCTCGTGGGTCACCATGACCATGGTGCGCCCCTCCTCGGCCAGGTTCCGGATCACCCGCAGCACCTCGCCGACGAGTTCCGGGTCGAGCGCCGAGGTCGCCTCGTCGAACAACAGCAGCTTGGGCTCCATGGCCAGGGTCCGGGCAATGGCGCAACGCTGTTGCTGGCCGCCGGAAAGCTGCGACGGATAGTGGTTCAGCTTGTCGGCGATGCCGACCTTGTCGAGCAGTTCCTCGGCCTTGGCGACGGCGTCCTTCTTCGGCACCTTCAGTACATGGACCGGCGCCTCGATGACGTTCTCCAGCACCGTCATATGGGACCACAGATTGAAGTTCTGGAAGACCATGCCGACCCGCTTGCGAATCCGGTCGACCTGCTTCTGGCTGGCCGGGACCGAACGGCCGTCGGCAAGCTGGCGCATCTCGATCGCCTCGCCGTCCACCTCGATATGGCCGGTGTCCGGAATTTCCAGGAGGTTGATGCAGCGCAGAAACGTGCTCTTGCCCGAGCCGCTGGAACCGATGATCGAGATCACGTCGTGTTCCTTGGCCCAAAGGTCGATCCCCTTCAGCACTTCAAGGGAGCCGAATTTCTTCCGAATGTCCCGGACGATCAGCGCCGGTTTCTTGTCGCTCACGGTTATCCTGGTCCTTTATTGGTCTTTCGCGGGAACCGTGCCCTTCCCCCTGGCACGGCGGGGCCATTCTGCTGTCTCGCGCCGGGGCCGTCAATGCGGCGGAAACGTTAGAGCGCAATGGACAGGCGGCGGCTCGGCGATTATATTAAGTCGCAGTAGGAGTAAGCGATGTTTGCCGATAACACTTTGACACCGAAAGAGGCGATCCGCCTCTGCGCCCTGGGCACATTGGCCGCCGCGCCGATGTCCTACGCCGCGCTTGCCAATTCGGTGCGGCATTTCACCTCGCACATGCTCGGCCCGTCGCTGGATCTGATGGGCACTTCCATCGAACTGCTGAAGTACGAGGGGCTGATCGTCTCGTCCGAGGGCGACGATGGGGACCTGCGGATCACCGATGCCGGCCGCGAGGAATTGCGGACCCTGCTGACCGCCCGCCTGCGCATGGGCGCGGCGGAACTGAACAAGCTGATCATCGCGCTGAAGTTCCGCTTCCTGCACCTGCTGGCGCGCGACGAGCAGGTCTTCCAGGCCGACCTGCTGCTGGAGGCCTGCGAGAACGAACTGGCCCGGCTCGACGACCTGCGCCGCCACCATGCCGGCGACGAAGGCCATATCGTCGACTGGCTGGATCACGAAATCAGCCAGGCCGAATCCCGCCTGGACTGGCTCACCCGGTTCCAGGCCTCTCTGGCCCCGTGACCCGCGCTCCGCTCCGGGCGCATCCATCTACCACCTGAGTTCAACCAAACGGCCGCCGGGCAGCCGGCAGAACCGCTTCGCATCCGGCCCGTGAAAACCACCGAGGGGAGAACAGGAAGCCCATGTCATCGACCACCCAACCGAAAACATGGCTCATCACCGGTTGCTCGACCGGCATCGGCAGGGCATTGGCCGAAGAGGTGCTGAAACGGGGCGACCGCGCCGCCGTCACCGCGCGGAACGCCGATCAGGTCGCCGACATCGTGGCCGGGTACCTGGACAGCGGCCTCGCCCTGCCGCTCGACGTGACCGACGAGGCCCAGGCCAAGGCGGCGTTCGACCGCACCGTCGCCGCGTTCGGCGGTGTCGACGTCCTGGTCAACAACGCCGGCTACGGCTATTTCGCCGCCGTCGAGGAAGGCGAGGACGGCCCCGTCCGCGATATGTTCGAAACCAATGTCTTCGGCCTGTTCGCCCTGACCCGCATGGTCCTGCCCGGCATGCGGAAACGGCGCAGCGGCCATATCCTGAACGTCTCCTCGGTCGGCGGACTGCTCGGCTCGCCCGGCGTCGGCTACTACAACGCCACCAAATTCGCCGTCGAGGGCTTTTCCGAGGCCCTGGCCCACGAGGTCGCCCCCCTGGGAATCCACGTCACCCTGATCGAACCCGGCCCGTTCCGGACCGACTGGTCCGGCCGCTCCGGCAAGGAGACGGCGAACCGTATCGACGATTACGCCGCCACCTCCGCCGCCCGGATCGCCCAAATCCGCGAATACGCGGGCAAGCAGCCGGGCGACCCGGTGCGCGCCGCCCAGGCGATCTGCGATGCCGTGGCCGGCGACGAACCGCCGTTGCATTTCGTTCTCGGGAAGAACGGCCTGGAACGCGTCCGGGCCAAGCTGCGGGACGTCCTGGATGAACTCGACAAGTGGGAAGCCGTCACTCTGGCCACCGACTACCCCGAGGGCGAGGGCTAACCCCTGATTTTCTGGATGACCAGTTCGAGGCCGCCGAGCAGCGTCTTGGCGGTCTCGCCGTCGCTGGTCTTGATCCGTTCCGCGACGACCACGCGCAGGGCCTTGGCGTGCAGCTTGATGACGGCCAGTTCGTCGGCGTTCGGCGCGCCGCTCAGGGTCTCGATGAACCGGCAGAGCTGATTGCCGATCACGGTGATCATCGGGTAGCCGAAGGTCTCGCCCTGCCCTTTCATGTCGTGTGCCACGTCGAAGATCCGTTTCAACGCCATCGGATGGCCGCCCGGCTCGCCTTCCAGTTCCGCGACGGCCTCTTCGATCTGCGACACGTCCTGCGCGGCAATCTCCTGATACTGTTCGGTCATGCCGGCGATTACCGTCTCGGCACGCCGCAGCATGTTCTTCTCTTCCTCGGAAAGCTCCCGTCTCCCGGCTGGGGGCTCGGAATCGGGGGGCTTGATGTCTTCGTTATCGGCCATCGGGGCGACTGGACCTCATCTATGTTCCCTCCGGAACGGGATGATCCGAAGATAGTCACCCGAAGCGCCTGCTCCGCGCAAGATTTATGCGATGTTCCCGTATGGCGTGGACCGGGTTCCATACTCATTAATTAAAGGAATTTCTGTCATTCCGGACGCTAGACGAGCCCGAAAATCCTCGATTTTCGGCAAGCGAGCCTTACGATCCGGAATCCAGGGGACAGGGCGTTGTCTCCGGCCCTGGATTCCGGATCACGGACTTTCCTGACCAAATCAAAGATTTGGACGAAAGTCGCGTCCGGAATGACGGTTTTATAAGCCCACGACCTAAGCCAGAACGCCCAGTTCCGTTAGGATCGCCCGCACCTCGGCCCGGCCCGTCTCGGAAAGGGCCGGCTGCGGGGCGAACGGTTCGCCGACCTCGAACCCCATCATTTCCAACCCGCCCTTGACGCAGGCGGCCAGGGAATACCGGGCGAACACCTGGTTCACCGCCCATAGGCGGCGTTGCAGGGCCATCGCCTCGTCCCAGGCCCCGGCCCGGCACAGGTCGTAGAGTTTCACGCTGAGGGCCGGGATCAGGCAGGCCGGCCCGGCCATCCAGCCGACGCCGCCGATCATCATCACACAGGCGGGAATATGCGCCGAGGCGGCGAAGATCTTCAGCCCGTCGCCAACCCGGTTCATGATGCTGAGCAGCCGCCCCGTGTTGGTCGAGGCATCCTTCAGGTAGGCGATGTTGGGAACCCCGGCCAAACGCTCCAAAACCGGGATCGAAAGGTCGGAGCGCTGGAAATTGGGGTTGGTGTACAGGACCACCGGGCAGGACACCGCCTCGGCGATCGACCGGAAATAGCTTTCCACGCCGGAATCGTCCACCGGGAAATAGGCCTCCAGCACCGCCAGGATGCCGTCCACCCCCATGCGCTCGTAGGCCGCGGCCTGGGCGACCGCCTCGGCCGTCGTCGTCGCGGCGACCCCGGCGACCACCGGCACGCGGCCTTGCGCCGCCGCGATCACGGTCTGCACGATCTCGCCGCGCTGGAACCGGTCCAGATAGGCGAACTCGCCGGTGCTGCCCAGCGGGGTGAGCCCGTGCACCCCCTGGCCGATCAGGAACTCGACCAGATCGGCCAGCACCCGGGCCTTGACGTGCCCCCGGTCGTCCACCGGCGACACCAGATACGGAAAAACCCCGTGAAACGCTCCCTGGGACATCGCGCCCCTCCCCTGTGCTGCCCTATAGAAGACCCAGAGTCCGCAACTCCTCGGCCATTTCCCTTGGCAGGTCCGCCTCGCCGTCGGTCAGTTCCGACAGGTCGGGCGGCGCCTTTTCCGGCGTCAGGTAGCGCCAGCCCTGGAACGGCTTCTGCGCCCGCAGTTCGGTCCGCACCAGTTCCGCGTCGAGCACCAGGGCGCAGGACGGCCGCCCCTCCCGGTTCAGCCGGTGCTCGCAGGCCAGGACCCGCTGGCGCACCGCGACGAACCCCTTCACCACCCAGTACAGCGAGCCGTCGGCGCACAGCTCCTCGGCGCGCTTCGGCATGTGGCGGGTGAAATGGCGCAGCGCCGCCTCGCCCTCCGCCTCGCGGGTCTGCTCCAGGCGCATCGCCTGGACGTCGGCCAGATGTTCGACGCTGTCGATGCCGACGCACATCTTGATCAGGTGGACCGTCATTACGCCGCGGCACCGCCCTTCAGCGCCGTCACCTCGATCTCGATCTTCATCCGGCCGTCGACCAGGTCGGCGATCACCGTCGTGTTGGCCGGGCGGATCTCGCCGAACCATTTGCCGAACACCGGGGCGATCTTCGGGAAATCGTCGCGCGCCGCCAGGAAAACGTGCAGCCGGACCACGTCGGTCATCGCCGCCCCGGCCTGTTTCAGGGCCGCCTCGATGTTGCGCAGCGCCTGTTCGGCCTGGTCCGCGACGCCCTCCGGCAGCGTCCCGGCGGCATAGTCGAAACCGGTCGTGCCGGACACGAAGACCCAATCGCCGTCGACCACCGCGCGGGAATAGCCGAATTCTTTTTCGAAGGCGGAACCGGATGAAATCAGTTGTCTCGTCATATTGCCTCTGGCGTTCCTCGGGGAGCAGACGATTCCGCCCCGAAAGCGAGCGCCGATGCTCGCCTGTCGGGCGCCCCGTGTAAAGCCCGCCGACGCATTTTTCCGGGCCCCCCGATCCTCGTCCGGGTTTTCCATAAAGAACATATGTTCATTATTTATCTTGACAATGGTCCAATCGAGTTTCAATTATAATGCACATATGTTCATTTAACCAGGAACGTCACGCCAGGAGCATCGCGCATGCCGAGACCGACCAAACCCCGATGGGTGGAACGCCCGCCAACCGCCGATTTCTACGCGCCGCACGGCGTCCCTTTGCATCGGTTGGAAGGCGTGGTGCTGCCGGTCGACGGTTTCGAGGCCCTGCGGCTCGCCGATGCCGAGCGGTTCGATCACGAAACCGCCGCCGCCCTGATGGGCGTCTCCCGGCCGACCTTTTCGCGGATCCTGACCGATGCCCGGGCCATCGTGGCCACGGCGCTGGCCAATGGCTGGGCGCTGCGCATCGCGGGCGGCGATTTCCAGGTCGCCGACGACCGCCCGGAACCGCCGGATAGCGGCCGGCGCGGCCGGAGATGCGGCCACGGTCGCGGGCACCGTCACGAACACGACCATGGCCCTTTCCACGGGCACGGCCGTGGCCGGGGCGGCGGCCGGTCCGGACGGCGCCGTGACGTTCCCGACAACCAAGGAGAAGAAGATGCCGAATCTTAATGGAACGGGCCCGAGGGGCCGAGGCCCGAAAACCGGGCGGGGACGCGGCCGCTGCGGCCAGGGTCCCGCTTTCGAAAGTGCCGGATACGGGCACGGACACGGTCACAAACATGGTCACGGCCACGGTCATGGTCATGGACGGGGCCACGGACATGATGGGCACGGACATGGGCACGGACATGGCTGTGGGCAAGGCCTGGGCCTCCGGCGCCGGCAGCGCCTTCACGGCGACGGGTTCGCCGAGGAGACGGCCGCGCCGGTCGAAACCGAAGGCCTCCCCGCCGACGAGCAGCGCCGCCTCCTCAAGGCCGAGCGCAACCGCCTGAAGGCCATGCTGCGCGAGGTCGAGGAAACCCTGCAAGCCCTGGGCGCGCCGGACCAACCGCGGGAGGGCCCGCAGCCGGAAACTTGATCGGCGATTTTAGGGCTCCTTGAAATATCAGTCGTATGACCGAATTTTACCCTGGATGTTACGATATATCACGAGTATCATATCGGTCATACGACGATAATAATTTGGGCGTTCCGCCATGCCGAGGCCGTTGAAAAGCCGGGTCGTCGCCTCGACCCCCACGGTTACCGATTTCAAGCCGCGCGGCGTTCCCATGCGCGACCTGCAGGAAGTCTATCTGCAGCACGACGGCTTCGAGGCCCTGCGGCTGTCCGAAATCGAGGGACTGGATCAGTCCGACGCCGCCCGGCGCATGGGCATTTCCCGCCAGACCTTCGGCCGCATCCTGGCGAACGCCCGCCGGGTGGTCGCGCGCGCCGTCGTCGAGGGCATGGCCCTGCGCATCCAGGGCGGCGAGCCCCGGATCCTCGGCCGCGCGCGAAATCCGTCCGCCCCCCCTACCGAGAGGAAACCCTCCATGAGCAAAATCGCCGTGACCGCCAGCGGCCCGACCCTGGACTCGGCGGTCGATTCCCGTTTCGGCCGGGCCGCCGGGTTCCTGATCGTCGATCCGTCCACCGGCGACTTCCAATACCTGTCCAACGCCGAAGCCGGCGCGCAGCCGTCCGGCGCCGGTATCCAGGCCGTCCAGACCATCGCCCGGGCCGGGGCGACCGTCCTGCTGACCGGACGGGTCGGCCCGAAGGCCCTGCAGGCGCTGCAGGCCGCCGGGATCGAGATCGGCGAGGATTTCGACGGCATGAAGGTCCGCGAGGCCGTGGACCGTTTCGCCGCCGGGGTGTCCGACCCGACCCCGTCCGAGGCCTGACCCGGCCATGATCATCGCCATCGCCAGCGGCAAGGGGGGAACCGGCAAGACGACTCTGACCGCGGCACTCGCCCGCGCCTGGCCCGCGCCCCCGGCCGTGGCCGATCTCGACGTCGAGGCGCCCAACCTGCACCTGCTGCTCGATCCCATCCTCGAAGGGCGGGCCGAGTCCCGGCTGGCGGTGCCGCAGGCCGATCCCGAACGCTGCAACGGCTGCGGGGCTTGCGCCCGGATGTGCCAGTTCCGCGCCATCGCCGTGTTCGGCACCTATCCTTCGGTGTTCCCCGAGATGTGCCACGGCTGCGGCGGCTGTTTCGCCGTCTGCACCACCGGCGCGCTGTCCCCCGCCACCCGCGTCCTCGGCGAAATCCGCCAGGGGCAGGCCGGCGACATCGATTTCCTGATGGGCGATCTGCGCATCGGCGAGGCACTCAGCCCGCCGTTGATCCGCGAGGTCCAGGCCCGGCTGCGCTCCCACCTCGCCGAGACCGGCCGGGATGCGCTGATCGACTGTCCGCCGGGCGCGAGCTGCCCGGCCCTCACCGCCGTCCGCCCGGCCGACGCCATCGTGCTGGTGACCGAACCCACGCCCTTCGGCCTGAACGACCTGAAGGCCATCCGCCAGGCCGTGGCCGGCATGGGCAAACCGATCGGCGTCGTCATCAACCGGGCCGGGATCGGCGACGGGCGGGTCCGCGACTACTGCCGGGCGACCGCGCTGCCGGTGCTCGCCGAAATTCCCTTCGATTCCCGGATCACCGCGATCTCCGAACCGAAGGCCGCCGCCGCCGCCCTGGCCGAGGTCTGCGGCAACGAACTCGGCCGCCTGGTCGACGGAATCCATGGCCTGATCGCCGCCGGAACCCAGGGGGCTGCCCATGGCTGAGATCCTGGTCGTCAGCGGCAAGGGCGGCACCGGCAAGACCACGGTGACCGCGGCCTTCGCCCAGCTCGCGGCGAACGCGGTGATCTGCGATCTCGACGTCGACACGCCGGACCTGCACCTGATCCTCGCCCCGGAACGCGAGGAAAGCTTCGATTTCTATGCCGGGCACCGGGCCGAAATCGTGCCGGAACTTTGCCAAGGCTGCGGCACCTGCGCCGAGATGTGCCGTTTCAACGCCGTCCGCGCCGGAACCGAAAGCTACGTCGTCGATCCCCTCGCCTGCGAGGGCTGCAACGTCTGCGTCACCTTCTGCCCGGCCGAGGCGATCCGTTTCCCGCAGTACCGGTGCGGCCGCACCCACCGCTCCCGCACCCGTTTCGGCCCGATGGTCCACGCCCGGCTGATCCCCGGCGAGGAGAACTCCGGCCTGCTGGTCTCGCGGCTGCGCGACGACGCCCGGCTGGTCGCCCAGGCCACCGGCCGCGGCACCATCCTGTCGGACGGCGCGCCGGGC
>Ga0207799_100462_pt1 | contig 15209 bp, 11 predicted proteins | sample TtanPargueraPR_4_FD_187742 | JGI IMG/M metagenome (GOLD analysis project Ga0207799, IMG submission 187742) | Aerobic enrichment media microbial communities from Bioluminiscent Bay, La Parguera, Puerto Rico - Tt and M2 (SPAdes) | ecosystem: Environmental > Aquatic > Marine > Unclassified ...
CGACGAGGTGCTGATCACCATCGCCGAGGGCACGATCGGGCTGAAATTCGACTGGCTGTCGGAGGCCAAGCTGGTGCTCACCGACGAGCTGATCACCGAGATGCTTCGCCAGCGCAAGGCGGCCGGCATCGTGGACGAAGACGCGTTCGACGAGATCGAAACCGAAGACAACGACGCGCCCGACGGCGCGGCTTCCGAGGAGAACTGAGATGGCAATTACCTCTGCAAACCAGCTGGAGCTGTTGCAAACCGCCGAGGCCGTGGCCCGCGAGAAGATGATCGACCCGGACCTGGTGGTCCAGGCGATGGAGGAAAGCCTCGCCCGGGCCGCGAAGTCGCGCTATGGCGCGGAGATGGACATCCGTGTCCATATCGACCGCAAGACCGGCAAGGCGACCTTTACCCGCGTGCGCACCGTGGTGACCGATGACGAGCTGGAGAACTACCAGGCCGAGCTGACGGTCGAGCAGGCCAAGCAGTACATGGCAGACCCGCAGGTCGGCGACGAGATCCGCGACGAGGTTCCGCCCGTCGAGATGGGCCGGATCGCCGCGCAGTCGGCCAAGCAGGTGATCCTGCAGAAGGTCCGCGAGGCCGAGCGCGACCGCCAGTTCGAGGAATTCAAGGACCGCGTCGGCACCATCATCAACGGCGTCGTCAAGCGCGAGGAATACGGCAACGTCATCGTCGACGTGGGCCGCGGCGAGGCCATTCTGCGCCGCAACGAGAAGATCGGCCGCGAAAGCTATCGCCCGAACGACCGCATCCGCTGCTACATCAAGGACGTCCGCCGCGAGGCGCGGGGTCCGCAGATCTTCCTCAGCCGCACCGCGCCGGAATTCATGGCCGAGCTGTTCAAGATGGAAGTGCCGGAAATCTATGACGGCATCATCGAGATCAAGGCCGTGGCCCGCGATCCCGGTTCGCGCGCCAAGATCGCCGTCATCTCCTATGACGGCTCGATCGATCCGGTGGGCGCCTGCGTGGGTATGCGCGGCAGCCGCGTGCAGGCCGTCGTGAACGAGCTGCAGGGCGAGAAGATCGACATCATCCCGTGGAACGAGGATCAGGCGACCTTCCTCGTGAACGCGCTGCAGCCCGCCGAGGTTTCCAAGGTGGTGATCGACGAAGAGGCCAACCGCATCGAGGTGGTGGTGCCCGACGAGCAGCTGAGCCTGGCCATCGGTCGGCGCGGCCAGAACGTGCGCCTGGCCAGCCAGCTGACCGGTCTCGACATCGACATCATGACCGAGGCCGAGGAATCGGCGCGCCGCCAGGCCGAGTTCGAGGAACGCACCAAGCTGTTCATGGACACGCTGGACCTGGACGAGTTCTTTGCCCAGCTTCTGGTGGCCGAGGGCTTCACCTCGCTCGAAGAGGTGGCCTATGTCGATGTGGACGAGCTGTTGGTGATCGACGGCGTGGACGAGGACACCGCGGGTGAGCTTCAGGCCCGCGCCCGCGACCACCTGGACGAGATGAACCGCAAGGCGCTGGAACATGCCCGAGAACTGGGTGTCGAGGACAGCCTGGTTGATTTCGAGGGCCTCACTCCCCAGATGATTGAGGCACTGGCCGAAGACGGCGTGAAAACGCTGGAAGACTTCGCCACCTGCGCCGACTGGGAACTGGCCGGCGGCTGGACCACGGTCGACGGGCAGCGCGTCAAGGATGAGGGCGTGCTCGAGAAATTCGACGTCAGCCTTGAAGAGGCGCAGAACCTCGTGATGACCGCCCGCATCCAGCTGGGCTGGGTCGACCCGGCCGATCTGGAGCCCGAAGAGGCCGAAGAGGCCGAGGCGGGCGAAGCGGTCGAAGGCGAGGAGGCCGAGGCCTGATCGCAGGCCCCGGGAGCGCAGCTTGGGACGCGGTGGCCGGAAAACAGAGCGCGACGGGTCTGAGCGTCGCTGCATCGCCACCGGCGAGGTGCGGCCGAAGGCCGGGCTGATCCGTTTCGTGGTGGGGCCGGGCGACGTGATCGTCCCCGACCTGATGGGCAAGCTGCCCGGCCGCGGCATATGGGTCTCGGCCGACCGGGCCGCGCTGGAACAGGCAGTGAAGAAGCGCCTGTTCGCCCGCGGCGCGAAACAGGCGGTCACCCTGCCCGACGACCTGGTCGCCCAGGTCGAGGCGGGGCTGTTGCGGCGGGTGACAGAGGGTCTGGCGCTCGCCCGCAAGGCCGGCGACGCGATCGCCGGCTATGAAAAGGTGAAGGGCTGGTTGAGCAGCGGAGAGGCGGTCGTCCTCATCCAGGCCAGCGACGGATCGGAGCGCGGCAAGAGCAAGCTGCGCCCACCCCCCGGGGAGGGGACATTTATTGGGTGCCTGACGTCAGACGAATTGGGTTTGGCTTTCGGGCGGGAACATGTGATACATGGCGCGCTTCGCGCTGGCGGACTCACGACGCGTGTTGTAGAGGATGCAGCCAAGCTTTCAGGCGTGCGCGGAAAGGACGGGGGCCAGTCCCCTGCGAAAGGTACGAAGACCATATGAGCGATAATGACGGCAAAAAAACCCTCGGTTTGCGCGGCGGCCCCCGGTCCGGCCAGGTGAAGCAGAGCTTCAGCCACGGGCGGACGAAGAACGTGGTGGTTGAGACCAAGCGCAAGCGCGTTGTCGTTCCCAAGCCCGCCGCCGGCAAGGCCGGGGGGGGCGCGGCGAAGGGCGGCGACGCCTCGAAGCGGCCCGCCGGCATTTCCGATGCCGAGATGGAGCGCCGGCTGAAGGCGCTGCAACTCGCCAAGGCGCGCGAGGCCGATGAGGCCAAGCAGCGCGAAGAGGAAGAAAAGCGCCGCGAGGAAGAGCGCCAGCGCCGCCGCGAAGAGATCGAGGCCAAGGAGCGCGAAGAGCGCGAGCGCGAGGAAGCCGCGCGCCGCAAGGCCGAGGAAGACGAGCGCAAGCGCCGCGAGGCCGAGGAGGCCAAGAAGCGTGCCGCCGAAAAACCGGCCCGCCCGGCAGAACCGGCCGCGGCCGAGGCCCAGCCCGCCGAGGCGCCGCGCGGTGGCGGCAAGCCTGCCCCCCGCAAGGAACGCGAGACCCGCGAAGAGCGCCCCGCGCGCGGCAAGGGCCGCGATGGCGGGCGCCGTGCCGGCAAGCTGACGCTGAACCAGGCGCTTTCGGGTGGCGAAGGCGGTCGCCAGCGCTCGCTCGCCGCGATGAAGCGCAAGCAGGAGCGTGCGCGTCAGAAAGCCATGGGCAGCACCGAGCGCGAAAAGGTCGTGCGCGACGTGCAGGTGCCCGAGACCATCGTGGTTTCGGAACTGGCCAACCGCATGGCCGAGCGCGTGGCCGACGTGGTCAAGGCGCTGATGAAAATGGGCATGATGGTCACGCAGAACCAGCCGATCGACGCCGACACGGCGGAACTGATCGTCGAAGAGTTCGGCCACAAGGTGGTGCGTGTTTCCGCAGCCGACGTGGAACAGGTCATTGAAACCGCCGAGGACAAGCCCGAGGATCTGCAGTCGCGCCCGCCCGTGATCACCATCATGGGCCACGTGGACCACGGCAAGACCTCGCTGCTGGACGCGATCCGCAACGCCAAGGTCGTCGCGGGCGAGGCCGGCGGCATCACCCAGCATATCGGCGCCTACCAGGTGAAAACCGACAGCGGCGCGGTGCTGAGCTTCCTCGACACGCCGGGCCACGCGGCCTTCACCTCGATGCGTGCCCGCGGTGCGCAGGTGACGGATATCGTGGTTCTGGTGGTGGCGGCCGACGACTCGGTCATGCCGCAGACGATCGAGGCCATCAACCACGCCAAGGCGGCGGGTGTGCCGATGATCGTGGCCATCAACAAGATGGACAAGCCCGCGGCCGACGCCAACAAGGTGCGCGCCGAGCTGCTGCAGCACGAGGTGATCGTCGAGGCAATGTCGGGCGAGGTGCAGGATGTCGAGGTTTCGGCCCACACCGGCCAGGGCCTGGACGAGCTGCTGGAGGCCATCGCGCTGCAGGCCGAAATCCTGGAGCTGAAAGCCAACCCGAAGCGTGCCGCCCAGGGCGCTGTGATCGAGGCGCAGCTTGACGTGGGCCGCGGCCCGGTGGCCACCGTTCTGGTTCAGAACGGCACGCTGCACCAGGGCGACATCTTCGTCGTGGGCGAGCAGTGGGGTAAGGTCCGCGCGCTGGTCAACGACCGGGGCGAACGCGTGAAAGAGGCCGGCCCCTCGGTTCCGGTCGAGGTTCTGGGCCTCAACGGCACGCCCGAGGCCGGCGATGTTCTGAACGTGGTCGAGACCGAGGCGCAGGCCCGCGAGATCGCCGAATACCGCGAGGAGGCTGCCAAGGAGAAGCGCGCTGCCGCCGGGGCCGCCACCACGCTGGAACAGCTGATGGCCAAGGCCAAGGAAGACGAGAACGTCCAGGAACTGCCGATCCTGGTCAAGGCCGACGTGCAGGGCTCTGCCGAGGCGATCGTCCAGGCGATGGAGAAGATCGGTAACGAAGAGGTCCGCGTGCGCGTGCTGCATGCCGGCGTGGGCGCCATCACCGAGACCGATGTCGGCCTGGCCGAGGCCTCGGGCGCGCCGGTCTTCGGCTTCAACGTCCGGGCCAACGCGCCCGCGCGCAACGCCGCCAACCAGAAGGGCGTCGAGATCCGTTACTACAGCGTGATCTACGACCTCGTCGATGACGTGAAGGCGGCCGCCAGCGGCCTGCTCAGCGCCGAGATCCGTGAGAAGTTCATCGGCTATGCCGAGATTAAGGAAGTCTTCAAGGTGACCGGCGTGGGCAAGGTGGCGGGCTGCCTGGTCACCGAGGGCGTGGCCCGGCGTTCGGCAGGCGTGCGCCTGCTGCGCGACAACGTGGTGATCCACGAGGGCACGCTGAAGACGCTGAAGCGCTTCAAGGACGAGGTCGCCGAGGTCCAGTCGGGCCAGGAATGCGGCATGGCCTTCGAGAACTACGACGACATCCGCCCCGGCGATGTCATCGAGATCTTCGAGCGCGAGGAGATCGAGCGCACGCTCGACTGATCCGCCGGCTGAAGACAGAAAAAGGGGACGGTGCCTGCGGGCATCGTCCCCTTTCTTTTTCGTGAGTGGTGCTTCTTACGAGGCTTGGCCTACGGGCCGCCCCTCGAACAGTCGCTCGCCGACGCGAACGATGATCCTGCCGTTTTCCGAGGCGCGCACGAAGGCGCCCTGAACAGAAACGCAGCTTCCGATTAGAATTGTCCTCAGCATCCCCAATCTCCATCCTGGATGGAACTGGTCGGATAATAGGACCAAAATTTAATAAAGCTACTGTAAAAATGTCACGTTTTTGCCACAATTGGTGAAATACCGGGCACAATGCGAACGCCGCCGCCGGTTTCCGACCCGGACCGCCTGTCAGAGCCAGTCGCGCAGGATTGGGATCAGGGGGATATCGGCGGGCGGCATCGGGTAATCGCGCAGCTCTTCTGGGCGGACCCATTTCAGGGCCTGGCCTTCGCGGGCGTGCACGATCCCCTTCCATTTCCGGCAGGCGAAGAGCGGCATCAGAAGGTGGAAATCTTCGTAGCCATGGCTGGCGAAGGTCAGAGGTGCCAGGCAGCTGGCCCATGTGTCGATGCCCAGCTCTTCGTGCAATTCGCGGATCAGGGCGTGTTCGGGGGTTTCGCCGGGCTCGACCTTGCCGCCGGGAAACTCCCACAGGCCGGCCATGGATTTGCCTTCCGGGCGCTGCGCCAGCAGCACCCGGCCATCGGAATCGATCAGCGCGACCGCTGAAACCAGGACGATCTTCATGAGCGGTAGTCGGCGTTGATCTCGATGTAGCGATTGGTCAGGTCGCATGTCCAGGCGGTGGCCTGGCCCTTGCCCAGCCCCATGTCCACCCCGATCACCAGTTCGGGCTGCTTCATATAGGCCGCGCCGGCCTCTTCGGAATAGCTCTCGGCGACCCAGCCCTTTTCGGCCACCAGGATGTCGCCGAAGCGGATCGACAGCAGGTCGCGGTCGGCCTTGGCGCCGGATTTGCCGACCGCCATCACCACCCGGCCCCAGTTCGGGTCCTCGCCCGCCACGGCGGTTTTCACCAGCGGCGAGTTGGCGATGGCCATGGCCACCTTGTGGGCGTCGGCGTCCGAGGCGGCACCGGTCACGGCGACCTCGACGAATTTCGTGGCGCCCTCGCCGTCGCGCACCACCTGATGCGCGAGGTCCAGCATCACCTCCCTCAGCGCCGCGGTGAAATCCTTGGCCGGCTTGGAGCGCAGATCGGCGATCTCGGGCGCCTTGCTGCGGCCCGTCGCGGCCAGCAGCAGCGTGTCCGAGGTCGAGGTGTCGCCGTCCACGGTGATGCGGTTGAAGGTTTCGTCCGTCAGCCGCGACAGGATGCGCTGCAGCGGCGCGCGGGCGATTTTCGCGTCGGTGAAGATGTAGACCAGCATCGTCGCCATGTCCGGCGCGATCATGCCCGAGCCCTTGGCGATGCCGGCGATCTGCACCATCTCGCCATCGATCTCGACCGAAGCCGTGGCGCCCTTGGGGAAGGTGTCGGTGGTCATGATCGCGCGCGCCGCGTCGGGCAGGCCCGCGGGCGAAAGCTGCGCGGTCAGATCGCCCAGCGCCGCGGTGATCCGCTCATACGGCAGCGGCTCGCCGATCACGCCGGTGGAGGAGGAGAAGACCCGCGCCTGCGGCACGCCCGCGGCCTCGGCCACGGCGGCGGTGATGCGGTCCACCGCCTCGGCGCCGTTGCTGCCGGTGAAGGCGTTGGCGTTGCCGGCGTTCACGATGATCGCGGCGCCGTCTTCGCTGTCGGCGCCGATCTTGGCCTCGCAATCCAGAACCGGGGCCGCCCGGGTGGCCGAGCGGGTGAAGACGCCGGCCATCCGCGTGCCCGGCGCCAGGCGCGCCAGCATCACGTCGGGCCGCCCCTTGTAGCGCACGCCTGCGGCGATGGCGGCGAATTCGGCGCCGTCGATCTCGGGCAGGGCCGGGAAGGCCGCGGGCGCCAGCGGCGACACCGCGGGCGCCGCCGGGGCCGATTCGGCCAGCGCCGCCCGGGCTTTCTTCAGCTTCTTGCGCAGCTTGGACAGCTTTTGGCGCAAGGTCTTGACCTCGGCCTTGGCACTCTTGTCCTCGGTCTTGTCCTTGCGTTTCGTCCCGGCCATCTGTGCGCCCTTTGCTGTTGGATCAGTCCTTCAGCAATTCCATATTGCGCAACTCGGCGGGGTCAATCATTTCCTCGCTGCGGGTGACGTCGGCGGCGGCGGTGATCTCGTCCAGCGCGGTGGTGACCGCGGCCTGCTGGATCTCGCCGGTCAGCTCGGCGCGCACCTCGTCCAGCGTCGGCGTGGGCTTGTCGCGCGTTTCCGTCAGGGTGATGACATGCCAGCCAAAGCTGGTCTGCACCGGCTCGGACACCTGCCCGACCTCGAGCGCGACCACCGCATCCTCGAAGGGCTTGACCATCATGCCCTTGCTGAACCAGCCCAGCGCGCCGCCTTTGGGGCCGGTGGGACCGGTCGAGAATTCCTTGGCCATCTCGGCGAAATCGGCGCCGCCGTCCAGCTTGGCCTTGACCTCCTTCGCCTCTTCCTCGGTTTCCAGCAGGATATGCGAGGCATTGTATTCCTTTCCGGGTTCGGCATTGGCGTAGCGTTCGTCATAGGCGGCCTGCAGCGCCTCGTCGGTCACCGCGGCCGCGGCCACGCCCGCCAGCGCCTCGCCGGCCAGGAACGAGCGGCGCTCGTTCTCCAGCGCCAGCTTCGCCTCGGTCGAGAGATTGCCCGAGACGGTTTGCGCCACGGCGGTCTGCCGGATCAGCTGATCGAGCACCGCGTCATAGAGCACCTCGTTCGGGAGTTGCTGGTATTCCTGCGGCAGTTGCGCGGTCATCATGATCATGTGACCCAGCGTGATCTCCTCGCCGCCGACGGTCGCGACCACCGTGTCGGCGGCCGGTTCGGCCGCAGCGGGCAGCGCGAGGCCCACAGAAACAGCGGCAGCAAGCAGGAAACGGGGCGATTTCGGCATCTGGGCAACTCCCTTTGCGCCCGGGGGTCGGGCAACGTTGACACTATTGGGGCAGCCCCTTACATCGCTTTCAGGACCGAGAGCACGGGCTGCCCCTTGTTTCACTACCCTTCCTAAGGGCGCGGGCGAGGGCGGACAAGGCACCCTCTCACACGATCCCGTCAACGAGGCTACCCGAGCGGAGACAAAATGCTGGGCTTTGGAACAATCGCCAAAAAGGTTTTTGGCACGCCGAACGATCGCAAGGTCAAAGCCACCCGCCCCCTGATCGAAAAGATCAACGCGCTCGAGCCGGAGTTCGAAGCCCTCAGCGACGAGGGGATCACGGAAAAGACGCGGGAACTGGCCGAACGCGCCAAGAACGGCGAAAGCCTGGACGCGCTCTTGCCCGAGGCCTTTGCCAACTGCCGCGAGGGCGCGCGCCGCGCGCTGGGGCTGCGCGCCTTTGACGTGCAGCTGATGGGCGGCATCTTCCTGCACCAGGGCAATATCGCCGAGATGAAGACGGGCGAGGGCAAGACGCTGGTCGCCACCTTCCCGGCCTATCTGAACGCGCTGACCGGCAAGGGCGTGCACGTGGTCACCGTCAACGACTACCTCGCCAAGCGCGACGCCGACTGGATGGGCAAGGTCTATAACCAGCTCGGCATGAGCTGCGGCGTGGTCTACAGCCAGCAGCCCGAAGACGAAAAGCGCGCCGCCTATCAGTGCGACGTGACCTATGCCACCAACAACGAGCTGGGCTTCGACTATCTGCGCGACAACATGAAGTCCGAGCTCAAGGACATGACCCAGCGCGTGCATCATTATGCCATCGTCGACGAGGTCGACTCGATCCTGATCGACGAGGCGCGTACGCCGCTGATCATCTCGGGGCCCAGCCAGGACCGCTCGGACCTGTACGTGGCGATCAACGAGATCATCCCGCAGGTCACCGAAGAGCATTACACGCTGGACGAAAAGGCCCGCAACGTCACCTTCTCGGACGAGGGCAACGAGTTCATGGAAGAGCAGCTGCAGCGCGCGGGCATCCTGCCCGAGGGCCAGTCGCTCTATGATCCCGAAAGCACCACCATCGTGCACCACGCCACCCAGGCGCTGCGCGCGCACAAGATGTTCCAGAAGGACAAGGACTACATCGTGCGCAACGGCGAGGTGATGCTGATCGACGAATTCACCGGCCGGATGATGGCCGGGCGCCGCCTGTCGGACGGCCTGCACCAGGCGATCGAGGCCAAGGAAGGCGTGGCCATCCAGCCCGAGAACGTGACGCTGGCCTCGGTCACTTACCAGAACTACTTCCGCCTCTATGACAAGCTGGGCGGGATGACCGGCACCGCGCTGACCGAGGCCGAGGAATTCGCCGAGATCTACGCCCTCGGCGTGGTCGAGGTGCCCACCAACCGCCCCATTGCCCGCGAGGACGAGCACGACCAGGTCTACCGCACCGCGCGCGAGAAATACGAGGCGATCATCGAGGCCATCAAGGAGGCCCACGCCAAGGGCCAGCCGGTTCTGGTCGGCACCACCTCGATCGAGAAATCCGAGGTGCTGTCGGAGATGCTGAAAAAGGCAGGCATCCCGCATAACGTGCTGAACGCCCGCCACCATGAGCAAGAGGCCAAGATCGTGGCCGAGGCGGGCCGCCTGGGCGCGGTGACCATCGCCACCAACATGGCCGGCCGCGGCACCGACATCCAGCTCGGCGGCAATGTCGAGCTGAAGGTGCTGGAGGCGCTGGACGCCGACCCCGAGGTCCATCCCGACGAGGTCCGCGCCAAGATCGAGGCCGAGCACGCCGACGAGAAGAAAAAGGTGCTGGAGGCCGGCGGCCTGTTCGTTCTGGCCACCGAGCGCCACGAAAGCCGCCGGATCGACAACCAGCTGCGCGGCCGCTCGGGCCGTCAGGGCGACCCGGGGCGTTCGGTCTTCTTCCTCAGCCTCGAAGATGACCTGATGCGGATCTTCGGCTCGGAGCGGCTGGACAAGGTTCTGTCGACGCTGGGCATGAAGGAAGGCGAGGCGATCGTGCACCCCTGGGTGAACAAGTCGCTGGAGCGCGCGCAGGCCAAGGTCGAGGGGCGCAACTTCGACATCCGCAAGCAGCTGCTGAAATTCGACGACGTGATGAACGATCAGCGCAAGGTGATCTTCTCGCAGCGCCGCGAGATCATGGAGACCGAGGATCTCAGCGAGATCGTGCAGGACATGCGCCACCAGGTGATCGACGACCTGGTCGACGAATTCATCCCCGAGCGCTCCTACCACGATCAGTGGAACACCGAGGGCCTGTATGCCGCGCTGATCGAGAAGGCCAATCTCGACGTGCCGGTCATCGCCTGGGCCGACGAGGAGGGCGTGGACGACAACGACATCCGCGAACGCCTCTACAAGGCCTCGGACGAACAGATGGCCGCCAAGGCGGTGCAGTTCGGCCCCGAGAACATGCGCAACATCGAAAAGCAGGTCCTGCTGCAGACCATCGACGCCAAGTGGCGCGAGCACCTGCTGACGCTGGAACACCTGCGCTCGGTCGTGGGCTTCCGCGGCTATGCGCAGCGCGACCCGCTGAACGAGTACAAGACCGAGAGCTTCGCGCTGTTCGAGTCGATGCTGAACGCCCTGCGCGAGGACGTGACGCAAAAGCTCGGCCATGTGCGCCCGCTGACCGAAGAGGAGCAGGCGCAGATGATGGCCCAGATGATGGAGCAGCAGAAGGCCCTGCAGGCCGCCGCCGCCGTCCCGTCCGAGGGCGACGCGCCCGAGCCGCTGGTCGAGGGCTTCGACGAGAACGATCCGGCCACCTGGGGCAACCCGGGCCGGAACGATCCCTGCCCCTGCGGGTCGGGCAAGAAGTTCAAGCACTGCCACGGCCAGCGGGTCTGACCGGCGCAGCGCTCCGGGCAAAATCGGGGTGCGCCCGCCGGGGCGCCCCCGCTGCCACATTTTCGAAAAACCCTATTTCGGCGGCAAGAACAGACCGCCGTTTCGCCACGTCGATGCCCCTTTTGGCGGGTAGCTTGCCCCCAAGTAACGAGGGAAGGAGACGGACATGGCGCTGAAGCGCAGGCTCTTCGCGGCGGGTGTGACGCTGGTGGCGGCCGCTGTCATTGGTCAGTTCGTGCACCCCGATGGCGGGTTGCTCGCTAGTATGAAACCGCGGCGCGCGGCGCCGCAACCGGTCGTCAACACGGCCCCCGCGCTGAACGGCGCCGAGGTGGTGCCGCTGGCGGCCAAGCCGGACGAAACGGTGGTGCCGGACCCCGCCGTGCAGGCGGCCCTTCCCGCCCTGCCGCAGGACGCGGCCAGCCAGCCCGGCCCGGCCCCGGTCGAGGCGAACCTGCCGCGCCGGGTGGCGGCGCTGGACGAAGGCTACGCCGCGCCGCGGACCGACGCCCAGAAATTCAATCAATACGGCCTGCGCTGCGAAACCAGCCTCAGCGCCGAGCCCGCCGGCGCGGGCGGCATAGTCACGCTGCGGCTCGATGCGCCTTGCCAGCCCTACGCGCGGGTCGTCGTCTATCACGATGCGCTGCGCTTTGCCGCGCGCAGCGATTCATCGGGGGCGCTCAGCGTCGACATGCCCGCGCTGCGGTCCGAGGCCGCCTTCCTGGTCTCGCTGCCCGATGGCAGCTCGGTCAGCGCGGTGGCCAATGTGCCCGAGGCGGCGGAATACGAGCGCGCCGCGCTGCAATGGCAGGGCCGCAGCGCGCTGCATATCCATGCCTTCGAATACGGCGCCGAATACGGCGAGGCCGGCCATGTCTGGGCCGAGGCCCCGTCCGCGCCCGAGGCCGGCGCCGAGGGCCGGGGCGGCTTCCTGCTGCGCCTGGGCGATGCGGAGCTGCCGCAGCCCATGATGGCCGAGGTCTACAGCTTCCCCCGCGACACCAGCCGCCGGGACGGCACGGTGCGCCTGAGCGTCGAGGCCGAGGTGACCACCGAGACCTGCGCGCACGAGATCGAGGCCGAAACCCTTCAGCCCGGCCTTGGCGGCGGGATGACGCCCGCGGCGCTGACGCTCTACATGCCGGGCTGCGAGGCGGTGGGCGAATATCTGGTGTTGAAAAACCTGCTGCAAGACATGAAAATCGCGAGCAACTGACGCGAGGCAGCCAGAAAACATGATCCGGATGCTCTTGGGCGCGGCGTTTTTCGCCGCGCTTTTCATGGCGGCCCCCAAGGCGGCAACGGCGCAGGACGTCACGCTGAGCTCGCGCGATGGCGGGGTCGAGGTCAGCGGCACGCTGCTGTCCTTCGATGGCGAGTTCTACCGGGTGGAGACGGTCTATGGCGTGCTGACGCTGGACAGCCAGGCGGTGCTCTGCGAGGGGCCCGGCTGCCCGGATCTCGAGGCTTATGTGGCCGAGTTTACCCTGTCGGGCGCGCGCAGCATGGGGGCGGTGCTGATGCCGGCGCTGATCGAGGCCTTCGCCGCGCGGCAGGGGCTGTCGGCCCGCCGGATGGTGCGCGACGACGACCATTTCACCTATGTGCTGGGCCAGCCCGAAACCGGCCATGACGCGGCCCGGATCACCTTTCGGCTGAGCACCACGGCCGAGGGCTTTGCAGATCTGCTGGCCGGCGAGACCGACCTGGTCATGGCCCTGCGCGAGGCGCGGGCCGACGAGGTGGTGCACGCGCAGGAGGCCGGGCTGGGCGACCTGTCCGATCCCGCGCGCAGCCGGGTGGTGGCGCTGGACGCGCTGGTGCCCGTGGTCGCCCGCGACAACCCGCTGCGCGAGATCGGGGCCGGTGCGCTGGTGGCGCTGCTCTCGGGTCAAGAGGCCAACTGGCCGGGGCGGGACGAGGCCGTCGTGCTGCACGCTGCGCCGCAGGGCTCGGGCCTGGACGAACTGCTGGCCGAAAAGCTGCTGGTCCCGGCGGGGGCCCAGCTGGCCCAGGGCGTCCGGCGTCATGCCGACGACGCCGCGCTGGCCGATGCGGTGGCGCGCGACCCGCTGGGCCTGGCGGTGACGCGGCTGTCCGACACGGGCAATGCGCGGGTGCTGCGGACCGCGGGCGCCTGCGGCATGAGCCCCACGCTCAGCCGCCGCAGCCTGAAGGCTGAGGATTACCCCTTTGCCGCGCCGCTGTTCCTTTACACGCCGGCGCATCACCTGCCGCTGCTGGCGCGCGATTTCCTCGATTTCCTGTCCACGCCCGCGGCGCAGATCGTGGTGCGCCGGGCTGGCTTCACGGACCAGGCGCGCGAAGAGATCCCGCTGGCCGGGCAGGGAGAGCGGCTGGCCAACGCCATCGCCCAGGCCGGGCCCGAGGTCGGGCTGGAAGAACTGCAGCGCATGGTGGCCGCGATGAAGGGGGCGGCGCGGCTGACCACCAGCTTCCGCTTCCGCGGTGGTTCCACCGCGCTGGACGCGCAATCGGCGGGCAACGTCGCCGCGCTCGCCCATGCGCTGGAAAGCGGCGCCTTCGACGGGCGCGAGATGATCTTCGTCGGCTTTTCCGATGGCGAGGGCGGGGCGGCGGTCAACCGCAAGATCGCGCGGCGCCGGGCACAGGAGGTGCGCGCCGCGGTGCGCGCGGCGGCGGTCTGGGCCGACCTGTCCCGCGTCACGCTGCGGGTCGAGGCCTTTGGCGAGGCGCTGCCCATGGCCTGCGACGACACCGAATGGGGCCGCCGCGTGAATCGCCGGGTCGAGGTCTGGCTGCGCTAGAGGTAGCCCTCGGCGCGAAAGCTCAGCTCGCGCGATTTGCCGATGATCAGGTGGTCATGCACGCTGAGGCCCAGGGCCTGCGCCGCGGCCTCGATCTGCGCGGTCATGGCGATATCGGCCTCCGACGGCGTCGGGTCGCCGGAGGGGTGGTTGTGCACCAGGATCAGGGCGCTGGCGTTCAGCTCCAGCGCGCGCTTGACCACCTCGCGCGGGTAGACGGGGACGTGATCGACCGTGCCGCGCGCCTGTTCCTCGTCGGCGATCAGCACGTTCTTGCGGTCGAGGAAGAGGATGCGGAACTGCTCTGTCTCGCGATGCGCCATGGTGGTGTGGCAATAGTCCAGCACCGCGTCCCAGCTTGAGATCACGTGCCGTTCCATCACCCGCGCCCGGGCCAGCCGGTGCGCGGCGGCCTCGACGATCTTCAGCTCCTGCACCACGGTTTCGCCCACGCCCCTGACCTCTCGCAGCCGGGCGGGCGGGGCCGACAGCACGCCGTTGAAATCGCCGAAACGGTCCAGCAGGGCGCGGGCCAGCGGTTTGACGTCCTGCCGGGGGATGGCGCGGAACAGCACCAGTTCCAGCAACTCGTAATCCGGCATCGCCGCCGCGCCGCCCTGCAGGAAGCGTTCGCGCAGGCGCTTGCGGTGATCCTTGATATACGAGGGCAGGCGCCCGCCCTGGGGCAGGGTCGGCGGCGTCTCCCCGGCCTCGAACAGGGGCAGGGGGGCCTCGGACATGGAAAAGGGCCGGCGCATGGGCCGACCCTTTCAAAATCTGCTGAACGTTTGGTTAACGGGTCAGCTCTTCATCCCGTCCCAGAACCCCTTCACCTTGTCGAAGAAGCCCGCGGTTTCGGGGTTGTTGTGCTCGCTCAGCTTGTCGAACTCGCGCAGCAGCTCTTTCTGCTTGGCGGTCAGGTTCACCGGGGTTTCCACCGCCAGCTCGATGAACATGTCACCGGTCACGCCGCCGCGGAGCGAGGGCATGCCCTTGCCGCGCAGGCGCATCTGCTTGCCCGACTGGCCGCCGGCGGGGATCTTTACCCGGCTGCGGCCGCCGTCGATCGTCGGCACCTCGACCTCGCCGCCCAGCGCGGCCGTCGGCATCGAGACCGGCACCCGGCAATAGAGATCCTGGCTGTCGCGCTCGAAGATCGGGTGATCCTTGACCTCGATGAAGATATAGAGGTCGCCCGACGGCCCGCCGCGCAGCCCGGCCTCGCCCTCGCCAGCGAGGCGGATGCGGGTGCCGGTTTCCACGCCCGCGGGGATGTTCACGCTCAGCGAGCGTTCCTTTTCCACCCGGCCGTTGCCGGCGCAGGCCTGGCAGGGGTTCTTGATGATCTGGCCCAGCCCGCCGCAGGTCGGGCAGGTGCGTTCGACCGTGAAGAAACCCTGCTGCGCGCGCACCTTGCCCATGCCCGAGCAGGTCGGGCAGGCGCTGGGCTCGGCGCCGCTTTCGGCGCCGGTGCCGTGGCAGACGTCACAGGCGACCGAGGCCGGCACCGTGATCGTCTTCTGCATGCCCGAGAAGGCCTCTTCGAGGTTGATGCGCAGGT
>Ga0207799_100463_pt1 | contig 15064 bp, 13 predicted proteins | sample TtanPargueraPR_4_FD_187742 | JGI IMG/M metagenome (GOLD analysis project Ga0207799, IMG submission 187742) | Aerobic enrichment media microbial communities from Bioluminiscent Bay, La Parguera, Puerto Rico - Tt and M2 (SPAdes) | ecosystem: Environmental > Aquatic > Marine > Unclassified ...
CCGGCGCGCCGCCGCCGATCAATCCGGCGATCCGTTCGGGCCCTTCTTCCGGTTGCAGCGAGCAGGTGCAATAGACGATCCGCCCACCCGGCTTGGCCATCTTTACGGCGGCGGCAAGCAGCCGGTCCTGCAGCGCGGTCAGCGCGGCGATGTCGTCCGGCGTCTTCAGCCGGGCGGCGTCGGGATGGCGGCGCAGGGTGCCGGTGGCCGAACACGGCGCGTCGAGCAGCACGGCGCCGGCCGGTTGCGGTGGCGTCCATTCGGCGGCGTCGGCGGCCACGGTGCGGACGGACAGTTCCAGCCGGGCCATGTTCTCGCGCAGCCGGACCAGCCGGGGCTCGGCGGAATCGAGTGCCGTGACCTCGGCCCCGGCGGCGGCCATCTGGGCCGTCTTGCCGCCCGGCGCGGCGCACAGGTCGAATGCCGTTTCGCCGGGTTGGACGGCGAGGAGTTTCGCCGGCAGGGCGGCGGCGGCGTCCTGTACCCACCAGGCCCCGTCCTTGTATCCCGGCAACTCGGGGATCGGGCCGTGCGCGGTCAGCCGCAGGGTTCCGCCCGGCAGAATTTCCGCGCCCAGTCTTTCCGCCCAGGATTCGGTGCCGTCCTTGACCGACAGGTCGAGCGGCGCTTCCGCCAGATGGGCCTCGGCGATCCGGCGGCAGGCCGCTTCCCCGTAGGCGGCGTCCCAGGCCGCCCACAGCCAGTCCGGCGTGTTCAGCCGCGCCGCATCCTGGCCGTCGCGCATCGCCGCGCCCTCGCGGGTCAGGCGGCGCAGCACGGCGTTGACCAGCGCGGCATGCCCGCCGCGCTTGCGGCCGCGCAGCAGGGTCACCGCCGTGTCGACGGCGGCGTGGGGGGGTGTTCCCAGGAACAGCAGCTGGCAGGCGCCGAGGCGCAGGATGTCCTCGGTCGCCGCGTCGCGCGCGGCAAACGGTTTTTTCAGGCAGGCGGCGAGCAGCCCGTCGATCTGGCCCAGCCGGCGCAGGGTCGTGGCGGCCAGGTTGCGGGCGAAGGCCCGGTCCCGCCGCTCCAGGCGGGGCAGCCCCTGATGCGCGTTGAAGGCGTCGTCCAGGGGCCGGTGGCGCCGCAGCACGTCACCCAGCAGGTCGAGGGCCGCGGCGCGGGCCCGCAGGCCGGAGTCCGATGGGCGCGGCCGGTCTTGCGGGGCGGGGCGGTTGCGGCGTCGGTTGGCGGGAGGCTGGGTCATCGGGGCCTCAAAGCTCCCGCAGGGCCACGCGGGCCGGCGCGCCGTCGCAGTCCTTCAGTTTCAGCGGCATGCAGATCAGTTCGTAGGCTCCCGGTTCGATTCCGCGCAGGTCGAGCCCCTCGACCAGCACCACCTCGGCGTTCAGCAGGGTCAGATGGGTGACCCGGCCGGGCTCCTTGTAACGCTCGACGGACAGATAGTCGATGCCGACCAGCCGGATGCCCCGGTCGACCACCCACCCGGCGGCGTCGGGCGTCAGGGCGACGAAATCCGTTTTGAAACCCTGCGACAGGTCGTCCCACAGGGCGGAGTTGCGGGTCCGGATGATCAGCCGCTCGGTCCCGGCCGGAATGTCGCTGGCCTCCAGGTCGGCGGCGGAAATCTCGGAAGCGTCGGGAAGGTGGATCACCACGCAGGGCCCCAGCATGGCGTCGAGCGAGACCGTCTCCATGCCGAAGCCGTCGTTGACGAAATGCAGCGGCGCGTCGACATGGGTGCCGAAATGGACGTGGGTGTCGAGCCGCGAGACGTTGTTCGCCGCGCCGTCGTCCATCGAGCGCCAGCGCTCCAGTACCGGCGCCGGCATGCCCGGCCAACCGGGCAGCGCCGCCGAAAACGTCAGCGTTACGTCGTGAATGCGTTTTCCCATTCCCGTATCTTTTTTCCTTGCCGCGTGTTGTTCCTCACAGCGCCGGTCCGCCCCCCTGTCTTTAATGCCTTCCCCGCCTTTGCGCCAGGGGAGCCGGGCCCTGGCGGGCGTTTAAGCGATTTTTCGTTGCCGCGACGGCGCAAAAAAAGCATCCTCCAGCAACGATACCGACCACGAAACGTGGAACCTTGTCCTGACTTTCCAGGCCTTCGGCCGAAGCGGAGCGGATGGTAAAACGCATATTGAACAAATTGCGCCAGCAACCGGCGCAGCAGAACGACGCGTCCTCGGCCTTGCTGCTGGAAGGTACGGTCGAACCGATCGCCGTGACGGTTTTGGTCGTCGAGTTGGAGGGCCGCGAGGGCCGCGAGGTGTCGGCCCGGCTGGCCGACTTCCTGATGGCGTTCCCCGGCCTGTCCGTCACCCTGGCCCGGAAACGGCTGAAAGTCTCCGGCGATAGCGGATTGGTCGAGCGGCTGTCCGCCGCGGGGGCCGCCGGGCGGGCGCTGCTGGCCCAGGAAGGGGCCGACGTGCTGATCTGGGGCGAGGTCGCGAAGGACGGCGGCGCGGCCTTCATCCGGTTCCTGCCCTCGGCGCCGGACGCCGAAGGCAAGACCGGTACCTTCGGGCTGGGCGACTACCTCGAACTGCCGGCGGCATTCGGCGAGGAACTCGGCGATATCGCCGCCGCCTCGGCGATCGCCGCGGCGGTTCCGGTGAAGGGCGACGACGACGAGGCCTATGCCCGGGCACTGGTCGGGGCGGCGAGCCGGGTCAACGGATATGTCGAACTCACGCCCCAGGGGCTGACCGCCAGCCAGGCCGCCGCGATGCTGACCTGCCTCGGCGTCTGTTTCGCCGCGATGTGGCGGGTCAAGGCCGACGATACCCACCTCGACCGGGCGATCCAGATCTACTCCCGCGCCCTGGAAATCTGCCCGGCCAGCTCGATGCCGATTTCCCATGCCCTGGTGCAGAACCATCTGGCCTCGGCCTACGAGGCGCGCGCGGCGCGCAACCGCGATCCCGAACCGCTGGAAAGGGCGACCCGCGCCTATCAGGCCGTGACCCAGACACTGGATCCCCGCCAGCACCCGCAGGATTGGGGGTTCGCCCAGAACCGGCTGGGAGCCGCCCTGTACCGGCTGGCCTTGCGGCGCGGCAACAGCACGGCCGATCTGAAAGCGTCGATCAAGGCGCTGGAGGCGGCGCGTCTTATCTTTACCCGCGACGAAGCGTCCGAGCGCTGGGCCGAGGTCACCAACCAGATGGGCGTCGCCCTGATGGGGCTCGGCATGCAGGTGTCCGGGCCCGAGGCGCTGGAGCGCTCGGTCGCGGCCTTCCGCGAAACCATGGAAATCCGCCATCAGGAGTCGTCCCCGCTGCTCTGGGCGCAGACCGCCAACAATCTCGGCGCGGCGCTGTTCGCGCTCTACCGCCGCAAGGGGATCGCCGAGCTGCTCGACGAGGCGGAACAGGGGTTCGAGGGCGCGCACGCCATCTACAGCCGGTACGGCGAGGCGCGCATGGTGGAAGTGATCGAGAAGAACCTCGACCGCGTCCGCCTAGCGAGGAAGGGCGGCCGGCAAAGGAAAGCGCCGCCGAACGGCCGCCGCTAAAGAAAACGGCGGGGCCTTCCGGTCCCGCCGCCTCATTTGGATATTCCGGAAAATCCTAACGGTTCTGCCGGTTGTCGATCAGGTCGTCGACCACGGTCGGATCGGCTAGGGTCGAGGTGTCGCCCAGGCTGCCGTAGTCGTTCTCGGCGATCTTGCGCAGGATCCGGCGCATGATCTTGCCCGACCGGGTCTTCGGCAGGCTCGGCGCCCATTGCAGCCAGTCGGGCGAGGCGATCGGCCCGATCTCCTGGCGCACCCACTTGACCAGTTCCTTCTTCAGGTCGTCGGTCGGGGCCTCGCCGGCGTTCAGCGTAACGTAGACGTAGATGCCCTGCCCCTTGATGTCGTGCGGCGCGCCGACCACGGCGGCCTCGGCCACCTTCGGATGGGCGACCAGGGCGCTTTCCACCTCGGCCGTGCCCATGCGATGTCCCGACACGTTGATCACGTCGTCGACCCGGCCGGTGATCCAGTAGTAGCCGTCCTCGTCGCGGCGGCAGCCGTCGCCGGTGAAATAGCGGCCCGGATAAGTGGTGAAATAGGTCTGCACGAAGCGGTGATGGTCGCCGTAGACGGTGCGCATCATGCCCGGCCAGGCGTCGGCGATGCACAGGTTGCCCGAGGTCGCGCCCTCCTGCTCCTTGCCGTCGGCGTCGACGATCATCGGCCTGACCCCGAAGAACGGCTTGGTCGCCGATCCCGGCTTCAGCGGAATGGCGCCCGGCAGCGGGGTGATCAGGATGCCGCCGGTCTCGGTCTGCCACCAGGTATCGACGATCGGGCAGCGGCCCTCGCCGACCACGTTGTAGTACCACATCCAGGCTTCCGGATTGATCGGCTCGCCGACCGTGCCGAGGATGCGCAGCGACTTGCGGCTGGTCTTCTGGACCGGGCCGTCGCCTTCGCGCATCAGGGCGCGGATGGCGGTCGGCGCGGTATAGAAGATGTTGACCTCGTGCTTGTCGATCACCTGCCAGAAGCGCGAGGCGTCGGGATAGGTCGGCACGCCCTCGAACATCAGGGTGGTCGCGCCGTTGGCCAGCGGGCCGTACAGGATGTAGCTGTGGCCGGTCACCCAGCCGACGTCGGCGGTGCACCAGTAGATGTCGCCGTCCTTGTAGTCGAAGACGTACTGGTGGGTCATCGCGGCGTAGACCATGTAGCCGCCGGTGGTGTGCAGCACGCCCTTCGGCGTTCCGGTCGAGCCCGAGGTGTAGAGGGTGAACAGCGGATCCTCGGCGTCCATCTCTTCCGGCGGGCAGTCGGCCGAGGCGGCGTCGCAGATCTCGTGGTACCAGACGTCGCGCCCGGCGGCCATGTCGATGGCGCCCCCGGTGTGCTTGACCACGACGACGGTCTTCACGGTGGGGCAGGACGCCAGGGCCTTGTCGGCGTTGGCCTTGAGCGGCACGGGGCGGCCGCCGCGCAGGCCTTCGTCGGCGGTGATCAGGGCGACGGCCTTGCCGTCGTTGATCCGGCCGACCAGGGAGTCCGGCGAGAAGCCGCCGAACACCACCGAATGGACGGCGCCGATCCGGGCGCAGGCCAGCATGGCGACGGCGGCCTCCGGGATCATCGGCAGGTAGATGGTGACGATATCGCCCTTCTTGATCCCCTGGGCCTTCAGCGCGTTGGCCAGCTTGCAGACGCGGGCGTGCAGGTCCTTGTAGGTGATGGCCTGGCTGACGTTCGGGTCGTCGGCTTCCCATAGGATCGCGGTCTGGTCGCCGCGCTTGGCGAGATGCCGGTCCAGGCAGTTGTACGAGGCGTTCAGGGTGCCGTCGTGGAACCACTTGATGCTCACGTCGGGCGCGTTGAAATTGACATCCTTCACCTTGGTGAAGGGCTTGATCCAATCGATTCTCTTGGCGTGCTCGGCCCAGAAGCCCTCCGGATCCTCGATGGACCGCTTGTACATCTCCTCGTATTTGGCTGCGTCGATCCAGGCCGCTTTGGCCGCTGCGTCCGTAACCGGGAATACGTCTGACATGAATGGTTGCCTCTCTGTTTTTGTTTGGAGTGGTTGGTGCTTGGACGTTTTGGTCGGATGGCTGCCCTCTTACCGAAAGCCATTGCAAAACGTTGAAAAAAGCCCCCTGAATTCCGCGTCAGGATAATCCGAAAATCGCTCGCGAAACAAGCCCGGCCCTGACATTTTTAACCGTAAGACGAGAAGCGTCAGGGGTTTGTCAACCGGTCAAAAACAACTTTCCGTTTTCGACAACCGTCGGGACGGGGCGCAGTTGGTCGCCGGCGCAGGGGCCGGATACGCAGGCTCCGTCCTCGATGCGGAACAGGGCGCCGTGGGTCGAACAGAGGATGTGGGTGCCCTCGGCGTTGAGGAACCGTCCGGGCAGGAAATCCAGCGGCGCGCCGATATGCGGGCAGGAATTGATATAGACGAAAACGGCGCCGCCGCGCCGGACCGCGAGCAGGGCCTCGCGGCGGCCGTCGACCTCGGCTTCCAGCCCCCGCGAGCCGCCGTCCTCGATCTCGTCGAGCCGGCACAGCAGCCTCTTTCCCGGGAGCGCGGTCATGGCGGGGTCAGCCGTCCGGCGGACCGTCGGGCGCGAGGCCCAGGGGGATCAGCCGCCATTCGGCGCGGACGCGCGGGTCGAACGGCTTGCCGTTGCGCTCCTCGCTCTCGTCGATGGCTTCCTCGACATGCGGAAAGCCGCGCCGCAGCTCGGCCCACATCTCCCGGCCCAGCGGGCGCAGGCCGGGAACGTTGAGGCATCGTAACGAATAGGACCAGATGGTCGCGCCGGTGGCGTCGGCCTGCAGCTTGGCGCGGGCGAAGTCGACGGCGGTCCGGTTGATGCGCATCTGCATCACCCCCATCTCGCGGACCGACGGCAGGCTGTTGCGCTGGAAGATGCCTTCGGGGATGACGTCGTGGGTCTCCATGTTGACCCGGACGGCCGTGGCGATGGCCAGGATCACCCCGACGTCGCGGTCCGGCAGCTTGCGCAGCCCGTCGATCAGGGCCTGCACGTCGCGGGCGGCGCTTTTCTGGGCCCGGCCCTGCATCCAGTCCTTGAACATGGGCCCTCCTCCGGGCGTCTAGGGGTCGATGCCGGCCATCCCGCAGAGGATCTTCCAGGCGTCGTCGTCGATCGGCATGACGGACAGCCGCGACTGGCGGATCAGCGCCAGATGGCCGAGCCGTTCGTCGGCCTTGATCTGGTCCAGCGTCACCGGGGTCTCGACCGGCTTCACCGCCTTGAAGTCGACCATGCCGAAACGGCCCGATTTGTCGGACGGGTCGGGATAGTACTCCTTCACCACCTCGACCACGCCGACGATGCGTTTTTCGTTGACCGAATGATAGAAGAAGGCGGTGTCGCCGATCCGCATGGCCTTCATATTGTTGGCGGCCTGGTAGTTGCGCACCCCGTCCCAGGGTTCGACGCCGACCCGCACATGGTCCTCCCAGGACCAGGCGCCGGGTTCCGACTTCACCAGCCAGTGGGCCATCTCTCCGCCTCCTTCCTCATAATCATTGCGCTATCGGAACAATCAATCCGCCGGCAGCACCTTCTTCCACGGCTTGATCTCGACGCTGGCGAACAGCCCGGCCTTGGCGTAGGGGTCGTTGGCCGCGAAATCCTTGGCGGCGGCGAGGTCGTCGAAGTCCATGATCAGCAGGCTGCCGTTCATGCCCGCGCCGTCGTCGGTCAGGGTCGGGCCGACCATCACCGCCTTGTCCTTGTGCTGGCCCAGGTATTCCAGATGGGCGCCGCGATTGGCGGCGCGGACCTCGGCGTGGTCGGGCTTGTCGGCGCAGTAGATGACGAAAAGCATATGGTTTCCCTTTTCTTGCTTGAAGCTGTGTCAGTCAGCCGCCGGGCACCGGCGTCTCGGCCTTGAACGGCCGGGCCAGCAGCCCGGCGACGGTGGCGTCGATGTCGGCGCCTCGGTTGAGGATGTCGTTGACGGCTTCCGAGATCGGCAGCTCGACGCCCAGCTTACGGCCGAGCTCGGTGACGGACGCCGCGGTGAACACGCCCTCGGCGACCGATTTGCGCGCGCCGAGCACGGCGTCCAGCGTCTCGCCCCTGCCGAGCGCCACGCCGAGCGAGAAGTTGCGCGACTGGATGGCGTTGCAGGTCAGCGTGATGTCGCCGAGCCCGCACAGCCCGAGGAAGGTGTCGGCCTGCGCCCCCTTGGCCAGGCCGAGCCGGACGATCTCGGCCAGCCCCCGGGTGATGATGGCGGCCCGCGCGTTGTCGCCCAGGCCGCGCCCCTCGACGATGCCGCAGGCGATGGCCAGCACGTTCTTCACCGCGCCGCCGATCTGGGCGCCGATCACGTCGGTCGAATGGTAGACGCGGAAGGTCTTGGTGCGGACGGCTTCCGACAGCGCTTCGGCCAGGCCGGCGTCGGCGCAGGCCAGCGTCACCGCCGTCGGCAGGGCGCGGGCCACCTCGATGGCGAAGGTCGGGCCGGACAGGATCGCCAGCGGGCACTTCGGAAGGACGTCCGCCGCCGTCTCGCTCATCAGCGCGCCGCTGCCCTGTTCGATGCCCTTGGCGCAGATCACGGCGGGCGTGCCCGGTTTCACGGCCTCGGCCAGCTTGCCGCCGACCGTGCGCAGCTTCTGCGCCGGCACGGCGAGCAGCAGGGCGTCCGCTCCCCCGGCCTCGGCCAGGTCGGATGTCGCCCGGATGGGGGGATCGAGGTCGACGCCGGGCAGATAGACCGTGTTCTCGTGGTCCTTGTTGATCGCCTCGGCCACCTCGGGCTCGTAGGCCCAGAGCACGACCTCGCGGCCGGCCCGCCGGGCGGCGGCGGCCAGGGCGGTGCCCCAGGCCCCGGCGCCGATGACGCCGATCCGGTTCAAGGTCGCCGTCCCCTGTTCATCATTCAGGCCTCCGCCAGGAAGGACTTCAGGTCCTCGACGATGCATTGTACCGCCACCTCGCACAGGCGCTTCCCGGCCTCGGGGGTCGCCAGGGCCGAGTTCGACCCGATGCGGCCGTCGGGATACATCGCGCGGAAACTGTCGGGTCCGTAGATCGGTCCGACGGGCGGGGTCTCGGGATCCAGCGATACCGACTTGACGGTGTCCGGCGCTGCGTACTGGGCGACCGCGACCTCGGTCGGCGAGGCGTGGCGGCCCGCGTCTCCGGGGAACAGCTCCGCGCCGAGCGCGGTCACCGGTTCCTGCTGCCACCAGTTGACCGCCTTGCAGCGCAGGTCCGGCGTGTCGGCGGGGTTGGGCTGGCGCAGTTCGTTATAGGCTTCCGCGAAACCGGCCTGCAGCGAGGCCATGTTCCCGCCGTGCCCGTTGACCACCAGCACCCGGCGGAAGCCGTGGGCGGCCAGGGAGACCAGCCAGTCGCGCATGACCATCACCAGGGTCGAGGGCCGCAGGGTCATGCTGCCGGGGAAGCGCATGTGGTGTTCCGACATGCCGACGGTCAGCGTCGGGCCGACCATGACGCCGGCGGCCTCGCCGACGCCGCGCGCGATGGTCTCGGCGCAGTAGGTGTCGACGCCCATGACCCCGGCCGGTCCGTGCTGTTCGGTGGCGCCGGTGGGCAGGATGATGGCGGTCGAGCGTTTCAGATAGGCCTCGACTTCCGGCCAAGTGCACTGCTGCAGAAGCAATTCGAATTCCCCCTAGTGTCGTGTCGTCGAATTCTATATGGCCCGGTACGGCGCATCGGCGCAACCTGGCTTCCATCGAAACCGTCTCAGGCTTTCACTCCGGCCCCGGCGGCGGCCGGGGCGTCGGGGTCGAGCGGCCAGCGCGGCCGGGGCTTGAAGTCGAGCCCGTCGGAAAGCCCCAGGCGCAGCCGTTCCAGCCCGGCCCAGGCGATCATCACCGCATTGTCCGTGCACAATCGTTGCGGTGGCGCAACAAGCTCGAAGCCCCGGCGTTCGCATAGCCCGGTCAGGCGCTGGCGCAGATAGGTATTGGCCGCGACCCCGCCGGAAACGACCAAGGTGGAGATCGCCGGATGGCTGTCGCGGACCTGTTTCATCGCCCGGGTGCACCGGTCCTCCAGCACGTCGCCCGCCGCCGCCTGGAACGAGGCGCAGATGTCGGCCAGGTCGCGCTCCCGCACCGGCCCTTCCGGCAGGCCCAGGACGGTCCGGCGCACCGCCGTCTTGAGGCCGGAGAACGAGAAGTGGCAACCCGGCTTGCCGCGCAGCGGGCGCGGCAGGTCGAACCGCTCGGGATCGCCCTGCAGGGCCAGTTTCTCGACCGCCGGACCGCCCGGATAGCCGAGGCCGAGCATCTTCGCCGTCTTGTCGAAGGCCTCGCCCAGCGAATCGTCGATGGTGGTGCCGAGTCGCGTATACCGGCCGACACCCTCGACCACCAGCAGCTGGCAATGGCCGCCGGAAACCAGCAGCAGCAGATAGGGGAAGTCGACCCCGTCGGTGATCCGCGCGGTCAGGGCATGGCCCTCCAGGTGGTTGACCGCGGCGAACGGCAGATCGTGCACGGCGGCGATCGCCTTGGCCGTCATCACGCCGACCATGACGCCGCCGATCAGGCCGGGGCCGCCGGTCGTCGCCACGCCGTCGAGCTGGTCGAAGCGCAGCCCGGCCGCGTCCATCACCCGGGCGACCTGCCCGTCCACCGTCTCCAGATGGGCACGCGCCGCGATCTCCGGCACCACGCCGCCGAACGGCTCGTGCTCGTCGAGCTGCGAGAACACCGATTCGGCGACGATCCGCCGGTCGTCGGCGACAATCGCCGCCGCCGTCTCGTCGCAACTCGTCTCGATGCCCAATACGATCATCTATCCGCCCTTCGCCGAATCGCGGCCGACATTAGTGCGCTTTTTCCCCCATGTGAAATCATTGTGGCGTTTCGATGGGAACCTCTCCCGATCACGACGGTTCCATATGCGGGGAAAACCCACTAGGTTTAAGGCGAAAATCGGACCACCAGTGCAAGCCGTAAAGATTCCATGACCTCACATCCGGTCGTTCGCATCGGCACCCGGGGGAGCCCGCTGGCCCTGGCGCAGACCCACGAGGTGCGGGACCGCCTGATCGCGGCGGAGCCGGCCCTGGCCGCGCCCGGCGCGGTCGAGGTCGTCGTCATCAAGACGACGGGAGACACCGTGCAGGACCGCCCGCTGTCCGAGATCGGCGGCAAGGGCCTGTTCACCCGCGAGATCGACGACGCCATGCTCGACGGCCGGATCGACCTGGCCGTGCACTCCATGAAGGACGTGCCGACCTGGCTGCCCGACGGCATCGACCTCGCCTGCACCCTGCCGCGCGAGGATCCGCGCGACGCCTTCATCTGCCCCAAGGCGGCCGGGCTGGACGACTTGCCGCCGGGCGCGGTGGTCGGCACCGCGTCGCTGCGCCGCCAGGCCCAGGTGCTGGACCGGCGGCCCGACCTCCGGGTCGAGGTGCTGCGCGGCAGCGTCCAGACCCGGATGAGGAAGCTGGCCGAGGGCGTGGTCGACGCCACCCTGCTGGCGATGGCCGGGCTCAAGCGGCTCGGCATGACCGATGCGGTGACGGCGGCGCTGGAACCCGAGGAGATGCTGCCGGCCGTCGGACAGGGAGCCCTTGGCATTACCTGCCGGACGGGCGATGATGACTCGCATCGGCGGCTCGCCGCGCTGAACGATGCGGAGGCCGCCGCCTGCGTGGCCGCCGAACGCGGCCTGCTGGAGGCGCTGGACGGCTCGTGCCGCACCCCGATCGCCGCGCTGGCGGTGCTGACGGCGGCCGGCGAACTGGACCTGCGCGGCTTGGTGGCCAAGCCGGACGGCAGCGAGGTCCTGCGGATCCACCGTACCGGCCCGGCCGGCGGGGCGGCGGAAATGGGCCGCGACGCGGGCCGGGAATTGCGGAGCCGGGCCGGGCCGGGCTTCATCGGAATCTGGGAGTGACGCCATGCATGTGTTGGTCACCAGACCCGTTCAGGACGCCGAACCGCTGCTCGCGGCGTTGCGCGCGCGCGGGATCGAGGCGACCGCCGAGCCGCTGCTGGACATCGAGTTCAAGCGCGGCGCCGATCTCGAATTGGACGACGTCCAGGCGATCCTGGCGACCAGCGCCAACGGCGTGCGCGCCTTCGCCGCGGCCGAGACCCGGCGCGACCTGCCGCTCTATGCGGTCGGCGACGCCTCGGCCCAGGCGGCGCGCGAGGCGGGGTTCGACCGGGTGGAGAGCGCGTCGGGCGACGTCCTGGCCTTGGCCGGCCTGGTCGCCGCCAGGCTCGACCCGGAGGCCGGGGCGCTGCTGCATGTCGCCGGAACCCAGCTGGCCGGGGATCTCGGCGGCGCGCTGAAGGCGAAGGGCTTCGTCTACCGCCGGGCGGTGCTCTACGAGGCCAATCCGGCAACCAAGCTGTCGCCCGAGGCCTTGCGGGCGTTCCGCAAGGAAACCCTGGACGGGGTTCTGTTTTTCTCTCCCCGCACCGCCGAAATCTTTGTAACCTTGGCCCGCAAGGCGCGGCTGGTCAGGTTCTGCGGCAACATGACCGCCTTCTGCCTGAGCCCGGCCGTCGCCGAGCAGGCGCGCCAGATCGCCTGGCGGGAGATCGCGGTGGCCAACGCGCCCGAGCAGGATTCCCTTCTGGCGCTGATCGGACTACCCAGCCTTGGACCGTGGAGCAATATGACGCAAACCTCCGACTCGAAACCCGAACCCGGCAAAACCCCCGAAACGGAAACCCCGGAAAAGGATACGGAAGAGACCGCTTCGGACTCCGCCGAGGCCCCGGCCGAATCCGGCGCCGATTTCCCGTCTTCCAAAACGCATGAGGCGGCGGCCGGGGCGGAAGAGGCCCCTGGAGAAGACAAAACGCCCGAGTCCCCGGCGGCATCCGAACCGGCCCAAAACGAACCGGCTCCGACTCAACCGGCCCCGAATCAACCGGCTGGCCGCCGGCGCAGCGCCATTCCCGCCGCGATCCTCACCACCTTGCTGATCCTGGCCATCCTCGGCGGCGCCGTCTACGCGGCGCGGCCGTTCTGGACGCCCTATCTGGAGGCCTATCTGCAAACCCTCGAAGAGGGCCCGCGCATGGCCAGCCTGTCCGAGCGGCTCGCCGCGCTGGAGGACCAGGCGAAGGCGGGCCAGAAGTCGAGCGATGCCCTGGCCGAGATGGAACAGCGGCGCGCCGAACTGGGCGAACGGGTCGGCACGCTGGTCTCCCGCGTCGCCGAGCTCGAGGAATCCATGGAATCGGTCCGCAAGATGATCGACGCGACGAGCCTGCCCGGCGAGGCCGAGGACGCCCGCAAGTCGATCGAGGAACTGTCGCAACGGCTCGCCCAGCTCGAGGATTCGGGCGAGATGACGAACCTCAAGGCCGATCTCCAGAGCCTGAACGCGGAAAGCGCGCGGATTTCGTCTTCCGTCAGCGAGATGTCGCACCGCATCGACGAGTTGGAGGAATCCGAGGCCACGGCCCTGAAGGTTGGCGGCGAGGTGCGCGAGAGCCTGCTCGCGGCGGGCCGTCTGCGCGAGGCGTTACACTCCGCCGCGCCGTTCTCGGCCGAGCTTCAGGCGCTGCGCGCCGCCGCGCCCGAGGATCCGGGCTTGGCCGAGGTGACCGGGCAACTGGCCCCCCGGGCCGACTCGGGAATCCCGACCTTGGCCACCCTGCGCGAGCGCTTCGACGCGGTCGCCCGCGACGTGGCGGCCACCGAACTCCGGATGGAAGGCGACGGATGGGTCTCGGGGATGGTCAACCGCCTGTCCTCGCTGGTCAGCGTGCGCCGGACGGATTTCCCCGAGGACGACCAGTCGGTGGACGCCATCCTGTCGCGCGCCGAGGACGCCCTGAACACCGGCGACCTGATGGCCGCCGTCCAGCAGATGGAGGCCCTGCAGGGCGACGCGGCCACGGCCGCCGCCCGTTGGCTCGACGACGCCCGCGCCCGGGTGACGGCCGAGCGCGCCATGGCCATGCTGCATGTCTACGCCGTGTCCCTGATGAGCCCGAGCGCCAAATGATCGCTTTCCTCCGCACCCTCGGCTATGTGCTGATTCTGGCCGTTCTCGTCGGTCTCGCCGTCTGGCTGGCCGACAACCCCGGCCAGGTTTCCCTGGAATGGTGGGGCTGGCGGCTCGAAACCTCGGTCGCCATCCTGGTTCTCGGCGCCGCCGTCGTCCTGGCGGCGTTCGCCGTGCTGTACCGGATCTGGCTGGCGGTGCGCCGGGCGCCGGGGCGGATGGTCGGCTCGCGCCGCGAAAACCGCCGCCGCCGGGGCTACCTCGCCCTGACCCAGGGCATGGTCGCGGTCGCCGCGGGCGACGCCGAGGAGGCCCGCAAGCAGGTGCGCCGGGCCGACGGGCTGCTCGAGGAACCGCCGCTGACCCTGCTGCTGCAGGCGCAGGCGGCGCAGCTTTCGGGCGATACCCGCGCGGCCGAGAAGTTCTTCACCGCGATGCTGGACAAGCCGGATACCGAATTCCTCGGCCTCCGCGGGCTGCTGACCCAGGCGCTCAAGGCGAAGGACGACAAGAAGGCCCGCGACCTGGCCGAACGCGCCTTCCGGCTGCGTCCCGGCAGCGACTGGGTGGCGGCCAACCTGCTCGAGCTGCAGGTCAAGGCCGGGGCCTGGGCCGATGCCCGGGCGACGCTGGACAAGGCGGTCAAGAACCGGGCCGTGCCGGCCGACGAGGCGAAACACCGGCAGGTCGCGCTGGATTACCGGCTCAGTCTCGACGCCTCGGCCCAGGGCGACGGCGGCAAGGCTTTGAAGCTGCTGCGCGCCGCGCACGAGGCCGATCCCGGCTTCGCCCCGGCGGCGGCGCGTCTGGCCGATCTGCAACTTGCCGCCGGGAAGGCCGGCAAGGCCGTCTCGACCGTCGAGCGGGCCTGGACGGCGGCGCCGCATCCCGAACTGGCCGAGATGTACTGGCGGGCGCGTGGCGCCAACGATGCGCTGGAGCGGGTCCGGGCGGCCCAGCAACTGGCCAAGCAGAACCCCGATCACCCGGAAAGCCACCTGGTCCTCGCCGAGACGGCGCTCGACGCGCAGCTTTGGGGCGAGGCGCGCCGCCATCTGCAGGCCGCGGCGGGCGATACCCCGCCGGCCCGCGTCTGCCGCCTGATGGCCGAGCTGGAGGAGTCCGAGCACAAGGATGCCGAGGCCGCCCGCTCCTGGCTGGTCCGCGCCTCCATGGCCGACCCCGATCCGGCCTGGGTCTGCGGCGACTGCGGCAACTCGGTCGCCGAATGGACCATCGTCTGCGGCAACTGCGGCGGTTTCGCCAGCTTCTCCTGGCGCACGCCGCCGCATGTCCTGCGGCTGATGGACGAGTCCGTGCCCGAGCCGAAGGCGATCTCCGGCGAGTCCGAGCCCGCCCCGGAAGGTTCCGTCACGGACGCCGAACCGGCCCCCGCTCCCGGCCGCTGAACCGCGGCCGTCGCCGCATCGACGAAGCGTTGACGGCCGGGCCTTTGCGCTGTAGTAAGGGGCGCTTCCGGATGCCGAAGTAGCTCAGCGGTAGAGCAACTGATTCGTAATCAGTAGGTCCGGAGTTCAAATCTCCGCTTCGGCACCATTCCTCCTTCTCGCTTTCCCCCGATTTCCCGCCTCGATTCCGGTTCCCGCTTGCGGCTATAGTGGCCCGGCCGTTTGCAACGGCGGC
>Ga0207799_100464_pt1 | contig 15025 bp, 13 predicted proteins | sample TtanPargueraPR_4_FD_187742 | JGI IMG/M metagenome (GOLD analysis project Ga0207799, IMG submission 187742) | Aerobic enrichment media microbial communities from Bioluminiscent Bay, La Parguera, Puerto Rico - Tt and M2 (SPAdes) | ecosystem: Environmental > Aquatic > Marine > Unclassified ...
CTTCGTGATCGCCGCCGTCAACGTCGTCTTGCCATGGTCAACATGGCCAATCGTCCCGATATTGCAATGCGGCTTCGTCCGCTCGTACTTCTGCTTCGCCATGGCTCCGTCTTTCTTCTAACGTGTGGCCAATCAATAAAAAAAGTGCCCCGCGCTGTACCCCTACCGGAAGTCTGGAGCGGGTGAAGGGAATCGAACCCTCGTCATCAGCTTGGAAGGCTGTTGCTCTACCATTGAGCTACACCCGCAACCTAGAATCCGAGCGAGTCAGTTCGACCCGTGCGAATTGGTGGAGGGGGTTGGATTCGAACCAACGTAGGCGTACGCCAACGGGTTTACAGCCCGTCCCCTTTAGCCACTCGGGCACCCCTCCACAAGAGCGCCATTTGAACCGGTAGGCCGGCACAACGAAGGCCGGAAATAAGAGGTTTAACCTCCCGTTGTCAATGTTAAATCTCTTATTCGGCACAACAAAACTTCCTGCCGGCCCGACCGGCCCGACAGAAAGGATTGAAGGCGCCGTATTTCCGCTTATGGTATACGGCTTAATGAGCAAGCGCAAGCGACCCCCCGCTGGCCGGAACCGTCCGATTCGTCCAGCTACCGTTTCGGGCAGCCCTTCCGGCACTTCGAGTGATTCGGGAACCGGCCCCTATTGGATTTACGGCACCCACGCGGTACTGGCCGCGTTGGACAATCCGGCGCGCCGCTGCCAGCGCCTGGTGGCGACCCGCGCCGAGGCCGACCGCCTGGACACGGTTCCCGCCGTCGCCAGACGAGGCATCGGCATCGAGGTGGCCGAACGCCACGAGATCGAACGCTGGCTGACGCCCGGCGCGGTGCATCAGGGCCTCGCCCTGCTGACCGACCCGCTGGACGAACCGGGGCTCGAAGCCGCCCTGCCCGCCCCGGAGACGCCGTCCGTGGTCATGGTCCTCGATCAGGTAACCGACCCGCGCAACGTCGGCGCCGCCCTGCGCGCCGCCGCCGCCTTCGGGGCCCGCGCGGTGATCATGCAGAGCCGTCACGCGCCGCCCGAGACCGGCGCCCTGGCCAAGGCCGCCTCCGGCGCGTTGGAGGTGGTGCCCCTGGTCCGCGTGACCAATCTGTCGCGGGCGCTGAAGGAACTGCAGGACGGCGGGTTCTGGTGCCTCGGCCTGGCCGGCCAGGCCGACGGCTCGCTGGTCGAGGCCGACCTGTCCGGGCATGTGGCGCTGGTCCTCGGTTCGGAGGGCAGCGGCCTGCGGCGGCTGACCATCGAAACCTGCGACCAGGTGGCCCGCATTCCGATCACCGGCAACGTCGAGAGCCTCAACCTGGCCACCGCCGCCGCCGTCGCCCTCTATGAATGGGCGCGACGGAAACTCTAGAGAGCACCAGTGAAAGATTCGGTGCCGCGCTGGACGCTTGCTCCGGCCCGGGATCGATGGCATGTTCCCGGAAAGTGCCGGTATAGCTCAGTTGGTAGAGCATCTGATTTGTAATCAGAGGGTCCCGGGTTCGAGTCCTGGTGCCGGCACCATTCCTCTCCCCCGGAACACGAGATGACGCGGATTTCCGCCTAGCTCACGAGCGGCAGCCCGGCGTTCCCGGCCGGCAATCCTTTTTTCCGTCAGACTTGTGGCCTGGCCCGTTTTGGGCGCCCGGCGCCGGAGAGTTCACCTGCGGCTTGGCTTGCGGGTGCCCCCCGCCGGCGGGCTTCGGTGCGGACTGATGGCTGGCGGCATGCGGCTTGGGCTGCCACCGGGCCCGTTTCTCGTAGAACGGTTTGTGCTTGTAATGAGCCGCCCAGTAGTTCCCGAAATCGAAGGTGATCACCGGCGGCGGCCCCTGGCGCAGGGGAACCCGGCGGCCGTGCGCATGGGCGCGCAGAAAAGCGCCGGACACCCATCCCCGCCGATGGCCCCAGGAAACGTCGCACCAGGAATAGCCGGTCAGGCAGCCGATGATCTCCAGGGCGGTACCGACGGGGACCACGTCGAGGGACGGGTAGCGGGTTCCAGGCCCGGCGCGCAAATTCACGTTGGCCGACGAAAAACCGGGATCGGCGGAAGCCGCCATCGGGGCCAACAGCGCTCCGCAAAGCAGCGCCAGGACGAGACATCGTTTCATGAACTTCTCCTCTTTTTGGGACGGGCTCTTCTGGGCGCCCGGTTTGGAAATTTATCCGCAGGGATAGGCGATCGAAGTGATCAGGTACTCGGAAAGGGTCATTACTTTTAAGGCGGCCCGGCCCCCCGGTGCATTGACATCCGTCACAGGATCGGAGGCCGGAAAGGCGAAAATATGGCGACGAGCCTTACCAGCCCGTTCCCGCCCCCCTCCCCAGGTGCCCAAACCTCGACCTCTAAAAGAAGCCCACCTCTGCCAGCCCCCTTCCCGGGAAAGACAATTATAAGTTAAATTTATAAATATAATTCTATTTTTAGTTTATATGAATAACATACAAATCCTTTTTAGAGGATATTTTCAAAAAAAAATTTATGATTAATAATCTTTTATAGTACGCTCTTCAGAGCGACACGAGCAACAATGCGCACATAAATAAAAATATTAAAGTTTTCTTTGGAAGTATAAATTTACTTGAGAAACAAATTAATCATGAAAATTAAAAATCAAAATTCCATAAATATAAGATTTATAATAGGAATTTCGATTGTATTTTCTCTTTTATATTTATCAATATCATCAGTCAATCTAAGAATAATATCTTATTCTATTTCTAGGATATCTTTTAATGGTCTATTTTCAGCATTTATTCTTGTTTTTTTTACAATATGCGCTTCGACCATAAGATTTCAGTCTTTGAGAAAAAGTGCGGGAATCGCCGATGACTGGAAGAACGCGCATAAGATTAATGTATTTTCCATATGCTATTCATTCATAGCGATGCCCGCAATCGCACAGACCGTAGGAAGAATAAGACATTCGAAGACAGAAGGAAGAGAAAGACTTGTATTAATAACGACAGCAGAAAAAATCATATCCGCAGGAATTCTAATCGCGACCGCTTTTGTTTTAAATTATATTTCTATTAATAAAGAAATTTTCTATAATAATTTCATTATTTCATCATCACTAACAATATTGGCGGCAACTGCATTCGGCAGCCTAGCCATCGCCATCACGATGGAGCGGCGGGACCTGAAAGATATAGGGCGAGCCGTCAAATCTTTCTTTTCCATAAATACTGTCCTCGTTGTCCTCCTCACCTTTGCAATGCATCTCAGCACGATCGCGGCGATGACCAGCATCGCCTTGGCCATGGACGGCACTCTTCCTCCGCTCCGTTTGTTCGGAGGATTCAGCCTGGTGGTGCTGGCGACAGCTCTACCGATCGGGTTCGGCGGTTGGGGCATCCGGGAAGCCTCCGCGGCCGGCGTCTTCTCCTATGCTGGGCTGCCGGCGGGAGTCGGTGTCGCCGCAAGTATTGTCTATGGGCTGACGTATATCGTCGTACTCGGCATCAACACAGCCTGGAGCATGAGCCTGCGCCCATCGGCGCCCCCACGGCAAGACGCAAGCGTCCCCTATCAGCGGGCTGGCGAACTCGCCTTCTGGAAGACCGGATTGGTGCTCCTGGCCGTACTGCTACCCTTTCAAATCCGTATTCCCACCCTGACCCACGCGCTCACCATAAACTTGGCGGATCCTATCGCTTTCATCGTGGGAGGAACTTTTCTCGTTGCCGCATACTATCAGTTCGACTGGCGGAAGCTTTGGCGCCAGAAGCTTTTCTGGGGGGCGCTCGCTGGGTTCGTGCTTCTTATCGCCTATGGATGGCTGGTCGGCTTCCTGCGTTTCGGGTCGAACGACTGGGCGACGACCAACCGGCTCTTCGGTCTGCTCGTCCTGTCTTCCTATCTCTTCTCGGGCGCCGCGTTGACATACCTCTTGGGGCCCGGTTTCTTTATCAAATGGGGGCAGACTGGCGCCATCGTGACCGTACTGACGGCCTTGACGCAGTTTTCCCTTGTAGGCCCCCTTGGGAATTTCGGCGCAACATACTTCAATTGGACGTCAGGCATCTCAGGCTTCTACCAGGATAGGAACGCGCTGAGCCTTCTGATACTGGTTTTCATATCGTCGATCCTCATTCCGCATGGGCGAAAGAACAGCTTCGTCTTCCAACTGATCATCCCGGTCATACTTGGATATTCAATCATCTTTTCCGGATCCAGGTCCGGAGTTCTCGGACTGATCGTCGTTCTCGCTTTCGCCTTTTGGAAAAACAGAAGGCCAACCTCCTACATCGCCGGAATCCTTACCGTCGGTTCCATCATCTCCATGAAGGTCCAAGACCTCCTCGTTTCGGCTGGCCATATCACCAATCCACCCTTGTCGTTCATGGGCGGCCGGACGGTCCTTTCGGATTCCGTGACAATAAGTCAACAGAGACTCGACACCTGGACCAGCGCAATCGACATGTTTTCTGATCACGCCATCCTCGGTGGTGGGCTCGGAGCGGTCGTGAAAAAGGCCCCGGACGTCGTCCACAACGTGTTCCTCTGGATCGCGGCCGAAATGGGGCTTATCGGTCTTCTTCTACTGCTGCCCCTGTTCCTCGTCATTGGCAAGGAAATCCTGAAGAACGGAATTTTCAGGATGTCGACGAACAGCTATCTCCTCCTTTGCCTCGGCATTGTTTTCTGCGGCATCGGGCTGGTCCAAGACATCGCCTATCAGCGCATCGTATGGTTGATGATCGGTTTGCTCATGGCGAGCCCCGCAGTGAAGGCCGCCAATGGCAAATGATGATCCCCGGAAAACGGTTATGCTGGTGGGGGGCTCCCTGCGGGCCTTCCTATTGTTTCGTCTCCCCCTGATCCGGGATCTACTGCAGCACGGTCGGACCGTCCATTGCATCTACTGGGACAATGCCGGGAACGACGAACTCCCCGACATGCACGGAGTTACCTGGTGCGATCTCGGCGGAGACCATATCGCGGGATACCTTGGGGATCTCCGCCCTTTAGGGAACTTCCTTCGTCAATTGCGCCTTGTCCGGCCGGATACCGTTCTCTGCTTCAATGCCAAGCCGATCTTCTACGGAGGCATCGCGGCCCACTTGCTTTTGCCGAGGAAAAGCGAATTCGCGGTACTCATGGAGGGCAGAGGCGTCGGCCTAGATTTCATTGGGGGAAAGGCCTGGCCCCAACGGTTGAAGGCTCTGTTTTTCAGAATCTCCGTCTGGGGGTTTCCAAGATGGATATTCTTGAACGCGGAAGATGAGAGGATCATGCGGGATAACCACATGCTTCGGCCATCGTCCAAAATCCTCCGGATAAATGGGATCGGCGTCGACCTGAAGCGATTTCATCCCTTCGCGACGGCCTCCGATCGATGGCGGCATAGGAGTTGTACGTTCCTCGGGCGGCTCATCCGGGAAAAGGGGCCGGACCTCTTCGCCGAAATCGCCCAGATCGTCAAAAGCCGGATACCGGATGTCGAATTTCACATGGCGGGCCAAAGAAGCCATCTCCCAAGCGCGATCCCGGAGGATGAAGTCGCGTCGTGGCTGAGGCAGGGCTTTGTCGACACGATAGAGGAATACGACCATGTGGAACAGTTATACGGAAGAACCTCGATCGCCGTTTTGCCGACCACCTACAACGAAGGGCTTCCGACGATCGCCATGGAAGCCCAAGCCGCCGGTGTCCCGATCTTGTTGGGTGATCTTCCCCAGAACCGCCTCGCCCTGGTCAATGGAGAAACCGGGTATTTGATCAGCCCTTCCAAACCCGAAGTCTTTGCGGAAAAGATCATCTCACTGTTAAACGATGAGGCTGGTTACGCTGAGATGGCCCGGCAATGCCGCAACTATGCCGTCCGGAACTTCGATCAAAGGCTCACCAACGAGAAAATCATCGCGTTCCTGCTAGAGGCCAACGGCGGCCGGGCTTAAGCCGTCATCCCGAGAATTCGGCCCATGCTAACGGCGGCTTCCCCGCCAAATGCCTTTTCTCGCCGCCCGCGCTCCCTCTTCCTGCCCCACATAATCAGTCGAGACGGAACGCTCAGCCCGCGCCCAGCCCTTGCGGACCATGAGGGCGTTCAGGTCGTAGGGGCCGACGAAGCAGACGGCGAGGACGGTGCCGTCCTTGTCCGTTCCCTTTTCTTCGCAACGCACCCAATGCTCGGCGGTTTCGAAGGCCAGGGCGAAACCGGCCTCCAGGCCGCAGTTCCACGGCTTGCCGTTGGCGGTGCAGGTCTCGTCCTCGGCCGGCGCGTCGATGCCGTAGAGGCGGATCACCTGGCCGCCGATCTCGAAAGTATCGCCGTCGATCACCCGCGGCTTGCCGGTGATCTCCGCCCGAACCGGTGTTGAGACCGCCAGGATGGCAAAAAACAGAAGATAAAGGCGGAGCCGTTTCATCCGTCCACTATACCCCGCCCGATCAGATACGGCGCATGCAAATCTCGACGAAGGCGCTGGCCAGCACCGACAAGGGCTCGCTCTTCTGGCAGGCCAGGACCAGTGGCACGGTGCGGTCGGTCTCGACCGGCCGCAGGGTCAGGTGGTCGGGCCGCTCCAGATAGGCCAGGGTGAAATCGTCGATCAGCGCCACCCCGACTCCCGCCTTGACCAGCGACAGCGCGGTCAGGGCGAAGCGGACCTCGACCGTCGGCTCCAGCATCAGCCCGGCGTCGCGGAACACGTTGTTGATCAGGATGCCGATCCCCTGGTCGCGCTGAAACGAGATCATCCGCGACCCTGCCAGATCGGCGACATGGATGGTCTTGTGCGAGGTCAACGGATGGCCGAGCGGCAGGGCGCAGAAGATCCGCCCTTCGCGCAGGATGGAAAGCCGCACCGCCGGATGGTCGATCGGCGTGATGGTCAGCGCCATGTCGGCCTGCCCGCCGGCCAACATCTCGACGATCCGCTCGTTCGACGGCGTGTCCATCTTGATGCGCACCTTCGGCCGTTCGACCAGCATCTCGGCGATCACCCGGGGCAACAAGGTGTGGCCGAGGCTCGGGCTGACCGCCAGTTTCAGGGTGCCGGCCCAGCCCCGGCGCAGATCCTCGGCCAGGGTCTGCACCGAATCGAACGAGGAGAAGACATTTTCCGATCCCTCGAACAGCGAATGCGCCTCGCGGGTCGGCCGCAACCGCCCGCCGACCCGGTGGAACAGCGAGAAGCCGAGCTGACTCTCGAACTGCCGGACGATGTTGCTGACGGCGGGTTGGGAAATCCGCAAGGCCTCGGCGGCGGCCCGGGTCGAGCCGGTCTGCATGACGGCGCGGAAGATCTCAAGCTGGCGGAGATTCATCTGAGTATAACCAAACTAAATACATAAGCCGAAATATCTAATTAGACGTTATCGGCGTCCGTTTATACCGTTTTCTCCCAGGAATTCCGAACCGCAACTCCCCGACCGAAACTCCATGGAGGAAAACAACAGCATGTCCAGGCTCATCCGTGTCGGCGGCGCCCAATTGGGCCCCCTCCAGAAGAGCGACAACCGCGCCGTCGCCGTGCGCCGCATGATCCAGCTGCTCGACCAGGCCCACGACAAGGGCTGCAATTTCGTCGTCTTTCCGGAACTGGCCCTGACGACCTTCTTCCCCCGCTGGAACATGGACGACCCGCAGGAGATCGACTGCTTCTTCGAGGCCGAAATGCCGAGCGCCGACACGCAGCCGCTGTTCGATAAGGCCAAGGAATACGGTATCGGCTTCTATCTCGGATACGCCGAGAAGATCGTCGAGGACGGCAAGGAATGCCACTTCAACACCGCGATCCTGGTCGACAGAAGCAGCAAGATCGTCGGCAAGTATCGCAAGGTCCATCTGCCCGGCCACGGTGAATACGATCCCGAGCGCCATTTCCAGCACCTGGAAAAGAAATATTTCGACGTCGGCGATCTCGGTTTCCCGGTCTGGCGTACCATGGACGGCCTGTTCGGCATGTGCATCTGCAACGACCGCCGCTGGCCCGAGACCTACCGCGTCATGGGCCTGCAGGGCGTCGAGCTGATCGCCCTGGGCTACAATACGCCGAGCACCAACCCGCAGCGGCCCGAGGAAGGCCCCGAGTTGCGCACCTTCCACAGCGATCTGTCGATCCAGGCCGGCGCCTATCAGAACGCCACCTTCGTCGTCGCCGTGGCCAAGGCGGGCGACGAGGACGGCTTCCCGATGATCGGCGGTTCGATCATCGTCCATCCGTCGGGCAAGGTCCTGGCGCGTGCCGAGACCACCGACGACGAGTTGATCGTCGCCGACTGCGACCTGGACGACACCATTTTCTACAAGAAGTCGGTCTTCGACTTCGCCCGGCACCGGCGGCCCGAGCATTACCGCCGGATCGTCGAGCAGACCGGCGTCATCGAACCGGAGTGACCGCCGTGGCGCCGCGCATCCTGGTCATCAACCCCAACAGCTCGACCACCGTCACGGCGGAGATCGACCGCTGCATGGAGGCCCTGCGCGGTCCCGGTATCGAGATCGCCTGCACCCAGTTGGACGACGCGCCGGCCGGCATCCAGTCGCAACGCGACGCCGACACCGTCGTCCCGCTGGTGCTGGCGGAAATCGAGGCCCGGGAGGACGAGGCCGACGCCTTCGTCCTGGCCTGCTACTCCGATCCCGGGCTCTTCGCGGCGCGCGAAATCACCGACCGGCCGGTATTCGGCGTGGCGCAGAGCGCGCTGTCCTTCGCCGGCACCCTTGGCGAGCGCATCGGCGTCATCTCGCTGAGCCGTACGGCGGTCGCCCGCCACATGGCGCATGCCCGGGCGCTGCGGCTGGACGGCCAGATCGTCGCCGATCTGCCGGTCGGCAAGTCGGTCGCCGAACTGCAGGGCGAAGAGGCGGCCGGCCCGATGATCGAGACCGGCCGCGAACTGGTCGAGCGCTTCGGCGCCAACGTTATCGTGCTCGGCTGCGCCGGCATGGCCCGCCATCGCGAGAAGATGGAGGCCGCCCTCGGCTGCCCGGTCGTCGACCCCACGGAAGCCGCCGTCGGCTTCGCCCTGACCGCCCTGCGATGCCGCTATCGCACAGTGGCCCGCTGAACCTCGCAACGACGCAACAGGACCAATCGAAAGGAACTCATGGTGCAGGAATTTGATCTGGTCGTCCGCGGCGGAACCGTCGTCACCGCCGCGCAGACCATGAAATGCGACGTCGGCGTAAAGGATGGCCAGGTGGCCGCCCTCGCCGCCGGCCTGCCCGCCGGAAAGCGGGAGATCGACGCCAGCGGACGCCTGGTCCTGCCCGGCGGGATCGACGCCCACTGCCACCTGGAGCAAAAGTCCTCGCTCGGTATCGCGACGGCCGACGACTACTACTCCGGCACCGTGTCCGCCGCGTTCGGCGGCAACACCACCGTCATCTCCTTCGCCGCCCAGCACAAGGGCCAGCCCCTGGCCGAGGTCGCCGAGGCCTACGAGGCGAGCGCGTCCGAGAAGGCGATCATCGACTTCTCCTACCATCCCATTGTCTCGGACCCGACACCGGAAGTTCTGGCCAAGGATCTGCCGGACCTGATCCGCAAGGGCATCACCTCGTTCAAGATCTACACCACCTACGACCTGCTCAAGGTGGACGACTACCAGACCCTGGAGCTGATGGAACTGGCCCGCCGCGAGGGCGCCCTGGTCATGGTCCATGCGGAAAACCACGACGTGATCCGCTGGCTGACCGAACGCCTGCTCGAACGCGGCCACGTCGCGCCGCGCTATCACGGCATCGCCCATGCCCGGATGGCCGAGAGCGAGGCCACCTCGCGGGTCATCAACCTGTCGGAACTGGCCGACGTGCCGGTGCTGTTCGTCCATGTCTCCTGTGAGCAGGCCCTGGCGGCGATCCGCTCGTCGCAGACGCGCGGCCTGAAGGTCTACGCCGAGACCTGCCCGCAATACGTCATGCTGACCCTGGAGGACCTCGACAAGGAGGGCATGGAAGGGGCGAAGTTCTGCTGCAGCCCGCCGCCACGCGACAAGGAGTCGCAGCAGGCCATCTGGACCGGCCTGCGCAACGGCACCATTCAGATCGTTTCCTCGGATCATGCCCCCTACCGGTTCGACGAGACCGGCAAGCTCAGGGCCGGCCCCAACGCGCCGTTCAAGAAGATCGCCAACGGCCTGCCCGGCCTGGAGACCCGCCTGCCGATCATGTTCTCGGAAGGCGTGGTCGCTGGACGGCTCGACCTGCAGGAATTCGTCGCCCTGACCTCGACCACTCCGGCCCGGATATACGGCCTGTTCCCGCGCAAGGGCACCATCGCCATCGGGGCCGACGCCGACCTGGCGATCTGGGAGCCCGAAAAAAAGGTCACGCTGACCGCCGAGATGATGCACGACAACGTCGGTTACACCCCCTACGAGGGGCGTACCGTGACCGGCTGGCCGACCACGGTGATCAACCGCGGCCGGGTCGTCGTCGACGGGGGCGATCTGCATGTCGAGCGCGGGAGCGGACAGTTCCTGCGCCGCGAGTCTTCTTCGTACACCAAACCTTTGGGCGTGTCGGTCCGCGAGATGGATCCCGCACGCAACTTCGGTGCCGATTTGCGTTCCTGAGACTCCCGACCAACGAACCCAAACCTGAAAACTCTATGGAGGAGACCATGCGGATTTCGAACACTATGACGGGCCTGGCCGTCGCGGCATCGCTGATGTGCGCGGCTGGCACGGCGACGGCAGCCGACGACGTCAATATCAAGGTCCTCGGCTTCTGGGGGAACCAGCCCCAGATCGACGATGTCGACCGCCCGCTCTGGGAAAACCTGTCGAAGGAGACCGACGGCCGGATCAGCGTCAACTACGTCACGCTGAACGAAGCCGGCATCAAGGGCGACCAGGCCCTGCGCTTCCTGAAGAAGGGCGCCTTCGACATCATGACGATCTCGGTTAGCTACGTCAGCGGCGACGAGCCCTCGCTGGTCGCCGTCGACCTGCCCGGTGTCGCCTTCGACTTCAAGACCCTGAAGGAAATCTCCGATACCTACCGGCCGGTCATGGCCGAGCGCCTGAAGAAGTTCGACGGCGTCCTGCTGACCCATTGGCCCTTCAACCCGCAGATCGTCTTCTGCAAGGACAAGGTCGAATCCCTCGCCGACCTGGAGGGCCACAAGGTCCGGGCCAGCGGCGCGCCGGCCTCGGACACACTGAAGGAGCTCAACGCCACCGCCGTCAACATGACCGGCGGCGAGGTCTACCAGGCCCTGCAGCGCGGCCTCGTCGATTGCGGTTCGACCGGCACGACCTACGGCTTCAAGAACAAGTGGCACGAGGTCACCGACTATCTGTACGACCTGCCGCTCGGCGGCTACTCCCAGGTCATCCAGGTGGCCAACGCCGACTTCTGGAACGGTCTCAGCCAGGAAGACCGCGACCTGATCTCCGGCAAAATGAAGGCCGCCGAGACGGAACTCTGGGAGATGGCCCCGACCATCCACGAGTACGGCATCATCTGCAGCACCGGCAAGGGTGACTGCCCGCTTTCCGGCGAACCCGGCTCGATGACCTTCGTCGAGACCTCGAAGGGCGACCAGGCCAAGCTGCGCAAGATCCTGGCCGACACCGTCATCCCGACCTGGAAGGAAAGCTGCAACAACGTCTTCCCGGAATGCGGCGCCAAGTTCGACGCCACCATCGGCAAGATCCTCGCGGCTCAGTAAGCCGGCCGAAAGATGGGTGACGAGCGGACAATGAGAAACCTTGCGGGCCAGATCGAAACCGGGGTCAAGGCCATCGCGCGGCTCGGTTATATCGTGGGCGGATGGTGCCTGATCCTTCTGTCCCTGATGATCTGCGTCGAAGTCGTCCTGCGGAAGGTGTTCAACCAATCCCTACAGGGGGTCGATGAATACGGCGGCTATGCGCTCGCCATCTCTTCCGCCATCGGGTTTGCCTATGCCTTCTACGAAGGTTCGCACATCCGGATCGACGTCCTGGTCCGCCGCCTGCCCCGCGGGCTGCGTATCGCCTCGTCCCTCGTCGCCCATCTTTCCCTTTTCTTCGTGGCGACCTTCTTCGCCAAATACGCGGTCCTGCTGACGCTGGAATCGCTGGACATGGAATCCTTCGCCAACACGCCCCTGCGGACCCCGCTCTACATTCCCCAGGGCATCTGGGCGTTCGGCATGTGCCTGTTCGCGCTGGCCGTCGGCGTCCGATTGCTGCTGATCCTCCAGGGATTGCTGCAGAAGCAATGGCCCCTGCTGATCTCCCTCCTCGATCCCCGTAGCGAGGACGAAACCGAACTCAAGCGCGTCATGCAGGATATCGAAGGGCCCCGGAAATGAGTTTCGTCTTCCTCTTCGTCGGGGGCCTTCTCGCCCTTCTGTTCATCGGTCTGCACGTCGCCAGCGCGATCACCCTGCTCGCCTTCGGCAGCGACATGCTGAAGCTCGGCGGAATGCTGACCTCGACCATCGCGTCGATCGCCTGGGACCGGATGAACGAATTCTCGCTCATCGCCATCCCGCTGTTCGTCCTGCTCGGCGAAATCCTGCTGCGCGCCGGCATCGCCGACCGCATGTACAATTCCCTCGCCGCCTGGCTGGAAGGCCTGCCCGGCGGCCTGCTACATACCAACACCATCGCCAGCGGCATCTTCGCGGCGACCTCGGGATCGAGCGTCGCCACCGCGGCGACCATCGGCACCGTCGCCATCCCGACCCTGGAAAAGCGCGGCTACAACCGGCCGATGATCTACGGCTCGCTGGCCGCCGGCGGCACCCTGGGCGTGCTCATCCCGCCCAGCATCCTGATGATCGTCTACGGCGCCCTGGCCGACGTCTCGGTCGGCAAGCTGTTCATCGCGGCAATGATTCCCGGCATCATCCTGACCCTGCTGATGTCCGGCACCATCATGGTGCTGTCGCATTTCCTAGGCTTTAAATACCAGCGCGGCGAAAAGGTGCCCTTCGGCCAACGGCTGGCGGCGCTCCGCCAAATCCTGCCCGCCGCGCTGATCTTCGTGGTCATCCTCGGCAGCATTTATTTCGGCCTGGCCACGCCGACCGAGGCGGCGGCGCTCGGCATCATCGCCGCGCTGGTCCTGGCGGCGGCCAATGGGAAGCTCTCCATCTCGATGCTGCACCAGGCCTTCGCCGGAACCTTCCGGACGACCTCGATGATCCTGCTGATCATCGTCGCGGCCTTCTGCCTGAACTTCGTCCTGGCCATGCTGGGCATCCCGCAGACCGCCTCGCGGGCGATCGCCGACGCCGGGCTGTCGCCCTACGCGACCATCTGGCTGCTGGTCGGCTTCTATGTCGTCCTGGGATGTTTCCTGGAGGCGGTCTCGATGATGGTGACGACGGTCGGCATTGTCGTGCCCGTCATCCTCGCCGCCGGGTTCGACCCTTTGTGGTTCGGCGTGTTCCTGACCGTGCTCATGGAAATCTCGATGATCACCCCGCCGGTCGGCCTGAACCTCTATGTGGTCCAGAACCTGCGCCCGGCGGGGTCGAACATGAACGACGTGTTCCTCGGGATCGTCCCGTTCCTCGGGTCGTTCCTGGTGTTCATCGCGATGATGATCTACGCCCCGGAGATCGCCCTCTGGCTACCGACGCTGATGCACCCGTAGGAATGGCTCAGATCACCGTGAAACGATCCGTCGATTCGTTGTAGCGGACGAAAACGTACCAGACCCCGAGAACTCCCGCGGCCAGTGCGTAGGCCAGGGGCCAGCCGCCCAGCATGTCGGGCAGGAAGGCCTGTTCGCCCAGCTTGGTCGCCTCGACCAGATCGAGGGTCATCTCCGCCGTCAGCAGGTCGAACGGCCGGACCAGCCCGTTGAACACCGAGCCGGACCAGGCGAAGAAGAACACGGTGATCCACAGCTTCACCTGCCCCTCGGCGGCGCGCCACAGCGATCCCGAGCCGCAGCCACTGGCGAAGATCATGCCGAAGCCGAACAGGATGCCGCCGACCAGTGCGCCGATCCAGAAGCGCGCCGGAATGGCCAGCAACGGGTCGACCACCTCGCGCTGGATCAGCAGCGAGGACAGCGGCAGGCCGACCAGCAGGCTGATCATCAGCGCCTTGGTGGTGGTGCCGTCGCCGGTCATGAACGGCTCGCGGACGGCCCGCGACAGGCAAAAGCGCGACCGGTGCAGCGCGAAGCCCAGGGCGAACCCGCCCAGGATAATGACCGCCCGGGTGGCCAGCGCCTCACTGTCCGAGAACAGCCAGGAAACCGCCCACAGCCCCACTGCCACGGCCACGCCCGCACCCGCCGCGGGCCCATAGGCCTTGACCCAACCGTTGTCCGGCCCCGGCTTTGGCGGCGCGGTGCCCCAACTGATTGCGCCAAGGGTCCAGAACAGCACCTTCAGGCCGATGATCGCTCCGATCATCAGACCGGCCAGATTGACCCAGGCCGACGCGCCGAAAAACAGCACCGGCGTAAAGAAGCCGCCGATGGTGCAGCCGCCGGCGAGGCAGGCGCCCACCCCCATGCAGATGCCGCCGACGGCGCCCCAGACGTAGTCCAGGCTGCGCGCCCGCGAGATGCGGAAATCGCCCGACATCAGCGCCGCCGCGAAGGCCCCGGACAACAGGGTCAGGTTCATCAGCGAGATCCGGTGCATCAGCGGGCTGTCAAGGTGATCGGGGATGCCGAGCAGGCCGCCGAGCCCGATCAAGCTGTTGAACCAATCGCCCCACAGCCGCAGGCCGCCGAAAACGCCCCAAAACAGGCCGCTCATCATCAGGCCGAGCGAGATGGCGACCAGCAGGATCGCCCCGACATAGGGCGACCAGCGGTCGATGAACAAGGCCTTGTAGTCTTCCCGGAAACCGGCGAGCCATTCCGGCCCGGCCGCCTTTACCGTTTCCGTCGTCACGTCGGTGGTCACGGCTCCGTCTCCCTTCCTGTCCAGGCTTGAACCGCGATATGGAACGCTTTGCCTTACTGGCAGCGCTGCGGGTTGTCCGAATCCTTGGCCCCGTACTCGGCGAAGGCCCGGATCGCCGCCATCAGGTCGGCCTGCGGCATGTCCAGCAGCTTGGCCGCCGCCTTGTTGCTGTCCTTGACGCTTTCGCGGAACTCACGGCTC
>Ga0207799_100465_pt1 | contig 15020 bp, 15 predicted proteins | sample TtanPargueraPR_4_FD_187742 | JGI IMG/M metagenome (GOLD analysis project Ga0207799, IMG submission 187742) | Aerobic enrichment media microbial communities from Bioluminiscent Bay, La Parguera, Puerto Rico - Tt and M2 (SPAdes) | ecosystem: Environmental > Aquatic > Marine > Unclassified ...
CGCGTCACATGGTTCATATGAAAGGGAACGCTCCCGGAGGGTTTCATGGGTATCATCAGCACCATTCTTCGCGCCGTCACCTGGTGGAACGATCAGACCATCGGCACGCAGCTCTTCACCTGGCGCAAGGGCGTCAAGGTCGGCGAGGATGAGCAGGGCAATGTCTTTTACCAGACCCGCGACGGCAAGCGGCGCTGGGTGATCTACAACGGCGAATGCGAAGCCTCGCGCGTCTCGCCCGACTGGCACGGCTGGCTGCACCACACCTATGACGAACCACCCACCAAGGCGCCGCTTCAGCACAAGGCCTGGGAACTGCCGCATCGCGAAAACCTGACAGGCACCGCGCTGGCCTATGCGCCGCCGGGATCGCTCCGCCAGGCCGCGCCGGCCGAGCGGCGCGATTACGAGGCCTGGCAGCCGGAATAACCATGGCCGAGAACGCGACAGAAGTGGCAGTGGGCGGCCTGGTGCTGGCCGCGGCGGTGGGGTTCCTGATCTACGCCACGAACGCCACCGAGGTCGGCGTCGGTGACGGGCATTACGAACTGACGGCGAGCTTCCGCTCGGTCCAGGGGATCTCGGTGGGCACCGATGTGCGCATGGCGGGGGTCAAGGTGGGCACCATCACCGATCTCAGGCTGAACCCGGCCACCTTCCGGGCTGATGCCACCTTCACCGTGCAGGAGGGGCTGGAACTGCCCGATGACAGCGCCATCCTGATCTCGCAGGAGGGGCTCCTGGGCGGCAATTACGTGGAGATCGTGCCCGGCGGCTCGCCCTTCAACCTGGAGCCCGGCGCCGAGATCGAGGACACGCAGGGCTCGGTCAGCCTGGTGACGCTTCTGATGAAGTTCGTCTCTTCCAGCGGCAACGGAGAGGGCCAGTGATACGCAAGCTGGTTCTGGCGCTGTGCCTGCTGCCCGCCCCCCTGGCCGCGCAGGAGGCCCGGCCAGAGATCGAATTCGTGCCCCTCGAAGAGATCGAGAACACCCTTCCGCAGATCGAGGTCGTGCCTCTGGAAGAGATGCAGGACAGCCTGCCGAAGATCGAGATCATGCCGCTGGATGAGGCGCCGGAGACGCTCCAGCAATTCGAGGCCGAGCCGCTCGATCAGGCCCCCGACGCCACCGTGGGCAGCGGCGCGGTTCTGCGCGGGCTCGACCGGGTCTCGGGCGCGCTGACCGATATCGAGCTCAGCGCCGGGCAGGGCGCGGAATACGGGACTCTCGAGATCACGCTGGGCGAATGCCGCTATCCCGCCGACAACCCCTCGTCGGATGCCTATGCCTATCTGACCATCCGCGACCGGCGGCAGGACGCGCCGCTCTTCGCGGGATGGATGGTCGCCTCCAGCCCCGCGCTGAACGCGCTCGATCACCCGCGCTACGACGTCTGGGTCATCCGCTGCATCATGGAGTGAGCATCGGGTGGCGGGCCGGCCCGGTCGAAATCACCCGCCACCTGAAGCGCCCTGGCCAGCCGCTCCCGGTAGTCCCGGCGGGAAATCTCAATGCCGCCCAGGCTGGCCAGATGCGGCGTCAGGAACTGCGTGTCGAACAGGGTGAAGCCGCCTTCGCGCAGCCGGTCCACCAGATAGGCCAGCGCGATCTTTGAGGCATCGGTGCGTCGCGAGAACATGCTCTCGCCGAAAAACGCCCCGCCCAGCGCCACGCCGTAGACTCCGCCGATCAGGTCATCCCCGTCCCACACCTCCAGGCTGTGGGCGAAGCCGTGTTCATGCAGGGCGAGATAAAGCGCGAAAATCGTTTCGCTGATCCAGGTCTCGTCGCGGTCGGCGCAGCCGCGCAATACGCCCGCGAAATCGGTGTCTGTTCGAATAGTGTAATTTTCGCGCAGGATCGCCCGGCGCAAAGAGCGTGAAATGTGGAATCCGTCCAAGGGGATGATCCCCCGAAGCTGCGGGTCGACCCAGAAAACCTCTGGGTCGTCGCGGGATTCCGCCATCGGGAACACGCCCGCGGCATAGGCCCTGAGCAGCAGATCGGGGGTCAGTTCCGGTTCCAATCGCGCCTCGCCTTTGCGGCCGGGCTCAGGCGGGGAGGTTGGTTTCCAGCCAGTGCTCCAGCCAATGGATGTCGTAGTTGCCCTCCAGGATGTCGGGCTCCTGCAGCAGCGCATGGAAGAGCGGCACCGTGGTGTCCACGCCATCCACGATCAGCTCGCCCAGCGCCCGGCCAAGGCGCGCCAGCGCCTCCTTGCGGTCGCGGCCATGCACGATCAGCTTGCCGATCAGGCTGTCGTAATAGGGCGGGATCGAGTAGCCGTCGTACAGCGCCGAATCCATCCGCACCCCCAGTCCGCCCGGCGCGTGGAACGCGGTGATCTTGCCCGGGCAGGGGGCGAAATTGGGGAGCTTCTCGGCGTTGATGCGCACCTCGATGGAATGGCCGTTGAGCTGCAGCTCGTCCTGCGTGAAGGACAGGGGCATCCCCTCGGCCACGCGGATCTGCTCGCGCACGAGGTCCACGCCGAAGATCGATTCGGTCACCGGGTGCTCGACCTGCAGGCGGGTGTTCATCTCGATGAAATAGAACTCGCCGTTCTCGTAGAGGAACTCGATCGTGCCCGCGCCGATATAGTTGATCTTGGCCACGGCGTCGGCGCAGACCTGGCCGATCCGCGCCCGGGTCTCGGCGTCGATCGCCGGGCCGGGGGCCTCTTCGAAAACCTTCTGGTGCCGGCGCTGGAGCGAGCAGTCGCGCTCGCCCAGATGCACGGCGTTGCCCTTGCCGTCGCCGAAGACCTGGATCTCGATATGGCGGGGCTTGCCGAGATATTTCTCGATATAGACCTCGTCATTGCCAAAGGCGCTTTTCGCCTCGGAGCGCGCGGTCTGGAAGGCGTAGTCCAGATCGTCGGCGGTCTTGGCCAGCTTCATGCCGCGCCCGCCGCCGCCGGCGGTGGCCTTGATGATTACCGGATAGCCGATCTCCTCGGCCACCTTGCGCGCGGTCTCCAGGTCCGGCACGCCGCCGTCCGAGCCGGGCACGCAGGGCACGCCAAGCGCCTTCATGGTGTCCTTGGCGGTGATCTTGTCGCCCATCATCCGGATATGCTCGGCGGTGGGGCCGATGAAGGTGATGTCGTGATCCTCGACGATCTGCACGAAATTGGCGTTTTCCGACAGGAAGCCATAGCCGGGATGGATCGCGTCGGCGCCGGTGATCTCGCAGGCCGAGATGATCGCCGGGATCGATAGGTAGCTCTGCCCGCCGGGGGGCGGGCCGATGCAGACGGCCTCGTCGGCCATGCGCACATGCATGGCGTCCGAATCGGCGGTGGAATGCACGGCGACCGACTTGATGCCCATCTCGCGGCAGGCGCGGATCACCCGCAGCGCGATTTCCCCACGGTTGGCGATCAGGATTTTCTCGAACATCCGGGGTGCCTTATTCGATGATCATCAGCGGGGCGCCGAATTCCACCGGCGCGCCGTCCTCGACCAGGATGCGCTTGACGGTGCCCGAATGCGGCGCGGGGATCTGGTTCATGGTCTTCATCGCCTCGACGATCAGCAGGGTCTGGCCCTCGGTCACGGTGGAGCCGACGCTGACGAAGGGGTCCGCGCCCGGTTCGGGCTGCAGATAGACGGTGCCCACCATGGGCGAGGTCACGGCGCCGGGCAGCTTGGCCAGGTCCTCGACGGTCTGCGCGGCGGCCGGCGCTTCGGCGGCGGGTGCCGGGGCGGGTGCGGCGGCCGGGGCAGGGGCCGCGACGGCCACCGGCGCGGGGGCGGCCACGGGGGCTGCGCGCGACACGCGCACGTCCAGGCTGTCGTCCTCGCCGTATTCGCGCTTGACCTGCAATTCGGTCAGGTCGTTCTCGCGAAGAAGCTCCGCCAGGGCCTGGATAAAGGCCACATCCGCGTCATGGGATTTTTCTGTCATGCCGTCCTCGATCGGTCTTGTGCCTGCCCGGGGCAGGTCTGCGCCTTTTGTTCCGCCCGCTTATACGCGAGCCGGGGGGCAGTTGAAAGCTTCTGTTAGGTAGTCTGGGTCGCCGCGGGACACAAGGCCGGGCAGGGATTGCCCGTTTTTTCGTCACGCGGGTCCGAAATGCGCGTGGCCGGTGGGCAATGGGGGCCGAAATTGCCCGATTTAAAATTTACCGTTTGATAAAAAAACGACTCGTGGCACAGTGGGCCCAGCCAATAACAAGCCAAACAGGGAGGGTTCGCCCTTGTCCAACAGCCAGCTTACGCCCGGCGTGGTCCCGGGACGCCTGCGGGCCGACGCCTATCAAGACAACTTCTCCGACAAGGAGCCGCCGCTCGACATGCATGAGGCGGCGGTGGCGGCCGACCGCTGCTATTTCTGCTACGACGCCCCCTGCACGATGGCCTGCCCCACCTCGATCGACATCCCGATGTTCATCCGCCAGATCGCGACCGGCACGCCCGAGGGCGCGGCGCGCACCATCTTCGACCAGAACATCCTGGGCGGCATGTGCGCCCGCGTCTGCCCGACCGAGCAGCTCTGCGAAGAGGTCTGCGTGCGCGAGGTGGCCGAGGGCCAGCCGGTGGAGATCGGCCGGCTGCAGCGTTTCGCCACCGATATGCTGATGGCCAACGGCGCCCATCCCTATGAACGTGCCGCCCCCACCGGCAAGCGCGTGGCGGTCGTCGGCGCGGGCCCCGCGGGGCTGGCCTGTGCGCATCGCCTGGCCATGAAGGGCCATGACGTCGTGCTCTACGACGCGCGCGCCAAGGCCGGCGGGCTGAACGAATACGGCATCGCCGCCTACAAGGCGGTGGACGGGTTCGCCCAGAAAGAGGTCGCCTGGCTGACCGGCATCGGCGGCATCACCGTCGAGACCGGCAAGGCGCTGGGGCGCGAGCTGTCGCTCGAGGCGCTGCGCGCCGAGTATGACGCGGTGTTCCTGGGCATCGGCCTGGCCGGCGTCAACGCCCTGCGCACCGAGGGCGAGGACAAGGCGCATGTGCACGACGCGGTCGATTTCATCGCCGATCTGCGCCAGGCGACGGACCTGTCCAAGCTCCCCATCGGGCGCGACGTGGTGGTGATCGGCGGCGGCATGACCGCGGTGGACGCGGCCGTGCAGTCCAAGCTGCTGGGCGCCGAAAGCGTCACCATCGTCTACCGCCGCACGCAGGGCAACATGAGCGCGTCGGAGGCCGAGCAGCATCACGCCGCCTCCAAGGGCGTGCGCATCATCACCGGCGCGGCGCCGGTCCGCATCATCGGCAACGGCGCCGTGCGCGAGGTCGAATTCGCCTACACGCAGGAACAGGACGGCAAGCTGGTGCTCTCGGACGAGACCTTCCGCCTGCGCGCCGACCAGGTGTTCAAGGCCATCGGCCAGGCGCTCGACGGCACGCCGCAGGGGCTGGATCTGTCGGGCCGCAAGATTGCCGTCACCGGTCCGGGGCGCACCAGCCTCGCGGGCGTCTGGGCCGGGGGCGATTGCGCCGCCGGGGGCGACGACCTGACCGTGACCGCCGTGGCCGAGGGCCGCGACGCCGCCGAAGACATTCACGCCAGCCTGATCGGCTGAGGGAGGACAGAATGGCAAATCTCGCAACCGAATTCGTGGGCATCAAGAGCCCCAACCCCTTCTGGCTGGCCTCCGCGCCCCCCACCGACAAGGAATACAATGTCCGCCGCGCCTTCGAGGCCGGCTGGGGCGGCGTGGTGTGGAAGACGCTGGGCTCCGAGGGGCCGCCGGTGGTCAACGTCAACGGCCCCCGCTACGGCGCGATCTGGGGCGGCGACCGGCGCCTGCTGGGCCTGAACAATATCGAACTGATCACCGACCGCCCGCTGCAGCAGAACCTGCGCGAAATCAAGGCGGTGAAACGCGACTACCCCGACCGCGCGGTGGTCGTTTCCCTCATGGTCCCCTGCGAGGAAGAGGCCTGGAAGGCCATCCTGCCGGTGGTCGAGGAAACCGGCGCCGACGGGGTGGAGCTGAATTTCGGCTGCCCGCACGGCATGGCCGAACGCGGCATGGGCTCGGCCGTGGGGCAGGTGCCCGAGTACATCGAGATGGTCACCCGCTGGTGCAAGGCCAACACCCGCATGCCGGTGATCGTGAAGCTGACGCCGAACATCACCAACATCCTCTACCCCGCCGAGGCCGCCAAGCGCGGCGGCGCCGACGCGGTCAGCCTGATCAACACCATCAACTCGATCACCTCGGTCGACCTCGACGCCATGGCGCCCGAGCCGACCATCGACGGCAAGGGCACCCACGGCGGCTATTGCGGCCCGGCGGTGAAACCCATCGCGCTGAACATGGTGGCCGAGATCGCCCGCAACGCCGAGACCGCCGACCTGCCCATCTCGGGCATCGGCGGCGTCACCACCTGGCGCGACGCGGCCGAGTTCCTGGCGCTTGGCGCGGGCACCGTGCAGGTCTGCACCGCGGCCATGACCTACGGCTTCCGCGTGGTCGAAGAGATGAAGGCCGGCCTGTCGCAATGGATGGACGAAAAGGGCTACAGCTCGGTCAGCGAGGTCACCGGCCGCGCCGTGCCCAATGTCACCGACTGGCAGTATCTCAACCTCAACTACGTCACCAAGGCCAAGATCGACCAGGACGCCTGCATCCAGTGCGGCCGCTGCTACGCCGCCTGCGAGGACACCAGCCACCAGGCCATCGCCATGTCCGACGACCGCACCTTCACCGTGAAGGACGAGGAATGCGTGGCCTGCAACCTCTGCGTCAATGTCTGCCCGGTGGAAAACTGCATCTCCATGGTCGAGCTGCCCAAGGGCGACACCGACCCCCGCACCGGAGAGGTGGTCAGCGACTACTCCAACTGGACGACCCACCCCAACAACCCGGGCAGCGCTTGCGCGGCGGAATGACCCGCCGCCCCCTTCTTCTGTTTGAAAATATCCCGGGGGGTCGCCATTGGCGCGCCATTGGTCCGAGCGGCAATGGCGACGGGCAGCGCCCCCGGTCCTCCCTCACCACCGGAAACCCGCTCAGACAGACAGCAGTTTGGTGAACAGCATGTCCAGATACCGCTCGGCCTCGGGGAAGGGGTCCCCCTCGTCCTCGCCCAGCACGGCGCGCACCTGCACGTCGAAATCGGCGTAATGCTGCGTCAGCGCCCAGATGGAGAAGATCAGGTGATAGGGATGCACATCGGCGATCTTGCCCTCGGCCGCCCAGCCGCGGATGACCGCGGCCTTCTCGTCCACCAGCGGTTTCAGCTCGCCCTCGATCACCCCCATGATCCGCGGCGCGCCCTGCAGGATCTCGTTGGCGAAAAGCCGGCTTTCGCGCGGGTAGTCCCGGCTCATCTGCAGCTTGCGGCGGACATAGGCCAGCAGTTCCTCGCGCGGGTCGCCCGCGGGGTCGAGCGCACGCAGCGGGTCGAGCCAGGTGTCCAGCAGCTGCGACAGAAGCGCGGCGTGGATCGCCTCCTTCGAGGGGAAGTAATACAGCACGTTCGGCTTCGACAGCCCCGAGGCCTGCGCGATCTGGTCGAGCGTCGCCCCGCGGAACCCGAATTGCGAGAACACCTCCAACGCCGCCTCCAGGATCGCCGAGATGTTTTTGCGCTGGATTCGCGTGCGCGGGCGCGGCATGGTCATCGCCGTTCCCCCGCCGCGCGATTCCGTGATGTGGGGCATTTGGCCCCGGCGCCGATAACAGGTTCATATAGCGCCCAAATTTGCATCGCACTCCCTTTCCGCTGCCCTCGCCGCCGACGCTTCTCGCCTCGCCCTCCGGCGGCAAAGGTGCTAATCCTTGACTGGTCTAGACGCTCTGCTAGCGTGATCCTGACCAATTGGTCAAATTAAATACGCTTTCCCGATGCTCAGAGAGGGAAAGAATAGGAGGGAAACCCGCCATGGCGCTTGATCGCAAGCCCGTTCCGAATGATCTGTCCGCCTTCTGGATGCCGTTCACCGCGAACCGCCAGTTCAAGAAGGCCCCGCGCATGCTCGTCTCTGCCGACCGCATGCATTACCAAACTGCCGACGGGCGCGATGTGCTGGACGGCACGGCGGGCCTGTGGTGCTGCAACGCCGGCCACAACCGCCCCAAGATCGTCGAGGCGATCCGGCAGCAGGCGGGCGAGCTCGACTACGCCCCGGCCTTCCAGATGGGCCACCCCAAGGCGTTCGAGCTGGCCACCGCGCTGCGCGACATGGCGCCCGAGGGGATGGAGCATGTCTTCTTCACCAATTCCGGCTCGGAAAGCGTCGAGACGGCGCTGAAGATCGCCATCGCCTATCACCGCGCACGCGGCGAAGGCAGCCGCACCCGCCTGATCGGGCGCGAGCGCGGCTATCACGGCGTCAATTTCGGCGGCATCTCGGTGGGCGGCATTGTCAACAACCGCAAGGTCTTCGGTAGCCTGCTGACCGGCGTCGACCACCTGCCGCACACCCACCTGCCCAAGGAAAACGCCTTCACCCGCGGCCAGCCCGAGCACGGCGCGCATCTGGCCGACGAGCTGGAGGATATCGTCGCCCTGCACGGCGCCGAGACCATCGCCGCCGTGATCGTCGAGCCGATGGCCGGTTCCACCGGCGTGCTGCTGCCGCCCAAGGGCTACCTGGAGCGGCTGCGCGAGATCACCAAGAAGCACGGCATCCTGCTGATCTTCGACGAGGTGATCACCGGCTTCGGGCGCCTTGGTTCTGCCTTCGCCGCGGATCATTTCAACGTCCAGCCCGACCTGATCACCACCGCCAAGGGCCTGACCAACGGCGTGATCCCGATGGGCGCGGTGCTGGCCACCTCGGCGATCCACGACGCCTTCATGCAGGGCCCCGAGCACCTGATCGAGCTGTTCCACGGCTACACCTACTCGGGCAACCCGATCGCCTCGGCCGCCGGCCTGGCGACGCTGGAGACCTATCGCGAAGAGGGCCTGTTCGAGCGCGCGGCTGAGCTGGCGCCCTATTGGGAGGATGCGCTGCATTCGCTCAAGGGCACGCGCCACGTGATCGACATCCGCAACATGGGCCTGATCGGCGCGGTGGAGCTGGAACCGATCGCGGGCGAACCGACCAAGCGCGCCTTCTCGGCCTTCCTCAAGGCCTATGAGAAGGGGATCATGATCCGCACCACCGGGGACATCATCGCCATGTCGCCGCCGCTGATCATCGAAAAGGAACATATCGACCAGCTGATCGGCACGCTGAAGGACGTGCTCGAAAGCCTGGATTAACAACAAGCCGAAAACGGCTGAAACAACAGGGAGAATACGATGACCGCACCCGGTGAGAACCTGCGGATCAATGGCGCCCGTCTGTGGGACAGCCTGATGGAGATGGCCAAGATCGGCCCTGGCGTGGCGGGCGGCAACAACCGCCAGACCCTCACCGACGAGGACGGTGAGGGTCGCGCGCTGTTCCAGAAATGGTGCGAGGCGGCGGGCTGCGAGATGGGGCTCGACCAGATGGGCAACATGTTCGCCATGCGGCCCGGCACCGACCCTGACGCCCTGCCGGTCTATGTCGGCAGCCATCTCGACACGCAGCCCACCGGGGGCAAATACGACGGCGTTCTGGGCGTGCTGGGCGGGCTGGAGCTGGTCCGCACGCTCAACGACCTGAACATCAAGACCAGGCACCCCATCGTGGTCACCAACTGGACCAACGAAGAGGGCACGCGCTTTGCCCCGGCCATGCTGTCCTCGGGCGTTTTCGCGGGCATGCACACCCAGGACTGGGCCTACGGGCGCGAGGATGCCGAGGGCAAGACATTCGGCGACGAGCTGCAGCGCATCGGCTGGCGCGGCGAGGAAGAGGTCGGCGCGCGCAAGATGCACGCCTTCTTTGAGCTGCATATCGAGCAGGGCCCGATCCTCGAGGCCGAGGGCAAGGATATCGGCGTGGTCACCCACGGCCAGGGGCTGAGCTGGACGCAGGTCACCATCACCGGCAAGGATGCCCATACCGGCTCCACCCCCATGCCGATGCGCCGAAACGCAGGGCTGGGCATGGCCCGCGTGCTGGAGTTGGTGGACGAGATCGCGCTTTCGCACGCGCCGCATGCGGTGGGGGCGGCGGGCCATATCGACGTCTACCCCAACTCGCGCAACGTGATCCCCGGCAAGGTGGTGTTCACCATCGACTTCCGCTCGCCGGAACCGGCGGTGATCCTGGACATGGAAGAGCGGCTGAAGGCCGGCGCCAAGGAGATTTGCGACAACATGGGGCTGGAGGTCGAATTCGAAAAGGTCGGCGGCTTCGACCCGGTGACCTTCGACGAGGGCTGCGTGGCCGCGGTTCGAAACGCGGCCGAGCGGCTGGGCTATTCGCATCGCGACATCATCTCGGGCGCGGGGCACGACGCCTGCTGGATCAACCGCGTGGCGCCCACGGCCATGGTGATGTGCCCCTGCGTGGACGGCCTCAGCCACAACGAGGCCGAGGAGATCTCGCCGGAATGGGCCGCGGCCGGGGCCGATGTGCTGCTGCACGCGGTGCTGGAGACGGCGGAGATCGTGGAATGAATTGAGAGGCCGGGCCGGGGGCTCTGCCCCCGGACCCCCGGGATATTTTGAGCCAGAAGAAGGGGGCCGCAGAGCCCCCCTGGAACAGGGAGATTTGATATGAGCACGGTCATCAAGGGCGGGACGATCGTCACCGCCGATCTGACGTACAAGGCCGACGTGCTGGTCGAGGGCGGCCAGATCGTGGAGATCGGGGCGGACCTGAAGGGATCGGAGGTGCTGGATGCGTCGGGCTGCTACGTGATGCCCGGCGGGATCGACCCGCATACCCATCTGGAGATGCCCTTCATGGGCACCTACAGCTCGGATGATTTCGAAAGCGGCACGCGCGCGGCGCTGGCGGGCGGCACCACCATGGTGGTGGATTTCGCGCTGCCCAGCCCCGGGCAGGGGCTGCTGGATGCGATCCAGATGTGGGACAACAAGTCGACCCGCGCCAACTGCGACTATTCCTTCCACATGGCGGTGACCTGGTGGAGCGAGCAGGTCTTTAACGAGATGGAGACCGTGGTGCGCGAGAAGGGGATCAACACCTTCAAGCATTTCATGGCCTACAAGGGCGCGCTGATGGTGAACGACGACGAGATGTTCGCCTCCTTCAAGCGCTGTGCCGAGCTGGGGGCGATCCCCCTGGTCCATGCCGAGAACGGCGACGTGGTGGCGGAACTGTCGGCCAAGCTGCTGGCCGAGGGCAACAACGGCCCCGAGGCGCATGCCTATTCGCGCCCGCCGCAGGTGGAGGGCGAGGCCACCAACCGCGCCATCATGATCGCCGACATGGCAGGCGTACCGCTTTATGTCGTGCACACCTCCTGCGAGGAGAGCCATGAGGCCATTCGCCGGGCGCGCATGCAGGGCAAGCGTGTCTGGGGCGAGCCGCTGATCCAGCACCTGACGCTGGACGAGAGCGAGTATTTCGACAAGGACTGGGACCACGCCGCGCGCCGCGTCATGAGCCCGCCCTTCCGCAACAAGCAGCACCAGGACAGCCTGTGGGCCGGGTTGCAGTCGGGCAGCCTGTCGGTCGTGGCCACCGACCACTGCGCCTTCACCACCGAGCAGAAGCGCTATGGCGTGGGCGATTTCACCAAGATCCCCAACGGCACCGGCGGGCTTGAGGACCGGATGCCGATGCTCTGGACCTATGGGGTGAACACCGGGCGGCTGACGCCCAATGAATTCGTGGCCGTGACCTCGACCAATATCGCCAAGATCCTGAACTGCTATCCCAAGAAGGGCGCGATCCTGGTCGGCGCGGATGCCGATATCGTGGTCTGGGACCCCGAGAAGGAAAAGACCATCAGCGCGTCCAGCCAGCAATCGGCCATCGATTACAACGTGTTCGAGGGCAAAACGGTGAAGGGCCTGCCGCGCTTTACCCTGACCCGCGGCCAGGTGGCGGTGCATGACGGCGAGATGCGCACCCAGGAGGGCCACGGCCAGTTCGTCAAGCGCGACCCCAACGGCGCGGTGAACAAGGCGCTGTCGAGCTGGAAGGAGCTGACCGCGCCGCGCAAGGTGGAACGGACCGGCATCCCGGCCAGCGGAGTGTGATCTGACGTGTTGACCCAGAAGGAAATAAGCGATTTCGCCCAGGAGGTGCCGCAGGCTGCGGCGCCGGTGATCTCGGCCAGCGGTCTGGACCTGACCTTCCAGACGGGTGACGGCCCGGTGCAGGCGCTGAAGGATGTGAGCCTGGAGATCGACAAGGGCGATTTCGTCAGTTTCATCGGCCCGTCGGGCTGCGGCAAGACCACCTTCCTGCGGGTGATCGCGGGGCTGGAGCACCCCACGGGCGGCGCGATCAGCGTCAACGGGATGAGCCCGGACGAGGCGCGGCGCAGCCGGGCCTATGGCTACGTGTTCCAGGCCGCGGGCCTTTATCCGTGGCGCACCATCGCCGGCAATATCAAGCTGCCGCTGGAGATCATGGGATTTTCCAAGGCGGAGCAGGCAGAGCGCGTCGAGAAGGTGCTGCAACTGGTTGATCTTGCCGGCTTTGGCAAGAAATTCCCCTGGCAGCTGTCGGGCGGCATGCAGCAGCGGGCGAGCATCGCGCGGGCGCTGGCCTTCGACGCCGATATCCTGCTGATGGACGAGCCCTTCGGCGCGCTGGACGAGATCGTGCGCGACCACCTGAACGAGCAGCTCCTGGCGCTTTGGGCGCGGACGGAGAAGACCATCGGCTTCGTCACCCATTCCATCCCCGAGGCGGTGTACCTGTCGACCAAGATCGTGGTGATGTCGCCCCGGCCGGGCCGGATCACCGACGTGATCGAGAGCCCGCTGCCCAAGGAGCGGCCGCTGGATATCCGCGACACGCCGGAATTCCTGGAGGTCGCGCACCGGGTGCGCGAGGGGCTGCGGGCTGGGCATGCCTATGACGATTGAGGCCGGGACCCGCGATATGAAATGCGTATGTTTTCCATATGACTTTCATATGAGTTTTCGCGCGGCGGAGGGGCGGCGATGAAGAGCATCTTTCCCGTCCTCACGGTCGTCGCCGCCATCCTGGCGCTGTGGTACGCGGCGGCGGTCTGGATGAACGCGACCTGGACCTACGACCAGGCGGCGCGTGCCGAGGTCGAGCTGTCGCTGGGCGAGGTGGTCAAGGACACCCTGAACCAGGAGCGGCCCAAGCTGCCCGCGCCGCACCAGGTGGCCGCGGAGCTGTGGAAGACCACCGCCGAGAAAAAGATCACCTCCAAGCGCAGCCTGATCTATCACGGTTGGATCACGCTGAGCGCGACGCTGTTGGGGTTTGCCATCGGCACCGGGGCCGGGATCCTGCTGGCCGTAGGTATCGTGCACAACCGCGCCATGGACATGAGCGTGATGCCCTGGGCGATCGCCAGCCAGACCATCCCGATCCTGGCCATCGCGCCGATGATCATCGTGGTATTGAACTCGATCGGCGTGCAGGGGCTGCTGCCCAAGGCGATCATCTCGGCCTACCTGTCGTTCTTCCCGGTCGTGGTCGGCATGGTGAAGGGGCTGCGCAGCCCCGATGCGATGCAGCTCGACCTGCTCAAGACCTATAACGCCAGCGGGTCGCAGACCTTCTGGAAGCTGCGGCTGCCGGCCTCGATGCCCTATCTCTTTGCCTCGCTGAAGGTGGGGGTGGCGGCAAGCCTGGTCGGCGCCATCGTGGGCGAGCTGCCCACCGGCGCGGTGCGCGGCCTCGGCGCGCGGCTGCTGGCCGGCAGCTATTACGGCCAGACCGTCCAGATCTGGAGCGCGCTGATCGGCGCGGCGGTTCTGGCCGCGCTGCTGGTGGGCACGATCGGGCTGGTGCAGCGGGTCACCTTGAAGCGGATGGGGATGGTGCGATGAGGGCTGTGATGGCGAAGGGGGACGCTGCCCCCCTCCGGGCCTGCGGCCCGTTCACCCCCCGGGATATTTGCGGCCAGAAGAAAGGGGCGGCGCAATGACGCTGGTCATTCTCTCGCTGCTGTTCTGGGCCGGGGCGCTGTGGGTCAATGTGCGGATCGCGGAGTCGCGATGGCGCGGCACGCGGGCGGCGCGGCTGGGCGTGCCGGCGATTTTCGGGATCACCGTGCTGGTGGTCTGGGAGGGGCTGGTGCGCGGGCTGGAGGTGCCGGGCGTGATCCTGCCGCCGCCGAGCGCGATCGCGGTGCGCATCGGGGGCTCGCTGGACATCCTGTGGGTGGATTTCCTGCAGACCTTCGTGAAGGGCGCGCTGTCGGGTTACGTGATGGGCTGCGGCGCGGCGGTGCTGGTGGCGGTGCTGATCGACCGCTCGCCGTTTCTGCAGCGCGGTCTGCTGCCGGTGGGCAATTTCATCGCCGCGCTGCCCATCATCGGCACCGCGCCCATCCTGGTGATGTGGTTCGGTTTCGACTGGCAGTCGAAGGCGGCGGTGGTGGTGGTGATGGTCTTCTTCCCGGTGCTGGTGAACACCGTGCAGGGGCTGGCCGACACCAGCGCCATGCAACGCGACCTGATGAAGACCTATTCGGCGAGTTACTGGCAGACGCTGCTGAAGCTGCGCCTGCCGGCGGCGATGCCCTTTATCTTCAACGGGCTTAAAATCGCGACAACGCTGGCGCTGATCGGCGCGATCGTGGCCGAATTCTTCGGCTCGCCCATCAAGGGGATGGGCTTCCGCATTTCCACCGAGGTCGGGCGGCTGGGCCTTGATATGGTCTGGGCCGAGATCGCGGTGGCGGCCCTGGCCGGCTCTGCCTTTTACGGCGCGGTCGCGGCCATCGAGAAAGGGGTGACGTTCTGGCACCCCTCGCAACGACGATAACAACCAGACGACAACACGGAGGTTCTATTATGAACAAGCTACTCACCACGACGCTCGCCGGGGCCTTTGCCCTGATGGCGGGCGGGGCGCAGGCCGCCGACGACCTGACGCTGCAGCTCAAATGGGTGACCCAGGCCCAGTTCGCCGGTTATTACGTGGCGCTGGAAAACGGGTTCTACGAGGATGAGGACCTGAACGTCACCATCAAGCCCGGCGGGCCGGACATCGCGCCGACCCAGGTGGTCGCGGGCGGCGGCGCCGACGTGATGATCGACTGGA
>Ga0207799_100466_pt1 | contig 15012 bp, 8 predicted proteins | sample TtanPargueraPR_4_FD_187742 | JGI IMG/M metagenome (GOLD analysis project Ga0207799, IMG submission 187742) | Aerobic enrichment media microbial communities from Bioluminiscent Bay, La Parguera, Puerto Rico - Tt and M2 (SPAdes) | ecosystem: Environmental > Aquatic > Marine > Unclassified ...
GACGGCTGGCAAGCCGTTATCGCGAGTTTCGATCTGCCACGCTTCAAAGGCCGGGAAATCTTCAAGACCTTCATGGCTTCCGGCGTGGACCTGCCATTCATTCTGATATCGGACGGGTTCGACGGTAAGGCGGCCTCGGAACTTCTGGCCGAGGGCGCGCACGACTTCATAGAAAGAGAAAGCCTTTACCGGCTGGCCCCTGCCCTTCAGCGGGAACTTCGGGCCGCCCGATTGCGGCATTCCACGCGGGAGCTATCCGATCGCGACAAAATGCTGGCCCAGCTTTTCCACAGTTCAACGGCCCTGCTCGATATCAAGGACCCGGAAGGCCGGTATCTCGCGGTCAACCGGGAATATGAGAGCCAGCGCGGCGCAACGGAAGAGGAACTGCGCGGCAAAACGCCGGAGGCGCACCTTCCCGCCGAGGCCGCGGAAGTCGTCATGGAGCGCCATCGCGAGGTCGTCCAGACCGGCCGCGGATTGAACAGCGAAATCGCGATCCGTTACAGCGACGGGAGCCTCCACCACCTGTTCGTGACCAAGTTCCCCATCCGTAACGAGGACGGCGACCTGGCCGGTGTCGCCAGCGTCGCCACCGACATCACCGAACGCAAGCTGGCCGAGTTGGAACTCTGGAAGAAGGAGCGGCTTTTCCGCGCCGTCATCGACAACTCGCCGACGGCCATCAGCCTCAAGGGGATGGATGGGCGCTTCATCCTGGTCAACACCCAGTGGGAAAAACAGCACGACCTGTCGGGCGCGGACGCCATCGGAAAGACCCTGTACGATATCTTTCCGGAAGGACAGGCCGCCCAGTTGGACGACACCGACCGGCTCGTCATGGAGACGAAAATGCCGGTGCAGTTCGAGGCGGAACTGACGGCGCCCAGCGGCCTGCCGCAAACGGACACGGTGATCAAGTTCCCGATCCTGGATCCCGACGGCAACATCGCCGGCGTCGGCTCGGCCTGCATCAACATCACGGAGCGCAAGCGGGCCGAGGAGGCCCTGGAACGCAGCGAGGAGAGATTCCGCGATTTCGCCGAGGCCAGTTCCGACTGGATGTGGGAAACCGATTCCAACCACCGGTTCACCTATATTTCCGGCAAGATCTTCGAAATCACCGGCATCCGGGTCGAGAAAGTCATCGGGAGAACTCGGGAGGAACTCGACACGGACGGCAATTGGCAAGTCCTCAACCGGACGCTCAAACAAAGGAAGCCGTTCCGGGATTTCGAGTACACGCTGATCAACGAATCCGGTCATTCGCGTGTCATCCGCATCAGCGGCAAGCCCCGCTTCGACGAGAACAAGGAATTCCTCGGTTACCGGGGCACCGGCAGCGACGTCACCGAACAGCGCGCCACCGAACAGCGCGAGGCGCGGACCCGGCAGCGCTTCCTGGACGCCATCGAGACCGTACCGGTCGGGTTCGCCCTATACGATTCCGAGGACCGGCTGGTCCTCTGGAACAACCTCTATGAGACCCTGGCCGTTCCGGCGCTGACGCTCAAAGTCGGGATGCCGTTCGACCAGATCCTGCGCCAATCCATAGAGAAGACGCCGTTCGAGAACAGCCGGGACCGCGAGGACGATTGGTTCGAGGATCGGATGTCGCACCACCGCGACCCGAAGGATCCGCTGGTCCTGAAACGGGGGGATACCTGCATCCAGGTCCGCGAGCACCGGACGCCGGACGGCAGCACCCTGCTGGTCGTCGTCGACATCTCGGATCTTCAGCGGGCCGAGCATTCCCTCCGGGAGAGCGAGCGCCAGCTCAAGGCCATTCTGGACAACATCCCGGAGATGGCCTGGCTGAAGGACCGCGACAACCATTTCATCGCCGTCAACGAGGCCTTTGCCAGCGTCTGCGGCAAGGACCCCCGCGACCTGGTCGGCAAAACCGACATCGACATCTGGCCCAGCGAACTGGCCATCGACTACATGTCGGACGACGAGGAGGTGAAGCGGACCAAAACCCGCAAGCGGATCGAGGAGTTGGTCGAGCAAAGCGACGGCCGGCGGTTCTGGGTGGAAACGATCAAGACGCCGATCTTCAACGACCACGGGGAGGTCGTCGGCACGGTCGGCACCGGGCGCGACATCACCGAGCGCAAGAACACCGAACAGACGCTCCGCAAGCTCTCGGCGGCGGTCGAGCAGAGCCCCGCGGCGATCCTGATCACCAACCTCGACGGCAGCATCGAATACGCCAATCCCAGGTTTTTCGAGACCACGGGGTACGATGTCTGGGAAATCCTGGGCAAGACCCCGTCCTTCCTGAAATCGGACTACAGCGACCCCTCGCAGTTCGACCGCATGTGGGCGGCATTGCGCGCCGGCCGGGAATGGCGCGGCGAAATCCGCACCCGGAGGAAAAACGGCGAGGCCTATTGGTCGTCGATCGCGGTCTCGCCGATCACCAACACCCAGGGCGAGATCACCAATTTCCTGAGCATCGCCGAGGATACGACGGAAAAACGCCGCATGGACGAACAGTTGCGCCATGCGCAGAAACTGGAAGCCGTCGGTACGCTCGCCGGCGGCGTGGCGCACGATTTCAACAACATCCTGACCGGCATCCTGGGCCATTCGCATATCGCCGTCGAGAAGCTCGACCCCGATGATCCGGTGCAGTTCAACCTGACCCAGATCCGTGTCGCCTCCGACCGGGCGAAGGACCTGGTTCAGCAGCTTCTCGCCTTCAGCCGCCGGCGCGAGGCCAACCTGCGGACCGTCAACCTGCATTCCATCGTCGACGAAGCCGTCAAGCTCATCCACGCCTCGATCCCGCCGATCATCAAGATCCACTGGAACGTGGCCGACGACGCGGGAACGGTCATGGCGGACCCGACCCAGATCCATCAGGTCCTGCTCAACCTCTGCAGCAATGCCGCCGACGCGATCGGCGACGAGCCGGGAACCATCGACATCTCGGTGGAAAACGTCGACGCGACCGATCCCATCGCCGTCGCCGGCGGCGACCTCGCGCCCGGCCAATACGCGCGGCTCAGTGTCTCCGACACCGGCTGCGGCATGGACAGCTACACGCAGAGCCGCGCCTTCGACCCCTTCTTCACGACCAAGCCGGTGGGATCCGGAACCGGGCTCGGCCTCGCCGCCGTGCACGGCATCATCCAGGATCACGGCGGGGGGATCGAATTGAAGAGTTCCAGCGGCGAGGGCAGCATTTTCAACATCTACCTCCCCTGCGTCGGCAGCGAGGAAATGCACAGCAGGAAGAGCGAGCCGAGGAAATTCAGCGGTAACGAACGCATCCTGCTGGTCGACGACGAAAGGATGGTCCTGCAGTCGATCGGGCCCTATCTGGAGCACTTCGGTTACAAGGTCGAGGCCCTGACCAGCCCGAAGGCGGCGCTGGCCGTGTTCCAATCGATGCCCGACCAGTTCGACCTGCTGATCACCGACCAGATGATGCCCGGCATGACCGGAGACGTCCTGGCCAGCGAAGTCCGGGCGATCCGGCCGGACATTCCGATCATCCTGTGCACCGGATACGCCGCGCCGTCCGCGCTTGGCGGGAAGCAGATGGCGAAATTGGATGAAATCGTCCGGAAGCCGGTGGAACCCAGCGAACTTGGACATGTCATCCGAAAAACCCTGGACCAGAGATCGTGATCACAGATGCCCCCAATCGATCCCCATATAGTCCAGGACGTTCGTTCCCGTCGCGATCGGATATGCCGCCGGCCCCGCACCGCCGAAGCGCATGACTTGTTGCCGAATGGAGCCTTGACGTGAAAACCGATACACCTCTTCCGCATGAGTCGAGCAGACAGATGGCGTCGCCGAAAATCCTCGTCGTCGAGGACGAGGATCTGGTCCGCACGACGGTCCTGGGATATCTGGCGCATCGCGGCTTCGACTGCCTGGAGGCGGCGAACGTAAAGGCCGCGCTGGAGATTCTGGAGGCTTCGCCCGAAGAGGTCGGCGTCGTCCTGTCAGACCTGAAGATGCCCGGGCAATCCGGGCTGGACCTGCTGTCCGAACTCCGCCGCCGGGGCAAGGACGACCTCGAATTCATCATCATGACCGGCTACGCCGATACCGCCTCGGCGGTTTCGGCGCTGCGGCACGGCGCCACCGACTTCCTGTCGAAGCCGGTGGACTTCGAGCATCTGTTCCAGGTGCTGCGCGATGCCAAGAAGCGCTTCGCCCTGCGCCGGGCGCAACGGGATTTCCGCGTCGGGCTGGTCGCCGAGGTCAAGCGCAAGGCCTCGGAAATCCGCACCCTGGCCGGCAGCGTGGACACCGCCTACGAGGATTCGGTGCGCCATCTCGCCACGGCGGCGGAATTCCGGGATTCCGAGACCGGCGCGCATATCTGGCGGATCGGCGTCTATTCGGCCATGGTCGCCGGCCACCTGGGCTGGTCGCGCGAAAAGTGCCACGAGATCGAACTGGCCGCGCCGCTGCACGACATCGGCAAGATCGGCATTCCCGACCGCATCCTGCTCAAGGAAGGGCCGCTGACCGAAGAGGAATTCGAGACGATCAAGGAACACTGCATGATCGGCCATAAGATCCTGTCGGTGTCCGATCAGCCGGTGATGGCGCGAGCCGCCGAGATCGCCCTGTCGCATCACGAACGGTGGGACGGCAGCGGTTATCCCGCCGGCCTGCAAGGCACCGAAATCCCCATCGCCTCGCGCATCGTCGCCCTGTGCGACGTCTACGACGCGCTACGTTCCCCGCGCCCCTACAAGGAGGCGTTCTCGCACGACGAGGTGGTGGCGATGATCCTGAACGGCGACGGGCGGACGCGGCCCGACGGCTTCGACCCGGAACTGCTGCAGATCTTCGCCCGGCACCACGAGGACTTCGCCGCCATCTACAAACGTTCCGAGAAAGAGGCGCCGTGAGGCCCTAACCCCGGCGAGGCCGGCGGAAAAAGACGTACAGGCCGCTGCCGACGATCAGCGTCGCGCCGGTCGCCGTCCACAAATCCGGAACGTCGCCGAACAGGAACAGGCCGAAAGTCGTCGCCCAGATCAGCCGCGAATATTCGAACGGGCTGATGACCGCGGCCGGCGCCACCTTGAACGCCAGGATCATCGCGAAAGTGTTGCCGCCGCCGAGCAGCCCGAGCAGGATCAGCAACGCCCATCCCTTGAGGTCGGGTGACACCCAGAAGAACGGCACGACGGCGCTCATCACCAGGGTGCCGACCACCGCCGTGTAGAACAGCGTGGTCAGCGAGGAATCCGTGCGGCTCAACTGCCGGGTCGTCAGCATGAACAGGGCATAGAGGAAGGCCGTCACCAGCGGGAAGATGCTCCACAGTTGGAAGAACGCCCCGCCCGGCCGGATCACGATCATCGCCCCGGTGAAGCCGACCACCACGGCGATCCAGCGGTTCATCCCCACCGCCTCGCGGAGAACCGGATAGGACAGGGCGGTGACGATCAGCGGCGCCATGAACAGGATGGAACTGGCCTCGGCCAGGGGAATCCGCTGCACCCCGTAGATGAACGTCACCGTGGCCCCCAACAGCATGGTCGAGCGCAACAACTGCATCCCGAGCCGCCGGGTGCGCACCAGCACCGGCAGCCGCGGCGCCAGCACCAGCAGCACCAGGACGGCCTGCGAGATGTAGCGCGCCCAGACGATCAGCGGCACCGGATAGCTCTGCCCCAGATACTTGCAGATCGCGTCCATGCCGCTGGCGCAGGCGACGGCGAACAGCATGCACAGGATGCCCCACCCGATGTTGGCGGGCGACGGCTCGGAGGGCCCCTGCCCGGCCACCGGAGCGGGCGGAGCGATAACGGGATTTTGCGGCATCGGAATCAACGGTCAGCGGAATCTACCTTGTTTGTTTAGCAGAACTGCGGGTCTCCTGCGAGAGACAACCGCCGCCTATTCTTCCGCCGCCTCGGGGACGGGCGCGGGCCGGCCCGGGGCCGGATAGGGGACGCCTACGGGCCACTTGGGGGCCGCCCGAGGGCCGGGCCGGGGCCGGGTAAATTGTCTCAACACATTGAAATCAAAGGAAACCTATTCGGAAAAAGGCCGAAAATGTCGTTATTTGTCGTCATTTGTCGTCAAATGCCTTCCTTGCCGAACCTTGTCTTCCCGGCCGGGCAGTTCCCCTCCCGGCATGCTGCAAACGGATCATTATAGGCTTTTAAGCCTAAATATGCAAGAAACTTTTCCTTAACAAGATGGCGGCCAGTTCAAACCCCATCAGAAAAACTAGCCCTTCCAGACGGCCTGGAACGCTTCCCTCGCCGCTCCCGGAACATGCCCTTGTCTCTCCTTTCCCGTCAGAACACGTACTGCGCCTCGGCCAGGAGGCTGTGGCCACGGCCGTATTCCTCGAAGTCGCCCTGGTAGCGGGCGGTCAGGGCGAGGCCGCTGTCCACGACGTAACGCAGCCCGACGCCCAGGCTCAGGGAGTCGTCGCCGGTTTCGGCCAGGGGCTGCGAGAACACCACGCCGGGCAGGCCGGTCAGCGAGTATGTGACGTTGCGTCCCTGCGAGAGCCATTCGTGCATCCACATGGCCGAGATCTCGGGCACCAGCAGGCCGTGCTCCGCCTTCCAGGCATGGTCCAGCTTGGCCCCGAAGCCGCTTTCCAGGAAATCCGTGTCATAGCTGTCGACGGCCAGGTTGGCGGCGCCGGCGCCGGTCTCGGTATAACCGCCCAGATGGAAGCGGGTGTATTCCAGCGACGCCGTGGGGGTAAGGCCGAAGCCGCCGAGGTCGAAGCGGTAGCCGCCCTCGGTCTTGGCCGACAGGGTGTAGCCGCCGGTCTCGGACTTGGCGGTGGCGGATTGGGCCGACAGTTCGCGGTCCAGGTCGTAGCTGTTGTAATCGCCCGACAAAATCCCGTCGACGTACCAGGCCTTGTCGAACAGGCTGGCGTAGACGCCCAGGGAATAGGAACCGAGCGTGGAGCCGCTGCCGCCCGCGTCCTTGTAATCGATGCCGGTGGCGGCCCAACCGGCACTGACGCCGACCAGCAGGTGATCGCCGACCATCCGGTCGTAGCCGCCGGAGAAAAGGGCGGTGTCGTAGTCGTAGCCGGCATATCCGTCGTGGCTGTCCATGGAACCGGCGCGGCCGACGACGCGCAGGTGCAGGCCGTTGGGGTTGTTCTCGGGCGAGCGGTTGAACAGGCCGGAGAGATCGCCGATGGCGGCGACCTGGGGCCAGGAGCCCGGATCGTCGGGGTCGGGCATGCCGTCGTCGGCCTGGGCGATCCGGTAGGCGCGCATCCCGGCCATGCGCAGCTGGGTGGTCAGGGATTGCAGCCGGGCCGTGGCGACGCTGGTCTCGACGTTCTGGCCGAGAAGCAGCGAGGTCAACTCGTCCATCGCCGCCTGGGCCTCGGCCAGGGTGGAGGCCTGCTCGATGGCGGAGATCAGGTCGCTCAGCTCGTCATCGGCGGAGGAATAGTTGTCGTCGATCGCCTCCGCGAGCTGCTGGCTGGTGGAATCCGAATCGGAGAAGACGTCCGAAAAGCTCAGCTTGGTCAGGTTCACGTCGCTATTGGCGGAATCGACGCTGGCGGAGAGGAACGCGGAAGCGGAGGCGTAGGTTCCCGAGCCGGCCAGACTGCCCGCGTCGAGGACGGTGAAGGTTCCGGGGGCCATCAAATCGTCAAGAGCGAAGCTGATCACGCCGTCGTTGGTCGCGGTGCCGGAAACAGTCACCGTGGGCGTGGCGGTTTGGGTGACGTTGACCAGCAGCGTGCCGCCACTGACCGAAAGGGCGCTTGTATTGATGGCGCCGGTGGTGCTCCAGGTGCCGGAACCGGATTTGGCAAGGGTGGTGATGTTGCCGATGTCGCCGACGAGGGTACCGGCGCCGAACAGGGTCAGCAGGTTGGTGCCGCCGCCCAGATCGATGTCGCCGGTGATCGAGGCGCCGTTGCCCAGGGTCACGGTGTCGTCGTAGGCGCCGCCCAAGCTCCAGGAGGAGCCCGAGGCCGAACCCGCGGCGATGGCGTAGGCGTTGCCCGCGCCCGAAGTGTCCGTGGCGTTCAGGGTGCCGGTGACGGACAGGTTCATACCCTGGGCGGCGCTCACCGCCACGGCAAGGCCGTTCGCCGTGGCGGACACCGTGCCGGAAATCTCCGCCGCCCCGCCCGCGCCGTCGTCGAGGGTGTTCGCGGTATAAAGTCCGTACGCGCCGTACGACCCCGCGGCGGCGGTGACGGTGCCCGACAGCGAGCCCAGCGCGATGGCTCCGGCGCTGTAGATCCCATAGGCGCGGGATCCGTCCGTCGCGGCCGAGACCTTGCCCGTGTCGGACAGCGAAGTCACGGTCAGGGTGCCGCTTTCGCTGTAAAGCCCATAGGCGTAATCGCCCCCCGCCTTCGCCGAGACCGTGCCGGAGAGATCGGCCACGCTCAGGTCGCCGAAATAGGTCAGGGCTCCATAGGCGTAATCACCGCCGGCCGTGGCCGAAACCCTGCCCGTGGCGGACAGGGTTCCCAGCGTTACGGCGTTGAGGGCGCCGATGCCGGTGGCGTAATCGGTGCCCGCGATGGCGGTAACGGAACCGGACAGGGTTCCCACGCTCGCGGTGCTGGAGAAACCGGTAGCGTAGAGTCCGGTGGCGTTCCGAGTCTCCGCATTCGCCGAGACCGTGCCGGACAGATCGGTCACCGTCAGATTCCCGCTGCTGCTGAGCCCCACGGCGGTGGCGTTCGCCTTGGCCGAAACCGCGCCCGTGGCGGACAGGGTGTCCACCGTTATGGTCCCGGCGCTGCGGAGCCCATAGGCGTTCGGGCCGGTTGCCGTGGCCGAAACCGTGCCGGAGAGCGTACCTACTGCTATGTTGCCGCCACCGTATCCGGTCCAGAGTCCATGGGCGGCCCCGGTGCCGCCCGCGGCGCCCGTGGGCTGAGTGGTCGTCTTGGCCGAGACCGTGCCGGAGAGCGTCTCCAGCGTCATGTCGGCGCCACCGCTGTAGATCCCCTGGGCAAAACCGTTGGGCGACGTGGCCTCGATGGAGGCCGGGAGTTCGCCGGACAGGGTCCCGGCCACCCTGAGCGCGTAGGCATAGGTGGAGCCCGTGGTGGACTGGACCACGGTGATGCCTTCCCCTCCCTCCAAGGTGACGGATCGGAGATACGGCAGGCTCGAGCCCAAGGTGATGGTCCCCCCGGACAGGCTGGAATCGACAATAATGGTATCGCCGTCGCCCGCATCGGCGATCGCTTGGCGCAGGGATCCCGCCCCGGAATCGTTCAGATTGGTGACCGTGTAGGTGGCGGCCCAGCCGGTTCCCGGCCAAATCCCGATCAGCGCCGTGGCCGGCAGCAGCGTCCCGGCCGCCATGACGAGCCCGTTTCCGGCCCAGGCCCGGAAGTATTCCTTCATTCGTTTTCCTCTTCGATGCCGAGGGCAACCCCGTTGGGCGCCTCGACGCTCCGTGACCGGCCCACCCCGCCCAGGAGACGCATTGTCCCGATCGCCGCCGGGCCGCCGAAGCGGCCGGTCAACGACCCACGAAAAAACCTCATAACATGTATGGAAATTTACGCAACATATTGAAAAATAAGAGATTTTTCTGTGTTTTTGCCTACAGGAAAGACACAGATTTGCACCAGATAAGTCGGGAATGTCGGGCGGGGATGGGTCGGCTTGCGCTTGCCGATTCGGCCCGATTATGCCAAGGTCAATCCGCGCGATTTCTGATCGCCGATGGAGAGACCGAAAGAATTTCCTTCGTTCCCATGGAGAAACCAGTTCCTACCGGGCGGCCGTCCCTACGGCGCAACACCAATGCGGGAAAGCATCTCGGCCTCGCCCTGAAGCTGCTGGGCCGGACCTGGCGCCGTGACGTCGACAATCCCAGCCACGTGCATCATTGGGACCGCTGGGCGGACTGCGGACTGCCGCGCAGCGCCACGACCATCGACAAGGACATCCGCGAGGGTGTCCCGGAAACCCGTCTCGCCGCCTATGCCCGCTGCCTGGAACTGACGGCCGAGGCCCTGGCCTCGCCGGGAACGGACATCCTGGCGGCGCTGGGAACGCCGCTTCCGGGCGGGGACCGGATTCCGTCGAAGGTGCAGGGATACCGGGACCGGTTTCCGGAACGCTACCTGGAGCACAACCCGGAAAGCTATATACGGGAGCTGTTCGGCCTCATGCAGGGAGTGTACCGGATGCACTACCTGTTATCCGGGATCGACGAAATCCACCGCTGTACCGTTTGGATTCACGGGACCGAATCCTACCGGCTGCTTCTTCGCGGCCAATTCAGCATGTTCGGCGTCGAAAACCCGTTCAACGCCGATATGTTCCGTTGGCACAACAACCTTCACGTCCACTATCTATGCGAAAACGAGTTCGAACTGGGCTACGTCCTGTTCATCGATCCCCTGCGCCATCATCTGGTGCGGCGGCGCAAGCCGTTCTGGATCAAGGGGCAGGGGCTGACGGACCGGGGACTTGCCGATAACGTGCCGATCGCGTTCACCCTGCGGATGGAAAAGCTGCCGCAGCCCGACGGCATGCCGCTCGAAGCCCTGTACCGGCGGGAATGCGAAGCGGTGCGCCGCGCATCCCCCATCGCCCCCAACGATCCGGATTATCCCGCCTGCCGGGCGGCCATTCTGGCGCCGGACGATCTGCTCTAGACGCTCAGCGTCTCGCCCGGCTGCAGGGCCTCGACGCGGCCGCGCTTGACCAGCTTCTTGAATTCCTCGGCGCTGTCGGTGAGGACCGGGAAGGTCTTGTAGTGCATGGGCACGACGACCTCGAGGTCGAGCAGTTCGTTGCAGGCCAGGGCGGCGCCGCGCGCGTCCATGGTGAAATGGCCGCCGATCGGCAGCAACCCGATCTTTGGTTCATGCAGCTTCTGGATCAGCGCCATGTCGGAGAACACGTCGGTATCGCCCGCGTGATAGACCGACTTGCCCTCGCCCTTGATCACGAAGCCGGCGCAGATGCCCATGTAGACGACGCCGTCCTCGCTGACGTAGCCGGAACTGTGGATGGCGTGGGTCATGGTGAACGACAGCCCATCGGCTTGCACCGTCCCGCCGATGTTCATGCCAATGCAGTTCTCGTAGCCCTGGCCGCCCAGCCATTGGGCGATCTCGTAGATGCAGACGACCTGGGCGCCGGTCTCCTTGGCGATCTTCACCGTGTCGCCGATATGGTCGCCGTGGCCGTGGGTCAGCAGGATGTAGTCGATATGGCCCGGGTTCTCGGCGTCCGGCGGGCTGGCCGGATTGCCGGTGAAGAAGGGATCGATCAATACGGTCTTGCCTTCCGCCTGGATGCGGAACGCCGAATGACTCAGCCACTGGATATCCATGTTTTCCTCCTCTCCTGCCTGCCGGATACGGTCCGGCCGCGCCGTGTCCCGGTGCCTGCCCCGGTTGCATCGCGGCCCACGGAGTTTATCTTTGAGACAGACGTTCCTCGGGCACCCCCTATTCCGCCTCCCTCTCTGACAGGAGATTAGCATGAAATACGTGAACCTGGGCAAAACAGGGCTGAAGGTCAGCGAACTCTGCTTCGGCTGCATGAGCTACGGCCGCAGTTCCTGGCGCGACTGGGTCAAGGACTGGGACGAGTCCCGCCCGTTCTACAAGAAGGCCCTGGATCTCGGGTTCAACTTCTTCGACACGGCGGACATGTATTCCGTCGGCACCAGCGAGGAGGTCACGGGGCGCGCCCTGAAGGAATTCGCCCCGCGCGACCAGGTGGTCATCGCCACCAAGGTCTACAATCCGATCGGCGACGGCCCGAACGACCGGGGGCTGAGCCGCAAGCACATCATGGACGCCATCGACGGCAGCCTGAAACGCCTCGGCACCGATTACGTCGACCTCTACTACATCCACCGGTTCGACTACGAAACGCCGATCGAGGAGACCATGGAGGCCCTGCACGACGTGGTCAAGGCGGGCAAGGCGCGCTACATCGGGGCGTCGAGCATGCACGCCTACCAGTTCGCCAAGATGCAGTTCGCCGCCGAGAAGAACGGCTGGACAAAGTTCGTCGCCATGCAGAACCACTACAACCTCGTCTACCGCGAGGAAGAGCGCGAGATGAACCCCTATTGCATCGAGGAAGGCGTCGCCCTGGTGCCGTGGAGCCCGCTGGCCCGAGGCTTCCTGGCCGGCAACCGGAAACGCGACGGCGGCGGCGAGACGGTGCGCTCGAACAACGACGACTACGCCGACGACCTCTACTACAACGAGGGCGATTTCGACGTCGCCGACCGGGTCGTCGAGGTGGCCAAGGACCGCGGCGTCAAACCGGCCCAGATCGCGCTCGCCTGGATCCGCCGGAAGCCCGGCGTCACCTCGCCGATCATCGGCGCGACCAGGATGCAATACCTGGACGACGCCGCCGAGGCGCTTGGCATCGAACTGAGCGACGACGAGATGAAACGCCTGGAGGAACCCTACCGGCCGCACCCGACGCTGGGGTTCACCACGGCTCTGTAGAAACGGTGGGACGCTACGCGCCCGACTTGGCGGTTTCATCGCGCTCACCCCCACCCTAACCCTCCCCCATCAAGGGGGAGGGAACTTCTGGAGAACACGCACATAAGACCGTCCCCTCCCCCCTTGATGGGGGGAGGCCGGGAGGGGGGTGGCCCCCGCGACGACGCCTTGCCGGATTAAAAAACCGGAATCCTCACCACCGCGTCGGCCAGCAGGGCGACGAAGACGAGGAACAGGTAGAGGATCGAGAAGCCGAACATCGGCCGGGCCGAGCGGTCGGTTTCGTCGCGCCAGACCCGCAAGGCATGACGCAGGAACTGACCGCCGAGAACCAGCGCCGAAACCCCGTAAACAAGCCCGGACATGCCGAGCGCCACGGGAGCCAGCGTCGCCGGAACCAGCAGCAGCGTATAGGCGACGATCTGCAGGCGGGTCTGCTTCTCGCCCGCCACCACGGGCAGCATCGGCACCTTCGCCCGCGCGTAGTCGTCGCGCCGGAACAGGGCCAGCGCCCAGGTGTGCGGCGGTGTCCACAGGAAGATGATGGCGAACAGGGCGACGGCGCCCGCGTCGACCGTGCCGGTCACGGCGGCCCAGCCGATCACCGGCGGCAGGGCGCCAGAGGCGCCGCCGATGACGATGTTCTGCGGCGTGCGGCGCTTCAGCCAGACGGTATAGATGAAGACGTAGTAGACCAGGGTCGCTGCGAGCAGCGCGGCGGCCATGGTGTTGACGTAGAGTTCCATCACCGCGACCGAGCCGACGGCCAGGATCACGCCGTAGACCAGCGCCGCGGCGGGCATCATCCGGCCGGCCGGGATGGGCCGGGCGCGGGTCCGCGCCATCTCGCAGTCGATGTCGCGGTCGTACCACATGTTGATCGCCCCGGCCGCGCCCGCGCCGACGGCGATGCACAGGATGGCGACGGCGGCCGGCAGGAGGCCGATGGTTCCGGGGGCGAGCAGCAGCCCGGCCATGGCGGTGAACACCACCAGGGACATGACGTTGGGCTTGAGGATGATCGCGTAATCGGCCAGCCGGAACCGGTAGCGCGGCGGCGCGGCGGTTTCCGGGGCCATATCCAGGGGCCGTTGCGGCCCGGTGGCGTCGGCAGATCTGACGGTGGACTGACTCACGTAACGTTCCTAACCGGATTTCCCAAACTCGATAAAAGGTCGCGCCGAGTCATGGGGGAATATAGAGCGGCGTTCCGCCCAAACAAGAGAACGACTCGCAACAACCGGAGAGACCCGGCCGCTCAAAGCTCCCCCTCCTCGCGCTGCCGCAGCTCGTGCAAGGCCCAGAAGATCATCGACAGCAAGGCGACCGCGCCGGCCTGATGGGCCGCCGCCAGCGGGACCGGAACGATCAGCAGCAGGGTCGAAAGCCCGAGCGAGACCTGGACCAGCACCGCGACCATGACGAAATGGACCGCCAGCCGCGCCCGCCCGGCCAGCCCGGCGCGGAAGGAGGCCAGCCAGAACCCGGCCACCGACAGGAAGACCAGGGTGGCCAGCAGCCGGTGGGTGAACTGGATGGTGGTGATGTCCTCGAACAGCGAAAGGTACCAGGGCGTCAGGCCGAACAGGCCCTCGGGCAGCCAGGCGCCGTCCATGGTCGGGAAGGTGTTGTAGGCGAACCCGGCGTTGGTCCCGGCCATGAAGCCGCCCGACAGGATGGTGACGGCGACGAGCAGCGCCAGCCCGCCGGCATAGCGGCGCAGCCCGGCGGGATCGATCGCCTCGCGCCCGGTCGCCGGCCGGCCGGTGAGCCCGAGCGCCACCCAGAGGACATAGGCGTAGATCAGCAGCGCGAACCCGAGATGCGCGGTCAGCCGGTAGGCGCTGACGTCGGGCTCGTCGACCAGACCGCTTTTCACCATGTACCAGCCGAGCACGCCCTGCAGCCCGCCGAGCACGAACATGCCGAGCAGTTTCGGCAGCAGGTCCTTGCCGATCCAGCCCCGGATGAAGAACACGACGAAGGGGACCAGGAAGGCCACGCCCATCAGCCGCCCCCAGAGGCGGTGGATGTATTCGAGCCAGAAGATCTCCTTGAACTCGGCCAGCGACATGCCGAGGTTGAGCTTCTGGTATTCGGGGAACCCCTGGTATTTGGCGAAGGTGTCCTGCCAGGCCGCCTCGCTCATCGGCGGCAGCCAGCCGGTCAGCGGTTTCCATTCGACCATGGACAGGCCGGAATAGGTCAGCCGGGTCAGCCCGCCGATCAGCACCATGACGTAGATCATCGCGCAGATGGCGAACAGCCAGGCGGCGATCACCCGCCGGCGCGCCATCTCTTCCGGGCTCGGGCCGTCGTCGAGCGTAACGCCGATCATCAAACCGCCTCCCCTTGGTTATGGCCGGGCGCGCCGCCGAACAGGGCGCGGGCGGCGATCCAGATGAACATCACGCCGCCGACCACCGCGACCAGCGCGCCGATGCCGTTCATCGTCATGCCGACAAGGGCGCCGATATGGTCCAGCCCCTGGGCGGCGCCCGCCACCTTGCGCGGCGCGCCGTAGCCGCCGGCCAGGAACAGCCCGAGGCAGGCGACCGTCTGGCCGCCGC
>Ga0207799_100467_pt1 | contig 14969 bp, 13 predicted proteins | sample TtanPargueraPR_4_FD_187742 | JGI IMG/M metagenome (GOLD analysis project Ga0207799, IMG submission 187742) | Aerobic enrichment media microbial communities from Bioluminiscent Bay, La Parguera, Puerto Rico - Tt and M2 (SPAdes) | ecosystem: Environmental > Aquatic > Marine > Unclassified ...
GGTGACGCTCTGGGCCACCTTCGCCCCCTGCTTTCTGTGGATCTTCGCCGGCGCCCCCTATATCGACCGGCTGGCGGGCCAGCCGCGGCTGTCGGCGGCGCTGTCGGCGGTGACGGCGGCGGTGGTCGGCGTGATCGCCAACCTCTCGGTCTGGTTCGCCGCGCATGTCTTTTTCACCGAGGTCGGACAATGGCAGAAGGGCCCTGTCAGCCTGATCCTGCCCCAGCCGGGCAGCCTCGACCCGCGCGCCCTGGCGCTCGCCGCCCTGGCGGCGGCGCTGCTGCTGTGGCGGCGCTGGCCGCTCCCCGGCGTTCTGGTTGCGCTCGCCCTGGCCGGCGGCCTGCTGCGGCAGCTTGGCTAGGCCCTGCGGATTTCCCGAGCAGGCCCTTTCATAAATCATCGAATCCCCTATGCTGAGCCCGAAGACGGCAAGCGAGGCAGTCCATGTCGCACGGGATCGAATACGGAAGACTGATGCACGCCGCCATGCGCGGGCTGATCCGGCAGGTTCTGTCGGACGTGGCCGAGCATGGCCTGCCCGGCGAGCATCATTTCTTCATCACCTTCGACACCACCCATCCCGACGTCGCCATCGCCGACTGGCTGCGCGAGCGCTACCCCGAGGAAATGACCGTCGTCATCCAGCACTGGTTCGACAACCTCGAGGTGGGCGAGGACGCGTTCTCGATCACGCTGAATTTCGGCAACAGCCCCGAGCCGCTTTTCATCCCCTATGACGCGATCCGCACCTTCGTGGACCCCTCCGTCGAGTTCGGCCTGCGCTTCGAGACGCAGGAAAGCGACGAGGAAGAGGAGGAAGCGCCCGAGGAGGCCGAACTCGTCGAGGCCGAGCCCGAACAGCAGGACGCCGAGGTCGTGAGCCTCGATTCTTTCCGCAAGTAGCACCTGTTAGCGCACACGGGGCGTTGTCTTGCCCCCGCCTCCCCTGTATTTCGCATACAATCGTATCCCGCAGGAGGCCCGCATGACTGAGACCCGCACCGAAACCGACAGCTTCGGACCGCTGGAGGTTCCCGCCGACAAGTATTGGGGCGCGCAAACGCAACGCTCGATCATGAATTTCCCCATCGGCTGGGAAAAGCAGCCGGTGGCCATCGTGCGGGCGCTGGGGGTGATCAAACAGGCCTGCGCGCAGGCCAACATGGCGCTGGGCAACCTGGACGAAACCCGCGGCACCGCCATCGTGCAGGCCGCGGGCGAGGTGATCGAGGGCAAGTTCGACGACAACTTCCCGCTGGTGGTGTGGCAGACCGGCTCGGGCACGCAGTCGAACATGAACGCCAACGAGGTGATCGCCAACCGCGCGATCGAGATCCTGGGCGGCACCATCGGCTCCAAGGACCCGGTGCACCCGAACGATCACTGCAACATGGGCCAGTCGTCGAACGACACCTTCCCCACCGCCATGCATATCGCCATCGCCATGCAGGCCCGCGACGTGCTGCTGCCCGGCCTGACCAAGCTGCACGATGCGCTGGCCGCCAAGGCCGACGCCTTCAAGGACATCATCAAGATCGGCCGCACCCATACCCAGGACGCGACGCCGCTGACCCTGGGCCAGGAATTCTCGGGCTACGCGCATCAGGTGAAAAAGGGCATCGAGCGCGTCGAGGCCGCCCTTGGCGACATCTACGAGCTGGCCCAGGGCGGCACCGCCGTGGGCACGGGGCTCAACACCAAAAAGGGCTGGGCCGAGATGGTCGCGGCCAACATGGCCGAAATCACCGGCCTGCCCTTCGTCACCGCCCCCAACAAGTTCGAGGCGCTGGCCGCCCATGACGCCATGGTGATGTTCTCCGGCGCGCTGAAGACGGTCGCCGCCTCGCTCTTCAAGATCGCCAACGACATCCGCCTGCTGGGCTCGGGCCCGCGCTGCGGGCTGGGCGAACTGATCCTGCCGGAAAACGAGCCCGGCTCGTCGATCATGCCCGGCAAGGTGAACCCCACCCAGGCCGAGGCGCTGACCATGGTCTGCGCCCATGTCATGGGCAATGACGCGGCCATCGGCTTTGCCGGCAGCCAGGGCCATTTCGAGCTCAACGTCTACAACCCGATGATGAGCTACAACGTGCTGCAGTCGATGCAGCTTCTGGGCGACTCGGCCTCGGCCTTCACCGACAACATGGTGGCGGGCATCGAGGCCAACGAGCCGCGCATCGAAAAGCTGCTGCATGAATCGCTGATGCTGGTCACCGCGCTGGCGCCGACCATCGGCTATGACAACGCCACCAAGGTCGCCAAGACCGCGCACAAGAACGGCACCACCCTGAAGGAAGAGGCGATCCAGCTGGGCTTCGTCGACGCCGCGACCTTCAAGGCCGTGGTCCGTCCCGAAAAAATGATCGGACCCAAGGACTGATGAGCAAACCCATCAACCTCCGCGCAGCACGCAAGGCCCGCGAGCGGGATCGCAAGCGCGCGGAGGGGGATGCGAACGCGGCCAGGTTCGGCCGCACCAAGGCGCAGAAAGACAGCGAGGCGCGGGCCGAGGAAAAGACCCGCGCGACCTGGGAGGCGCACAAGCGCGAACCGGAATGACCGCGCGGCCCGAAAAGCATTCGCTGACCCTGCGCGGCCACCGCACCAGCGTCTCGCTGGAGCCGGAATTCTGGCGCGCCTTCCGCGAGATCGCCGCGCAAAAGGACATTCCCATCAACGCCCTGGCCGCCGAGATCGACGAGGCGCGCGGCGTGGACCGCGGGCTGGCCTCGGCCATCCGGGTCTTCGTGCTGAACCACTACCGCGACGGCGCCAAAATTCCGCAGGAATTTTGAAACGAATTTTCGCCGAAAATTCGCGTCACCTCGGGGTCAGTCGCAGCCAGATCCCGTCCTTGGCCCGCACGGTCAGATGCGCCACGGGCACCGGGTCGCGGCCCGCCACCGTCTCGAACCGCCAGCGCCGGGCCAGCATGGCCAGCAACAGCGGCCCTTCCACCATCGCGAACCCCGCCCCCGTGCACACCCGCGGCCCGGCCGAAAACGGGATAAAGGCCTCGCGCAGGCAGGCCTTGCCGTTCCCGGTGGCGTAGCGGTCGGGGTCGAACGCGTCCGGCCGCTCCCACAGCCGGCCGTTCCGGTGCAGGTGCCAGGGGCTGAGCACGACCTGGCTGCCCGGCGCGATGTCCCGGTCGCGAAAGCGCTCGGGGCGGCTCGCCTCGCGCACCATCATCGGCACCGGCGGGTAGAGGCGCAGCGCCTCGCGGAACACATCTCGCGTAAACTTCAGGCTGGAAAGTTCGGAAAACTCAGGTGTTTCTGACAGCGCCGCCGCCTCCTGGGCGACCCTCTCCTGTGCCTCGGGGAACAGCGCCAGCAGGTAAAGCGCCCAGGCCATGGCCGAGGCCGAGGTCTCATGGCCGGCCAGGAAAAAGATCGCCACCTGGTCGACCATTTCCTCTGTATCGAACCGCTCCCCGGTCTGCGGATCCGCCGTGGTCATGATCTTGGTCGCCAGGTCGTTGGGCGCCGTTCCGGCGTCGATCTCGGCCTGGCGCGCGGCGGTCAGCTCGGTGATCAGCCGCCGGATCGCCCGCGCCGTCGCCCGGGTGGAGCGGCGGTGAAACCGCGGCATCCAGCGCGGCAGCGGCACGAAGGCGGCGAGGTTCAGGATCGGCTGGCTGCGCTGGTAGGCGCGGAACTGCGAAAAGACCTGCGCCGCCACCGCGTGCTCGATGGGGATCGAGAACAGCGTGCGAAAGATCACGTCGGCCGCGGCGTGGCTGGTCTGCTCCTCGATCTCGACCACGCCCTCTTGCAGCCGCGCCATCGCGGCCTGCCCCGCCGCGACCATGGCCGGGAAGGTGTCGCGCAGCCGCCCGCCCTCGAAGGCGGGGTCGATGATGCGGCGCTGGCGCGCCCAGGTCTCGCCATTGGTCAGGAAGACCGAATTGCCCAGGAGCGGGCGCAGCCCCTCGCCCACCCGGCCGGATTTCGGGAAATCCATCGGGCGCTGTTTCAGCACCAGGTCCACCAGGTCGGGCTGATTGACCAGGTAGGAGCGGAAGAAGGGCGTGCGGAACTCCGCCATCTTGGCGCGGTAGAGCTTTTCGGGCTGGGCCGAGAGGATGTCGTCCCGGAACAGCCGCAGGTAGCGCAGCAGCGACACCCGGTCGGGCCGCGCGGGGGGCTTGGGCGGCTGCCTCATGCCGCCACCGTGCGGTAGGGCGACAGCGGCGTCTCGATCCGGCTTTTCGAGGGCACGCGCCCGGCATAGCGCGCGCCCAGCGTCAGCGGCCCGGCGGTGACGCGGAAATAGTCGTAGTCGCCCGGTCGGTCGAAGGCGCAGAGATACTGGAAATGCAGCCGGAAAAAGCGCCAGCGCAGTTCCTTCCACCGCGCGGGGCTGAGCGTCCGGGTGAAGGCGGCCGAGATCACCAGCGGCCAGCGCTTCCCCTCCGGCGCCACGCCCGAGACGCTGACCGGATCGCAGAGCGCGAAGGCACAGCCATCGCCCGGCGCGGTGACATCGACCCAGCCGATCTCATCCCGCGCGGACAGGTAGGCCAGATCGGCCCGCAGCCTCTCGGCCGCGGGCAGGAAGGACACCATCGGCACCACCTGCCCCAGCGACAGGAAGGACAGCGCCGGCCCCTCGTCCGGCACCCCGCCCGCGCGGATCAGGTCGGCCAGCACCGAGACCGCCAGATGCGCGCCCGAGCTGTGGCCGACCACCAGCACCTCGTCGACATCGTCGCTCAGCGCCTCGGCCACGGTGTCGCGGAAGGCCGCCAGCCGCGCCTCCAGCGCGGGCGGGTTGGCGCCCCGCCAGCGCGCCGAGAAGGCGTAGTCATGCATCAGGTAGTAGGCGTAAAGCTTGTTGTCGTGCCTGCGGAACCAGCCCAGCACCGGCCAGACCAGCGCCAGCCCCAGCCAGCCGACAAAGGGCACCCCGCTGAGCGCGAGGACCACCCCTGCCCCGCGCGCCAGCCCCAACGCCAGCGCCAGCTGCCCCAGCAGCATCAGCACCGGGTAAAGCGCCGCGATCACGGGCCCCTTGCGCAGCCGCATCAGCCGGAACAGCGCGCCGGTGGCGATGTAGATCCACGCGGTGCGGGCAAGCTGCAAGTAGGTCGCGCCGATCCCGCGCGCCATGCTGTCGCGCACGATATCCGACCAGACCAGCACCTCGACATCAGCCTCGACCGGCGCGTCCTCGATCCGGGCCGAGACATGCCAGCCATAGGGGCCGCCCCCGGTCTTGGGCGACAGCGCGATCTCATAGCCGGAGATGGCCGCCTGCGCCGCGGATTCCTTGCGGTAGAGCTCGCGGTAGCGGCGGGGGTGAATCGGGTCGTAACCGGGGATGTAGAACACCCGGCGCCGCTTCACCGATTTTCGATCTGTGCCTGCCATCGCCCGCCGACCCGAGTTTCCTCAGACCATAGCGGGCGATTTCAGCGAAAGTAAGCCGCTCTAGCCAAGCGCGCCGAGCGCGGGGAACATTTCGAGCAGCCAGTAGGAGAAGCTGGAGAAACCGCCGGTCAGCATCAGCAGGCCGATGGTCCACAGCAGCAGGCCCATGATCCGCTCGATCTGCTCCATGTGCCGCTTCATCCAGCCCATCACGCCGGTGAGGCTGGGCAGGAAGCCCGCGACCAGCAGGAAGGGAATGCCAAGGCCGGCCGCGTAGACCGCCAGCAGCACCGTGCCCCGCGTCACCGACGCCTCCGAGGCGGCGATGGACAGGATCGCGCCCAGCTGCGGGCCGATGCAGGGCGTCCAGCCAAAGGCAAAGGCCAGCCCCAGCAGATAGGCCCCGAAGGCCGAGCCACCCCGGTCGCCCGCGTCGATCCGCGCCTCGCGCAGCAGGAAGGGGATGCGGTAGGCGCCCACGAAATGGCCGCCAAAGAACATCACCACGATCCCGGCGGCGATGTTGAAATAGGTCTGGTTCTGCAGAAAGAACGCGCCGAAGGCCGAGGCGGTGAAGCCCAGGAACAGGAACACCGTCGACAGCCCCAGCACGAAGAACAGCGCCGTCACCACCGCCCGGCGGCGCGCCCGGCGCCCGGCCGCGTCGGTCAGCTCGGCCATGGAGACGCCGCTCATATAGGCCAGGTAGGGCGGCACGATGGGCAGCACGCAGGGGCTGAGAAAGCTCAGCAGCCCCGCGACCAGCGCCACGGTCATGGCGGGCAGAAGCCCCGCGTCGATCAGCTCAATTCCGAACATTTGCGTCCCCTTTTCCCGCCACATAGCGAATGCGGCGGGCGCCGTCCACGGCACGGCACCTCACAATGGCGTGGAGGGCGGTCTGGTCGCAGCCATGGAACGGAAAACGCCGGGCCCAGGGCCCGGCGTTTCGATCAGCGTGACAGCGACCACCATCCGCGTTTCTTGGGCTTGGGCGGGGTTTCCTCCTCGGCCTCCGCCTCGGGCTCGGGCTGCGGCTCGGGCTCGGGCGCAGGGGCGGCCTCGGGCGCCTCAGCGGCCTTCTCGGGCTCCTCCGCCTCTTCGGCGACAGGCGCCTCGGGCTCGGCCTCGGCTTCGGGCTGTTCCGCAGCCGGTTCCCGCGCGGCCTCGGCCGCCTCGGGCTGGGCCGCCGGCTCTTCGGCGGGCTCGGCCTTGGCCTCGGGCTCTTCGGCCGGCTTGGCCTCTGCGGCTTCCGCCTCGGCGGCCTCGGGCTTTTTCGTCCGGCGGCGCGAGCGGGTGCGCTTCTTCTTGGGGGCCTCCTCGGCCTCGCCTTCGGCAGCCTCGGCCGGGGCCTCATCGGGGGCCTTGGCCTCGGCGGGCGCCTCGGCTGCGGCCTCCTCGCCGCCCTCGGCGGCGGCCTGGCCGTTCCCGGCCTCGCCGCCGTTCTTGCGGCGGCGGCGGCGGCGGCGGCGCTTCTTGGGCGCCGGGGCCTCTTCACCCTCTTCGGCAGGCTGAGCCTCGGCCTCGGCCTCGGCCGGTTCCTCGACCGCGGGCATGTCGGAGGTGTCGACCGAGATCACCGGCGCGGCCAGCTCGGCCACGGGCCGCGTCGCGGTCTTGAACTTCTCGACGGCGAAATCGGGGCTGATCAGCGACGGATCGGCCTCGACCCGCACCGACACGCCAAAGCGCGCCTCGATCCGCGCGATATGCTCGCGCTTCTGGTTGATCAGGAAGTTGGCGACCGAGATCGGCGCCTTGACCAGCAGTTCGCGCGAGCGGCCCTTGACCGCCTCTTCCTCGAGCTGGCGCAGGATGCTCAGCGCCAGGCTGTCATCCGAGCGGATGAGGCCCGTGCCGTGGCAGTGCGGGCAAGGCTGGGTTGTGGCCTCGATCATGCCCGGGCGCAGGCGCTGGCGGCTCATCTCCAGCAGGCCGAAGCCCGAGATCCGGCCCACCTGGATGCGGGCGCGGTCGTTCTTCAGCTTGTCCTTCAGGCGCTTCTCGACGGCGGCGTTGTTCTTGCGCTCTTCCATGTCGATGAAGTCGATCACGATCAGGCCGGCCAGGTCGCGCAGGCGCAGCTGGCGGGCGACCTCTTCGGCGGCCTCGAGGTTGGTCTTGAGCGCGGTCTCCTCGATCGAGCCTTCCTTGGTGGCCCGGCCGGAGTTGACGTCGATCGCCACCAGCGCCTCGGTCACGCCGATCACGATATAGCCGCCGGATTTCAGCTGAACCGTCGGGTTGAACATCGAGTTCAGGTAGCTTTCCACCTGGAAGCGCGCGAACAGCGGCATCGGATCGGTGTAGTGCTTCACGTTCTTGGCGTGGGACGGCATGATCATCTTCATGAAGTCCTTGGCCACGCGATAGCCCTCGGCGCCCTCGACCAGCACCTCGTCGATATCCTTGCTGTAGAGATCGCGGATCGAGCGCTTGATCAGGTTGCCTTCCTCGTAGATCGGCGCCGGCGCGATGGATTTCAGCGTCAGCTCGCGGATCTGCTCCCACAGGCGCATGAGGTATTCGTAGTCGCGCTTGATCTCCGACTTGGTGCGCTTGGCGCCCGCGGTGCGGATGATCAGGCCGGCGCCCTCGGGCACCTTCATCTCGGAGGCAATCTCTTTCAGCTTCTTGCGGTCGGTCGCGTTGGTGATCTTGCGCGAGATGCCGCCGCCACGCGCGGTGTTGGGCATCAGCACGCAGTAGCGGCCGGCCAGCGACAGATAGGTCGTCAGCGCCGCGCCCTTGTTGCCGCGCTCTTCCTTGACCACCTGCACCAGCATGATCTGGCGGACCTTGATGACCTCCTGGATCTTGTAGCGGCGCGGGCGGGGTTTGCGGCGGCGGATTTCCTCGGTCACGTCCTCGTCGGCGACGTCCTCGATCTGGTCGTCGCGGGCGGCGGCGTCGCTGCGCTCCTCGGCCTGGCCCTCGGCCTCGATCGCTTCCACCTCAGCCTCAGCCTCGCCTTCGGCTTCGAGGTCGATGACATCCATCCCGGGGATGGAGACCGGCGCGGGCTCGGCCTTGGCCGTGTCCTCGGCGTCAGCCTTGGCGGTTTCCCCGGCCTCTTGCGCGGCGTCGGACGCCTCTGCGGCCGGAGCGGCCTCGTCGGGGTCGGACGTGGCCACGCCCTCGCTGCCCGACTCGCCGGGCGCCTTGGAGACCACGGGGTCGTTGCTGTCGATGGACATGGGCATGGTCTTGCCCGTGTCCTCGTCCTCTTCGGGGGCGGGCTCGACTGCCCCTTCGGCCGCGGGGGCCGCCTCGGCCTCCTGCACGGCTTCGGGCTGGGCCTCGGCCGTCTCGGCCTCGGCTTGCGGGGCCTGCGCTTCCGTGGTCGCAGCCTCGGCGGCCTCCACCTCGGGGGTCTCGGGGGCCTGCTCCGGCGCCGTGGCGGGCTCGGCCTCCGCGCCCGTCTCGACGGCCTCGGTCACCTCCTCGGCGGGTTTGGCCTCGGCAGCCTTCTCCGCCGCGTTCTTGGAGCGCGAGCGGGAGCGAGAGCGCGAACGCTTCTTCTTGGGCTCCTTGGTCTCTTCCTCTTCGGCGGCCTCGGCATAGGCGCGCTCTTCGGCGAGCAGCGCCTCGCGGTCGGCGACCGGGATCTGGTAATAGTCGGGATGGATCTCCGAGAAGGCCAGGAAGCCGTGCCGGTTGCCCCCGTAATCAACGAAGGCCGCCTGCAGCGAGGGTTCGACCCGGGTTACCTTTGCCAGGTAGATGTTGCCGGCGAGCTGGCGCTTGCTGGCGCTTTCAAAATCGAAATCGTCGACCTTGTTTCCGTCAACCACCACGACGCGGCATTCCTCCGCGTGGGTGGCGTCGATGAGCATTTTCTTAGCCATTGTGTCTCTTTGCACCGCGGCAAACGCCCCGGCCCTGGCGGGCGGGGGCGTTGCGGGTGGTGTCTTGTTGAGGCGAGGGGCTGCGCAACATGGCACGAAAGGGCGGCCTGGGGCCTGCCTGCTTGTTGCCTGTTTCTGCGCACGCGTTCCATCGCGGTTTGTCTCCGATGCCGAGTTCGGCATCCGTTGTTATCGCCCGTCCTGTTTTGGAGGGCGGGCTGTCTTGCTGGCCTTATGGGCCTGATCGGTCTGGTCCGCGCCGCCCTTGGCACTTCGCCGGTGCGGGGCCGGACACAGAGAAACTCAACTGATGGGGGCGCAAACCAAAGCGCGCACCGCCATTGCTCGACCTTAAGGGCAGAAGCAGGGGAAAGACAATGCCTTTTTCCCCCTGCCCGCCCCCGGGAGCGGCCTAGAGATAGTCGGCCCGCGACAGGCCGTATTTGGCCATTTTCTCGTTCAGCGTGCGCCGCGGCAGGCACAGCTCTTCCATGACGGACACGATGGAGCCCTTGTGCCGGCGCATGGTGTTGTCGATCAGCATGCGCTCGAAGGCCTCCACATATTCCTTCAGCGGCTTGCCCTCGGTGGTCATCACCGGCTGGGTTTCCTCGTTATCCGCCATCAAAAGCGACGCGATGGAGCCGGTGCCGCGGCGATTCTGAAGCACCGCGCGCTCGGCCACGTTGATCAGCTGGCGCACGTTGCCCGGCCAGGGCGCCTGCAACAGTTGCGCCGCCTCCTGCGCGCTGATCTCGGGCGCGTCGCAGCCGTATTCGTCGGCGAATTTCTCGGACAGGCGGGTGAAGAGGGTCAGGATATCCTCGCCCCGGCTGCGCAGCGGCGGCGGGGTGATCTTCATCGCCGCCAGCCGGTAATAGAGGTCCGGGCGCAGCATGTCCTCGACCGTCTTGTCCTGCTCCTGCAGGTTCGACACGGCGACGATCCGGGTCTCGGGCGGGGTGCCCTGGTCGTTGATGAAGGTCAGCAGCCGGGCCTGCAGCGCCTGCGGCAGCGCCTCGATATCCTCAAGGCACAGCGTGCCGCCGCGGGCCTCCTCGACCAGCGGCAGGCTGCCGTCATCGGGCGCCGGGCCGAACAGCTTGGCCGTCAGCGTGTCCTCGTCGAAGGCCGCGCAGGAGATGGTGACGAACTTGCGCCCCGCGCGCGGGCCCACCGCGTGCAGCGCATGCGCGATCAGCGTCTTGCCGGTGCCGGTTTCGCCGTCGATCAGCACATGGCCGTCGGCCTGGCCGAGATCGAGGATATCCTCGCGCAGCCGCTCCATCACCGGCGAGCTGCCGATCAGCTTCTTCATCAGCACCGTGCCGTCCGACAGCTCGCGCCGCAGGGCGCGGTTGTCCAGCGTCAGGCGGCGCGTCTGGCTGGCGCGCTTGGCCAGTTCGGTCATGCGGTCGGGGTTGAAGGGCTTCTCGAGGAAGTCATAGGCGCCGACGCGCATCGCCTCGACCGCCATGGGCACGTCGCCATGCCCGGTGATCATGATCACCGGCAGCGAGCTGTCGACGCTCATCAGGCGTTTCAGGAAGGCCATGCCGTCCATGCCGGGCATCTTGATGTCGGTCACCACGATGCCGGGATATTCGGCGCCGATCGTCTTGAGCGCGTCCTCGGCCGAGGCGTAGGTCTCGGTGTCGAACCCGCTGAGCGCCAGCCACTGGCTGATCGACTGCCGCATGTCCTGTTCGTCGTCGACGATGGCGATCTTCATGCTACGGCTCATCGGTTATCCTCTTGTCTTTCTTGTTTTTCAGTCATTCCGCGGCCTCGGTTTCCTCGCCGAGGATGGGCAGTTGCACCTCGAACACCGCGCCGCCGCCCGCGGCGTTGCGCGCGGTCAGGCGTCCGCCCAGATCGGCCACGATCGAGGACGAGATCGCCAGGCCCAGCCCCACCCCGTCGCCCGGGGGCTTGGTGGTGTAGAAGGGCTCGAACAGCGATTCCAGGTCGTCGATGCCGTGGCCGTTGTCGCGCACGGTCAGCGTGGCGGTCTCGCCCGCGGTCAGGATCAGGTCGATCTGCGCCTCATCGGTCTCCTTGGTCGCGTCCAGCGCGTTGCGCAGAAGGTTGATGATCACCTGCTCCAGCCGGATCCGGTCGGCCATGATCGGCACCGGATCGGGCGGCAGGGTGCGGTTGATGGTGACATGGCGCTGCTTGAGCTGCGGCTCCATCATCGACAGCGCCGCCGAGACGCTGGCCCGCATGTCCAGCGGCTCGAACGCCTCTCCGCCCTTGCGGGCGTAGCTTTTCAGCTGCCGGGTGATGGCGGTCATGCGCTCCAGCAGGTCGTCGATGCGCTGGAAGGACGACAAGGCCTCGTCGGGCCGCTTGCGCTGCAACAGCAGCCGCGCGCCGGCCAGGTAGGTCTTCATCGCCGCCAGCGGCTGGTTCAGCTCGTGGCTGACCCCGGCCGACATCTCGCCAAGCGCGGCGAGCTTCGAACTCTGCGCCAGGGTTTGCTCGGCCACCTCGAGGTTCTTCTCCACCTTCTCGCGCTCGGCGATCTCGCGCTGGAGCTGGGCGTTCAGCATCCGCAGCTCGGCCGATTCGCGCTGGAAGAAGATCGAGCGCGACTGCGCCCGGCGGCTGAGCAGGTAGAAGCTCAGCGCCAGCAGGATGGCAAAGCCCATGATCTCCAGCGCCAGCACGCCGTTCACCCGCTCGCGCACCGAGGAATAGGTGGTGAACGAGGTGATGCGCCAGCCCTGGAACGGGATCCGCGCCTCGTTGCGCATCACGCCCTCGCCCATGATGTAGGCGTCCGGCGGCAGCACGCCCCAGTCGGCCGTGGCCTGGATCGCCCGCGCGATCGCCGAGGGGGCCGACCGGGTCGCCAACGCCTCGTCGGTGCTCAGCCCGCGCCAGCGCGGTTCGGTGGCAAGGATGATGCGCCCCTCGGAATCGGTGACCAGGACCGCGTCGGCGATCCCGGCCCAGCTGCGCTCGAATTTCTTCAGATCCACCTCGACCACGATCACGCCGATCGGCTCTCGGTCGCTGGTCATGCGGCGGGAATAGGTAAAGCCGAAGCCGCCGGCCTCGGTCTTCGAGGTGATGAACACCGTGTCGTTGGCACGCTGCGCCTCGATGAAATAGGGCATCTTGCCCTGCTGCGCGCCCAGCAGGCTGCGGTCCGTGGCGGCCACGACGCGCCCGTCGCGGTCCAGCAGCGTCAGCGAGGCCGCGCCGATCTCTTCGAGATAAGAGATCAGGCGCTGCGAGCTTTTCGAATAATCGCCCGAGTTCAGCGCCCCGATCAGCGTGGGGTCGCGCGACAGCAGCAGCGGCACCACCGAGGCGCGCTGCAATTCGCTGACCACGTTGCCCGAATAAAGCGCCAGCCGAACCTGCGCGCGGTTGCGGGTGGTTTCGGTGAACCGCTCTGTCAGCCAGGTGTTCGTCGTCCACACCGTCGCCACGGCGATGCTGATCAGAATGATCACCGCGACGCGCACGCGCCAGCCCACGCCGTTGCGCGGCGCGGGGCTGTGGGAAACGGGAGGGGTGGAGCCGGTCATTGCCTAAAAATAGGCCTGCGCCGCCCCGTGCTCAAGCGCTCAGGCCTAGGCAGAGGCCATCGCATCGGCCAATGAGCGGAACATGGCCGCCCCATCGGTGCCGCCATGCGCATCTTCCGCCATTCGCTCGGGATGCGGCATCATGCCCAGGACCCGGCGGTTCTCGGACAGCACCCCCGCGATGTCGGCGGTCGAGCCGTTGGGATTCTCGACATAGCTGAAGGCGATGCGGTCCTCGTCGCGCAGCTTGGCCACCAGCTCGTCGGAGGCCTGGTAGTTGCCGTCATGGTGCGCGACGGGAATGGTGATGGTCTGGCCGGCGTTGTAGCCCTGGGTGAAGACGCTGTTCGAGGTCTCCACCTTCAGGTGCAGCGATTTGCAGACGAACTTGAGGTTGGCGTTGCGCATCAGGGCGCCGGGCAGCAGGCCGGTCTCGGTCAGCACCTGGAAGCCGTTGCAGATGCCCAGCACGAAACCGCCGCGGTTCGCGTGCTCGATCACCGCGCGGGTGATGGGCGAGCGCGCCGCGATGGCGCCGCAGCGCAGGTAGTCGCCAAAGGAGAACCCGCCGGGGATGGCCACCAGATCGGTGCCCTCGGGCAGCGTGCTGTCCTTGTGCCAGACCATGTTCACCTGCATCCCTGCATTGCGGCAGGCCACGGCAAGGTCGCGGTCGCAGTTGGAGCCGGGGAAGACGAGAACGGCGGCTTTCATGGGTTACGTCCTTTCTCAGGCGGTAAAATCGGTGATGACGGCCACGCCCGGGGGCGCGGGTTGGTCGAAGGCGGCCAGCTCGGCCGAGGCGTCGGACAGCGCCACGCGCCGCGCGATCAGAGGGGTCAGGTCGACATGGCCGCCGTCGATCAGCGACAGCAGGCTCGGGTAGCGCCAGGCGGGCATGCCGCGGGTGCCGTAGACGGCCAGTTGGCCGGAATAGACGGCATCCATGGGGATCTCCATGGTGCAGTGCTCGCCCGCGGGCATGCCGACCTGCACCATGCGGCCCAGCTTGCGCAGGGATTTCAGCGCGCCCACGGTGGTGGCGGGGATGCCGAGGGCCTCGATGGCCACGTCCGCGCCGCCGCCGGTGATCTCGCGCACGGCCTCGGCGGCATTGCCGGTCGCGGCGTTGACCACGGCATCGGCGCCCAGTTTCCGAGCATAGTCCAGCTTTTCGTCGACCACGTCGACCACCACCACCCGCGCGCCAAGGGCGCGGCCCAGCAGCATGGCCGACAGCCCCACGCCCCCGCCGCCGAAAACGGCCAGCCATTCGCCCGGGCGCAGGCCGGCGCGGCCGGTCAGCGCCTGCCAGGCGGTGGTCACGCGGCAGCCGAGAGCGGCCGCCAGCGCCGGGTCCATGCCCTCGGGCAGCGCGGTGAGGTTGGTGTCGGCGAAGGGCACCGCGATCAGCTCGGCAAAGGCGCCGGCGCGGGTAAAGCCCGGCAGCTGCTGATCGGCGCATATGGTCTGGTTGCCGGCGGCGCAGTCGGCGCAATGGCCACAGGCCAGGATGAAAGGCGCGATCACGCGGTCGCCCACCTTCCAGCGGGTCACGCCCGCGCCGACCTCTTCGACCACGCCGCAGTATTCATGGCCCGGGATGTGGGGCAGTTCGACCGGGTCGCCGCCCGTCCAGACATGCCAGTCCGACCGGCACACGCCGCAGGCCAGCAGCCGCAGCACCACGCCGCCCTCCGGGCAGGCCGGGTCGTCGACCCGGGCCAACTCCAGCGGCTGGCGCCATCCGGTCAGAAGGGCCGCGCGCACGGGCCTAGACCAGCTCGACCGTGTAGCTTTCGATCACCGTGTTGGCGAGCAGCTTCTCGCACATCTCGGTGACGGCGGCCTTGGCCTTGTCGGCGTCGGTCTCGGCCAGGTCGAGATCGATCACCTTGCCCTGGCGCACGCCTTCGACGCCGTCGAAGCCGAGCGTGCCGAGCGCGTGGCGCACGGCCTCGCCCTGGGGGTCGAGAACGCCTTCTTTCAGCATGACATGAACACGGGCTTTCATCGGCAGAGTTCCTTATCCGTTATCGTCGGCCGCTTTCGCACGGGTCGCACGAGCGGTATCACTTCCGGCCACGTCCGGCCCGGGTTGCCAGCGGACAATCCGAAGACGCGGCCCATCCTTTCAATTGATCAGCGTGGGCTTGCTGGCCGGGGTCACGTTCGAGGGCATCACGCCCAGCCGCCGCGCCACC
>Ga0207799_100468_pt1 | contig 14965 bp, 10 predicted proteins | sample TtanPargueraPR_4_FD_187742 | JGI IMG/M metagenome (GOLD analysis project Ga0207799, IMG submission 187742) | Aerobic enrichment media microbial communities from Bioluminiscent Bay, La Parguera, Puerto Rico - Tt and M2 (SPAdes) | ecosystem: Environmental > Aquatic > Marine > Unclassified ...
AGCTTGGCGGGCAGTTCGCCCAGCACGCGGTCGGCGAATTCGACCACCACCACGCGCACCTCGGAGGGGTCGATATTGGGGTAGTATTTCAGCGAGCGGTCGATGAGTTCCTTCATCTCGCCCACCGTCTCCACCCCCGAGAACCCGGCGCCGACCACGCAGAAGGTCAGCGCCTCTTTCTTCACCTCGGGCAGATGGGTGATCTCGGCATGTTCCAGTTTCTCGATGACATGGGCGCGCAGGCGGCGGGCGTCCTCGAGCGTCTTCATGGTCAGCGCGTGGTCGGTCAGGCCGGGGGTGCGCGACAGATCGACCGTCTGGCCCATGGCCACGATCAGGTGGTCATAGGCGATCTCGGTCGGGCGGCGCTGCACGCCCTGGAAGACGGTGACGACCTTGCGCTCGAAATCCACGCTGTCCACCCGCGCCTTGCGGACAAAGATGTCGCGCAGCAGGAAGCGCAGGGGCGAGACCGCGTGCAGCGCGGTGATCGAGCCCGCGGCCACCTCGGGCAGCAGCGGCTGGAAGACGAAGTAGTTCTGGTCGTTGATCAGCTCCACCTCGGCCGCGTCGCCGAGACGGTCTTTCACTTCGCGCGCCGCGAACATGCCGGCGAAACCGCCGCCGAGGATCAGGATACGTTGTGCCAAGGGTCAGTCACCTGTGCTTGCGTTTCCCCCCTGCGCGGCAAAATACACATTGCGAACCGAAAGGCCAGCCCGGCGTGGTCTTTGGCCTCAGGAAAACCGTGAGATACCAATGGCATGCAACGGTATTCATTCGGCATCTTGACCTCCGCCGGCGGGCGGTGTCTGTCTCGGCCGTTCGCAGGGAGGGCGCGATGCCGGAGATCACACCGAAAAGCTTTCTGATGGTGGGCACGCTGGGCCTCGTCTGGGGCGCCACCTTTCTGGTCATCGAGATCGCGCTGAGGGGGATCACGCCGTTCTGGCTGGCCGCCGGGCGGATCGGTTTCGCCGCGGCGCTGATGGGGCTGGTCTGGGGGCTGCGCGGCGGGCGGCTGTTCCTGACCGAAGAGCAGAGCTGGGGGCCGGTGATCGTGATCGGCGCGGGCAGCTCGGCGGTGCCCTTCATGCTGCTGAGCTGGGGGCAACAATACGTGACCTCGGGCTTTGCCGGGGTGTCCATGGCGGCGATCGCGCTGATGGTGCTGCCGCTGGCGCATTTCTTCGTCCCCGGAGAGCGGCTGACCCGGCGCAAGCTGGCGGGCTTTGCCATCGGCTTTTCGGGCGTGGTGGTGCTGATCGGCGGACAGGCGTTCGAGAGCAGCGGCGCGGGGCTGGAGCCGTTCGGCCGGATGGCCTGCCTGTCGGCGGCGGGATGTTACGCGGTCTGCTCGGTGCTGACCCGGCGGCTGCCGCCGGTCGATCCGATCGGGCTGGCTGCCGCTCTGTTGCTGATCGGCGCGGCGATCGTGCTGCCGGTCGCCTGGGCGGTCGAGGGGCCGCCGCCCCTGCCCCCGCGCGAGACCCTGCTGGCGCTGGCGGTGCTGGGGCTGCTACCCACGGCGGGGGCAAACCTGCTGCGCGTGCTGGTGATCCGCAGCGCGGGGCCGACCTTCATGAGCCTGACCAATTACCAGGTGCCGCTGTGGTCGGTGACCTTCGGCGCGCTGATCCTGGGAGAGCCGCTGCCGCCCAGCCTGCTGGCCGCGCTGGCGCTGATCCTGACCGGCGTGGGGCTGAGCCAGTGGGGCGCGATCCGCCGCCTGTTCGCGGGTTAGCCCGCGGCGGCCTCGACCTCGGCCACGATGCCGTCGACCACCTGCGTCAGCAGCGCGTCGTCGGTGCATTCGGCCATCACCCGGATCAGCGGCTCGGTCCCCGACTTGCGGATCAGCAGCCGCCCCTGCCCGTCCAGCCGCGCCTCGGCCTCGGCGATGGCGGCCTTGACCGCGGGCGCCTCCAGCGGGGTTTGCCCGGCGGCGTAGGAGACGTTTTTCAGCAGTTGCGGGACCGGCTCGAACTGATGCACCAGCGCCGAGGCGGGCTGGCCGGTCTCGACCATCGCGGCGAGGAATTGCAGCCCCGCCAGCAACCCGTCGCCGGTGGTGGCGTAATCGGTCATCACGATATGGCCCGACTGCTCGCCGCCCAGGTTCCAGCCGCCGCGGCGCATGGCTTCGACCACGTAGCGGTCGCCGACCGGCGTGCGCTCCAGCCGCAGGTCGCGGGCGGCGAGGAAATGCTCCAACCCAAGGTTCGACATCACGGTCGCGACCAGCGTGCCGTCCTTGAGCCGCTGCTCTTCGGCCCAGCGCGCGGCGAAGAGCGCCATGATCTGGTCGCCGTTGGCCACCCGGCCGGCCTCGTCGAGGATGATCACCCGGTCGGCGTCGCCGTCGAGGCAGATGCCCACATCCGCGCCATGCGCCACCACCGCCTCGGCCGCGGTGCCCGGGCTGGTGGAGCCGCATTTCTCGTTGATGTTGTAGCCGTTGGGCGAGGTGCCGATCTCGATCACCTCGGCGCCCAGCTCCCACAGGACCTCGGGCGCGGTGCGGTGGGCGGCGCCGTTGGCACAGTCGATCACCACCTTCAGCCCTTCCAGGTTCTTGCCCTGCGGGAAGGTGGCCTTGACCCGTTCGTAATAGCGGAAGCGGCCGTCGTCGATGCGCTTGGCGCGGCCGATGTTCTCGGCATGCGCGGGCTCGACCCCTTCCATGGTCATCCGCTCGATCTCGGCCTCGGCAGCATCGGAAAGCTTGAAGCCGTCGGGGCCGAAGAACTTGATCCCGTTGTCCTGCGAGGGGTTGTGGCTGGCCGAGATCATCACGCCCACATCGGCGCGCATCGAGGTGGTCAGCATCCCCACCGCGGGCGTGGGCACCGGGCCCAGCAGGAACACGTTCATGCCGGTCGAGGTAAAGCCCGCGGTCAGCGCGTTTTCGAACATATAGCCGGAAAGGCGCGTGTCCTTGCCGATCACCACCCGGTGCGCGCGGCTGCCGTCGCGGCGGAAATAGCGCCCCGCCGCCGCGCCCAGGCGCAGCGCCAGCTCGGCGGTCATCGGATAGGAATTGGCCCGGCCACGGACGCCGTCGGTTCCGAACAAGCTCTTGCTCATGCTTCTCTCACACCCCAAAGCGCCTCGGCCAGGCGGAGCGCCTGGCGGGTCTCCCTGATATCATGAACCCGGAGGAACTGAACCCCCTGCGCGGCGCCCGACAGCGCCACGGCCACCGATCCGGGGCCCCGGTCGGCGGGATCCGGCGCATGGCCGAGCGTGCCGATGAAGCGCTTGCGCGAGGCGCCCAGCAGCACCGCGCAGCCCAGCCCATGAAACAGGCTGAGCCCGCGCAGAAGGGTCAGATTGTGCTCCAGCGTCTTGCCGAAGCCGATGCCGGGGTCGACCACGATGCGGGCACGCGGGATGCCCGCCGCCTCGGCCACCGCGACGCGCTCGGCCAGGAAATCGTAAACGTCGAGCAGGACGTTGTCGTAATGCGGGTCGTTCTGCATGGTCTCCGGGTCGCCCTGGGCATGCATCAGGCACACCGGCGCGTGGGCCTGCGCGGCGGCACCCGCCAGCGCCAGGTCATAGGTGAAGGCGGCCACGTCGTTGACCAGATCGGCGCCGGCCTCCAGCGCCGCCTTGGCCACCGCGGCCTTGCGGGTGTCGATGGAGATCGGCGCGCGCAGCCCGCCCGCGCGCAGGGCGGAAATGACGGGCGCGGTGCGCTCGATCTCCTCAACCACCGGCACCACGGCCGCGCCGGGGCGGGTGGATTCGCCGCCGATGTCCAGGATGTCGGCCCCGCCCTCGACCAGCGCGCGGCCATGGGCCAGCGCCGCCTCGGGCGCGTCGAACCGGCCGCCGTCGGAAAAGCTGTCGGGGGTGACGTTGAGGATGCCCATCAGGCGCGGCCGGTCCAGGGTCAGCCCGGCGAGGACGGGGCGGTGGGCGGTCAGCGCGGCGCGGACCTCGTCCGGCAGGGCACGGGCGGGCAGATGGCCGCGGGTGCCGTCGCGGTGCAGCACCTCGACGTCGGAAAACCAGGTCCAGCCGCCGGCCAGCGTCAGCGCGCCTTCGGGCCGGCAGGGGTCGGTCTGCACGATGGGGCGGAAATAGCGCTGTTGCATGGGCGGCCTTCGGTGAACGCGGTCAGAGCGCGGCGGCGGCCTCGTCAATGGCCAGCGCCTCGGCTTCACTATTTTCCGGCAGATCGGCGCCGATCACAACCCGGCGGCCCGCCGCCATGTGATCGGCGAACCACAGCGCCAGCGCCACCGCGTCGCGCGGGCTGGCCGAGGGGCCGTCGATGGCGTCAAGCACGATCTTGGAGGGCGCCCAGACGGTCATCTGGCCGTGCTTCATGGCCCAGTCGAGCTCGGTCCGGGTGTCGGTGACCACGCAGCGCTTGTCGCGCCCGGCCAGGACCCAGGCGTTCTGCTCGATGGCCAGCAGGTCGATGCGGCGCTGCGCCAGCGCGGCGCCAGATTGCGGCGCGGGCGCGTCGGCGGGGCCCACGCAGAGGATCACCGGCGCGCCCGACGCCTGCAGCCGGTCCAGCCATTGCGGCAGTTCCGGCGCGGCGATGGCGGCGTTCGACAGGAAGACCACGGTGGGGTGCGGGGCCAGTTCCTCGACCGGCACGGAATGGACGGGCTTGGGCCCCTCCTGCCCGCGCGACCGCACGATCTCGACCCCCAGCGCGCCGGGGCCGCGGTCGAGCTTTTCGATGCGGACGAAGACGCGCATGGCCTGGGGTTCGAGCAGGATATGCTCGGCGATGCGCTCGGCCAGGGTTTCCAGCAGGTTCAGCCGTTCCGAGCTGAGCTCGGCATGGATGGCCTCGGTGATGGCGTCGTAGGAGAGCACCCGATCGACATCGTCATCCAGCGGCGCGGGGTTCGGGCGCACCTCGACCACCACGTTGAAGCGCACGTGCTGGGTGGCGCCGCGCTCGGCCTGGAACGCGCCGATCTCGACCTCGACCACGTAGTCGCGCAGCGAAATGCGGTCGCGCGGATCGCTGCCCGAGGTGGCCTCGGACCGCTCGGACGGGTGCGCGAAGGCGAGGCGGATATCTTTGCTCATGACAGGTCTCCGGAGCGCGGGCATCGGTTTGGGGCACACTAGGGATTATGCGCCCCGGGGCAAGCCCGCGCGCGGCAGGCCGCCGCCCGTCCGCGACCTCAGTTCTGCGACAGCCGCGTCGGCTGGCGGTAGAAATAGTGCACGCCGATCGTGGCGGTGCGCGGGAAGCGCCGCGCCCAGCGCGGGGAGACGGCCTTGGTGTGGTAATGGGTGGCGCCGGCGGTCAGGTTGTGCGGCGCGCCAGCCAGCATCAGGCGGGCGATCTTCTTCAGCCGCTCATGGGCGGCCTTTTCGTTGATCACCTCGGCCCGGCCGTCGCAGGTATAGGTGAACTGGCACTGGAACCGGCGCCCGGTGCCCTGGTTGATCACGCCGCAGACGGTGTCGGGATAGGCGGCGGAGGCGACGCGGTTCATGATGACCTCGGCCACCGCGAACTGGCCCTTGATGCTCTCGCCGCGGGCCTCGAAATACAGCGCCTCGGCCAGGCACTGTTCCTCGGCGTTGGGGTCGACGGCGGGTTGGGCATCGAGCCACTCGGCGTCGTAGCGGATCTCTGCCACCTTGCCGGACGAGGCCGGGGCCTTGCGCACCGGCTTGAGCAGGCGCTGCAGACGGCGCGTGCCGACCGAGCTCAGCGCCTTTTTCTCGGCGCCCAGAAGCTGGGTCAGTCGGGTGTCGAGAACGGCCGTGGGATCGTTGGAATGCGAAACCGTCACATCGGCATGCGCCATTCCGGCCAGACAAAACGCAACCACGGCGCCGAACGCGCCGAACCGTCTGATACTCATTGCTTGCCCCCAAGCAGCGTGACCTAGGCGGGTCACCAACGGCGGGGACATACTGCAAAACGCACCGCGCGTCCACCCGCGGGGGCGGGACGCTGCCATGCAGCGGGACCTCCGCGCCGGATCAAGGCGCGGGAAATCCTTGCAACCGTTTGATTTCAGGCATTTTCTCAGCAGGCAGGCTTGGTCGCCGCCGAGATCACCAGATGAGCGGCCGCCAGCCGGGCCACGGGAACGCGGAACGGCGAGCAGGAGACATAATCAAACCCCGCATTGCGGCAGAACGCAATAGATTCGGCGTTGCCGCCATGCTCGCCGCAGACCGAAAGCACCACGTCGGGCCGCGCGGTGCGGGCGCGCTCGGCCCCGGTCAGCAGCAGCTCCCCCACCCCTTCCACGTCCAGCGTGTGGAACGGGTCCTCGGGGAAGACGCCCTGCTGCACGTAAGAGCCCATGAAGCGGCCCGCGTCGTCGCGCGACAGGCCATAGGTCATCTGCGTCAGGTCGTTGGTGCCAAAGCTGAGGAAGCTGGCGTGCTGCACGATCTCGCCGGCGCGCAGGGCGGCGCGCGGGGTTTCGACCATCACGCCGAGGCGGTAGTCGAAATCGACGCCCCGCTCGGTGCGCACCGCCGCGGCCACGGCATCGATGCGGGTCTTGACCAGTTCCACCTCGCGCCGGGCCGAGACCAGCGGGATCATGATCTCGGGCACCACCGGGTCGCCCTTGCGGCTGGCCTCGATGGTGGCCTCGAAGATGGCGCGGGCCTGCATCTCGTAGATCTCGGGCACGGTGACGCCCAGCCGCACCCCGCGCATCCCCAGCATGGGGTTGAATTCCGACAGCGCCTCGACCCGACGGGTGACGTCGGACAGCGGCAGGTCCAGCGCATCGGCCAGCTCGCTCATCCCCTCGCGCGAATGCGGCAGGAATTCGTGCAAGGGCGGGTCGAACAGGCGGATGCAGACCGGCAGGCCCTGCATGATCTCGAAAAGCCGGGTGAAATCGGCCCGCTGCATCGGCAAAAGCTGGTCCAGCGCGGCGCGGCGGTCCTCTTCGCTCTTGGCGAAGATCATCTCGCGCATCACCGTCAGCCGGTCCTCTTCGAAGAACATGTGCTCGGTCCGGCACAGGCCGATCCCCTCGGCGCCGAAGGTGCGCGCGGTCTGGGCGTCGGCGGGGGTGTCGGCATTGGCCCGGATACCGATGTCGCAGACATCCTCGGCCCAGCTCAGCAACGTGCGGAAGGCATCGTCGAGGGCGGGCTCCAGCATGTCCACCGCGCCCACCAGCGCCTCGCCGGAGGTGCCGTCGATGGTGATGATGTCGCCCTCGTGGAACACCCGTCCGTCGGGCGCGACAAGCTGCCCGTCGCGGGTTTTCAGGCGCATGTCCGACACGCCCACCACGCAGGGCAGGCCCAGGCCGCGGGCGATCACCGCGGCGTGACTGGTCATGCCGCCGCGCTCGGTCAGCACGCCCGCCGCCGCATGCATGCCGCGGATATCCTCGGGCGAGGTTTCGCGGCGCACCAGGATGCAGGGCTCGCCGCGCGCCGCGCTGGCCTGCGCGGCGGCCGAGCCGAAGACGATCTTGCCGGTGGCCGCCCCCGGGCTGGCCGCGATGCCCTTGGCAAAGCGGTCGCGTGCGCCGCGCGGGTCGACCTGGCTGTGCAGCAGCTCGTTCAGGGCGCGCGGCTCGATCCGGGCCAGCGCCTCCTCGCGCGAGATGATGAAATCCTCGGCCAGGCTGACCGCGATGCGCACCGCCGCGCGCGAGGTCCGCTGCACCCGTACCGCGTCGAGCACATGCAGCGTGCCGCCCTCGATGGTGAACTCGACCTGCATTTCCTCGCGCAGGCGCTGGCGGCAGATCCCGCCCCAGCGCGTGAGCTCTTCAAAGATCTCGGGGCATTGCTCTTCCAACGAGCGTCCGCGCGGGTCGCGGGTGAGGTAGAGCACCCCCTCGCCTTTCTTCAGCGCCGCCCGGCCCTGGCTCTGGCTGAGATAGCGGCCGGTGATCTGGGGGCGCCCGGTCGTGCTGTCGACGTACTGGATCACGCCCGAGCCGCTTTCGGCCGGCCCCAGCCCCAGCGCCATTTCCTGCACCACCAGGCCGAGCCCGGCATCGGCCGGCGCGCCCTTGGCCTGGCGCAGCAGGCGGGCCGTCGTGCCCTCCCAGGCGCGGGCCATGGAGCGCAGCACCTGGCCCAGCTGCTCTGCCGGTTCCTGCGGGAAGGAACTGTCGGTCTCCTCCTCATAGGCCAGCAGCGCGGCGCGGATGGTTTCGTGGTTGCATTCCTGTTCCTCGAACCGGTCGGGGTCGAGGCGCGCGACATGGATCGCATAGGCCTGGACGAAGCGCAGATAGAGGCGGTCGGCCGCCTCCTGCCCCAGCTTCTCGGCCAGCGCGGCATGGCTGGCCTCGTTCATGCCGATATTCAGGATCGCGCCGGGCCCGCCCCAGTCCGGGTCCTCGCTGGAGGGGCGCACGGAAACCAGCGGCGCGGTGCCGAAAAGCGACAGCAGGGCCGATTTGTCGGGCATCTGGCCCACCGCGATGCGGTGCACCGATTCGAAGGACAGCGCGACGGTCTTGGGCACCGGCAGGCCCAGCCGGATCAGGCGCTGCAGGCATTTCGCCCGCCCACCGTGGCGCGCTGTCTCGATATCCGCCGATGGCGTGATTTCAGTGAAGTCGGTGTAATCCGTTTCTTGCAGCACCATCGCGCCTCCCTCAACGCGGGCAGGATACCCCGCTGACGCGACTTGGCAAGCGCGCGGGCGGCAGCAAGGGCCGCCCGCCCGCGCATCAGCCCTCGACGCGGGTCAGGTCGGCCACCTGCATGCAGGTCTCGCTGATGCGGTGCAGCAGGTTCAGGCGGTTGCGCCGGACCACCGGGTTGTCGGTATTCACCTGCACCGCGTCGAAGAACGCGTCGATCGGCGCGCGCAGGCCGGCCATCGCGCCCATGGCGGTGGCGAAATCCTCCGAGCCCATGGCGGGCGCGATCACCGCGTCGGCGGCGTCGAGCGCGGCGAAAAGCGCGGTCTCGGTTTCGTCCTCGGCGAATTTCGGGTCGGCGCCGAAGCGGTATTCGACCCCGTCCTTCTCTTCGGCCTGGATCAGGATGTTGTTGGCCCGCTTGAAGCCCTGCAGCAGGTTGCCGCCATCCTCGGTCTCCAGGAACTCGGACAGGGCGCGGGCGCGCTTGACCAGCAGGGTGAGGTCGTCGGCCCCTTTCATCGCCAGGCAGGCGTCGATCACGTCGTGGCGCAGGCCCTCGTCGCGCAGGTAGACCTTCAGCCGGTCGTGGAAGAAGCCCAGCAGGTCGTGGCTTGTGCCCGGCAGGCTCTCGCGCAGATGGGCCAGCCAGGTGCCCTCTTCGATCTTGAAGGGCTCTTCCGTCTCGCCGTGCAGCTTGTCGAGCACGGCGTGGAAGGCGGCGCCGAAGACGCCGTGATGGGCGACGTCGTCCACCAGCCGGTCGAGGAAGAACACCTCCTGCTCTTCGGCGGTATCGAGGCTCTGGGCGATGGTGTGCTCCAGCAGCTGGGTGTTGATCAGCCTCTCCAGCCCGAGGCGCAGGTCGTTGCCCAGCACGGTGCGGATGATGCCCAGCGCCGCGCGGCGCAGCGCGAAGGGGTCCTTGGACCCGGTGGGTTTCTCGTCGATCACCCAGAAGCCCGCCAGCGTATCCAGCTTGTCGGCCAGCGACACGGCGATGGAGACGGGGTTGGTGGGCAGCTCGTCCGAGGGGCCGAGGGGCTTGTAATGCATCTCGGCGGCCTCGGCGATTTCCGGGGCAAGGCCCGCGGCCTCGGCGTAATAACGGCCCATGATCCCCTGCAGTTCGGGGAATTCGTAGACCATTTCCGAGGCAAGGTCGGCCTTGGCCACCTCGGCGGCTTCGGCCGCGGCGTCGGGCTCCGCCCAGACCAGCGGGGCGATGGTGCGCGACAGTTTCGAGATGCGCTCGATCCGCTGGGCCTGGGTGCCCAGCTTGTTGTGGAAGGTGACATTGTCGAGCTTTTGCAGCCACAGCGTCATGCCCGATTTCGCCACGCGCAGGTCGTTTTCCCAGAAGAACTTGGCATCCGACAGGCGGGCCGACAGAACCTTTTGGTTGCCCGCCAGGATGGTCGCGCCGTGATCGGCGGTCTCGCGGTTGGCGACGGTGACAAATTTCACGATGCGCCCGGTTTTCGGATCGCGCACCGAGAAGAATTTCTGGTGCTCCTTCATCGAGGTCTGCAGCACCTCGGGCGGCAGGTCGAGGAACTCTTCCCCGATCTCGCCCATCAGCACCACGGGCCATTCGACCAGCCCCGCGACCTCGGCCAGCAGGCCCTTGTCCTCGACCACCTCGAGCCCTTGCGCAAAGGCGGCGTTGGTGGCGTCGTGCCAGATATGATCGGCGCGCTCGGCCGGGTCGATCAGCACATGGGCGCGCTTCAGCCTGGCGGCGTAATCCTCGAACGAGGTCACCCTGATCTCGCCCGGCGCCATGAAGCGGTGGCCGCGGGTGGTGTCACCGGCGTGGATGCCGTCCACCACCATCGGCACCACCTCGGCCCCGTCCTCGCGCGAGAGGATGCAGAGGATCGAGTGCAGCGGGCGCACCCAGCGCAGGCTGCCCGCGCCCCAGCGCATGGATTTCGGCCAGGGGAAGTTGCGGATCGTGTCTTCCAGCACCTCGCCCACGATCTCGGCGGCGGGGCGGCCCTCCTTGACGATCTCGGCGAAATAGACCTGACCCTTCTTATCGTCGCGCACGCCCAGCTGCTCGCGCGTCAGGCCGGTGGCGCGCAGGAAGCCCTCCAGCGCCTTTTCGGGCGCGTCCACGCGCGGGCCCTTGCGTTCCTCGCGGGTGGTGGGGCTGTTTTCCGACAGGCCCTCCAGCGCCAGCACCAGCCGGCGCGGGGTCGAGAACGCCTGCGCCGAGGCGTAGGTCAGGCCGGCCTCGACCAGACCGTCGGTCACGCGCTTTTTCAGGTCCTCGCGGGCGCGGGCCTGCATGCGGGCCGGGATTTCCTCGGAAAACAGTTCGATCAGCAGGTCGGGCATCACTCGGTCTCCGGCGGCGGGGGGCAGTCTGCGGGGGCCGGTTTGCCCTCGAACACCACTTCGCCGCAATGGTTGATCTGGTTCCAGGCATAGCCGCGGCCGTCGGGGAAGACGGCGATCACGCGGTCGATGCCATAGCGGATGTTCTCTTGGCCCATGAAGGCGACGGCCTCGCCCCGCTCCAGCGCCGTGCCGATGGCGACGGCGTCGAAACAGTCGAACCAGCCGGGCGCGACCAGCGGCACCGCGTCCTCATGGATCACGTAGGTCTCGGTCAGCGCGGCCAGCGACAGGCCCACGTCAAAGCAGGCGCGGTAGCGCACCGGCGAGCTATTGGCATCGATCCCTTCGAAGCCCGCGACGCTGACCGGCTCGGGCTGGCCCGAGGCGACCGAGGTCAGCCGGACCTGGGCCGCTGGGCTGCTGGCCGGCACGGGCTCGTAAAAGGCGTAGATCTGCAGGTAATACATCGCGATCCCTGCGATCAGTCCAGCCACAACGATGCCCCCCGCGATCAGCTTGCCGCTCACGCCTGCCATCCCCCGGCCTCGGTCTCGACGAAGGCGTCGGCGCATTTCTTGGCCAACGCGCGGACCCGGCCGATATAGGCCTGCCGCTCGGTCACCGAGATCACGCCGCGCGCGTCCAGCAGGTTGAAGATATGGCTGGCCTTGATGCACTGGTCATAGGCCGGGTGGGCCATGATGATGCGCCGGCCGGTCTTGGGGTCTTCCTGCGGGTGGGCGAGGATCGCCTCGCACTCGGCCTCGGCATCCTCGAAATGGCGGAACAGGATCTCGGTCTCGGCCACGTCGAAGTTGAAGCGGGAATATTCCTGCTCGGTCTGGCGGAAGATGTCGCCATAGCTCAGCGGGATCGGCGAGTCGGGGTCGTTGAAGGGCATCTCCATCACGTGGTCGATGCCCAGGACGTACATCGCCAAGCGCTCCAGCCCGTAGGTCAGTTCGCCCGAGACGGGTTTGCAGTCATGGCCGCCGACCTGCTGGAAATAGGTGAACTGCGACACTTCCATGCCGTCGCACCAGACCTCCCAGCCCAGGCCCCAGGCGCCCAGCGTGGGGCTTTCCCAGTCGTCCTCGACAAAGCGGATGTCGTGCAGATCCATGTCGATGCCGATGGCCGCGAGGCTGCCCAGGTAGAGCTCCTGCAGGTTGGGCGGGCTGGGTTTGATCAGCACCTGGAACTGGTAGTAGTGCTGCAGCCGGTTCGGGTTCTCGCCATAGCGCCCGTCGGTGGGCCGGCGCGACGGCTGGACATAGGACGCCGCCCAGGATTTCGAGCCCAGCGCGCGCAGCGTGGTGGCCGGGTGAAAGGTGCCCGCGCCCACCTCCATGTCATAGGGCTGCAGCACCGCGCATCCCTTGGATGCCCAGTAGCTCTGCAGACGCAGGATGATCTCCTGAAAACTGCGGGGTTTTCCCTCTGCCATTGATCCTGCCCAGCTTGTGAAAAACAGCGCCTGAATAGGCGTCTGCGACGGCAGGGTCAATCACCGCGCCCGGGGATATTTGGCGTGCAATGGCGCACCGCTTTGGTACCTTCGGGCAAGGATTCGCCCGAAACACGGGGCAAAAGGGACAATACATACCGATGAAAGCACTCATTAGCCTTCTGTTTTTCATTCTGGCGGGGATGGTGCCCGCCGCCGCGCAGGACCGCGCCTGGGTCCAGATCGAGGCCCACCCCACCCTGCGCGAGGCGCAGGAGCGCGCCCGCGCCTATTCCGGGGCCTTTCCGGATGTCAACGGCTTCCAGATGCGCTCGGGCTGGTACGCGATCGCGCTGGGGCCGTTCACGCCCGAGGGCGCGCTGGCCCGGCTGAGCGACCTGCTGGCCGAAGGGCTGGTGCCGCTCGACAGCTATGTCTCGGACGGGGCGCAATTCACCCGGCAGTTCTGGCCGGTGGGCGGCGATACGCGCGCCGAGGCGCAGCCCGCCGCGCCGGCGCCGGAGGCCGCGCCGCAGGCGGTGGCCGCCCCCGCCCTGCCCGACGAGACCCCCGCCCAGGCCCGCCGCAGCGAGGCGCTGCTCAGCCAGGCCGAGCGCGAAGAGCTGCAGCAGGCGCTGCAATGGGAGGGCTTCTACAGCTCCGCCATCGACGGCGATTTCGGCCGCGGCACCCGGGCGGCCATGGCCGACTGGCAGGCCGCGCGCGGCCACGAGGCCACCGGCGTGCTGACCGCCCGCCAGCGCGACGAGCTGGTCTCGACCTATCGCCGCACGCTGGCGAAGCTGGGCATGCAGACCATCACCGAGCCGCGCGCCGGCATCCAGATCGAGCTGCCCGCCGGGCTGGTCGAATTCTCGCGCTACGAGGCGCCCTTCGTGCATTTCGACAGCAAGGGCGACAGCGGCGTGCAGGTGCTCCTGATCAGCCAGAGCGGCGACAAGAACACGCTGTTCGGCCTCTATGACATCATGCAGACGCTTGAGATCGTGCCGCTGAAGGGCCAGCGCCAGCGCAAGAGCGACGAGTTCCTGCTGACCGGGCAGAATGACAAGCTGCACTCCTACACCTATGCCGCGCTCAGGGACGGGGCGGTGAAGGGCTTCACCCTGGTCTGGCGGCCCGGGGAGGACAGGCTGATGACCCGCGCGGCCCAGATGATGCGCGACAGCTTCCGCGCCCTGCCCGACGCGGTCCTGCCCGACCTCGCGGGCGAGCCCGATGCGGAACAGCGGGTCGACCTGATGGCGGGGCTGGAGATCCGCAGCCCCGCGGTGGCGCGCACCGGCTTCTACGTGGACGAAAAGGGCACCGTGCTGACCACCACCGAGGTGCTGGCCCAGTGCACGCGCCTGACCATCGACGACGAATACGAGGCCGAGGTCGCGGCGCGCGACGATGCGCTGGGGCTGGCGGTGCTGCGGCCCAGGCAGGGGCTCGCCCCGCTGGCACATGCGAGTTTCCAGACCGCCACGCCGCGGCTGAAGACGGACGTGGCGGTGGCGGGCTTTTCCTATGGCGGCGTGCTGGACCAGCCGGTGCTGACCTACGGGACGCTGGCCGACCTGCGCGGGCTCAACGGCGAGGAGGGCCTGCAGCGGCTCAGCCTCGAGGCGCTGCCCGGCGATGCCGGCGGCCCGGTCTTCGACTCCACCGGCGCGGTGATGGGCGTGCTGCTGTCCCGGGCTGGCGGCGCGCGCCAGCTGCCCAGGGATGTCAGCTTCGCCGCCTCGGTGCCCGCCATCGCCGCCTTCCTGTCGGCCAGCGGCGTCGACATCAGGCCCGCCGAGGCGGCGGCGCAGATCGCCCCCGAGATGCTGGCGGTGCAAGCCGCCGGCATGACCGTTCTGGTGAGCTGCTGGAACTGAGGCCGCGCCGGCCGGGGCGCCGGGCGCCGGGCCGGATCAGCCGCGCCAGAAGCGCGGCAGGAAGAGCACGAGAACGGCCACCACCTCCAGGCGGCCGACCAGCATGCCCGCCGACATCAGCCATTTCGCGGTGTCGGGAAAGGCGTGCATGGCCCCGGTCGCGCCGACCTCGGGGCCGAAGGCGGGCCCGACGTTGAAGATCGCCGTCCAGGCGGCGGTGATGGCCGTGATGGTCGTGAGCTCGGTCATCGACAGGGCCACCGACAGGAGCCCGAAGCCCAGGATGAAAAAGGCGAACATGGCGATGACCGAATCGACGATATCCGCCTCCAGCGGGCGCCCCTCCAGGTGCAGCAGGACCACGCGGCGGGGGCTGTAGAGCCGGCTGATCTGACCGCGGATCGCCTCGATCAGCACCAGGTAGCGGAACACCTTGATCGAACAGCCCGTGGAGGCGGTGCAGCCGCCGATCGCCCCCACCGCGATGAGGATGACGAAGGCGAACGGCCCCCAGAGGGTCACGTCCTCGCTGCCGTATCCCGTGCCCGAGAAGAAGGAGACGACGTTGAACAGCGTCTCGCGCACCGAGGCCTCCAGCCCGTGGCCCTGGATCAGGACGCGGTGCGCCACGATCGCCAGCACCGCATATCCGATCCAGCGCAGATAGGCGCGCACCTGCACGTCCCGCAGAACCTGCATCGGCTCGCCCCCCA